>Ga0136614_10000777_pt1 | contig 17249 bp, 21 predicted proteins | sample AntDrymUQ2792106_2_FD_106643 | JGI IMG/M metagenome (GOLD analysis project Ga0136614, IMG submission 106643) | Polar desert sand microbial communities from Dry Valleys, Antarctica - metaG UQ279 (21.06) | ecosystem: Environmental > Terrestrial > Soil > Desert | place: Antarctica: Dry Valley... | reverse complement strand
CGCCCCACGAGACCTTGAACAGCCCCCACGAGTTGGGAATGCGCGTTAGGCGGTCAGTAGCTCAGCTAGGTGGTAGCGCACCCGCCCCGGCCGCGCTACCACCTACGTGAGATACTGACCGCATGACGCGCATTCGCAACTCGTGGGAGCTGTTCAAGGTCTCGTGGGGCGTGCTCCGCTCCGACAAGACCCTGGCCGCGATCCCTGCCATCTCCGCGGTGGTGTCGCTCGTCGCGCTGGCCGGCTTCGGGGGGCTGTTCTACGCCCTGGGGATCGACACGGGTTCCGAGAAGGAGGGGACCGAGGCGATCGACGCGATCGGCTATGTGATCGCCGCGGTTGCGTACGTGGTGTTCGCGTTCATCACTGTCTACTTCCAGTCGGCACTGGTGGCGGGCGCCAACGAGCGGCTCGAGGGTGGCGACGCGACGGTCGGCAAGTCGCTCGGCGCGGCCGGCGGGAAGCTCCACCGCATCCTCCCGTGGGCGCTGGTCACCGCGACGGTGTCGTTCATCATCAGCCAGATCGAGCGGCAGGGCTGGATCGGCCAGATCGTCGGCAACCTGCTCGGCATGGCGTGGAACGTGCTCACGTTCCTCACCATCCCGATCATCATGCTCGAGGACGTGGGCCCGATCGCCGCGCTCAAGCGGTCGGGGACGCTGTTCAAGAAGACCTGGGGCGAGAACCTGGTCGCCCAGGCCGGCTTCGGGCTCTTCGGCTTCCTCTTGTTCCTGCCCGCGATCGCGGTCGGCGCGCTCGGGATTGCCACCGGCAACGATGTCGTGGCCGGCGTGGCCATCGGCATCGCGGTGGCGTGGGTCGCGGTCGTGATGGTGGTGCTCTCGGCGCTGAGTGGGATCTACCGCACTGCGCTCTACCGCTACGCCGTCGACGGCAGCGTGCCCCCGGCGTTCGCCGGCGCCGACCTCTCCGGCGCGTTCGCGCCGAGGCGAGGCGGTCGCTTCAACTAGCTCTCCTATCGCGCCTCAGGCGAACTAGCACCTCGGCGGCGAACCGGTCGAGGCCGTCGACGTCGAACGGCGCCCGCATCGCCAGGATGACCCACTCGGCGCCGGCGTCGCCGTAGGCACCGACGCGATCGACCACCTCCTGCACGCTGCCGGTGAGCACGCCGGGGCGCACGAAGTTGGCGATCGCGCCGAACTGCGCCTCCAGGTCACCCTCGTGCCAGGCGAGGCCCACATTGACAGCTCTCGTGACTTCGCGCGGGTCGCGGCCCTCCCGCTCGCAGTGGGCGTCGAGCACACCGACCTTGTGGGCGTAGTCGTCGGGCGGGATGAACGGCACGTTCCACCCGTCGGCATGGCGGGCGGCGATCCGCAGCGTCACCTTCTCGCCCCCGCCCCCGATCCAGATCGGCAGGCGGTCCTGGACCGGTTTGGGCTCGCAGCGCGCGTCCTGGAGCCGGAAGTGCTCTCCCTCGAAGGTGGTGACGTCGTCGGTGAGCAGGCCGCGGACGCACTGGATCGCCTCCTCCAGTTGGCGCAGCCGCACCCCGGCGGCGGGGAACGGGATGCCGTAGGCGTCGTACTCGCCCTGGTGCCATCCCGCGCCGAGACCGAGCGTGACCCGCCCACCGGCGAGGTGATCAATGGTCGCCATCGCGTTGGCGAGCACCGCCGGATGCCGATAGCCCACGGAGTACACGAGGCTGCCGCAGCGCACGCGTTCCGTGGCGAGCGCGAGGGCGGCGTGGGTGCCGACGGCCTCCAGGCAGACCGCGCCGCCGGTCGCGTCGGCGGCGTAGAAGTGGTCCCAGATCGAGATCCACTCGAAGCCGTGGTCCTCGATCCGCCGCCACAGCCCCTGGAGCTCGTCGGTGGTCGTGTTCTGGAGCCCGGCGTGCACCCCGAACTTCATCGGCCGTGTACCTCTGGCATCACTTCGGCCGCGAGGAGGCGGAGGTGCTCGAGATCCTCGAGGTCGAGCACCTGGAGGTACACGGTCTCGGCGCCGGCCTCGGCGTAGCCGAGCAGCGTCTCGACGACCTCGGCGGGGAGGCCGGCGGCGCCGTTCTCGCGCAGCTCGTCGGGAGCCCGGCCGATCGCATCGGCGCGGCGCGCGAACTCGGCCTCGTCGCTCCCGCAGCACACGACGAGCGCGACCGAGGTGCGGAGCGACGTCGGGTCGCGCTCCGCCTTCTCGCACGCCTGCCGCACCCTCGCCACCGCTTCCCGGCACGCGTCGACCGGCGGGAACGGGAGGTTGAACTCGCTCGCGAACCGCGCCGCGAGCGCGGGTGTCCGGCTCGCGCCGTGCCCGCCGATGATGAGGGGTGGGTGCGGCTGCTGGACGGGCTTCGGCAACGCGGGCGAGTCCTCGAGCTGGTAGTGCTGCCCCGCGAACGAGAACCGGTCACCGATCGGTGTCGTCCACAGCCCGGTGACGATCTCGAGCTGCTCCTCCAGACGGTCGAAGCGCTCACGCAGCGGTGGGAACGGGATGCCGTAGGCACGGTGCTCGTCGTCGAACCAGCCGGTGCCGAGCCCGAGCTCGACCCGACCCGCGCTCATGGCGTCGATCTGGGCCACCGCGATCGCCAACAGTCCCGGGAGACGGAACGTGCTCGACGCGACCAGGGAGCCGAGCCGAATCGAGCTGGTCTCGCGGGCGAGCCCGGCCAGCGTCACCAGCGTGTCGGTCGGACCGGGCCCGGGATCGCCGTCACCCATGCGCAGGTAGTGGTCGGATCGGAAGAAGGCGTCGAAGCCGAGCTCCTCGACAGTGCGCGCCACCGCCAGCTGCTGGTGATACGTCGCGCCCTGCTGGGATTCGGTGAAGACTCTCAGCAGCACGCGCGCAGGCTACCCGTCCTACAGTGAACGCTTATGGAGTTCGACGTCGATCGGTGGCCGGAGCTGCGCGAGCCCGTGCTCGTGGTGGCACTGTCCGGTTGGGTCGATGCCGGGCTCGCGGGTGCGGGCGCGGCCGCGGTCCTGGCGGAGCAGCTCGACTCGGCGCGCCGCTTCGGCAGCGTCGACATCAGCGACGCTGTCGACCTCCAGCAGACGCGGCCGACCGTCAAGCTCATCGACGGGGCGACCCGGGAGATCTCGTGGCCGTCGGTCGACCTTGTCGCGGGCCACGCCGCCCGCGACGTCGTGCTGTGCGTCGGGCCCGAGCCGTCATTGCGGTGGCGCGAGTTCACCGAGCGGCTCGTCGACGCCGCCCGCCGGCTCGGCATCGAGCGGGCGGTGATGGTGGGGGGCATGCCCGCGGTCGTGTCGCATCGCCGTCCGATCACCGTGCTCGCCACCGCGACCAACTCGTCGCTCGCCCAGGAGGCGGGTGCGCTTCGCACCGACTACGCCGGTCCCACCGGCGCGCAGACCGTGCTCCAGGTGGAGCTGGGGAACGCGGGCGTGCCCGCGCTCGGGCTGTGGGCGCAGGTGCCGCATTACGTGTCGGGTAACCCGTCGCCGCCGGCGATCCGGGCGGTGCTGTCGCGCCTGCGTGAGGTCGCGGGAGTGGATACCGATCTCGGCGCGCTCGACACCCAGACCGACGACTACGTCGACCGGGTGGAGAAAGGCCTCTCCGAACGACCCGACGTAGCCGAGCTGGTCCAGGCGATCGAGGCGGGCTCCGACGAGCTGCCCACCGGCGACGAGCTCGCGTCCGAGATCGAGCGCTTCCTCCGCGACGAGGACGACGAGGACGACGAGTAGCCGCCCCAGCCGAGGTTTGGGCGCCGGCGGCCGGGGGAACCCTGTTTCGAAGCGCCACCGGCGCTCGTTAGACGTGCGGCGGCCTCGCAGCGCCCCGTGAGGCAGTCGCCAGAACGGTGAGCCGGCGGGCCGACCCTGCCCCGGTCCGTCGGCTCGCCCCTTTTCATTGCTCGCGGGTAGAACTCCCGGCATGAGTTGCGTGCGGATCAACGCCATTACCGTGCCCGCCGAACGCGCCGACGAGCTGGTGGCTCGCTTCGCGGCTCGTGCCGGCGAAGTGGCGAAGGCTCCCGGATTCGAGGCGTTCGAGTTGCTGCGCCCCTCTGACGACCGCCACGTCTTCCTCGTCTACACGCGATGGCGGACGCAGGCCGATTTCGAGGCGTGGGTGTCGAGCCCGGCGTTCGCGCACGGCCATCGGGGCCACAACACCGGCGGTCCGGTCGGGACCGGCAGCGAGTTGTGGTCGTTCGACGTCGTCCAGCACGAGGAAGCGGCCGACACCGGGACCGGCGCGTGACCACGACGACCGACCCGGTCGTCCAGGAGCTGACCGCACCGGGCGCGCCGTTCGAGATCGTGGTGGAGCCCGTACTGGGCGTGCCGCTCCAGGTGTATCGAGACCGGCTGGACTCCCTGCGGGATGTGATCGCGATGGCGGACGGGCGCGCTGGGGTGGACTTCCTCATCCAGGGCGATCGGCGGCTCACCTACGACGAGCACAACGCGCTCGTGCGCCGGGTGGCGGGCGCGTTTCTCGAGCGCGGCATCGGCCACGGCGATCGGATCGCCATCCTGTCGGCCAACAACGTGGAGTGGGTGGTGCTGTTCTGGGCCGCGGCCTCGATCGGCGCGGTCGTGGTTCCACTCAACGCGTGGTGGAAGGCCGAGGAGCTCCGGTTCGGGCTGGAGGACTCGGAGGCGCGGTTGCTGTTCTGCGACCGCCGACGATGGGACGTCGTCCGCGACATCGCCGGAGAGCTACCCGCGCTCGAGCACGTGCTGGTCACGGACCTCGACGAACCCGAGGGCCGGGCGCGTCCGGGCATCGAGCTGTTCGCCCACGACGATCCCGGAGTGTTGCCCGCCAGCCCTACTGACGACGGGTCGGTCGCCGAAGACGATCTCCTCGCGATCCTCTATACGTCGGGCACAACCGGGCGACCGAAGGGTGCGACCGTCACCCACCGTCAGGCGCTTGCCAACCTTCAGAACATCTTCTGCCTGGGACTGGCGGCCGCGAAGAAAGGGGCGACGCCTCCCGAGGTCGGCGCCGACCAGCAGGCCGCGCTGCTCGTCGTGCCGCTCTTCCATGTGACGGGCTGCCTGGCCACCATGACCCTCTGCTACACGTCCGGGGCCAAACTCGTGCTCATGCCGCCGGGGAGGTTCGACCCCGACGAGGCGATGGCCACGATCGAGCGCGAGCGCGTCACCAACATCGGCGGCGTGCCCACGGTGATGTGGAGGATCGTGGAAGCCCCGACGTTCGGAAAGTACGACCTGTCGTCGGTCACCCGCGTCGGCTACGGGGGCGCGCCGGCGCCTCCCGAGCTCGTCGCTCGCATCGACGAGGCGTTTCCCTCGGCCCGCACGACGCTCTCCACCGCGTACGGGCTCACCGAGACCGCGTCGATCGCGACGTCGAACGTCGGTGACGACTACCTGACCCATGCCGGCTCGGTCGGCCGACCCGCACCGACGGTCGAGATCAAGGTCGCCGACGATGACGATGACGAGGTGCCGGCGGGGGAGACGGGAGAGATCTGGTTGCGGGGCCCTACCGTCATGCTGCGCGGCTATTGGAACCGGCCCGACGCCACCGCCGAGGCGGTCAGCGAGGACGGGTGGTTCCGGAGCGGCGACATCGGCCGGTTCGACGAGGACGGCTTCCTCTACCTGGTCGACCGGGCCAAGGACATGATCATTCGCGGCGGCGAGAACGTGTACTGCGTCGAGGTGGAGCAGGCGCTGTTCGAGCACCGCGACGTCATCGACGCCGCAGTCGTGGGCGTACCCCACCGCGAGCTCGGCGAGGAGGTGAAGGCGATCGTGCAACTGCGCGACGGTGCAGCTGCGACCGGCGACGACATCCGGGCGTTCTGCGCCGAGCACCTCGCCCGGTTCAAGGTTCCCGAGTACGTCGAGCTCCGGGACGAGCCGCTGCCCCGCAACCCGGCGGGGAAGGTACTGAAGAACCTGTTACGCGGCGACGCCACTGCCTTCGCCGCCGCCGACGACTCTGCGTTGTGACGGGGCTGCGGGACTTTCACGAGGTGTTCGGCTACGTGGTGATCGTCGCCAACGGGGTCGCCGGTGTCGTGGCGCTGGCGGCGTGGCGCGCGCAACGGCTGAGGGGCCGCGGGGTGTGGGTCGTCACGATCGTGGCCGAGGGGATGATGCTGCTCGAAGTCGTGACCGGGGTGATCCTCGTCTCGAGTGACCGGTTCGTCGGGGCGCGGTTCCACATGTTCTACGGGTTCCTCGCGTTCCTCACCGTGGGTCTCGCCTACCAGTACCGCGACTCGCTCCCGGATCGCACCGAGCTGCTCTACGGGCTCGTCGGCCTGTTCATCATGGGCCTGGGCATCCGCGCCGTGGTCGAGGTGGCGTCGTGACCCGGCCGGAGGGACGGCGGACCCGGGTCCTGCTGATCTTCGGCGGCCGGTCGGCCGAGCACGATGTGTCGCGGGCGACGGCGGTGTCGGTTGCCCGGGCGCTGGACCCCGATCGGTACGAGGTCGTGCCCCTCGCGATCACCACCGACGGGCGCTGGCTGTTCGCCAACGAAGCCCTCAGGGCGATCGAGGCCGGGCCCGCCGCCCTGCCCAAGGCGTTCGCGGTCGCGGGCGAGCCGGTCTCCGACCTGGGCGACCTCGTCGCGCGGGGCGAACAGGCGGTCGCCCCCGCAACTGCCGGCGGCAGCCTCGACGTCGACGTGGTGCTCCCGCTGCTGCACGGCCCCTACGGCGAGGACGGCACCGTGCAGGGCCTGCTCGAGCTGGCCGGGCTGCCGTACGTCGGCGCCGGCGTCGTCGGCTCCGCGGTCGGGATGGACAAGGTCATGATGAAGCGGGCGTTCGCGGCGTGCGGTCTCGGCATCGCGCGCCACCTTGCGTTCCGTGAGGGCCACGATGCCGACGAACTCCGGGCCCGCGTCGAGGATGAGCTCGGCTACCCCTGTTTCGTGAAGCCGGCCAACCTGGGATCGTCGGTCGGCGTGTCGAAGGCGCGCGACCGGGCCGGGTTCGACGCCGCGCTCGCGCTCGCCCTCGACTTCGACGAGTGGGTAGTCGTCGAGGAGGCGATCGCCGGGCGCGAGATCGAGGTCGCGGTCCTCGGCGACGATCCACCGGAGGCGTCGGTGCCCGGAGAGGTCGTGCCCGGCGACGAGTTCTACTCGTATGCCGACAAGTACGAGGACGACGCCGCCGAGCTGCTCGCACCGGCGCCGATCACGCCGGCGCAAACCGACGAGGTGCGGGCGCTGGCGGTGCGGGCGTTCGAGGCGTGCCGGGGTGAGGCCATGGCCCGGGTCGACTTCTTCCTCGAGGAGGAAGGCGCGGCGCGGGGGTTCCTCGTGAACGAGGTGAACACCATTCCCGGGTTCACCCCGATCTCGATGTACCCGCGGCTCTGGGAGCTCTCGGGGCTGCCGTACGCGAAGCTGATCGATCGCCTGGTCGACCTGGCGTTCGAGCGCCACGAGCGGCGGCGCCGCCGCGCCGGCCGCCAACGGAGCGAGTAGCGCGGGGTTTCTACAGGTTCACGACCGGGCAGGTGAAGGTGCGGGTGATGCCCTCCACAGCCTGGATCTGGGAGACGACCATCTTGCCGAGGTCGTCGAGGCTCGGCGCCTCGGTCTTGACGATCACGTCGTACGGCCCGGTGACGTCGTCGGCCGACAGCACCCCCGAGATCTTCCGGGTCTCCTCGGCGACCGACACTGCCTTGCCGACCTCCGTCTGGATGAGCACATACGCGGTGATGGCCATGCGGACCCCCTTCGAAGCCGTGACGCGGGCATCGTAGTGGGCATGCCCGAGATCGTCTTCGCCGACCGCAGGGATGCCGGGCGTCGGCTCGGCGCGGTGCTGCGCGAACGCGGGTTCGCCCAACCGGGCGCGCTCGTCGCCGGGATCCCACGCGGGGGCGCCGTGGTCGCGGCCGAGGTCGCGGCCGAGCTCGGACTCCCGCTGCGGGCGATCGTGGCCCGCAAGCTCGGCGCACCCAACCAACCCGAGCTCGCCATCGGGGCCCTCGGGCCCGACGGCACTCCGCTCTTCGACGAGTCGCTCGTGCGCCGTTTGCGCGTGAGCGAGCAGTGGCTGACGCACGTCGTCGACCAGGAACGGGCCGAACTCGTGTCCCGTATCGAGCACTTCCCCGGCGTCGTCAGCCGCGACGACGTCGCCGGCAAGCTCGTGATCGTGGTGGACGACGGCGTCGCGACCGGAGCGACCGCGGCGGCGGTGGGCGCATGGCTCGGCCATGCCGGGGCGGCGCGGCGGGCACTGGCCTTGCCGGTGGCGCCGCCGTCGACGCTCCGGCGGCTCGAGCGGGTCTACGACGACATGGTCGTGCTGGCGCAGCCGTCGCACTTCGTGGCGGTCGGGCAGTGGTACCGCGACTTCACCCAGACGACCGACGAGGAAGTGATCGCCCTCCTGTCGCAGGCGAGCTGACGCCCTGCTTCCCGCTCTCGGCGCCTTCGGCGCCGGGCCGCTCGGGCCCCGTCGAGCTGCGGCGCAGGATACCTGCGCCGCGGTCGCTCGACTCAGACCGCCAGGCCTTCGCCCATGAGGTCGACGAAGTTGTCGCAGTAGAAGCGCCGGCGGGCGTCGTCCGACAACCCGGCGAGCGACCGTTCGAAGCGCCCGAGCGGGTTTCGCCCTCCCTCGACGTGGGGGTAGTCGGACGAGAACATGCAGACCTCGTCGCCCGACTGCTCCACGATCCAGCCCGCGTCCTCGTGCGGATAGGGCGTCACCCGCACCTGGCGCCGGATGTACTCGCTCGGACGCAGCTCCAGCTTCTGCAGCCGCTCCTCGTTCTTGCGGAACGCGTCGGCGGCCGAGTCGAGCGTCCGCATGAGCCCCGGGAGCCACGACGCGCCCTCCTCGATCACGCCTACCTTGAGCCGCGGGAAGCGGTCGAGGATGCCGTCGATGATCATCGTGCCCATCGTCTGCATGACCGGGTACTGGATGGCGATGTAGTCGACCGAGCGGAAGTTGTCGTCGCCGCCGTGGAAATCGGGGACGGGCGGGAGCCCGTTCTCCAGGTACATCGGGTCGATCAGGCGACCGCCGCCGCCGACGTGGAACACGATCGGGATGCCGGCCTCCTGTGCCTGCGCCCAGAGTGGGTCGAGCCCGATGTGGCTGGGGGAGTGCCGGCGCGGGCAGGCCGACGCGATCATCAGGGCCCGGCAGCCCAACTCGAGCGTCTCCCGCGCGAACGCGGCCGAGCGCTTGACGTCGGCCAGGGGGACGTACCCGACGGGGAGCAGCCGGCGGTCCACCGAGCAGAACTCGACGATGGCGCGGTTGTGCCCGCGGGCGAGGCCGTAGGCGAGGTCGAGGTCGTCGCCGTGCTCCACCCACTGCAGTGTCTTGTTGGTGAAGGTGTTGAAGACGAGCTGGCTGGCGAAACCGAGGAGATCGAGCGCCGCCGGCCGGTCCTCGGCGAGGAACGATCCGGTGGCCTCCCAGTTCTTGCGCAGCCAGATCTGCTCGGCGTCGTGGCTGCGGAACTCGGGATCGGCGTGCTGGTGCCGGAAATACTCGACCACCTTCCCGACGTCGTGCTCCACCGGCAGCCGCGTCCCGACAGTCAGCTCCTCGACCCGCTCGCGCACGTCGGGGTCGGCGTACGACGCGAACAGGTCGGGCGGCTCCATGATGTGGGAGTCGGCGTCGTGAATCACCGCGGTCACGCCGGCGATCGTACCGATCGTGGGTCAGAGGTTGCCGCGCCGGGCCTGTTCCCGTTCGATCGCCTCGAACAGGGCCTTGAAGTTGCCCTCGCCGAAGCCGCGGGCGCCCTCGCGCTGGATGATCTCGAGGAAGAGGGTGGGCCGGTCGGTGATGCCCTCGGTGAAGATCTGGAGCAGGTGTCCCGACTCGTCGCGGTCGACGAGGATGCCGAGCTCGGTGAGTGCGTCCCACGCCAGGTCGACGCCGGCGAGGCGCTGCCGAGCTTCGTCGTAGTACGTCGGGGGAACGTCGAGGAAGCGCAGCCCCCGGGCCCGGAGAGCGCGCACCGTCGCGATGATGTCGGACGTGCGCAGGGCGATGTGCTGTACCCCGGGGCTGCCGTAGAAGTCGAGGTACTCCTGGATCTGGCTGGTGCGCAGCCCGGGCGCGGGCTCGTTGATCGGGAGCACGACCCGCCCGTGGTTCCACACCACGGTCGAGCGCAGGGCGGAGTACCCGGTCGAGATCTGCTCCTCGTCGAAGTGCGTCAGCTCGTCGAGACCGAGGACGGAGCGGTACCAGCTCACCCAGTGCTCGAGCCGGCCCCCCTCCACGTTGGCGACGACGTGGTCGAAGCCCTCGAGCCCCACGGGCGAGCCCGCCGGCCGCGACAACTGCGCCGGTTCGTAGCCCGGGGTGTACACGCCGCGATATCCGTCCCGCTCCACGAACGTGTGGACGGTATCGCCGTACGCGGCAACGATCGCACGCGTGACCGAGCCCCACTCGTCCTCCTCGAGCCACGGGTCCCATACCGGCGTGGCACCCCGGCGGACGGCGGTGGCGAACGCGGCTCGGGCGTCGGGCACGGTGAACGCGACGTCGTGCACGCCGTCGCCGTGGGCGCGCACGTGGGCCGCGATCGCCGAGGCCGGATGCAGGGCGCCGGTCACGAGGATGCGGGCGGTGCCCTGCTCGAGCAGGTACGACGCCCGATCGGCCCGGCCGGTCTCGGGGCCGGCGTAGGCCACGACGTCGAAGCCGAGCACCGACGCGAAGAACGCCGCCGCCTGACGGGCGTTGCCCACCCACAGCTCAAGGTGGTCGATCGCGTCGAGGCGGGGCGGCGCGATCGCGGCGTCGAGCCGGGTGTCGAGCGTCGTCACCCGGCCACCGTCCGCCGGTCGTCGTCGAGACCGCGCCAGAACGCGTGCACGCCGTCGAGGATCTCGGACGCGCCCCGGAGGAAGCGGGCTTCGTCGAAGCCGTCGGTCTCGAACGCCTCCCGCAGCTCGTCCTCGGTGTGAGCGGCGTGCTGGTCCTCGAGCGCGTCGTGGAACGTCCAGAACCCGAGCGCGAGCCCGGGGCACTCGCGCGCCTTGAACGCCTCGAGCCCGGCGATGAGCTCCTTCCAGAATCCGGCCGCGGCCCAGTGCTCGACCGCGTACGACGCGCCCTCGGCGACGGAGGCGTCCTCGGAGCCGTAGATGCGCACCAACTCGTCGCAGAAGAAGAGCGTGCTCGCCGTCCCGTGACGGCGCTTGCCCAGATCAGTGAAGCTCAGCCCGAGCGGCTCGGCGAACTTCAGCAGCCACTCGAAGTGGGCGGCGCCGAACCGGAATGTGCCGCCGTCGACGGTGCCGCCGGCGAACGTCACACCCAGCTCGTTGAGCAGGATCTCCTTGCCGGCGCGATAGCCGTCGCGGTCGGCGGCGTTGATGACCTTGCGCAGCTGGGCCTCGACGAAGAGGTGGCTGAACACCGAGAACTGCACGGTGAGGTGGCGGACCTCGTCCCGGTTGGCCTCACCCTTGGCGAACCAGGTCGTGTACGGATTGCTCACGACGACGGCGTGGTGGGCGACGACGTCCTCGGCCCGGGCCCGGAAGGTTTCGAAGTCCATCGCCTCCCCCTTGCGCTCGGACGATCTGTGCTCCATATTGATACCCGAGCCTACCTGTAGGTCAACACATTGAGGAAGCGGTGGGCAGAATGCCCGTGAGGCAGCCGGTTATTCCGTACAATCTGGGCAGGATGACCAAGCCGATCGACGGCCTCGACGGCCGCCTCATCCGGGCCCTCGCCGACAACCCCCGGGCGGGGGTGCTCGAGCTCGCCCGGATCCTGGGTGTCGCCCGGGGGACGGTGCAGGCCCGCCTCGACAAGCTGCGCCGCCGGGGCGTGATCACCGGCTTCGGCCCCGACGTCGACCTGGGCCGGGTGGGCTACGAGGTCCTGGCGTTCACCTCGATCGAGATCGCCCAGGGCCGCCTGGCCGATGTCGTCGCCCACCTCGACGACATCCCCGAGGTGCTCGAGGTGCACGCGACCACCGGTCAGGGCGATCTGCACTGCCGGGTGGTGGCCCGGACGAACGAGCACCTGCAGCAGGTGGTGAACCGCATCCTCGAGGTGCAGGGCATCAACCGGACGACGACGGTGATCGCGCTCTCGGAGCAGATCCGGTTCCGGGTGCTCCCGCTGGTCGCACGGGCGGCCGGATCCGACAAGGAGGCTGGCGATGGCTGAAGGGTTCGTGCGGCCCCAATGGGTGAAGGGCACGACGTCGCGACAGGCCCATGTCGGCCTGCCCGAAGGGACAGTCGAGGAGGAGCACGGACGCGAGGGTTTCCGCGGCCCCGCCAGCCACCTCTACCGGCTTCACCCCCCGACCGGGTGGGTGTCGGTCGACGGGCCGCTCCAACCGGTGGCGCTCGACACCCGCGGCCTCGCCGGCGACGTTGATGCGCCGCCGACAGCATTGCTCACCAACGACGACGTGCGCATCGGCTGGTGGGCGCGACCGGCGGGCGAGCCGAGTTGGTTCCTCCGTGACGCCGACGGCGACGCGCTCTACCTCGTGCACGAGGGCAACGGCCGGCTGGAGACGGAGTACGGACCGCTCGACTACCGGCCGGGCGACTTCCTCCTCGTGCCCCGGGGCACCACCCACCGGTTCGTCGCGGGCGCGCCCACCGCCTTGCTCACGGTGGAGGCGCTCGAGGGCGCGCTGCGCCTTCCCGACCGCGGGTTGCTGGGGCGGCACGCGCTGTTCGACCCCGCCATCGTCGACGTGCCCGAGCCCGAGCCCCATGACGAGACGGGCGAGTTCGAGGTTCGGGTGCTGCGTCGTGGCGCGCTGACGTCGGTGGTGTACCCGTTCCATCCCTTCGACGTCGTCGGCTGGAAGGGTGATCTCGCGCCCCTCCGTCTCCACGTGGACGACTTCCGGCCGGTGACGTCGGCCCGCTACCACCTGCCGCCCTCGGCGCACACGACCTTCGTGGGCGAGGGGTTCGTGGTGGCAACGTTCGCGCCCCGGCCGTTCGAGTCGGACCCGGAGGCGCTGCGGGTGCCGTTCTTCCACCGCAACACCGACTACGACGAGGTGATCTTCTACCACCGGGGTGACTTCTTCAGCCGCGCCGGGATCGAGCCCGGCATGCTCACGTTCCATCCCGCCGGCATCCATCACGGGCCCCAGCCCCAGGCGGTGGAGCGGGCCGCGGCAAGCTCGCCCGGAGGTTTCGCCGACGAGGTCGCGCTGAACGTCGACGCGCGCCGCCCGCTCGCGCTCGCCGCCGCCGCCGACAACGTGAGGGTCGACGGCTACGAGCGCTCCTGGCGGTCGTGACATGCGGCGCCCGCCGCCCACGGAGCCGCCGTCGATCCGCGACTTCTACGCCTTCGAGGAGCACGTCGCGACCGCCCGTCGTGCCCGCGGGCTCGAGATGGTCCCCGAGTGGTATGAGGCGCCGGTGTTCTACTTCTCCAACCCGCACTCGGTGATCGAACCCGACGAGCCGGTGGCGGCGCCTCCCGGCTGCGAGGAGCTCGACTACGAACTCGAGGTGGCGGCGATCGTCGGCACCGAGGGGCGCGACCTCGACCCCGACGACGCCGAGGGCCACATCGCCGGGTTCACGATCATGAACGACTGGAGCGCCCGCGACCTCCAGCGGCAGGAGATGAAGGTCGGCCTCGGACCGGCCAAGGGGAAGGACTTCGCCACCTCACTCGGGCCATGGTTGGTACCCCCCGACGAGCTGGCGGACTGCCGGGCGGGCAAGGCTTACGACCTCGCGATGACCGCCCGGGTCAACGGCCGGGAGTACTCGAGGGGAAACCTCGCTGATCTCCACTGGAGCTTCGGCGAGATGCTCGCCCACGCGTCACGCGGCACCCGGCTCGTGCCCGGGGACGTCATCGGGTCGGGAACGTGCGGCACCGGGTGCATCCTCGAGCTGTCGTTGGTGCATGGGTCGGACGAGTACCCGTGGCTCGCGCCGGGGGACGTGGTCGAGCTAGAAGTCGAGCGGCTCGGGCTCCTGCGGAACCCCGTCGTCGGTTAGGAGCTGCCAGCGGCCTACAGGGGGCCCGGGTTCCCGGGCCCGCGGGCAGTCAGCTGCGTGCAGGAGCGCGAGCGAAGCGAGCGCGACCAGAAGAGCCGACCAGAAGAGCCGACCAGAAGAGCTAGGAGAGCCGGCTCTCCAGCTCGGTGAGCTCGTCACGGAGCTCGGTCGGGAGCTTGTCGCCGAAGGCGTCGAAGTACTCGCGCACGAGCTCGAGCTCGGCCCGCCACTGCTCGGGCTTGACCCGAAGCGCCCGCTCCACCCGCTCGGCCGGCGTGTCGAGGCCCTCGAGGTTCAGGTCGCTCGCCCGAGGGACGTACCCGATGGCAGTGTCCTCGGCATCGGCCTCACCCTCGAGCCGCCGGCAGATCCATTCGAGGACGCGGGAGTTCTCCCCGAAGCCGGGCCAGAGGAACTTGCCGTCGTCGTCCGCCTTGCGGAACCAGTTGACCCCGTAGATGCGCGGCAGCTTCGACTCATCGGTGCGGCCGTTCATGCTCAGCCAGTGGGCGAAGTAGTCGGCCATGTGGTACCCGCAGAACGGGAGCATCGCGAACGGGTCTCGTCGAAGCTGGCCCTCACCGCCGACCGCGGCCGCGGTCATCTCCGACCCCATCGTCGCCCCGACGTACACGCCGTGCCGCCAGTCGCGCGATTCGTACACGAGCGGGACACAGTGGGCCCGACGTCCTCCGAAGAGGAAGGCCGAGATCGGCACGCCCTTCACGTCCTCCCACTCGGGGGCGATCACGGGGCACTGTGCCGCCGGCACGCAGAACCGCGAGTTCGGGTGTGCCGCCGGAGTGTCGCTCTCGGGGATCCAGTCATTGCGGCGCCAGTCGGTGAGGTGTGGAGGCGGGTCGCTCATCCCCTCCCACCAGACGTCGCCGTCATCGGTGAGCGCGGTGTTGGTGAAGACCGTGTTGCGCTCCAGCGTATGCATGGCGTTGGGGTTCGTCTTCATGTTGGTGCCGGGCGCCACGCCGAAGAACCCGGCTTCGGGGTTGATGGCATAGAGGCGACCGTCGGGCCCGAACTTCATCCAGGCGATGTCGTCGCCGACGGTCTCGGCCTTCCAGCCGGGGAGCGTGGGGATCAGCATCGCCAGGTTGGTCTTGCCGCACGCCGACGGGAACGCGGCCGCGATGTAATGGACGTTTCCCGACGGGCCGGTGAGCTTGAGGATGAGCATGTGCTCGGCCAGCCAGCCCTCGTCACGGGCGATGACCGAGGCGATGCGCAGGGCGAAGCACTTCTTACCCAGGAGGGCGTTGCCGCCGTAGCCCGACCCGTACGACCAGATCTCGCGGGTCTCGGGGAAGTGGACGATCCACTTCTCCTCGTCGTTGCAGGGCCAGGGCACGTCCTCCTGGCCGGGCTCGAGTGGCGCGCCCACCGAGTGCATGCAGGGAACGAAGTCGCCGTCGCCGAGCACCTCGAGCGCGCCGGTCCCGGCGCGGGTCATGGTGCGCATGCTGACCGCCACGTACGGAGAGTCCGTGATCTCGACCCCGATGTACGAGAGCGGCGAGCCGAGGGGTCCCATGCTGAACGGGACCACGTACATGGTGCGGCCCCGCATCGAGCCCCGGAACAGCTCGGTGAGGTGGTCGCGCATCTTGCCCGGCTCCCGCCAGTTGTTGGTGGGGCCGGCATCGTCCTCCCGCTCGGAGCAGATGAACGTGCGGTCCTCGACCCGGGCGACGTCGCTGGGGTCGGAGGCGGCCCAGTACGAGCCCGGGCGGCGCTTCGGGTCGAGCTCGACGAACGTGCCCGACTGCACCAGCTGCTTGCACAGCAGGTCGAACTCCTCGTCGGAGCCGTCGAACCAGTGCACCGCGTCGGGCTGGCTGAGCTCGGCCATCTCGCCGACCCACGCCAGCAGACGCTGGTTGCTGGTGGGAGGGGCGTTGAGCACCATCGACACGGCCGGCTCCTTGGGAAAGGGGCTCCCTTGGGAGGCCCGCTAGCTTACCGGTGGGTAGTTCGGGGTTCCCAAACTGGCCAGGGGGCGGACATGAGCTGGCTGTCCTGGATCATCGTGGGCTTCATCGCCGGCGCGTTCGCCAAGGCGGTCACGGGCGTGCGCAGCGCCGGCTGCCTCGGCACCATCGTGATCGGGATCGTCGGCGGCCTCCTGGGCGGAGCCATCTTCAAGGCCGCCGGCGACGAGGGCGTCAACGAGTTCAGCCTCTACTCGTTGCTGGTCGCGTTCGTGGGCGCGACCCTTCTCCTCTTCATCTGGGGCGCGCTCACCGACCAGGGCCGGGGCCGGCCCCGGCAGCGGCACTGACTCTCCTTAGAAGTACTTGCGGTAGCCCCGGGCTCGTCGCTTGAAGCCCAGACTCTCGTAGAAGGCCCCGACACCCCGGTCCTCGGCCGACATCAGCTGCACCTTGTAGCAACCGGCTTCACGAGCCCGCCGCTCCGCTTCCTGCATGAGCGTGCGCCCGATGCCGCCACCTCGCTCCGCCTCGTCGACGACCACGTTCTCGACGATTGCCCACGGCGAGCCGTCGTGCGTGAGGTTCGGCGAGATCACGAGGTGCAGCGTGCCGGCAATCGCGCTGTCGCTCTCGGCGACCAGGAGCGCATGGCCGTCGCGGGACAGGATCGCGGCCAATGCGCGCGCAGCCTGATCCGGGTCGGGCGGGGCATCCTCCGGATGCAGCTGCGCGAGCAGGCGGAGGACCTCGGAGAGATCGGACGACCGCGCCGGCCGGACCTCGACCGTGTTCAAAGGAGCTGCCATCCTCCGACAGGGGGCGGGGTTCCCCCGCCCCCGGACTGCCAGCTGCGTGCGGGAGCGGCGAGCGAAGCGAGCGCGACCAGAGAGGTCAGAGAGGTCAGACCTCGGCGCCGGGAACGCCCATGTCGCGTTCGGCGCCCGAGCGGACATGGGTGGCCCGGCCATCGCCGTCGAGTTCGAAGATGACCCGCTGCCCCTGGCGCAGCAGCCGGAAGATGGATCCTTGCAAGGCGTCGAGCGCGAGGGTGAAGCGCTCCTGGTCGGTGTCGCGGATGACGACGCCCTCACGGGTCTGGGGGTCGTAGGACGAGATGACGCCCTGCATCAGGGCTTCGTCACCTTGCCCGACTTCAGGCAGGAGGTGCAGACGTGGATGCGCTTGGGCGTCCCGTTCACGACCGCCCGCACCCGCTGGACGTTGGGGTTCCAGCGCCGCTTCGTGCGGCGGTGCGAGTGGCTCAGGCGCATGCCGAAGCGCGGCTTCTTGCCGCACAGGTCGCACACCGACGCCATCACCGCACCTCGTCGTCGCTCGGGG
>Ga0136614_10000776_pt1 | contig 17249 bp, 25 predicted proteins | sample AntDrymUQ2792106_2_FD_106643 | JGI IMG/M metagenome (GOLD analysis project Ga0136614, IMG submission 106643) | Polar desert sand microbial communities from Dry Valleys, Antarctica - metaG UQ279 (21.06) | ecosystem: Environmental > Terrestrial > Soil > Desert | place: Antarctica: Dry Valley... | reverse complement strand
GGTCCTGCCGGTATTTCTGGCCACGGAGCGCTTTTCCCCGAGGAGCGAAAGCGCCCGCGGAAGTGGTGCCGAGTGCAACCGAAGCGCAGCACCTGACGCCCGCCGCGGCAGTCGCGCGAGTGGCGCGGGTGGCCGATGAGGCGACCGCGGCGCTCCGTCGGGCCGCCAGCCGGCGGCCGGTGCCTCGGGTGATGCACGCCTACTTCGGCCCGCTCACCCCGCTCACCACGTTGCGCCTGCTCAGCGCGCACACCCGGCATCACACCCGCGGACTTGCGCACCTGACAGCGGGCCCGCGTGCCGGCTAACGTAGCGTTGCGCACCCGGACACAGCGGGCCAGCGCTTGGCAGCCGGGACGGCTCAGCGGGGGCCGCTGCAGCAGGTGACCTTGGGCGTTAGACTTGATCGTGGGAACCGACTTGTCGGTCTATCGCCAGCTGGACGATGTTCTGACCTCACGTTCCTGGTCTTTTTCGCCGGGCTCATGGTGGGCATCTCGTCCGCGGTCGAGGCGTTGCGTGATGCCGGATCACTCTCCCAGGGCCGTTGGTGGGCAGTGTTTGAATTTCTCCTGGCGGTCACGGCACTCACCATCGCGGGCGCCGCATTGCTGGGTCTGGGCCTGCTCATCCCATTCCCGGTCGCGCTGCGCGCCACGTCCCGCCTCTTTCGGACCCTTCAGCGTTCAAGCGTCTCGCTTTTGGCGAGCGCCGCCTGACTTGCGCGGCCGCGCCCTGGCGCGCGCGGTTTCATTTGGGCTGGTAGGTCGGTTCCGTCGGCAGGTACTCGCCTCTGACACGCCACCGGTTAGGCGACTAAGCTCCTAGCTCGAGGAACGAACAGAGGCGTACCCGCCGGCGCCGTACTGAGCTGAGGCCAGGGGCCGCCCGCCCCGTGCCTCCGGCGGACTAGAATCGGCCCCACCATTCGCGGATACGAAACCGGAGCCCGAGCTCTCTGGTGCCGAGGAGGTCCGAGCTGATCGGCCGCAGCCTCGGCCATTACCGCGTCACCGCTGCCCTCGGCGCGGGCGGGATGGGCGAGGTGTACCGGGCCACCGACACGAAGCTCGGGCGGGACGTGGCGATCAAGATGCTCCCGGCGTCGGTGGCGCAGGACGCGGAGCGTCTGGCCCGTTTCGAGCGTGAGGCCCGCTCGCTCGCCTCGCTAAACCACCCGAACATCGTCACCATCTTCTCGGTGGAGGAGGCCGACGGCAGCCGGTTCCTCGCCATGGAACTGGTGGAGGGGGAAACCCTCGACACCCTCATCGCGCCGGGCGGCCTTCCGCTCTCGCGGTTCTTCGAGATTGGCGTGCCGCTCGCCGACGCGTTGTCGGCCGCGCACGAGCGGGGCATCGTGCACCGGGACTTGAAGCCCGGCAACGTGATGGTGACGCTCGAGGGACGCGTCAAAGTGCTGGACTTCGGGCTCGCCAAGCTCGAGGCCGCGGACCCCAATCCCGATCTGACGAGCACTCCGACGGAGAGCCGTGTCAACCTGACGAGTGCGGGTCAGGTCTTCGGCACCGTCGCTTACATGTCTCCCGAGCAGACGCGGGGCGCCAGGGTCGATGCGAGGTCGGACGTCTTTTCGCTCGGCGTGGTTCTCTATCAGATGGTGACCGGCGAGCGACCGTTCCAGGGCGCGAGCGCGGTGGACATGATCTCTTCGATCCTGCGCGACAGTCCCCCATCCGTCACGGACCGGCGCGGGGATCTTCCGCCACACCTGTCGAGAATCCTTCGCCGCTGCCTCGAGAAGGACCCGCGCGACCGCTACCAGACCTCGCGCGACGTTTACAACGAGCTCCGGGACCTGCGGGCCGAGACTTCCTCGGGCTCGCCGCCCCCTTCGCCGCGGCCCGAGGTCGTCGTCGGGGAGGGCGCCCCCGCCGCCGCGCGAGCGGTCTGGAAACGCCCGGTGTGGGCGGCCGTCGCCGCCGCCATCCTGCTGGCGGTGTTCTATCTGGCCACGCGTTCCAGGTTCATGCCCTCGTCCTCTCGCGCGCCGGAGGCCGGGACCGAGCGGCTTGCGATCCGATCGATCGCGGTGCTTCCCCTCGACAATTACTCGGGCGATCCCAGCCAGGACTACTTCGCCGAAGGGATGACCGACGAGTTGACGGCAGACCTCGCCACCATCAGTCAGCTTCGGGTGATCTCACGCGGCTCGGCGATGCAATTCAAGGGAAGCAACCGGCCGTCGACACCCGAGATCGCCAAGAGGCTGAACGTGGATGCGATCGTGGAAGGCTCGGTGCTTCGCGCCGGCGACAAGGTTCGAATCACGGCCCAGCTGATCGACGCGCGGGTCGATCGGCACCTGTGGGCCAAGAGTTTCGAGCGCCACTCGCGCGACGTACTCGCCCTGCAGGACGATCTGGCGTCCGCAATCGCCCGTGAGATCCACGTTCAGCTGACTCCGGCCGAGCAGTCCCGGCTGACACGGGCGCCCAGCGTGAATCCGGCGGCATACGACGCCTATTTGAAGGGCCGGTATTTCTTCAACCGCCCGAGCGACGAGAACCTGAAGAAGGCGATCACGCTGTTCGAAGAGGCGGTGGAGTTGGATCCGACCTATGCGCCCGCGTTCTCGGGACTGTCCGACGCCTACACCTGGGCCGGCTACAACGAGGGCGTCTTGACCGCCTCGGAAGCGAGGCCCAAGGCCAAAGCCGCCGCCGAGAAGGCCATCGCACTGGACGACAGTTCCGCCGAAGCCCACGCCTCGATGGCCACGTTCAAGCTCTTTTACGAATACGACTGGGCCGGCTGCGAGGTCGAATTTCGGCGCGCCTTCGCGCTCAATCCGAATTACGCGTTCGCGCACGACCAGTTCGGCCTGGGGCTTGCGTTCCAGGGAAGGTTCGACGAAGCGATCGCCGAGGGCAAGCGGGCGGCCGAGCTGGACCCGCTCTCCCCGCAGATCCCCCTCGACGCGTCCATCGCGTTCGGCTTTCAAGGTCACTTCGAGGCGGCCAAGGCGCTAACCCAGAGGGCGGCCGATCTCGATCCGACCTACTTCTTCGCTCCGTTCGAAAACGGGTGGATCGACATCCAGGCCGGGAAGGTTCAGGACGCCATCCCGGAGCTCCGAAAGGCCAAGGCCATGGAATCGCCGGCGTTCGTGTCCGCGTGGCTCGCCTACGCCTACGGGGCTTCCGGCGATCGAGCCAGCGCAACGGCGGAGGCCGAAGATCTGAAGAAGAGGTCATTGCGCGGCTCCGTGACGCCGTTCAACCTGGCGCTCGTGTATCTCGGTCTGGGCGACCGTCCCCGCGCCTTGGATCACCTGGAGCAGGCCTACGCCGCCGATTCGCAGTGGCTGGGTTGGCTCAAGCTCGACCGGACGTTCGATCCGCTTCGCTCGGAACCGCGCTTCGCGGCGCTGATGCGGAAGCTCGGATTCGAGAAGTGAGTCAGGGCCGCGGCGGTCGAACCCGGTGGGCCACTTCTCCGACTCACTCGGAGTCGTGACGTCCCGACCGCTTTATGCCTACCCGAACCCCGGCACGACCGACTTTCACCTCTCTGTACTGCTGGATGATCGAATCGTGAAGGAAATCCAGCGTACCGGTCGAGGGGCTTCTGGTTCTCGCCGACTCCAGAGCGGCGAGCGGGCGCGCGCGAAAAGAAGGCTGGCTCCCTGGCGGCAACGAACTCGATGTGCCACACTCTCCCCAAATCCGGGCCGCTTCTCTTTGAAGCGTCCTGCTTGCCACGTCCCCCCAGGGGGCGGAAGAGGTGTGTAATGGCCGTTCGCCGATTCTCTGTGGGTCTTCTGTCTCTCGCTCTGGCCGCCTTCGCCGGCGTGGCCGCTGCTCAGACCTGGAGCCCCGACCAGCAGGAAGTCTGGCGGCTCGAGGAGCAGCAATGGAAGATGGCCAAGGAGAAGGATCTGAGCTGGATCGACAAGATGGTTCACCCTAACCTCAGCTACTGGGATGTGGACCGGCCGGGACCGCAAAACAAGGCATCCCTGTCGCGATGGAACCGCTACAGCAACACCAACGCCACGGTCCTCGAGCAGGAGCTTTTCCCGATCTCGGCAACGATCACGGGCAATATTGCCGTCGTGCAGTACAGCTATTCAATTGCTCGGGAGAACTACAAAAAGGATCGTGAGACCGTGACCGGCCGTTACACGGATGTTCTTGTCAAGGAGGGTGGCCGTTGGCTGTTTCTCGCGTGGGCCGGCGGGGACGACCCCAAGAAGTAAGGGAGGAAGACTCCGAGGTTACCCCGGCTGGTGCTGCACTAGCGGCGATGGCGCCCGTTCTCTTGTTCCCCTGGTAGGTATAGTGTACTCAGCCGAAAGGCTCGCCGTGATGGTCGGCCACCTAACTGCGCTGCAGCAAACCCGCACTCGTCGATGCCAGTTGCTATCAGCATCGTGCTGTCATGAGGCTGTCTGGTCGCTCAGCGCAGCCGGCCATACAGGCTTCTGAGCGAGAAATATGAGGCGGCAGGAGATCCAGGACGTCGACCTCGGGCTGCCGGAACGGCCTCCGTCTCCAGGCCGGCTTTCGCGTCCGTCGCAGGATCGAGGGCGCAGCACCCGTGACCGCCTGCCGCAGGAGAACGGCGATCTACCGGCGCCACCGACGAAAGCCGAGCCCGCCAAACAGAAGCAGAACGACCAGGATGACGATGATGAGGGTCGTTGTTGACATTTTGTCTCCTCCTTCGAACATTCTAGGACAGATCCGGAATGAATGAGTCGACCGCGCGCATAGAACTCTGCGAAGATCCCGGGAACCAGCAAGAATGGGCAAAGGAAGCCGGCGACCCTGGCGGCGTTGTGTTGAACCGGTTCAATCGTGCGAGGTGTCGATCGGTGGTCCTCCTGACCGGGTTTAGAGAATCTTTCCGCCAAGGGCGATGCGAAGAACGGCGCGGGCAGGTAGGCCATGCTTCCCCATAAGAAAGCTCTCGCCAGGATGGCATCGGGCCTCGCGCTGTTCCTGGCCGCAGCGGGAGTCGCCTCGGAAGAGCCCGCGGGGAAGTCCGCTCACCGGATCGTCGCGATCCACCCGATGGCAGAGGACGTGGAGGTGCTCCATGGCGACCCCGAGAAGCCCGGCGAGCCGTTCGTCATGAGAATTCGGGAGCTCCCCGGGGGCATCATTCCTCCGCACAAGCACCCCGTCGACGAGCACATCACCGTCGTTCAGGGGACGTTGTACTTCGGCGTCGGTGAGAAGTTCGACCGCCTAGCCATGAAAGAGATGAAGGCGGGGAGCTATGCGTTCATCCCGAAGGGCAGCACGATGTTCGGATGGACGCCCGAGGCCGCGATCGTCCAGGTGCACGGGATCGGCCCCTTCCACATTCACTGGCGTGCCGGGACGACCTGGCGCGACCGGCTGACGACCCTGGACGACCCGGCGTCCAGAACCGTATTCAAGTTCCGGAAGGGCGAGCGGGTCCTCTCCAAGCGGGGGCCGGGTCGCATCCGACAGGGGTTCGATTCCGGAGAAATGATCGGTTACGAGATCGACGGCGACGACGGCACCTTGTTTGCGGCGGAGGAACGCGATCTCACTCCCGCAAGGCAGCGGTAGACCAACCTTGCTGCCCGCGCCATGAAATTCGATCTCGATCTTTCCACCCAGGCCCTCGCGAGAACGCCGGGGACGTTGCACGCTCTCCTCGACGGGCTTCCGGATCCCTGGATCCGGGGCGTGGAAGGCCCCGAGACGTTCAGTCCCTTCGATGTCGTTGGCCACCTGGTCGACGGCGAGGAGACCGATTGGGTCCCTCGCGCCCGCATCATCCTGGCGAGGAGTCCGAACCCGCTCTTCGAGCCCTACGACCGCTTCCGGCATCGCGCGCGGAACGCCGGTCGTACGCTCCGCGCGCTGATTGAAGAATTCTCCCACCTCCGCGAAGACAATCTCGTGCTGCTCCGCTCCTGGGACCTGACGCCCGCCGCCCTTGAACTGCCCGGGATCCATCCCACCCTGGGACGGGTGACGCTCCGCCAGCTGATCGCAGCCTGGGTGGTACACGACCTCGGGCACTTGGCTCAGGTCGCCCGGGTCATGGCCAAGCAGCTCCGCCAGGAAGTCGGTCCCTGGGAGGCCTTCTTACCCGTGCTCACCGACCATGAGACGCCGCGATCCTAGCCGCCCAGCACGCGCCTGCACCGGACTCGCCCCCGCGCCTCGATTGATCGCCCGGGGAGTCGCCGAGGCCGACATCGGGGGAAGCGAGCGACTCTTGAAGGGCGCCAACGTTGAGTAATCTGCAACGAATCGGCGGCCTCGCCGCTCTGATTGCGGCAGCTACATTCGTGGTGGGCTTCTGGTTGTATTTTGCCCTGTTGGTACCCGCTCGTTACGGTTCGGCGGATGTCGAACCTGTCGAAAATGCAGCGTTCCTCGCCGACAACCGGACCGTCCTGTATGCGTGGAACCCTGATCATCTCAGTGACATTCGGGATCGTCCTGGTAGTTCTGGCGCTAGCGCGCTACGCAGACAGCGACTGCGTTCGGGCTCATCTGGGCCGCCTTGGTCACTGCCAGTGGCATGGTCGCAAACATCGGCGCGGGCCTCGCCGGCGAACTCTATGGCAAGGATCCGGCCCAGGCTGCGTCTCTCTGGTTAGCGCTGAGCCTCGTTGTGAACGGACTAGGCGGCGGGAACGAGATTGTCGGCGGAATATGGGTATCACTTGGGAGCTGGGCCGCCTTGCGGGCAGGTGGACTTCCCAGGGCGGTGAGCTACTTGGGGGCGGTGATCGGTGTGGCGGGTCTCCTCACTACTGTGCCGGCTCTGAAGGACCTGGGGGCCGTGTTTCGGCTGGGTCTCATCGTGTGGTTTGTATGGGTGGGGGGCGTCCTGTTGCACAACCGCCAGTCCTGACCACGACCAACCTGGCAGTGCGCATCGGCCTTCAGTCAGAGCTTTGCAGCTGCTGGTCAAGGGAGTCAGGAGGTCCCGAAGTCCTTCGTGCTGAGGCTCTGCAGGCCGGCAACTCCCAGCGGAACGCCCCCTTCGCGAGCCGGACAACATGACGGGCCCTCCACGATGATCGCTGCGGCTGAAGCTCTGACTCGCCTTCGCGAAGGAAATCGGCGATTCGTCATGGATCAGACGACGGCACCCGCCCTCTCGAGCTCCGCGCGGCGCGCGGCCCTGGTCTCAGGACAGTCGCCTTTTGCGATCGTCCTGGGCTGCTCGGACTCCCGCGTCCCCGCGGAACTGGTGTTCGACAGCGGCTTCGGCGACCTGTTCGTCATTCGGGTCGCGGGCAACGTCGTCGCACCGTCCCAGATCGGCAGCGTTGAGTTCGCGGCGGCGCGCTTCGGGACGCGACTCGTGGTGGTCATGGGCCACTCTCAGTGCGGTGCCGTCGTCGCCACGTTGGAGGAAATCCAGGGGCGCACGACCACTCAATCGCGAAACCTGCGCGCCATCGTGGATCGCGTGCGCCCATCACTACAGACGCTGCTGTCCCGTCGGCAGGAAAAGGACGCCGCTGCGCTGGTGGGTGATGCCGTCCGGGCGAACGTCCGAGCTTCCGTGGATGATCTGCGACAAGGATCAGAACTGCTGGAACAGCTGATCAGGGAGGATGGGCTGCTGGTGGTTGGGGCGGAGTACTCGTTGGAAACGGGCGTCGTGACGTTCCTGGGTGGTGTTTCCTAAGAAGGCTAACGGGCGGCGCAGCCAACTCGCGGCGTCGGAGCCGGTCAGGCGGAGGCGCTCATGGAGACCGCCCGGCGCGTTGTTCAGTCGTCTGGGCCAGGGGGAACGTCGTACGTCACATCAGACAGCAGCCTCGTGAGCGCGGGCGGCAATGCCTCGGAGCATCCCGGCGAAGACCAATCGGTGAAGAGGGTAGAGAGCGTACCAGTAGACCAGGCCGAGGAGCCCTGAAGCGTCGAAGATGGCGGTCTGCCGAATCTCGGTGCCGCCCGGGGCGGGGGTGGTTTCGAACTGCAGCCAGGCCCGGCCCGGAACTTTCATCTCGGCCCGGAGGCGCAACAGGCGATCGGGCTCGAAGGATTCGACGCGCCAGAAATCGAGTGCGTCGCCCGGACTGAGATCGTTGGCGCGGCGGCGCGCGCGTCGCGAGCCGACACCTCCGGCGAGCAGGTCAAGGGATCCGCGCAGGCGCCAGAGGACGTTGCCGTAATACCAGCCGGCGTCGCCGCCGATCCGCCGGATTGGCCTAAAGGCTGCAGCCGGTGACACCGGAACGAACGTCTTGCGGCTGTCGACCAGGCGCGTGCCGACGAGATCGCCGCCGTAGCGCTCGGTGAGACCCGAGGAGGAGACGGCGTCCGACCAGCGCGTTCTGGAGAACGCCTCGTCCTCGTTCACGAGGGCTCGGGCGATCGCCTCGCGCACGCCCCGTGGCCTTACCGGGAAGGCCGTGAGCGCGGCCGGATCGCGGATGACCGTGGGGTTCCGGAGGCTGTCCACGAGCTTTCGCCCGACACGCGCGTAGAGCGGCGTCACCAGGCCGAGCCAGAGGCTCGAGAGCCGAGGCGTCAGGAGCGGCACGGGGATCAAGAGCCGTTTCAGACCGCGCTGCCGCGCATACTCGCGCATCAGATCGCCGTAGGTGACCCGGTCCGGGCCGCCGATCTCGTAAATCCGCTCGGCACCGGCCGGCAGATCGAGCGCGGCGGCCAGGTACGCGATCACGTCCTCGACGGCGATCGGCTGGGCTTCGACGGCGACCCAGCGTGGACAGATCATTACCGGCAGCCGCTCGACCAGCGCCCGGATCATCTCGAACGAGAGGCTGCCGGAGCCGAGAACGATCGAGGCACGCAGCTCGACGACGGGAACGCCCGACTGCCGCAGGATCTCGCCCGTCTCCTGCCTGCTGCGCAGGTGCTCGGAGAGGCCGCCCGCGCTCCTTCCGAGACCGCCGAGGTAGATGATCCGCCGGACGCCAGCGTCGCGTGCGGCTTTGCCGAGGATCCGCGCGGCCTCCCGGTCGCGCGCGGCGAAATCCTCGCCGCCCATCGAATGGATCAGATAGTAGATGGCCGAGACGCCATCGAGCGCCCGGGCCACGGCCGGGGCGTCGTGAGCGTCGCCCGAGGCGATGTCGGTCGACGGCGCCGTGCGCCCGCGCAGCGCCTCGGGCCGGCGGACGAAGCAACGAACCGCTATGCCGCGCCGCTCGAGCTCGGCGAGCAGCCTTCCGCCGACGTAACCCGTAGCGCCGGTCAGGAGGACCCGCGGGGCCATCATGGGACGGACACGACGAGGGCCGAGCATGGCTTGGCGCCGATTCTCCGGTAACTGTGGGGCCGCGTCGAGTTGAAGTAGACGGCATCCCCTCCGTCGAGGAGGTAGTCCTCGCCTGCCACACGCAGCGCCAGCTGCCCCATGCTGAACGGCATGTACGGCAGATCAGGGCGCTTCAGCGGCTGCTGGGTTGTGCGATGTGATGACAGGCGGTCCAGCATCCTCGGGCCGCCGCTCGCCGCTGAACGCGGGTCGCTCGGCGGACGTTAGGATTTCGAGCGCTTCGCTTGACCGCGCGCCGGTGATGCCCGCCACGTACCGTCTCGGCTCGATCTACGGTTCAGGGCTATGACCTCCAAGACCGGCGAGTTCATTACCGGGGCCGGGCCGATTCAGTACCCCTTCTATTCGCCGCGAGGCGAATTCCGGATTCAGGATTCTGACGGATACGTGATCATGGTCACGCACACGTAGGACTTTCGGGGCTCGCCGCTGGGTGCCCTGGAGTCGCAACCGCGGGATACGATGTCTCCAGAAGGGAGGCCCTATGGCCAAGGAGCTCAAGTGCGGTGATCTGATGCCGGGCTGCAAGACGATCGTCGAGGGCAAGGACGAGGAAGAGGTGATGGCGAAGGCGGCCGGGCACGCGAAGGAGGCTCACGGACTTCAGCAGATTACGCCGGAGCTCGCGAGCCAGGTCCGTTCCGCGATCAAGGAGAAGGGCGCCCCGCAGCGAGCGTGAAGGAAGGGCCTGAACGGGTTGCACGGACTCGCCCCCCTCTACGCTCGCCTCTCTGGCCAAGCCGGAACGCCGGTCGCGACGTCACGGCGCCTCTCCGAGGCACGTGAAGGCGAAGGGGAGAGGATCATGGACGACGATCTCGAGGGGATGACCCCTGAGCTGCTCATCGCGGAGGTCAGGAAGCTCCGGGGCGGCATCCGCAACCACCGCGACAGCACGCTGCAGGAGCTCTGCTGGCATCATCCAGCGCTCTGGGGACTCTTGCCGGAGAAGACCGATCCAGTTCCCGCGGTGCCGGCCTGGCCGGAGTTCCTACGGGGGTGCGTGAAGTACAGGCAGTCCCTCGATGAGCAGAGGTCGTCGGAAGCTCGAAGCTCCGTAGGAGGCCCATGAATCGGCTCATCAATCTTGCGGTATCTGGTGCGTTACTGGCGTGCCTCGCCGGATGCGCCTCAACGGGCGCCCCGAGCGACGCCCGGGCCCAGATTCTCGCGCTCGACGCGATCTGGTCTCAGGCCGCAATGGAGGGCCGTGATGTCGACCGCGTCGTCTCCTACTGGGCGGATGACGCGATCGTGATGCCGCCGGGCAGTTCTCCGCTCGTGGGGAAGGCGGCCATCCGGGAGTTCGTCGCGAAAAGCTTCGAGACGCCGGGGTTCGGCATCTCGTGGAAGACAGCAGACGTTGTCGTCGCCCGGAGTGGCGAACTGGCCTACTCCACGGGCACCAATCGCGTAACTTTCGGCGGGCCCGACGGGAAGCAAGTCGTCGTAGAAGGCAAGGCGGTCGCCATCTGGCGGAGGGAGAAGACGGGTGCCTGGAAGTGCGTTTTGGATATCTGGAACGACTCCGTTCCGCCTTCCCCGGGAAACGGTGACTAACAGCCCGGACACGTCGACGTTCAGGGACGGACGGGGAACGCCGCCAGTCTGCTTGAAGGGACGACTCATGGCGAAAACATCAGAAACAAGACTGACCACGATCCTGTGGTTCGTCGCTGCGTCGCTCTCGTTCCTGGCGGCGGCCGTGGCATACAGCCGGACCGGCGACATCAAGTGGCCACTGCTGGCGGCAGGCATCTTTCTGGCTGCGATGGGCTTCAACGCACTCAGGCGGTTGAAGGTCGGCGGATAGCTCCACGCGGGGCCGCGAGGACGCGACATCGGCGGGCAACCGCCGCGCTCGATGAGTCGTCCGGTCAGCGGCACGTTCCTGGCCCTGGTCCTCGCGCAGGCATGCCACTCGATCGAGGAGTACTTCACCCGCCTCTTCGAGATCCTTGCTCCCGCTCGATTCGTCAGCGGCCTTCTGTCGGAGGATCTCCGGATTGGTTTTGCGATCTTCAACTGTTCGCTCGTCGCGTTCGGGCTGTGGTGCTATCTCGGTCGGGTTCGTCGGGGCTCTCAGTCCGCGCGGGCGCTGGCATGGTTCTGGGCCATCTTTGAGTTGCTCAACGGGTCGGCCCACCTCGTATGGGCCGCCTCGGCGGGCGGGTACCGGCCCGGCGCGGCGACCGCCCCGATCCTCCTCGTGATCGCGCTCGCCCTGGCGTGGCAGCTCCGGAACTCCGGCTCTCAGCGCGGGGCTCACGCGCGCCGCTGAAGCAGTATCTTCTCCTCCGCAGAACGGGGGTCCTGATGCCGATCGTGGTCACGGGAGTCACGCCGCTCCTCGAGGTCTTCGACATGGCCACGTCGATCGCCTTCTACCGGGACGCACTGGGCTTCGAGATCGTCCACACCTCGCAGCTCGGAGAGCGCTTCGACTGGGCGCTGCTGCGCCTCGAAGGCGCAGAGCTGATGCTGAACACCGCCTACGACGAAAACGAGCGGCCGCAGGTCCCCGATCCCCGCCGCTCGCCGGGCCATGCCGACGCCACGCTGTTCTTCGGCTGCCCGGACGTGGACGCGGCGTACACCCACCTCCGCGACAAGGGCATCGCGGTGGAAGGACCGACGGTCCGCGACTACGGCATGAAGCAACTGTGGGTGACCGATCCCGACGGGTTCAAGCTCTGCTTTCAGTGGCCGGTGGCGCGACCCGCCGCGGCGGCCGATCCACAAACCGCTTCAGACTGACGCGACGGGCCGTGGCGAAATATCGGGAGAGCCTGCCGCAGCTGGGCGGCGGATTGTTCCTCACGGATGGCGGGATCGAGACCACCCTGATCTTCCACGACGGGCTCGATCTGCCCGACTTCGCGGCCTTCGACCTGCTCGGGCGACCGGGAGGCGAGGACGCGCTCCGCAAATACTTCCGCAAGTATGGCGCGCTGGCCCGCGAATACGGCACGGGCCTCGTCCTCGAAAGCGCCACGTGGCGCGCGAACTCCGATTGGGGGACGAAGCTGGGCTATTCCGCCGGGGCTCTCGCCGAAGCAAACCGCAACGCGGTCCGTCTGCTCGAAGAACTCCGTGGCGAGTTCGAGGACGGGGAGACGTCGGTCGTGATCAGCGGCTGCGTGGGACCGCGCGGGGACGGATACAACCCTGTCAACGAGATGTCCGACGCGGATGCGCAGGCGTACCACCGGCGACAGATCGAGACGTTCGCCGGCACGGCCGCCGACATGGTCACCGCCATCACGATGAACTACTCCGAGGAGGCGGTCGGCGTCACGCGGGCTTCGCGGGACGCGGGCATCCCGGTCGCGATCTCCTTCACCGTCGAGACGGACGGCCGTCTGCCGACCGGTCAGACGCTGAAGGCCGCGATCGAGCAGGTGGAGGCGGCGACGTCGGGGTACCCCGCCTACTTCATGATCAACTGCGCGCACCCCACGCACTTCGAGGATGTCCTGACTGAGGGGGAGCCCTGGATCCGGCGCATCCGGAGCCTGCGGGCGAACGCATCGACGAAGAGCCACGCGGAGCTCAACGAGGCCACCGATCTCGACGCCGGCGACCCCGCAGAGCTCGGGCGGCTCTACGCGCGGCTCGCACGCCGGCTCCCGGAGCTGAACGTGATGGGGGGCTGCTGCGGGACGGACGACCGCCACGTGGAGCAGATTGCCGCGGCGTGCGCGCCGCTTTTCCGGACGCGCTCCCGATGAGAGCACAGGCGACGACCCTCTACCCGTTCGTTCCATCCGGCGGCCAGTTCCACCGAGCGCTCGCGTTCTTCGCCGCGCTCGGCTTCGAGACGACGTGGCAGGCGGAGGGGTACGCGGGCCTGCGCTTCGGGGGCGCCTACTTCCTCCTGCAGGACATCGACGTCCCGGAATGGCAGAAGAACCAGATGATCACATTCGAGGTGACTGACCTCGACGCCTATTGGGCGGAGCTCGAGGCGAAAGATCTGCCGGCCTCGTTCGCCGGGGTGAGTCTCCGAGCCCCGACGGAGTTCCCATGGGGGCGCGAGGCGCACATCATCGACCCCGCCGGCGTCTGCTGGCACGTCCGGCAGAGCGGCGGTTGACGGAAACGGCGCCGGGATCCCCGGCCGAGGATTTCCTCGCTCTGGTCGATGCCCGGGAGGGCCATTTCGGCCTGGAGTCCGGCCATCACGGCGAGCTGTGGCTGGGCCTGGACGGGCTCTTCGCGGAGCCGCGGCGCGTCGCGCCCCTGGTCGAACGTCTCGGCCTGGCGCTCCGCCGGTACGACGTGGCGGCCGTGTGCGGTCCCCTGGTCGGCGGCGCGTTCCTCGCCCAGAGCGTCGCTCGATCGCTGAACGTCGGGTTCGCCTTCACGGAGCGCATCACGCCACAGGGAGGGGAGGGCCTCTACCGCGCCCGGTACCGCCTTCCGCCCGCCCTCGCCCCTCGTGTGCGAGGACGCCGTGTTGCGATCGTCGACGACGTGATGAGCGCGGGGTCCGCCGCGCGCTGCACCTACGAGGAGCTGCGGGCGCACGGCGCGATCCCGGCGGCCGTCGGCGCGCTTCTCGTCCTCGGCTCGCTCGGATCGGAGTTCTTCGCCGGACGCGACGTGCCCGTCGTGGCGGTCGGGAGCCGGCCCTACCGCGCGTGGGACCCGGCCGCATGCCCCCTGTGCGTCTCGGGCGTCCCGCTCGAACCGGTGGCTCGGCCCGGGGCCGTACTGGAAACCGCCCGACTCTCGCTGCGCGAGCTGACCGTCGAGGACGCCGCCTTCATGCGCGCCCTCCTGAACGAGCCTTCGTGGCTCCGCTTCATCGGCGACCGGGGCGTGAGGACCGTGGATGACGCGCGCGAATACCTTCTCCGAGGCCCGATCGAGAGCTACCAGCGCCACGGATTCGGGATGTATCTGGTCGAGCGGAAGGGGGACGCGGCTCCAATCGGGATTTGCGGCCTTGTGAAACGGGACGCCCTCGAGGACGTCGACGTCGGCTTCGCTCTTTTTCCGGCCTTCTGGGGCAGCGGATACGCCTACGAGGCCGCCTCCGCGGTGGTGCGGTTCGCGAAAAACGCGCTCGGGCTGCGGCGGATCATAGCGGTGACGGCGCCGGACAACGCCGGATCCATCCGCGTTCTCGAGAAGCTCGGGATGACGTTCGAAAAGATGGTGCGCCTCTCCGCGGACGACGTGGAGATCTGTCAGTACGCGAACGGCCGGGAGCCGGACGCCGTCAGAAAGGAAGCGGAGCAATCCTCGTGAGGTCCCCGATCAGGGTTTGCGGCGCGCCGCGCCGGCCAGCAACCGATCCGTGGTGACGATCGCGCGGGTGAGCTCGCCCTCTCCGATCGACCCCGCCTCGTCGAACGCCTCGACCGTGAAGCGGAACAGCTTTCCATCCGGGCCGAGGTACGTGGCGACGGCCCGCACCTTCCCGCCGATCGGCGTGGCCGCCGTGTGCCTGACGTTCACCGTGACTCCGACGGAGAGCTGGTCCGGCTGCAACATGGGCCGCATCAGGCGGGCGGCCGCGAGCTCCATGAGCGCGATCATCCGGGAGGTGGCAAACACGTCCGGAAAGGCGTCTCCGGAGGAGCTCGACAGGGCGTTGGCCGTGTCGCTGATCTGAACCGTGAGGCTCGCGTCCGCGGATTCGCCGACGATGATCATGAGACGGCGTTGATCACCCCCGTGGTCTTCCGACCATCAGGTCACGCGGCGCCGGCAAAGCGGTCGAGGAGCCAGAGCCGCGCGGCAGTCTCTCCGCGAGAAGTCTGGAGGAAACGGACCCACGCCTTCTGTTCGTGCCACACTGGAACCAGCTCCCAGACGCAGAGCGCCGGCTTGTGCGAGCCCTCGCGCGGGAACGGGGCGAATTCCTCCATCGATTCGCCGTTCTTGTAGAAAACGGTCTCCCAGAGCTCGTTCGAGTTGCGCCAGGTGCACACGATGAGGAAGTAGAAGTCCTGTCCACAGCGATGGAGCAGCACGAAGCCCAGGCCTTGCGCCTCCAGAGGGGTCGTCGTGAGGTGCGCCCGCGCAAGCCGTGCGAGCTCCGCCGGGACGGGTCGATCGAGAGGATGGACCTCGTACCATTTCAGCAGGGCGCCGGCGAGCTCCAGCGGCTCGCCGGGGCTCACCAGCTTGGGCGCGTGCCGGTAGCCGGCGTCGATATTCGAGGCTGTCTCGAGAAGTCGAGAGAGCGCCGTCGTCATGTCGCGTGCCTCATCCGTCACCGTTCGCTGTCGAATTCGCGGACCATTCGCTTCGGCGCGCGAGCCCTCCAGGCGGCGGCGAGTCCGTCGCGCGCTACTGTTTTCGTCGCCGCCTCGAGGCGAACGCTCGTTGCGCCCCTGCGTCCCCACTCGCCCTTCACGGGGGAGAATACGTCGGGTGCCGCCTGCACGAACGCCTCCTGCTCGTCGGGCGTGAGCCGCACCATCGCCCACCCCTCTCTGGGCCACAGGGTCGCGAAGATCTTCCCGCCGACCCGGAAATCGGGATGCCCCATGTGCGCGCCCTCGGTCGCTCCGGGGAAGGCGAGGGCGAGCCGCCGAAATTCACCGTCCTTCATGTCACTCTCCCGAGCCGTCGCTTCCACCAGTCTGTCAGGTTGAGAGCGTCGGAGCCTCTCACGAAGCGCTCACCAGAAGCTCCCCGGCGATGAATCCCGCACGCTTGCGGCGGTATCCTCGGATCGTCCGAACCGCGGACTTCGCGATTCATGTCCTTTGCGACGCCGGCCAGTCATTTTCTCGCGACGAAAGGGACTGACTGACCGCAATGAGAGGGGGCCGATGCCCGCATACGTGATCGGGGACATCGAGGTCACGGACCCGGAAGGGTACGAGAGCTACAAGGCGCTCGCGTCCCCGGCGAGAGGCCTACGGCGGCCGATACCTCGTGCGGGGGGGCGAGGTGGACGTGCCGAAGGGGACTGGACGCCGCGGCGTCTCGTAATCCTCGAGTTCGAAAGCGTTGCACGAGCGCGGGAGTGCCTCGAATCGCCGGAGTACCGGGAGGCGAGGGAGCTGCGCCGGCGGTCGGCGCGCGCAAACATGGTCGTTGTGGACGGCGCACGTCCCACGATCGATCCGGTACCCTGAGCATGGCCGGGCTCCGCCGTTCGGAGCATGGCCGGAGGAGACGCGGATGAGACCCCGGACGCTCTACCTTGCGCTCTGCGTCGTCGGGACCGTCCTCCCCTACTCCCAGTTCCTCCCTTTCCTGCGCGACCACGGCCTCGACCTTCGCCTCGTGGCGGAGCAACTGTTCGCCAACCGGATCGCGGCCTCCTTCGGCCTCGACGTCATCGTGTCGTCGGTCGTCTTCTGGGTGTTCGCATGGGTCGAGGGCCGCCGCGCGGGTCTGCGGAATCTGTGGGTGCCGGTCGCGGCCAACGTGGTCGTCGGCCTCTCCCTTGGGCTTCCCCTCTTCCTGTACCTGCGCGAGCGCAGGCTGCAATGACGAACCTCTACACCTCCCAGGACGCGCTGCTCCTCGGGCACCTCCGAAACCTTCTCGTCCGCGAGGGCATCGCCTGCGAGGTCAGAACGCCCTATCTCGCGGCCGCGATCGGGGACGTGCCGTTCACCGAGTGCTGGTCGCAGCTCTGGGTCGCGAACGACGAGGATCTCGAGGGAGCGCGGAGGCTCATCGGCGGCGCGCTCGACGCCGCGGCGCGGCCCGGGGGACGCTGGACCTGCGCGTGCGGCGAAGTGATGGAGATCCAGTTCGAGGCGTGCTGGCGGTGCGGTGCGGCCGGCCGTGACGACTGAGCACGGCGCCTCGGCGCTCCTGAGGATTGCCGGCTGGCTCAGCATCGGGATCGCCGCGCTCCACGTCGCGACGATCCCGATCAAGTCGTCGATGTCGTTGCCGATCGGGTGGCCTGGAAGTCCGACCGAGCACAAGCCCGCGAACAGCGGGCGGCCGAGCCTCGGCTCGTGAAATAGGCGGGACCGTCCGGGAGATGC
>Ga0136614_10000775_pt1 | contig 17254 bp, 17 predicted proteins | sample AntDrymUQ2792106_2_FD_106643 | JGI IMG/M metagenome (GOLD analysis project Ga0136614, IMG submission 106643) | Polar desert sand microbial communities from Dry Valleys, Antarctica - metaG UQ279 (21.06) | ecosystem: Environmental > Terrestrial > Soil > Desert | place: Antarctica: Dry Valley... | reverse complement strand
GCGATCCGGACGATCTCGTTCTTGAGGCTGAGCAGGAGCCCGCCGACGATCGCGGACTTGGCGGCCGCGTAGTCGGCGTGCCCGGCCTCGCCGAAGAGCGCCGCGGTGGAGCCGACGAGGACGAGGGTGCCGCGCCCCGAGCGCTCGACCTCGCGGAGGAAGCCGCGCGCCGTGAGGAAGGTGGCCGTGAGATTCGCCCGCAGCGTGCTCTCCCAGCGCTCGAGCGTCAGCTGCCAGACCGGCTCGTCGGTCGCGGGCCAGACCCCAGCCACGGCCGCGCAGACGTCGAGCCCGCCGAGGGCTCCCAGAGCCTCCGCGAAGAGGCGCTCGACGTCTTCCTCGCGGGTCAGGTCGGCCTGGAGAGTCGGAACGTGGCCGAGCTCGCTTGCCAGCGCCTGAACGCGCTCGCTCCCGCAGTGGTAGTGACAGGCGACGAGGGCGCCCTCGGCGGCGAAGGCGCGTGCGCAGGCCGAGCCGATTCCTCCGGAGGCCCCGGTGACGAGCACACGTTTGCCGCCGAGACCCGAGTCCACGGCCCGAACGCTATCGCCCAGCGGCGTCCGAAAACCTCACTGTCCAATCGGGTCCGTTTGCGAGTAGGATCCTGTCCGCGAGAGCGAGAGCCGGGGAGGTCGAAACCGGTTCTCTTGCGTCAGGCAGACCAAGTCCCTGTCCACCGAAGCGCACGAGGCCGGAGGTCCGATGGTCACCGTCGATATCGCCCCCCCCGAGGTGGAGGAACTCCAGAAGCTGGTCGCCGAGGGTGTCGAGAAGGGCTTTCTCACCTACGACGAGATCGTCGCCGGCCTCGAGGATGTCGACCTGAGCAAGGAGCAGGTCGAGGACTTCTACACCTATCTCATCGACCATTCGATCGAGCTCGTGGAGGGCGAGCAGCACAAGCATCCGCCCCACGAGCAGCCGGCACTCGCCGGCGAGGTCGCGAAGGCGGAGCCGAAGCTCGATCTGACGGTCGAGCCCTCGCTGGACTCCCTGCGCCTCTACCTGCGGGAGATCGGCAAGGTGGCGCTTCTCACCGCCGATCAGGAGGTCTATCTCGCCAAGCGGATCGAGCGGGGCGAGATGCGCGCGAAGACGCAGATGATCGAAGCGAACCTGCGGCTCGTGGTCTCGATCGCGAAGGGTTATCTCGGCCGCGGCCTGTCGTTCCTCGACCTGATCCAGGAGGGTTCACTCGGGCTGATCCGGGCGGTCGAGAAGTTCGACTACCGCAAGGGCTACAAGTTCTCGACGTACGCGACCTGGTGGATCCGCCAGGCGGTCACACGCGCGATCGCCGACAAGGCGCGGACGATCCGGATCCCCGTGCACATGGTCGAGAAGCTGAACAAGGTCGTCCACGTCGACCGTCAGCTCGTGCAGCGTCTGGGCCGGGAGCCGCGGCCCGATGAGATCGCGCGCGAGCTCGAGATGACGACGGCCGAGGTGCGCGAGATCCTCCGGATGGCCCAGCACCCGGTCTCGCTCGAGAAGCCGATCGGCGAGGGCGAGGAGTCGGAGCTCGGCGACTTCGTGCAAGACGAACAGGCCGAGTCCCCTTTCGACACGGCGTCCCTGTCTCTCCGGCGGGGAGACATCGATCGGGCGCTCGAGTCGCTGCCCGAGCGCGAGCGGAAGGTGATCGAGCTCCGCTTCGGCCTCAAGGGAGAGCAGCCGTGCACCCTCGAGGAGGTCGGCCGCGCGTTCGGCGTCACCCGCGAGCGGATCCGTCAGATCGAGAACAACACGCTCAAGAAGCTCGAGTCGCTGCCCGAGGCTCAGGGGCTCAAGGACTGCGTCTAGGAGCACGCGGGGAACCCTTGGTTCCCCCCTCGACCGCCTGCGTAGGGTCGCTCGAGGCGGCGTCGCCGGCGCCGCGGGCTGGAGCTGACCCGGGAGAATGGCCTCGACCGTGAAGCGTCATGCGCCAACTGCCGCGCTCCTGGCGCTGGTAGGCGGGTCGACCCTCATCCGTTTCTGGGCCGCCCATCGCGTCGGTGCACCCTGGATCACCCCGGACGAGCAGACGTATGGCCTGATCGGCAGGAGCCTCTACGAATCCGGCCGGTTCGAGATTCTCGGCCGCGACGCGGGACTGCTCAGCCTGGTCTACCCGGCGCTGATCGGCCTCCCGCTCCACCTGCTCGAGGTCGAGAATGGCTACACCGCCGCCAAGGCGCTGGGGGCGCTCGTCATGTCCCTCGCCGCGGTTCCGGTCTATTGCTGGGCACGCGCGTTGCGGGTCGAACGCCGGTGGGCCTTCGCGGCCGCTGCGCTCACGCTCGCGGGGCCCGGGCTCGCCTTCTCCGGCTTCCTGATGACCGAGGTCGCCTTCTACCCGATCATCTGCCTGAGCGCCTGGATGATGGCGCGGGCGCTGGAGAATCCGACCCTCGAGAACCAGGCCTTCCTCCTGGCAGCGATTCTCGTCGCCGTCACGACCCGGTTGCAGGCGGTCGTGCTCGTTCCGATCCTCGTGCTCGCGCTGCTGCTCACGCTCCTGTTCGAGCGCGGCGGCCTCGCGCGCGTGCGCCGCTTCCTGCCGCTCCTCGGAGCGCTCGTCGCCCTCGCGTCGGCCTGGACGCTGCTGACCAGGAGCGGGAGTGGCGACGTGCTCGGCTCCTACCAGGTGACGACCTCGATCTCCTACGACCCGCTCGCGGCCGGCCGATTCGCGCTCTACCACCTGGCCGACCTGCTGATCATGACCGCCGTGGTGCCCGTCGTCGCTCTGGCGCTGCTCCTCGCTCGCGCGATCGCGGCTCGCGAGGAGTCCGTCCAGGTGCGGGCGTTCGTCGCGGTCGCCGCCGCCTACGTCATCGGCTTCACCGCCCAGGTCGGGCTGTTCGCGTCGAGCCTGCTCGGCCGTCTGGGCGAGCGCTACCTGCTCGGGCTCTCGCCGCTCCTCTTTCTCGCGCTCGCCGTCTGGCTCCAGCGTGGTGCGCCGCGTCCGGCCCTTGCGACCGGCGTCGCCGGAATCGCAGCCACGGCGCTCGTCGGGACGCTGCCGGTGCGATTCATCTCGGAGGCCGCCGCGCCCGATGCCTTCTCGACGATCCCCCTCTTCGAGCTCCGCCGGCACCTGGGGGATCCCGGGCTGAAGCTGGCGATTGTGCTCGCGACAGGGATGATCCTCGTTCTCCTCGCCACTCTCCGATCTCGCTGGGTCTGGGTGCTGCCGGCGCTCGCGGCAGTGCTGCTCGTCGCAGGCTCGGTGTCGGCAAGCCGGTTCGTCGAACGCCAGGCGAATGGCTTTCGCAGGCTGACGGTCGGCGACGATCCGCGGTGGATCGACCGGTTCGCCGAGGGGCCGGTCTCGTTCGTCTACGGCGGCGAGTACGGCTTCAGTGGGGGCGGGCCCGTCTGGGCGAGCCTCTTCTGGAACCGTTCGATCGCGAACGTCCTGACGCTGGGGTCGGATCACGTCGTCGGCCCGATCGAGGCGCACCGGGCGAGCATCGCTCCCGACGGGCGGCTGCTGGTCGGCGGAAGGCAGGTCGAGGCTGGAGCGGCGGTCGCCTCCTCCGCCGTCGCGTTCTTCGGGCACTTCCGCAACCAGGGGGGCTCCTATGTGCTCTGGCGGCTCGATCCTCCGGCCCGGATCTCCTCACGCGTGAGCGGCATTCGCCTCCTCAGCAGCGACATCGACGTGCGGGCCAGGATGGACGTCTACGCGTGCCGGGACGGGGTGTTCGAGCTCGAGCTCGCCGCCCCCGAGGCCCGGCGGCTCGAGCTTCGCCTGGATGGCAGGCTGAACCGCACGGTCGACTTGCAGGCCGGGACGGTCTGGAAGGGCAGAATCACGCCAAGGGTGCGTGCTGAGCGGGAGACGTGCGCGTTGGAGATCGTGACGCAGGGCGGCGGAGTTCACGCCTACCGGTTCGAGTTCGTTCGCTCCGGGTGACCGGCCTCGGCGCGCCGCTACGCGACCGAGCGCCTGAGCTCGCCCTCGACGGCACGCTCGTGAGGCACGAAGAGGCGGCAGTGCGGGCACTTGAAGCCCCGGTAGCGCGACGCAGCGCCGGCGAGGAGCTTGGCCTCGAACTGCTTCTTGCAATGAGGGCAGATGACCGGCAGCTCGCCCGGCATCGCTGGAAGCTCGCTCATCGGCTCCACGCTACCTGCTCGAGTCGTGGTCCGTAATCGCTCCTCAGGTCCGAGAGGCGCGGACCCTCATCGCTAGTCTGCCTCGTGTCGATGGCAGGTGTTCACTCGGCACTGGCGGCACGTTGACGGCACTGCGGGTCAGCGACCCTCTCCCGGATGGGCCCGAGAGCAGGATTCAGGCGCCGCGCGGCAGCTACGTCGCCGTTTCAGTACCCCGGCCGGACGCGTCGGGTGGCAACGTGTGGCGAATCGCTCGCCCGTTCGATCCGAACGTGATCCGGCAGATCTCGGAGGGCTTCCTCGACGACGCCCTCGTCATCGTCTTCGAGACGATTGAGCGGGGGGCGACGGCGATCGTGCTCGCGCTGACCCTCGGGGAGACGAGCGAGCCACTCGCCACACGCTACTTCCGCGTCGCGGTCGTCTAACTCTCCGGCGGCGCGCTGTCACTTGCGCTCGAGGACGCGCTCCCAGGTCGGCTCGGCCTCGTTACCCGCCTCGTCCCAGGAACGAATGCAGACGCGGGCTGGAAGGTCTGCAGCGGCAAGATGCACTGCGATGCGCCGATATGGCACATATCCCGCTGGATCAGCGCACCTGGTCGCGTCGGGCGCTCCTGTCTTGAGCTCGAACAAGGCCTGCTCGGGGAGGTCGAAGATCGGCTCGACGCGCGCATCTTCCGCGCTCTCGTGAACCTGAACCGAGATCGGCCGCTCCGGGGGTGTCTTGTCGACGTGGCGGAGGATCGTCGTCGCCTGCGACGCCGGTTGCCACGTCGGGCCCTCCGCAGCGTCCGGCCCGGCGAGGACACAGAGCACGTATCTGCCCGGCGCCTGGGGGAGCGCCGTGGTGACGACCGGATGGCGTAGCTCGTGTCTGAACGAGCGGTGAGATCGTCCCCGACAAGCTCGCACGGACGGCCCGGATAGCAGGGCGTGAGCCTCTCGCCCAGGAACGTGGTCGTGTTGATCACCCCGACGACGTCACCGCTCGTCGCATCGAGCAGCGGCGAGCCGGAGCTGCCCTGGACGATTCCCTTGCAGTCGAACGGAATGACGTCGTACCAGCTCCACGGACCCTCGACGAGCCGCGGCACCCGCTCGCCTGCCGAGCAGCTCGAGCGGCGGAGGAACTGCTCGGCGGCGGGGATCTGCGCCACCGGCACGCCGACGCTCTCGACGTGGGTTCCCGCGTCTGGAACGGAGGCGAGGCGAAGCGGTTGCACGCCTCTTGCCTCGAGCGCCGCGAGAGTCGACTCCAGGCGGACGACGGCCAGGTCGACGCCCTTCATCGAGCTCCAGGCAACGCGGGCGATCCTCACCTTCACCGCGCTTCCCGCGGTGTCCACGAAGTGGTTGAAGGTGATCGCGCCGTCGCTCTCCTCGCCCAGCCTCGTCGCGTACGCGTTGAGGTCGAAGCAATGGCCGTTGGTAAGAGCGTACGCGGGAGCACTCTGCGCCGGTGTCTCGAGGAGAAATGCGGTGCAGGTGCTCGCGGCCTTGAGCTGCCCGATGCCGCTGTACTTGGCGTTCTGGCCCGAGTCGTTTCGCAGCAGCTCGGTTCCGGCTGTCGGCACGCCTCCATCCGACTCGCCGCGCGTCCATACGAGTGCGAGAGCGACGCCAATACCCACCAGAGCTGCGCCGAGCAGGAGCACGAGCGCCCGTCTGACAGGGAATGGCCTGGCCGGCCGTCTCATCGACGCGCGATCTTAGCGCGGGACCTTCGACAGATCCTCGCGCGGAGGCCACCGGTAGAGTCGCCGCGTGCCGCGGACCCGATTGTGTGTGCCACGCCTTGCGACTGCGTGTCTCGTCGCGCTCCTGTTGACGGCCGGAAGTGTCCGCTCAGCCTCTGGGTCGCCCCGAGCGATGACCGTCGGAGTCGCGTTCCTCGAGGGCGAGCAGGTCGTCTACGTGAACCGTCCGGGCTCAACGGCCTTGCAGGCTGTCGCTGCTCTCCTCGCCGGGCCGACGGAGGCCGAGGCAGCCAAGGAGATAACGAGTCAGGTCCCGAGCGGGACCCCGGTACGTTCGGTCACCCTGCAACGACGCGTCGTCACCGTCGATCTGGGCGAGAAGTTTGCGGCCGGTACGAACGCCGAGAGCCTGACCGCACGTGTCGCGCAGGTAGTCCTCACCGTCACTCGCGTACCGGGCGTGCGTTCCGTCCGGCTGCTCGTGAAGGGAGGAACACCGCTCGGGCTCTTCCCCGGCGTCGTCGCACGGTATCCGTTGACAGCAAAGGACGTCCAGGCTCCCGATCAGCCGCCTCCCTCGCCACCCTCACCCCAGCCGCCGGGTGCCGAGTCGCCGGAGACGCGCGCGCTCCAGCAGCGGCTCGCCGATCTTGGTTTCCTCCCGCCGGGAGCCGTCGACGGGAGAGCCGGACCGCAGACTCGCTCGGCGGTCGTCGCCTTCCAGAAGTGGTCGGGGATCGCGCGAGACGGGGTCGCCGGGCTGGCGACGCGGAATGCTCTCGCCTCGGCCCAGCGGCCGGCACCGATCAGTTCCGGGACAGGACCTCGTGTCGAAGTGCTGCTCGATCGCCAGGTTGCCCTCTACATCGACGGCAGCCGTGTGGCGCGAATCCTCGATGTCTCGACGGGAAAACCTGGCTTCGAGACCCCCGTCGGGGTCTGGGGCGTGACGCGAAAGGAGGAGCGTTCCTGGTCGGTCCCGTACAAGGTGTGGCTGCCGTGGGCGAGCTACTTCGTCGGCGGCGTCGCGTTCCACGAGTACCCGGACGTTCCCCCGACGCCGGCCTCGCACGGCTGCGTTCGCGTCCCTCGCGCCGATGCGGAGTGGCTCTACCGTCAGCTGTCCACCGGCACCACCGTCACGGTGGTCGCTCGCTCGAGATGAGATACGCCCTCGCCGCAATCGCAATCGTCTTCACGATCGTGGGTCCGGCGAGCTCGGCCCCACCGCCGACGAAGACCCCCGGTGAGCTCCGCGTCGCGCTCGCGATGCCGAGCGCCGGCTTCCAGGTCGGAGCAGTGCGCGGACGCGACGTCGTCCTCGCTCGAGGGTTCGAGATCGACCTTGCCCGCGCGCTCGCGAAACGCCTCGGGATCCCGCGAGTCCGGTTCGTCAACGAGCCACTCCTATCCACCCTCCTCAAGGCAGGCCCGACGGACTGGGACTTCGCACTCGCGCAGATCTCGGTGACACCCGAGCGGGCAAAGCGCGTCGACTTCTCGACACCGTACTTCCAGGCGGACCAGGGCGTCCTCGTCCGTCGTGGTCTCGCGCCGAAGCCTTCGTCGATCGCAGACCTTCGCAAGCTCCAGCTGTGTGCCGAGCGGACGAGCACGGGTGGACTGCTCGTAGTCCGGCAGATCAAGCCCGAGAAGAAGCCGCTGCTCCTCCTGAATCCGTCGAAGCTCTCCTACGAGCTTTTCACCGGACGCTGCGATGCGGTCGTCTTCGACGCCCCGGCGCTCGCCGTCTTGCGACGGCAGGCCCCCGACCGCTACGGGCCGCTCGTCGGGAGGATCGTGACCGGCGAGAGGTACGCGGCCGCGTTCGAGCAGGCAAGCCCGCTCCGCAAGCGGGTGAACGCAGTGCTGACGCAACTCACGAAGGACGGAACCCTCGAGCGTCTCCGCAAACGCTGGCTCGGTACCGACACCTCGGCTCTGCCCGTCGTGCGCTAGCGGATTGCTGCAGTTGTCAGTTCGCGACCCCTTCCGCGTTACACGGGAGTAGCACGCCGGGCGCGAAGGCCGTGTAGTCCTTTTCGAGCCCGCGCGAGATTCGGGTCAGCTCCTTCGGCTCGAGCTTGTTCACACCGCTGAACGGGCTGTCGAGGTCGTTGATCATGTACAGCGTGCCGCCGAGCAGGACCGCGAAGACGACCAGTCCGCTCACGTAGATCCGTCGGTCGACCTTCGAGCTCATGAAGACCGCGAGCGCGAGCACCGAGACGACGGCGGATGCGAACATGAGCCAGGAAAGACCCCTTGGAAGGGTCGAGTTCGACTCGGTGATTCGAGCAAGGCGTGCCTCGGCGCGCGTCAGGTCGAGGTCGATGAGCCGGTCGAGCTCGTCGTCACCGCCCGCGCGCCGCATCGCCGCGAGCTCGGTCTGCAGGCGCCTCGTCCACACGGCGACTTCGGGGGCCCTGTCTCCGTGGGCCATCGTCTTCCACTCCTTGAAGCGGACGGCGCGCGAGTAGCAGATGAACTCCTGCTGAAGACTCTCGCTGTTCTCGTGGCTCTTCAGTCGGAGAGCGGTCTCACCGAGCGCGTCGAGTGCTCGGGCCTCGCGGCCGATGTCTTCGCGCGCTCGCGGTCTTCGCGCGCTCGCGCGTACGAGTTGAGCGCCTCGACCATGATGAATGCGAGCAGGATCACGGCGAGCGTCGTCACGGGGCCGACGATGTCCTTGACTCCGAACCCCTCTTCGCTGGAATCGTCGTGTCCCCGGGCCCACCAGCGGTTGGCTGCGAGACCTGCCACGAGCGCCCCTGCGACGGCGACGGCGATCGCCCAGTTCGGCACGCAGCGAGTCTATGGTCGAAGGGCGAACGCGTCTACCCGGGGGGCTGCTCGCGCGAAGCTTGGACTTGCTCACGCCGGCGGTTCTCGGATTTCAGCCGCGCAAGGCGCGAGCGGGCTCGGCGTCGGGAGCGGATGAGGTATTCGACCGCGATCAGGGCAACGAGGGCGGCGATCGCGCCTGCGAGCGTTGCGGTGCGGAAGCCGGGCGCTTCGACGTCGAGCGTGCGCTCGCCAGCGTGAGCGGCGTTGCCCCTGCCGACGACGATTCCGAGGGTGAGCAGGTTGGGGGTCGCGAGCACGAGCGCCGCGATCACTCCGCCCGCCCACACCCTCCAGGCTCGGCGTTTGCGGAACGTCCAGCGCAGGGCGAGGAGTGCGAGGGCCACGAACACGAATCCGTAGAACAGGCCGAGCGCGATCCCGCCGGTAAAGCTGCCGCTGGCTTGGGCACCGATGCGGTGCGCCCACCACCGGGGGAGGAAGGCAGCGCCAGCAAGGGCGATGAGCAGGATGATCGCGACCGCGACGAGGACCAGGACGATCCGCTTGCCCCAGCCGACGATCCGCTCGCGCCAGTCTGGGCGGTCACGAGGACCAGGTTCTCGCGCTGCTGTCACTGAGCGATTATCGCATCGCCGGTTCCGTCCCCGCACCGGTCGCGCTCGGGGTCACCGCATCGTCGCGCTGGTGCCTGTCTCATGCGGTCTACGATGGCGAGCAGTGGTGGAGTCTGCCTCGACACCGTCCCTCGAGGGGACGCGCTGGATGCTTGTCGAGCTCGCTGGCGTTGCGGTCGTGCCAGACGAAGGCGAGAGCGTCGCCTACCTGACGCTGGAGGCGGACGGGTCGCGCCTCTCTGGGTCGGGCGGCTGCAACCGCCTGACGGGGAGCTTCGACCTCAGCCATGAAGGCCTACGCTTCGGGCCTGTCGCTGCAACGCGCATGGCCTGCGCCGACTCCGTCATGCGAATGGAGGGCGCCTTTCTCCAAGCGCTCGCAGCGACGACCCGCTATGAGCAGGACGGGACGTCGCTCGTCCTGTTCGAGGGGGACCGCGCCCTAGCTCGGCTCACCGCCTCGATCGACTGAGCTGTCCGCCTCCACGAGGCGCCCGAACGCCTGGTCCAGGTCCTCGTGAGGAGGAAGCTGGCCCTCCGGGGTGACGTGGTCGACGACCTGCGGCAGCGCCTCGGCCACCGCCTCCGCGGCGTCCTCGTGCGAGACGCCGAGCTTCGCTGCGATCTGTGCGAGCTCGTCCTCGCTCATCACTTGCCTGACCTGGTCACCGGTGACCGGCTCGTTCGAGCCCTTGCCGACCCACGAGTCCGCCTGCGCGCCCAAACCCTTCGCTCGCAGCCCCGAGAGGAGCTTGTTCAGGCCGCCCCCTGCGAGCAGGCCGCCGAGCATCGGGAGAAGCGCTCCGGCCATCCCTCCACCGCCGCCGACGGCGTTGCTTCTGCCGCCCTTGCCGCCGAGCAATCCTCCCAGCATCTTCTCGAGCTCGCCCATAGACCACCACCTCCTGGAGTCGGAACGACCCGGAGCATAGCCTCGCTCGCCGCTCGGATTCCGTGCGGCGGCCGGCACCGCGATCTAGAGGCTAGGCGACTGCCGCCCTTCCCGTGTCTGCACGGCGATTGCCAATGAGTACGAATGCCGCAGCAACGGCGACCATGCCGACCAGCAGGACGGCAGAGCGCAGGAGCACGCCGGCGTAGCCGAGGGTGCTCACGTCGACGAAGGGATACGGGTACCAATCGACGGAGGCGCCGCGGATGAGTGTGTAAACAAGCCACGCGGCCGGGAAGCAGAGCCAGAGCGCGGCCACGCGAAATGCGAGCCGGTGGCGAGGCGGGTCGATCAGCCAGTCGGCGACGACCACGATCGGGATCAGCTTGTGGAGGATGAAGTCGACCCAGGGAAGCGGGGTCTGCAGGCTTTCCTGTAAGCCGGAGAGCAGGAGCGCGAAGACGGCGCCGGTGATTGCGCTATAGAGCGTCACGGCGCCGCGGAGCGCGTCGAAGAGCGCGGTGCGCTCCGTGCGCGGCACGGACGCGGTGAGCGCGAGCAGCGCGGCGGCGAGGATGTTGCTCTGGATCGTGAAGAAGCTGAAGAAGTTGCCGGCGGCGAAGCCGGGACGGTCGGCACTCGACGCGAGCTGGTAGGTGATCGCGACGACGCCGGCGGCGGCGAACGCCAGCCGTGCGAGGTTCAGTGCGAGATCGCGACGACGCAAGCGTGGGTCAGCGGGTCTCGCGCGCCGTGTGTGTCGCCGGCTCATCGAGAATCTCGGCCACCGGGCTGAGTGGCGGGCCGAGCTTGCCGCTGACGACGCCCGCGTGGACCGCCCAGGCGAGTGCGGCGCCAAGCGGCGGCGCGACGAAGTAGATCCAGATCCCGGTCCACGTGTTGCCGACCAGATCCGGGCCGAACGTGCGCGCCGGGTTGACCGAGGAGCCACTGAACGGGATCGCCGCGAGATGCACCGCGAGCAGGGTCAAAGGGATCGCGATGAGCGCGCTGCTACCGAATCGCTCGCTGCTGCTCGCCTGGAGGATGACGAGGACGAAGATCGCGGTCAGCGCGACCTCCATCACGAACGCGGCCCCGTCCGAGGATGGCTTCGTGGCCGTGGACGCCACGTCGTCCTGGCTGGTGGCGAGGAGCAGGATGACCGCCGCGAAGATTCCGCCCAGGAACTGCGCAACCCAGTAGCCGACGAGATCGGCGGCCGGAAGGCGCCGGTCGAGGAACATCGCCAACGACACCGCGGGGTTGAAATGCCCGCCGGAGACCTCCCCGAAGGCGTACAGCCCCGCGAGCAGCGCCAGACCGAACGCGAGTGCGGCGACGAGCAACACGGGCGCGTCCGCGCGACCTGCGGCGACGACTGCGGTCGTCCCGACAAACACGAGGATGAAGGTCCCCAGGAGCTCGGCCGCGTAGTTTCGCCAGCTGTTCAGGTTCACCTCGTGGCCTCCTTGAGAGCCCCGCCAGAGCGGCGGGGGTGGACGGTCAGTCAATCTAACCCGACTGCTTTGAGAAAGGCAAGCGTCGCGTTCGCCTTCGTCTCGGGCACTCGACTCCGGCGGCGAGTTTTGTGACCGTCGTACCGGGTGATGAGGGCGGTGAATCTCCGTGGCTGCCTTTGACGTCATCTGCCTCTCTCACCTCCGCTGGGATTTCGTCTGGCAGCGCCCCCAGCAGCTTCTGACCAGGTTCGCACGTGATCGCCGGGTGATCTTCGTCGAGGAGCCCGTTCCAGGCGACGGGCCGTCGGCGCTCGATCTCAGCAGCCGGGAGGAAGGGGTCGTCGTCGCGGTACCTCACCTGCCCCGGGATCTCTCGCCCGAGCAGGCAAACACAGAGCAGGAGCGGCTCCTGCAGGATCTGCTCGGGCAGCTCGGCATCGAGCGGTACGTCCTCTGGCTGTACACGCCGATGGCGGTTGCCTTCACGCGGGGGCTGAAGCCGCTCGCCATCGTCTACGACTGCATGGACGAGCTGTCCGCCTTTGCGCAAGCGCCGCCCGAGCTCCGTCAGCTCGAGGACGAGCTGTTCCGGACCGCCGACCTCGTCTTCACCGGGGGCGTGAGCCTCTTCGAAGCCAAGCGTGACCGGCATCACGACGTGCACCTCTTCCCGAGCAGCGTCGACACGGCGCACTTCGCCGCCGCCCGCTCGGCGGGTCCAGAGCCCGGCGATCAGGAGGCGATCCCGCGCCCCCGGCTCGGCTACATCGGCGTCATCGACGAGCGCATGGATCTCGGGCTGCTCGCGGCGGTTGCCGCTGCCGAGCCGAGCTGGCAGCTCATCCTGATCGGGCCGCTCGCGAAGATCGACCCGGGCGACCTGCCGAGGCGCCCGAATATCCACTACCTGGGTCAGCGGCCCTACGCTGAGCTGCCCTCCTACCTGAACGGCTGGGACGTGGCCCTGCTCCCCTTCGTGCGCAACGAGTCAACGCGCTTCATCAGCCCGACGAAGACTCCCGAGTACCTCGCCGCGGGCCTGCCGGTCGTCTCGACTCCCATCGCGGACGTCGTTTCGCCCTACGGCGAGGAGGGCCTCGTGCGGATTGCGGGCGACGCGGCGGAGTTCGTCGAGCGCTGCCGCGAGGCGATGCTCGAGCACTCGGAGCAGCGCCTTCGCCGGGTGGACGCGTTCTTGACCGAGAACTCCTGGGACTTCACCTGGGCGGATATGAGCGAGCATCTCGAGCGGGTTGTCCGGCGAGGCCGGTCGGCACGGGAGTCACACCCCCAGTGGCCAGCGCCGGCCGCGATCGAGCGCTTCGACTACCTCGTCGTCGGCGCGGGCTTTGCCGGCAGCGTCGTCGCCGAGCGGCTCGCGAGCCGACTGGGAGCAAGCGTCCTGGTCGTCGATCGGCGCTCGCACATCGGCGGCAACGCGTACGACCACTACGACGAGGAGGGCATCCTCGTCCACCGGTACGGGCCGCACATCTTTCACACGAACTCGCGCGAGGTCTTTTCGTACCTCTCCCGGTTCACGGCCTGGCGGCCCTACGAGCACCGCGTGCTCGCGAGCGTCGATGGCCAGCTCGTGCCGTTCCCGATCAACCTCGACACGGTGAACCGCCTCTATGGGCTGAGCCTGACTCCGCCCGAGCTCGAGGAGTTCTTCGCCTCGGTGGCCGAGCCTCGCCACTCGCCGCGAACGTCGGAGGACGTCGTCGTCTCCAAGGTCGGTCGCGACCTCTACCTGAAGCTCTTCCGCAACTACACGCGCAAGATGTGGGGCCTCGATCCCTCGCAGCTCGACGCCTCGGTCGCTGCGCGGGTCCCCGCCCGGCTGAGCCGAGACGACCGCTACTTCACGGACGCCTACCAGGCGATGCCGCTTCACGGCTACACCAAGCTGTTCGAGCGCCTGCTCGCTCACCCGGGCATCAAGGTGCTCCTGAACACGGACTACCGGGAGGTCGAGGGGCTCATTCCGTACGACAGGCTGGTGTACACGGGCCCGATCGACGAGTTCTTCGACACTCGGTTCGGGGAGCTGCCGTACCGATCGCTCGAGTTTCGATTCGAGACGAAGGCGCAGGAGCGGGCCCTTCCAGCAGCGGTCGTCAACTTTCCGAACGAGTACGAGCACACGCGGGTGACGGAGTTCAAGTACCTGACGGGCCAGGAGCACCCCAAGACGACCCTGGTCTACGAGTACCCGCGCGCCGAGGGAGATCCCTACTACCCCGTGCCCCGGCCTGAGAACGCCGAGCTCTACAACCGGTACCGGGAGCTGGCCGATGCGACCCCGGGTGTCTCGTTCGTGGGCAGGCTCGCGACGTACAAGTACTACAACATGGATCAGGTCGTCGCCCAGGCACTCACGTTGGCCCGAAGGATCGCGACCAGGAGTGTCGGACGCCCTGGGGGCGGAACCGACCCCGCACAGGCGGACGCGGCTGGCACGCACGCGCTTGGGTCACGGCATCGCTAGCCCGGGATCAGCCCGTGCCCGGGTGGCCGTCGTCATGCCGGCGCACAACGCGGCTCCCTTCATCCACCGCGCGCTCGCCGGCCTGTTCGGGCAGCTCCTCGAGGACTGGGAGCTGGTCGTCGTCGACGACGGCTCCAGCGACGGGACTGCGGCGATCGCCGCCGAGGCGCTCAGCGGCCGACGCGGCGCGCTCCTTCGCTTCGAGTCGAACCGCGGCGTCGGTGCCGCCCTCAATGCGGGGATCGAGCAGACCGGCGCAGATCTGATCGCCTATCTCCCGGCGGACGACGTCATCTACCCGGGCCACCTCGACTCGCTCGTCGCGGCGCTCGACGCTCGGCCGGATGCGGTGCTGGCCTATGCGGGTGCGCGCCATCACGGCCAGGCCGAGTCACCGGGAGAGATCGAGGGGTTCGGGCTCCAGCTCGTGCAGATCGTGCACCGCCGCACTCCAGACCGTTGGCTGGAGCGGGACGAGCTTGTCACCGACGACCTCGAGGCGATGCTCTGGTCGTCCCTGCGTCGACGCGGCTCGTTCGTGGGGACGAGCGTCGCCTCATGCGAGTGGGTCGACCATCCGCTGCAGCGCCACAAGCTGATCCGTGAGTCGCTGGGAGGCGGTGTCAACGTCTACCGCCGTCACTTCCAGGTCGAACGTCCGCTCCGCTTCCGATCGTCCGAGGGCGAGCTCTTGGACGAGGGTGAGCTCTACGGGCGCTTCCGGAAGCGGCCGGCGCCTGCGCGGGCGCAGGACGGGCTGACGATCCTGCTCGTGGGGGAGCTCGCCTACAACCCGGAGCGCGTGCTCGCCTTCGTCGAGCGAGGTCATCGGCTCTTCGGCCTCTGGACACCCGACGGCTGCGGCTTCAATGCCGTCGGGCCCCTGCCGTTCGGACACGTGGAGGAGGTTCCCCGCTCGAGCTGGCAGGACGCGCTGAGACGGATCCGGCCGGACGTCATCTACGCGCTCCTGAACTGGCACGCGATTCCCTTCGCCCACCACGTGCTGGAGAAGAACCCCGGAATCCCCTTCGTCTGGCACTTCAAGGAGAGCCCGTTCGCGGCGATCGAGCGCGGGTTGTGGCCCCAGCTCGCGGAGCTCGACCTGCTGTCGGACGCGCGCGCCTACTCGAGCGTCGAGCTGCGGGACTGGTACGAGACGGCCCTGCCGGGAGCCGCTCGCGACGACCTCACGATCGTGCAGAACGGCGATCTGCCCAAGGCGGAATGGTTCGATGCAGAGCCAAGCCAGCGCCTGTCGGAGCGCGACGGCGACGTGCACACGGTCTGCGCCGGGAGGCCGTTCGGGATCTACCCGGAGTTTCTGGCCGAGCTGGCTGCACGCGGGATCCACACGCACTTTCACGGCCCGACCTGGGGGGACTGGTGGCGAGGCTGGATCGATCGGGCGCACCTCCTGGCGCCGGATCACATCCACCTGCACCCGACCGTCTTCCAGCCGGACTGGGTGCGCGTCTTCTCACGCTACGACGCGGCCTGGCTGCACGTCTTCCGGAGCACGAACGGCGGCGACCTGCGGCGTGCCGTGTGGGACGACCTGAACCTTCCAGCGAGGCTCGGGACCTATGCGGCCGCGGGGTTGCCGCTGCTCCAGCCAGACCACGGCAACTCCGTCGTGGCGACTCAGACGCTGGCGCGGGAGCTGGAGATCGGCGTGTTCCTCGACGACGTGGACGCCTTCGCGGACACGCTGACCGACGCTGCGGAGATGGCGCGCCGCCGGGATGCGATGTGGCGCGTGCGGGAGGAGTTCACCTTCGACAGGCACGTCGACCGCCTCGTTGAGCTCTTTCGTCGCGCTATCGCCGCGCGTGAGCGCTCGGATGGGGGCCCGCGAAGCGTGCATCCCAGGGCTTGGGAGCACTCACCTGCTGCACGATCAGCCGCGCCCCAGTCACGTTCTTGACCCCGTGATAGACGCCGGCGGGTGAGACGACGCTCTCGCCTTCGGCGACCTCGACGTGGCGGCTCCCGATTCGGATCCGGGCACGCCCCGATACGACCGTGAGGACGTGCTCCGTCTCCTCGTGGCGATGAGCCGGGACCTCCCCGCCGGGGCCGAGACAGAGGAGCTCCACGGTCAGCGACTCCGCAGCCACGACCGTCTCGCAGGCGAAGTTGTCTGCCTTGAAGCGGGCACGCTCGGCCGGCCGTACGAGCTGAAGCGGGGCGTCCGGCGAGGCGTCCGGGCCCGGCCCGAGCTCCCCGGGCGGGACGTTCTCCGGATCGAGGGTCGCCTGGGCTGCCCTCAGGGCGGCGGCGACGGGGTGGGCAAGGACGCGCTCCAGCCAGCCGTCCGGCCGGGGCGACAGATCGAAGAGCCCCCCGTCGAAGAACGCGGTCGGGTCTTCCCAGTCCGGTGAGGTGACGATCGGATAGAGGCAGATCCCCTGCAAGTCGACTCCGAGCTCGAGCGCCCTCGCGGCTTCGCGCGCGAGGAAGTCGATCCAGCCGGCACGCGACTCGCCCGACGAGCCCGTCTCCGCCAGCACGAGGGGACCCCCGTACCTGCGCTCGACGGCGAGGAGCAGCTCGGACAGCGGGACCCAGTCCGGATCGTCCCAGTCGAGCGACCGCTGGGGCTCGTCCGGCAGCGAGATCGTCCACTGGTTGCCGGAGTAGTAGTTCAGGCCGACGATGCCGAGGTGCGCGCGTGAGCCGCCGAGCTCGGGCTCGCGCCGGCCGGCGAGGAGATCGAACGCCTCGGTGACGACGTTCTCGTTGAAATCGTCGGCCTGCGACTGGAGGTCGGGCCGGCCCGCGGGCGCGTGCAGCCGCACCAGCGGCTCCACCGCCAGCATCCGCGCCTCCGGATCGACGTCCCAGATCGCCTCCGCTCCTGCAATCGCCGCCCGCACGAGAGCTCGCTTGACGGCCGGGCCCTCGCCCTGTCTGAACGGAGCCATGTAGCCGACCTCGCCGGCCGCCCACGCGTTGTAGGAGATCTCGTTGACGGGTGTGAAGAAGGTCGGCCCGTCTGTCTCGTCAATCACGACTGCCGCGACCGCGCGGGCGAAGGCCGCGAAGCGATCCACAAACGCCGGCGAGAACAGGTCGACGTCGTCCGGGTAGCCGTAGTGCATGAGATCCCAGACCTGCCCGATGCCCGCCGCGCGTGCATGGCGGGCGAGCCGCCGGACGTACTCGAGGTCGATCGTG
>Ga0136614_10000774_pt1 | contig 17273 bp, 23 predicted proteins | sample AntDrymUQ2792106_2_FD_106643 | JGI IMG/M metagenome (GOLD analysis project Ga0136614, IMG submission 106643) | Polar desert sand microbial communities from Dry Valleys, Antarctica - metaG UQ279 (21.06) | ecosystem: Environmental > Terrestrial > Soil > Desert | place: Antarctica: Dry Valley... | reverse complement strand
CTACCTGACCGCCGCGATCACCGCCGACCTGCACGGTCAGCCGATCCCGACGCCGCTGCCGCCCTGACCCGCACCCCGTGAACGGTTACACGGGTAGTGGTTACCGAATAACCAGGTGACGGGGACCGTGAGGGCTGTCACCATGCGTCCACGCCGTCTGGAGGAGCGGTCAACCCACAAGGGAGGCTCCTTCATGTCTGACCTCGTTGTCATACGCCCGACGCGGCTGGATGAATTGCGCGCCGGGATCGACCGTGAGCTTGAGGCGGCCGTGGCGGCCTTCCGGACTTCGGTCGCCCATGCGATTCGTGCCGGTGAGCTGCTCGCCGAAGCCAAGGCGCTCGTCGGGCACGGCCACTGGCTTGACTGGGTCGACGCGAACTTCCCCGCGAGCCTGCGGACCGCTCAGAACTACATGAAGCTGGCGAAGCACCGTGAGGATGCGCAACGGGTTGCGCATTTGGGCGTAGGCCAGGCGCTGCGGGCCTTGGGCGTTGGCGAGCCAGCGGAGACCGACGCGATTGAGGTCGCGCAGGAGTACGCGCTCGATGAGGACGAGCAGGCATTCGTTCAGTGTGGCGCTGCGTTCACGGAGATCCGCGACAGGGCGCTGTACCGTGCCGCGGCCTACCCGGCGTTCGACGCCTACGTGGTCCACCGCTGGGGGCTTGACCCCGAGGCGACGAAGTCGCACATGAGAGCTCGGCGTGCGGTCCTCGTGATCTGGCAGCCGGCAGCGGACGAACCCTCGCCGGTCGGGGATCACCTCGGCGAGCAGCGCGAAGTTACTTCGCCGCGATGGACGTGGCGAGCCTTCCCCAAAGCGTCGACAGAATCGGCGCATTTCGATACACGACGAAGCTGAGCGAGTACCTCGCAGCAGGGCTACCAGTCGTGACGGGCCAGGTCCCGTTCGCCTATGACCTGGGCGACGACTGGCTCTGGCGGCTGCCAAGCGACGCACCCTGGAGCGACACCTACATTGACGCGCTCGCGGCGCTGATGACTGATCTGGGGGCCGAGGAGCTCAGCGGTCGGCGGGCCCGCGTTCCCACCGATATGCCGATCTTCGACGAACGGCTGCAACGACAGCGAGTCACAGCGTTCCTTCGCGACGTCGTGGACAGAGTCAGACCTCAAGCTCGACGATGACGCGGTAGGAGTACCTGCGCAGGCGCGGTATGCGGCGATGCACCGCGTTGTCGATGCCACGAATGATTCGCGATGCACGCCGCGACTTGAAGCGCAGCACCTGGCGATCGAAGAGCACGAGGAACTCGAAGACGGGGTAGTGCGCGACAACGCGGGAGAACACGCCGCGAAGGCCGGCGATATCTCCGGCGGTCAGCGGATGCTCGTCCTCGGTCCCAAGGCGCGGGATACCCCAGCGGCCAGCTAGGCGGTCGCGCGCGAAGATCAGTAACCGGTTATCGCCGGCGTTCTCGATGAAGATCGCCCTGCCGCCAGGGCGAAGCACCCGTCGCAATTCGAGGGCACCAGAACTCACGTCGATGTGGTGCAGGATGTATTTTCCGAGCACGAGATCGAAGCTGGCGTCGGGCAACTCGGACTGTTCGAGCGGCGCTGCAACAGTGGCCAACTGCCCGCCCGTGTCCGGGAGCCGGCTCGCGCGACTGCGCACGACTTCGATCATCCCGGGGCTCACATCGAGGGCGGTCACATTCGCGCCCTGTTGGAGAAGGTGTAGCGTCAGATCGCCTTGGCCGCACCCAGCATCAAGAATCCGCAGGCCGCGTAGGTCACCCGCGAGATCGAGCATCACGTGGTCGAGGGGTCCGGGCTGACGATTGACCGAGAGCGCGTCGACGTCAAGTTGGCGAGCTAGCGCATCATGAAAGTCGCGCTCGCGCGCCCAGATACTCTCGCCTTGGCGATCGGGTACATCCACAGCCTCGAGTGTCTCAGCCAACTCGTCGTGCGCGCACAGCGCGTGGGCGCGCTTCAGCCGCGACGGAGAAGCGAGGACGAGGTTCGGGCACGACGGGTCGAGGGGAAGCCACGGCCCGTCGATCGGCACCAGGCATGCGGTCGACGTTATTCCGTACGCCTCGTAGCCGTGTGGCTTGAGGAGGATCATCAGCTCATCGACCGACGAGCCCTGACGGGCGAGATGTTCAGGCTCGACTTCGATGAGGAACAGCGGCCACGACCGCTTAGGGCTCGGCCAACGAGATATGGCGTCCAACCGATGAAACCAGCCGAGAAACGGCATAGGACGATCTCGTAGAGCGAGCCGAAAAGCCCGAGCTTGGGCGCGAGCAGCTTTATGAAGGGACCGACAGCGTCGCCGCTTGACACCACATACGGAACACGGAACACGAATCGCCCGAGCAGCACCACGGCTCCGCCGGCGATCGAAGTGCCTTCCATGACGACCACGTCGGGACGCTCGCGTCGCAGCCGCTGGACGAGCCTGATCGCGCTGCGGCGCTTGCGCGCATGGTCGAATGGCCATATCGCGCGGTTGAGGTCTGCAGTCAGGCTCACAATTCGCGCCTCGTCGCGTGATCCGCTGCCAAGCGTCGAGAAGATTGCGATTGATGCGACTGCGCGAGCGTGCTCGGAGCTCATGCGGCGCATGCCTGGGTCGTTGCATGGGCAAGTTCGCTCGCGAAGGACAGCGTCAGCATCAGCTCCAAGGTCACGGCAGCCTTCGCCTCGACGGCTGCTATGCGCTCCTCGCGCGTGAACAATTCGTCGAGATGCGGTGATTCCACGACCCGCGTTCGGACCTCCTCGAGGGCGAGAACCTCCGTGAAGGGGCTATAGCCCACGACCGCTGGTCGTCGCATCCAGTAGCCGAACTCCGGCGCACCCCGCATCGTGGGATGCCCTTCCATCGCGAACTCGGCCAGTCGCGGAGTGTTCGCGAGAATCAGCGAGCGATGCGCTTTCGACCCGAGCTTCTCCTTGCGATGCAGTGCGCGAACCGCCCGGATCCAGCGTGAGTCGAGGAACGGGGAAGCTGGTCGTCCGTTCAACGCGTACAGAGCGAGCCCGTTGCCGATGAAATGCCGCACGCGTTGGGTGGCATACACCGTGTCGAGGCTGTCGAGCGGCCGGCGGCGTCCTCCCGCCTGGACGAGTTGCTCGCGAAGCCCGGCGAGCGATAGCTCACGGGCGGGTCCGGGCGTGAGCGTCCGACTCGCCCAGCGACGCACTCGAAGATCCCACTGTGCAGACAGGCCCGCCCGTCCCGACAGATCGAGCGCCCGGCTCAGCGCGCCGCGATCGGCATAGAAGGAACGCGCGAACTCGCCGTTCGAACCCACCAGATGGACGCCGTCATGGCCGCGGGTCGCCCTCGAGTAGAGATAGGTGTGCCAATTGCTCGCAAGCTTTGTGCCGCTTGTCGCCTGCACGATGAGCGATGCCTCCGTGAGGTACTCGGACGGCTGCAGCTCTATCTCCTCGATCGGCAACCCGAGACCCCGGGCGATGTCAGTCGCGACCATCCGATCCGTGCTGGCTCGGTGTCCCATAGTCAGCAGTCGCGGCCGCGCACCGAGGCGCAACACGCCGGCAAGGATCGCGCGACTGTCGAATCCTGCGCTCATCGACACGATCGGGTCTTCGCCGGTGCAGAAGGTGTCCGACAGCGAGTCGTTGAACGCTTGTTGCAGTTCGAGATGCGCCGTCCTGGGCGCCGACTCGTCCCAGAGCGTTCCGGCCTGGATCGACACCGCGCCGCTCGCGCACCGCAGCACGCAGTCCGGTGGAAGCCGCGCGACCTTCTTGTGGAGGGTTGTGCTGCCGAGCGTGTGGCCCAGGAGCGCGAGCTGCTGAAGCGCTGCTGGGTCCCATGCCCAGGGCAGCCGGGCGGAACGGGCGACGGCGAAGACGTCCAGCCCGTGATGTAGTCGTCCTGTCTCGCCCAGGGTCCAGAAGTACGGGCGCGCGCCGACGCCGCTCGATGCGAGCATCGTCTCGACGTGCTCTGCAGGCCCCCGTTCTGCGGCAAGGACGAAATCGCCGCAAGCATCCGTCAGCCCACCGGCCGCAGCAAGCTCGACCAGCCGCGGCGGCTCGAGCGCCGAGAAGCCGTGACAGCCGAGAAGTCGCCACGCTGAGTCGTCGCCCGTCATCCTTGCGCCCACACAAGCATCGCGTGGTGATAGGCCTCGAGGTGACGTCGCAGATCGCATCCCATGAGAATTCCTTTGCAACATACCCGAAACTGCAAGCGAACGCGAGAGCCGAGAGCTCGACGAGCAGGAGGCTGAAACGCAGAAGGAAAAAGACGATGGAGCCGCGCTCGAGTCCGCTCTACGAGAAGCGATGGGCGCCGATGCCGACCGGCTCAATTACGCCAGAATCCTCACACGTGGAACGATCAACCGCCATGTAGAGGTGTACACCACATACTCGAGGCAAGCCGCGAGGCCCGGCGTCCTCACTGCGCTATGCAAGGTGATAACGGCGGCTGTTCCCGGCTTTGCGAGCGCGGAGATCTACGGGCGCGATTCCACGTTGAAAAAGTGCCCGTACACACAGTAAGGCCCAGTTTCACCCTGAGAAACGGGCGTGCGACCGGCGGCAGTCAGGCACAGACCGGGCATCCGGAGCCACGGACCTTTGCGGCGGGCAGCACGCTAGGAAGCGGCGCCGCGCAGCTTGGCTTCGCGGGCTTCGACTTCATCCCAGAACGCGATGTCGTCGTCGCCCGTGTCCCATGCGGACACGTTGTCGTGGAACCCGCCCAGGTCGCGCCCGGCAGCGACCCACTCACGGAACACCTGGTCGAGCGCCAGATAGAGGTAGGGGCTGTCTTTCATGCGGCGAGAGTAGCCGTTCCACCGCGGGCTTTCCGGGCAGCCACGAGGCAAGAGCGGGCACCACTTTGCAGTCGTTGCCCGCTCTGCCGCCCTGCGATTACGTGCGCCGCGGTGGGCAGCCGACCAGAACATGGCGACGAGCAGGCACTTCGGAGGATGGAGCCAGGCGGGATCGAACCGCCGACCTCCTGCTCGCCGAGCAGCCTGGCGGTCCACCCGCAATGCCCGGAACGGCCCGGAAACACGGCCTATCGCGGCTTGCTCGCACCGTAGGGCCGCCGGTAGAAACACCGCCGATGTAGCCCGATCGACCCCGATGCGGGCACTGGCGGCACACGATTGCCTCCACAGAACGGATCGGGAAGTCAGCCCCGTGCGCGGTATCGGGCGGGTGTCGCTGCTGAACTGGGACACAAGTTGTCCGCGAGCCCCCGATCCCCGATGAATGCCGTTCAGCGTGCGCGCCGCAACGCCCGCATCGCCGAAGCGCGCGATCGTGGCGATTCGTGGGCTGCCATCGCTGAAGCCTTTGGGTTGTCGGAGCGTGCCGCGCGACGTTGTCGTTCAGATCATGTCCAGGCGGCTGTGGCCGACGCGGCGGCGGCGCTTGACGTAGACCCGAACCGCGTGCTGCGGGAAGCGATCGTGGTTCACCGGGAAGTCCTTGATGGCCTGGGCGTGCTGGGCCGGGAAGGCGATAGCTCGTCAGCCCGGGTCGGTGCCCTACGATCGCGGGCCGCCACGAGCCTTCAGCTTGTGCGGCTGCTGGCGTGGGCGGGGCTGCTGCCTGATTCCTTCGGCGCATGGTCCCTGGCCCGGGACGTGCCTGCGTTCGTCAACGCCTTCGCCGTGGTCGCCGACAGGCATGGCTTCGAACCGGCCGAGATCTTGGCTGAGATGGACATGGCGATTCCGGGGACGGCGGTGCTGTCGGCATGACCGCCGTTGAGGTCAACGAGGCCAACGCGACGCGCCGGGCGATCCTCTCGGGGCTGCCCCCGGCGGCGTCCCTGCAAGACCAGATCGCGCTGACGTTGCGTGTCGGTGACTGGATTGCGACCTACGGCCCGGCGATCGGTCCCGGCGGGCTCCGCGAACTTGCCGCGTTGCTGGCCCCGAGCACCACCCCTACGACGAACAGGAGTCCCAAGTGACCACCGTGTCCCGCATCGCCCGCGCCCAGGCGCTACGCGCAGCCGTCAACGAGGCGGTCAAGGACGGTCCGCTGAAGCCGTTCGCTCCTGAGCTTCGAGCGCTGGCGAACATCGAGGTACAGGCCGCACGACGAGGCGTCCCGTCCACCCCGGCGCCTGTGCCTGCCACTCCCGTTATCACCGAGCAGAAGCGCGTCAACGCGTTCGCCGATTTCTTCCAGGACGATGCCGTCGCCCTTGCCGAAGACCTGCGCGACTCCACGCCGGGTGGCCCGCGACGCCATGCCTTGATCGACTTCTTCGGCGAAGCGGACGCCCGTGCGATCGCGTCGGACCTGGCGGGGACACGGCGTTGAGCGTTCTAGATCGTGACGCGCTGACGTACAGGGATCTCCAGGCCGCGCGACGATCCGCGGGCGCTTGTGGTCAACGCGAGCGCCGGGCGGTGGGGGCCTACGAACGGGCCTGCGCTGCTTGGGTCATCGGCCGGGGCACGTTGGCCGAGGTCGAGGAAGCCGGTCGCCCTTGATGCCATCCGTGTCGACTTGCGCCGCGCGGCGGCGGCCGTCGCCTTCTATGCGGCGCGTGTGCCCAGCAGCCACTAGTTTGCGGGTGGTCTGTCCCCGCGCTGATTGTCCGTCCCGCCCGGCAGCATTCACCTTGCCCCGCCGGGCTGGGGCGGGCGCAACCCCTGCCGTCTGCCGCGTGCAGCCCGCTCTCCTGCCGTCTCCGGGCAGGAGCGCCGATCGTCGCCCTACCGCACCCGGATGCAAACCTTCGCCCGTGCGACGCTAGGAGCGGATGAGGCCATGGCACCGGCCGCGATCTACTCGACGCCTGCTGTTGATATGGGAGTGGCGCTTGCCGCAGCGAAGTCCGCCGGGGTGCCGTTCGACGAAGCGTGGCAGGCAGCGATCGACGGGCTGCGGCGACCCACAGATCGCCCGGTGTGGGTTCAGTGGCGGGAGGCATTGAACGAAACGAAATCTGGGTGGCGCGCTGCCTACAACGATGAGGACGCGCCCGCGTACGTGGGGCTGCGGGCACTCGTCGCCGCGTAGGGCGACAGCGCCGTTACGGGCGGGCTCTAGCGAAGGTTGTTCTTCCACACATCCAACACGAAAACGGCTGGTGCCCCTTCGTCAGATCCCTTGTAAACACGGCGCCGGAGTCGAATCACGACTTGTCTCAGGCACGGTTGGGTCAGGTTTCTGGGCACCCGCGTTGGATTTGTGACCGTGGTGGTCGGCACAGTGCTGGTTGATGTTGACGCCGACCGATCCCCTGACGCCTGAGGAAGCCCGTGCCCTGACGGACGAGCTTGTCGAGGAAGGCGTATCGGTAGCGGAGCGGATGGTCCGGCTGTACCAAGGCGGGGCGCACATCGTGCTGGGTTACAACTCGTGGGCGCACTACGTCGAGGCGGAGATCGTCGGAGCGAAGTGCAAGTCGCACATCTACTACGTGCCCCAGGCCGCGCTGATCAAGGTCGAGATGATCGCGCAGCACCCCCCCAGTCTGAAATTTCAGACTGGATCAAAATGCTGAACAACTCCGTCGCTCAAGCGTCCAAACGGTGCCGCGACATCGGCAGGCGCAACGGGGTCCTGGCTACCGCCTTCGAGGCGCACAAGGCGGGCGAGAACATCACGGCACGCTGCATGGCTGAGATTGTTGCCGCTGAGGAGGTTGCGTACCAGGCGGCGCAGGCGGGCTACGAGGAGCGCGCGAGCCTGCACATCGGCGAGCAGATGGTGATGAGTTTCACGACGGGCATCAACGGCTTTCCGCTTGATCGCACGTCCACCGAAACCGAGGACGAGTGGTACGCCAGGGTCGACGGCTACCTCGAAGGCGTCGATCGCGCCAGGGAGAAGCTTGCTCAGCGCATCCACACCTCGCGTTATGGGGATGAGGAACGCGGGCTCGCGGCATGACCGGCACCCGCCCAGCGGGCGCCCGCTATATCGCTGGCGGACCTGGAGCATCATCGTAGTACGCATGCCGACGACGCCGATGACCTCATTCCGCTTGCACGCGGACCAGCGTGCCGCCCTCGCCCTCATCGCCGGGCGCCGGGGTTGCAGCCGCACCGACCTCATTCGCGAGGCCATCGACCTGGCGATTGCCGCCGAAGGGCTTGACGAACTGCCCCCAGAAACACGCGCGCCGCTCGCTTTGAACGAACGGCACGCGCCAAACCTCGCTGGGCAAGAGCGAGTCGATGTCCAGGCTACGCCAGCGTAAGCCGGTCGGCGACCCGCCGGACTCGCACGCCCGCGCCGCCCTCCGTGTCGATCGGATCGCGAACCGGGCGATCCGCAGCTGGCCTGTCGTGTCCCCGCGTCGGGTGTGGCGGCTGGGTCGTGTTCTGGACGCAGCCGTGCCCGGAGTGCAGGTAGCCATCCGTTACAGCCGTGCGCGCCGTGAGATCACAATGATCTACATCGACGGGCAGGACATCCGCGACCTTCTGCCGGTCATCAAGTGCCCGCCACCAGGGTCCGCTGCGTTTGCCGCCGGGATGATGAGGATGCGCCAGACGATTCGCGGCGCGCGGCGACGAGCCGTGTCCCGCCCTGTAGCCGGTCATCCGCGCCAACCGCTGTTCCGGCGGACTAGTGCCCGGAGAAGGCGTTCTCCGGCTGCGACGCGGGCCGGACCGCCGGGCGACGGCAGCTCCGACGACTCCGAGCATCGGCACGCGCCCTCGGGACCGCCTGCGGCAGAATGACCCAATCGAAACTGACGGGATGTCGGCGCCCGCGCGTCGAAAGGATTTCGCCTCGATCGTCGCGGGTCTGACGAGCGCCAACGTCGTTCTGCTCCTGACCGGCGTGATCACGGGGCCGATCATCGCTCGCGTGCTCGGCCCGGACGGACGCGGCGAGCTCGCAGCCATCATCGCTGTGCTGGCACTGGCGCCGCCGTTGCTCGACCTCGGTCTCTCGTATTGGATTCCCCGCGAGCGTGCGATTGGAGCCGGCCGGGGAGAGATTCTCGGCGCTGCGCTACCCGTTGCGCTCTCGTGCTCGCTGATCGCCGTCATCGCAGCGATCCCGATCGCAGAGCTCCTGGGCCGAGGTCGCGACGACGTTGAGACGTTTCTCGCAATCGGCCTCTGCATCACTCCCGTGGGGATCGCGTTGCAGGCACTGCTCGGCCTCGCTATCGGAGAATCGCGGTGGCGAATGTATGCGTGGACGCGGATCGCGTGCGGCGTGCTGCCTGCGTTCGGAGTCGTCGCTTTGTGGCTCCTGGGCGAGCTGACGGTCGCCAGCGCCGCAGTCGCGTACATCGTCGGCTCACTCGCTGGCAGCCTCCCATTGCTCACTCTGCTGCGAGGGGCCGGCAGGCTCCGATTGGATTGGGAACGATCGAAGATCGCCGCGACCTTTGGCGCCAAGAGCTGGCTCAACACCGTGACCGCCGTTGCAAACAATCGAATCGATCAGGTCCTCATGGCCGGACTCGTGCCGTCGCGGCAACTCGGTCACTATGCGGTGGCGGTGACAATTTCGTCGGTCACGTACGGTCTAGGCGCGGCGGTCAGCGGAGCGATCTACCCCCGTGTCGCTGCCGGCGACACGCAACTCGCCGCACGCTCGTGCCGCATCACGGTGCTGCTCGTGGCCGTCGCGAGCGCTTGCCTTGCGGTTCTGACTCCCTGGATCGTTCCAGGCGCGTTCGGCGCGGACTTCCGCGAAGCCGTACCGATGGCGCTGATCCTGCTTGCGGCGAGCGTACCGGCAGCCGCTACGAGCGTGCTGACGGCGGCGCTGACCGCGTCCAACCACCCCACGGCGCCGCTGCGGGCTGAACTGGTCTCGCTCGCGGTCATGGTGCCCACCTTGTTTCTCCTGCTTCCGCGCTACGGCGGCAACGGAGCAGCGTGTGTGAGCCTCGTCACGTACACGCTACGGCTCGTGCTGATGCTGCACGCCGCGCAACGTACGCTCCACTGCAGTTGGAGGATACTGGTCGTGCCTGAGTGGGATGATCTGCGGTGGCTCAGAAACCGGGCGCGCCGCCGCGTAGCGCCGCAGTGACGCGGCCAGCAAGGACGGGCCAGTCGAAGTGCTCCTCATACAAGCGGCGGCCGGCATCGCCCATGCCTCGCAGCCTGACGGGATCGGCGCTGATTTCGACGACCGCGCGAGCATGCTCCGCGGGCCGGCCACCGGGCGTGAGTAGGAGCGCATCGGGATGATCGATCAGCACCCTGTCGGTACCGGCTCCCAACACCCCCGCAACGGGCACGCCGTGGGCGAGCGACGCCATGAGTGTCGTGCGCCGCGTTGAGAGTCCGTCGACGAAAGGGAGCAGCACCAGATCACTCGCGCGCAGCCGCATGGAAAGCTCTGTCGGCTCCAGTCGTCCGGGGCGATCCACGATGACCCCCGCCGGCGCGAGAACCGCCGGTGCACCGTCTCCGAGGTTGAGGACCCTGACGGACTCCGCGCCGTGCCGCTCGGTGAGCGCGGCGATCGCGGCTTCGGCATGAACGATCGCGCGACTCGGATGGTCCCTGCCGAACAGCGTCACGATGAACTCGCCAGCGATCCCCAGACGCTCTCGCGCGGCATCCCGAGACAGCGCGATGGGGGTGAGGTTCGAGCCCACCGGGACGTGTACCGCGTTGCGCCTGAGTCGCCGGGCAAGTGCCTCCGTCACGCCGAACACCGCATCCGCGAGCCCCACCAGGGCGGTAAGCTGTGCACGTTGGCAGGCGTTGACGAATGCCGAGCGCCAATCGTAGACGTGAGTCCATGGTTCGTGCACGCAGACGGCAAGCTTGACACCGTTCTGTCGGCGCAGGGCAGCAGCGTCGCGTACGAGTGCTGGCGCGATTCCTCCCCGACCGTAGCTGAAAGGGTTGTATTGCAGAAGAATCCAGGGAGCTTGGCCACGGTAATGCCGTGCCGACGATAGTCCATCCGAGACGTACCGGGCGGCGCACCCGCTCGCCACGAGAGCGCCGACCAGTCGGCGCGAGTACTCATCGATCGCGTCAGCAGCGCCAGTGTCGCGATAGACGACGAGAACCGCGTGGCCAGGTGCATTCACGGACTGGTCAGGGCACGGTCAGCTGTGCGAGCACAGGATCGCGGGATCGGCCGAGGGGCCGTGGAAACTCACGTGGTTCAGGTTCCCACAACGCATTCGCGACGAGCGTGACGGTGCGCACCAGGCCCGCCACGCTACCTGCGGCGAGCGGCGCAGGCGAGTCCGGCTCGGGCATCTGTTGACGAGACGGAGCGGCTTGTCGATCCGATAGAGTCCAAGTGGTCGCGAACACTCGCCGAAGGGCGCGGTCGGGAGTGGAACCCCGAAAGGCGACGCGATTCAGTCAGCGCGCCCCGGATGAGCCCCATAAGGGATGAGGACCCACGAGCGAAAGCCAGCCTGGACCTGGCCCCGGCGATGTGCCTCCCAAGGTTGGCCAGTGCGGTGGCACGTGTCGCCACTGCCGCACCGAGCATCGCCCTCCGCGCGTGGCCGACACACGAGGGCAGCTGGTCTAACGACGGAGCGTTGGCGATCGCAGCTGCTGCGGCTGGGCACGAGTGGCCGCTGGCAGGACCTCGGCAACTCCTGCGTCCCGCTTGCTGAGATGGTCGAGGTCGACTCCCTCAACGTCGCCGGATGGTCGCTGTGGCGCGATCCAAGTGGTCTGTTGCGGACGTTTTCGCCGCCTGTGCCGCAACGAGGGATCTAGGCGCGCGTGGCACCTCGTCTGCACTCCGTCGGAGCCCGAGGGCTCGGACTCTGGCACCGGTATCTCTACAAGCCCTATTACGTGCATGCGCCGAAGCGGCTCGTGCACCGGTTCACGGGCGACCTCACGGTGTCGGAGACACACCTTCCCTGGGGGCTGCCGATCAGCTTCCAGCCAGGCAGCATAATCGGAACCCAGCTCGTGCGCACTGGTGTACACGACATCGTTCTCAGTGAGGCGCTCGCCCGAGTCACAGATCGTGGTGACGCATGTGTCGATGTCGGCGCTAACATCGGCTACACCACGAGCTTGCTCGCCAGTTGCTCCGGGCCCGCGGGTCGGGTGATCTCGTTCGAGCCGGCTCCCGACACCTTCGTGTTCCTCACCGAGAACATCCGGTCGTGGCGCGGCGCACCGATCGCGGAGATCGATGCTCGCCAGATCGCCCTCTCGAGCGTGGAGTCAGAGCTCACGCTTACGACCCCCGCAGGCCACTCTGGTGACGCAGGTGGTCGCACACTCGAGACGGTCGGAGACCGGCTAGCCGAGGTCCAGGTGCAGGCCTCGACTCTCGATGCCGTTGGTCTGGACCGCATCGACGTACTGAAGATCGACGTAGAGGGACACGAACTTGCGGTCCTCCAGGGCGGTGACGGCGTACTCCGCCATCACGATGCCCGGGACATCGTGTTCGAGGACCATCGACCGCCGCCGACGGCGGTCACGCAGCGACTGTCCCAGGCGGGCTACACGATCTTCCGCGTCGAGCAGCGCGTCGGTGGCCCGCGACTGGTCGAGGACATCGAACGTGATTTCGCTGTGTACTGGGACGCTCCGAACTATCTGGCGACCATTGATCCGTCGCGCGCGTCAGCCCGCTTCAAACAGCCGGGTTGGCACTGCCTGCGACCACGTAGACGGTAGCGGCGGGCGTCCCGAGTTGCGGATAGCACTCTTCCACGCGAAGCTTCCTCTGACGGGCGTGAAGCCCAGCGGTGCAGATGTGTATGTCGCACGTCTGGCGGGCGCTCTCGCCGCAGCGGACCACGAGGTCGAGACGTGGGCCTTCGGCGCGGCCGACCCAATCGCGCGCACGCGCCGCCGCGCGTTACGACCCGCAAGCTGGGGGGATCGAAAGGTCGTGCGCCAGTACGTGGCGCCACTCTTGCTCAACGCGCGCAGCGTAGCCGCCGCCGATGTCCTGCATCTCTTCGGTGATGACACGTTCTTCGTTCGACGTCGTGTGCCGACGGTGCGGACGTTTCTCGGTTCCGCGCTCTTCGAGAGCCTGACCGCTACATCGACCAAACGCCGAATCAACCAGATGATCACGTTTCGGATGGAACAGCTCGCTGGTCGACTCGCCAATGCGCGCTACGGCATTGGGCCCGATTCAGAGTTGCTGTACCGCGCAGACGGGGTGCTCCCCTCCGGAATCGAGCTCGCGCCGCTGCCAGCGGGAGCGAAGGCTGCCAGGATCCTCTTCGTCGGCACGTGGGAGGGTCGCAAGAGAGGCCACCTCGTGCACCGGGCTTTCATGGATCACGTCCAGCCAGCGCTGCCAGCGGCCCAGCTGGTTATGGTCAGTGATCGCTGTGACGAAGGGCCCGGCGTGACCTGCGTCCAGGCGCCGTCGGATGCCGAGCTCGCCCAGCTCTACGCGTCAAGCCGGACGTTCTGCCTTCCGAGCTCCTACGAAGGGTTTGGCCTGCCCTATCTCGAGGCCTTGGCGCACGGGCTTCACATCGTCGCGACACCGAACTTCGGATCGCTCGCGCTGCTCCAGGGAACTGCGTCGTCAGTTGTCGGCGTCGATGAACTGGGGCCTGCCCTGTTGCAGAGCCTGACGCGGTCGCCCTCGCAGATTGCGCGGGATACGGAGGATCTGCGTAACAGAGCCCTTCGTTACTCGTGGGCGCGTGTCGTCGCGCTGCACGAGCAGGCTTATGGGCTTGCGATCGATCGCTTTAGCCAGGGCGTTCGGCGCTAGCCGCTGCGCGGTAGGCATCGAGCGTCAGCTCAGCGGTGCGTCGCCAGGTGAGGCGCTGCGCGAGCTCGAGTCCTCGGGCGCGCCGCACAGGGTCCCCCTGCAACGCGAGCTGGACCCCCTTCGCATAGCCCGAAACGTCGCGGGCGGCTGCGAAGTAGACGATGTCGCCTGCGATCTCCTCGATCGCGCTGCCGGAGATCGCAACGACGGGCACGCCTGATGCGAGGCCTTCGAGCGCGGTCAAGCCGAATCCTTCCAACAAGGAACTGGAGACGATCGCGCTGGCGTCGCGATAGAGCCGGGGCAACGCTGACGGCGGAACGTAGTTCAGAATCCGTACGCGCCGGCGCAAGGACGGATGCGATCTCAGCCACTCGCGTACGGTCGGCCAGTCGCTGGCCCAACGTCGCGTCTTGTTGCCCGCAAGCACCAGCCCAAGCGCGGGCTGCTCGGCGGCGACGAGTTCGAAGGCGCCCAGGAGGGTGCCAAGATCCTTGCGCTTGATCATCGCTCCGACGTGCAGAAGGTAAGGCTGGCGCATGCCGCGCAACGCGTCGCGGCGAGTGTCCAGCGGCCCCGGCTCGCATGGGCAAAAGTGCTCGCTTACCCCAAGATGCACAACGCGGCAGCGCTCCGGCTCGACCTCATAGTGCGTGAGGAACTCGTCGCGCGTGTACGCCGAGTCGCACAGGAACAACGCAGTGTGTTCGAGAGAGCGTCGGATGACCCCATCGAGACGCTCTGGCAGACCCGGAGGATGGCATTCAGGCAAGGTCAGGTATCCGATGTCGTGCACGGTCGCCACACGTCGCGCTCCCGGTATTGCGGGAGCGTGGAAGTTCGGGCCGTGCACGACGTCAACCCCCACCGTGCGCGCCAGATCCGCTTCCGAGGAAGCGACGATCACGGGTCCGCCGACTGCTGCGAGCACATGACGATGGCGTCTGCTGACCGCGTGGATCACCTCATCGGGAGCGAGCGCGCCGAGCTCCTGGGCGAGCCGCAGAGTGTACTGACCAATACCCGTCAGGCGCCGCCCAAGCCGCGCATCCAGAAGCGCGCGCATCAACCTTCGTGTTCGCCCACGGCCCGAACGAGAGCGGTTCGACCGTTGATCGGCACGAGTGCGAGTCTACAGTCGCGGCCATAGGACACTGCGGCAGTTGTTAGATTCAGACGCCATGCACAGGCTCGGCGATCTGGCGGCGCGCAAGTTCGCCACGTGCTTCGTGGGCCGGATCATCCGCCGCACGGTCAGGGAGCACCACTACGTGTTTCCTCCCGGTTGCGGGAGCGCCGTCAGGATCGGTCCCGGTGCCGTCCTCAACGATGCGTTGTTGAACGTCTCATGCGGCTCGATCACGATTGGCCGAGATGCCATGCTCGCCCACGGCGTGTCGATCCTTACCGGGACGCACGACTACCGCGTGTTCGGAGCGGATCGGAGATACGCGATCCCTGACCGCGGATACGACATCGTCGTTGGCGAAGGCGCTTGGATCGCGTCGAATGCCACTGTGCTCGGACCATGCCGCATCGGCGACCATGCGGTAGTCGCTGCTGGTTCCGTCGTCACCTCTGACGTTGCCGCATACTCGGTTGTCGCCGGCGTGCCAGCACGGGTCATCTCTCAGATTCCCCGACCGTAGGGAGAGACTTCCTAGACTGGACGGCGTAACACGACGATTGTGTAGCTCGTCAACAGCGCGACCGGGTAGCGTAGAAGAAGTGCGTCTTGACGTCCTCCAAACGCTGCAGGTGGGGTGAGCGGCAGTAGTACGTATGGCCGAAGCCAGCGACATACTCGTCGATCTCGAAGCCAGACCGGCGCAGGCGTCGCACCTGGCCTCGAGTGGGCCCCCGACACCAGCGATAGTAGGCGCGAAACTTGCCGTGCTTGCCGCTGATCGATCGATAGGGCTGAAGGCGCAGCAGAACGCGCGCGGCAAGTCGCTCGGGGATGATCCGATTCACGACGAATGGTGCGCTGAATAACGTAGGGAAAAAATGAATCGCCACTCCGCCCGTAGCCAGCATCGCACAGATGTTGCGATGCATCGGCTCGGGGTGGCGCACATGTTCGACGACCTGCTTGGACACGACGAGATCGAAGCGCTCGTGTAACGACCTCAAGGTGATGTCGAGTTCGAGCTTGCGCACGTCGTCGGGTGCCTTGGCCAGTTCTTCGGCGTCAATGTCGACGATCGTATAGGTGAGGTTGAGCCGATCACGCTCGTCGCGCGACAGCAGGGGGTTGGCGCCGCCTCCACCTCGCATACTGACATCCCAGGCGAAAGGCGGCTCAGCACGACATCGGGGACGGCCTCGAAGCATGCATGAGACGTCGTGTATCGCGTGTTCACCTCGAACCTCCGCAACCTGGTACGGGTCAGACCCGGACCACTTCGGGGGCATGACCGACATCCAGAGGCTCGCCAGCAGGAGATCGCCTGTTGCGCGGCCTCGTGCTTGCGGCCTGGCGCCTGGGGTCGAGATCGACGCGTGCTCGGATCAGCCAGTAGCTCAGTACGCCCATGGCGAACCAAAGGAACGGGCCCGCGGGCACTCCGATCGTGGTCGGCCCGGCAAAGCTCGCAGCCAGTAGCGCGAATAGGGGAGCCGCAATCGCAGCAAGGTTCAGTCGCAAGGTCAGGTCTTTGACTCGGGGGATCCGGGTGCTCGCGAGCGCCAGCACCGTAAGTAGCAAGATGATGAAGACAGCCATCCCCGGGATGCCGACCTCGAGCACGAGGAAGTTCCAGAGCGTCTCGGTGTTCAGCTGCTCGTACTGCTCGCGATTTCCGAAGGCGAAGCCGGCCGCCCCCACTGAGCCGACACCCAGCCCGAGCGGATAGCGTACGGCGTACTCGCCCACCTTGGCGACGTTCGACCCCCTCTCCCTTTTGTATGTCGTCACGAAACGGGTGGGAGTGATCGTTGTGGCGCGCTTGGCGGTGCTGTTGCTGGGGCCGAGTTGCTGGAAGACGGCGAAGATGAGTACTGCAGCGAGCGCGAGACCGACGGCGAGCCTTGACGCATATCTCGATGTGGCGACAAGCAGGGCGAATGCTGTGACCGAGACGAACGCGATCACAATCCCCGCCCGGCTACCCGATGTCGCGACGGCCAGGGCGAGCGCGACGGCCATCGGCAGGATCGCGAGGCGCAGCCCGCCGCGTGCCCACATCAGCATTGCCATGAGTGCAGGAAGCGCGAGCGCTGCCGCAAAGGCGCCGCCGCCTAGGTCAGAGCCCAACCCGAAGGGCCGTACCGCGATCGTGCCGTCGTCGTTGAACGCGACGCGCCCTGCCCCGGTGAACGCACCGGTACCATAGATCCGTTGTTGATACCCCGGGCCCCAATCGGCCAGCTCTGCTGGGGTAAGCGTCGACTGGATGAAGCTCACGACGCCGCCGGCCGCAGCGCAGACGACGAGGATGATCGCCAACTTCCTCAGGCGGCTTTCGCTGCGCATGACTGCGTAGCCGAGGAAGAACAGCGGCACGAACTCGAGATGCTGACGCGCCCCTGCGAGGCCGGCTCGCACGCCCGGCGCGCTTGGATTGAAGAGTTCGACTGCGACGATGGCGGCAAATGCGAGCACGAAGCCACCG
>Ga0136614_10000773_pt1 | contig 17290 bp, 14 predicted proteins | sample AntDrymUQ2792106_2_FD_106643 | JGI IMG/M metagenome (GOLD analysis project Ga0136614, IMG submission 106643) | Polar desert sand microbial communities from Dry Valleys, Antarctica - metaG UQ279 (21.06) | ecosystem: Environmental > Terrestrial > Soil > Desert | place: Antarctica: Dry Valley... | reverse complement strand
GTTCCGGACGGAAGGTCTAGTGCAACCCGGTGGAGCTGGACGCCTGGCGTTCGGTCTCTGTTATCGTGCACGGGTTGCCCTAGACCGCCGGGGGAGCACGCTCCTTAATCAGCCGGCGCAGGTGGACGCACTGCTGTTGCTCATGCGTGCGGTTGCCTCTGGGCGACCGCTTTTTTTGTGTCTCGAGGATGGGCGCGGTGGACATGGCAAGACCCGAGAAGGAGGAGGCTGTCAGCGACATCGCCAGCCGGTTCTCCGACTCCGACGCGGCCCTGCTGACGGAGTACCGCGGGCTGAGCGTCACGGACATGGCCGAACTTCGGATCGCCTTGCGCGAGGTGGAGGCCGACTACAAGGTGCTGAAGAACACACTCGCGCGCATCGCCGTGCGAGAAGTCGGCCTCCAGGACCTGGTGGGCATGCTCGAGGGACCGACGGCCATCGCATTCATCAAGGGAGACGCGGCCGCTGCGGCGAAGGCGCTGGACGAGGTCTCGAAGAAGTTCCCGGTGCTGCAGATCAAGGGCGGTGTCCTCAGCGGCCGCATCATCGATGCGGAGCAGGCGCGCGAGCTGGCTTCGCTCGAACCACGCGAGGTTCAGTTGACGAAGATCGCCATGATGATGAACTCGCCGCTGCAGCAGACCGCCAACGTGATCAGCGCCCTGTTGAGGGATCTGGGCTCGATGCTGGCACAGGTCGTCGAGCAGAAGGGCCCGGGCGAGCAACCGGCGGCTGCGGATGGGGGCGACGCGAGCGGGAGCGGAGCCGAGGCAGCTCCCACCGCCGAGACAACTCCCACCGCGGAGGCCGGAGCGGAAGCCGTGGACGAAGCCACTGCCGAGGCCCCGCCCGTCGACGAGGAGACGATCGAGAGCCCCGATGTCGGCCCGGCACCGGAAGAGACACCACCAGAAGCGAGCGAAGGATCGAATGACGAAGACTCTGAGACAGGCGAGGAGGAGTAGATGGCAAGCAAAACGTTGTCGCAGGAAGATGTGCTCGACGCGATCGGGAACTGGACGGTTCTCGAGCTGTCCGAGTTCGTAAAGGGCTTCGAGGAAAAGTTCGGGGTGACCGCCGCCGCTCCGGTAGCGATGGCAGCTCCCGGAGGCGCCGGCGCCGGCGCCGGCGCAGAGGCCGCCGAGGAGAAGGACGAGTTCGACGTCGTCCTCAATTCCGCAGGCGACAAGAAGATCCAGGTCATCAAGGAGGTCCGGGCGCTCACGAGCCTCGGGCTGAAGGAGGCCAAGGACCTCGTGGATTCGGCCCCGAAGGCGGTTCTCGAGAAGGTGACCAAGGAACAGGCCGACGAGGCCAAGGCCAAGCTCGAGGGAGCCGGCGCCAACGTCGACCTCAAGTAGGTCTCTGTGGCTTCGGGGGGCGGGCTCTACGGGGTCCGCCCCCGACGCGCCGGGCCCATCGGGAATGGATCGACGGGACGGCTGTTGACCACTCTGGGCCCCCGGGTCTAGAGTGTCCTTAGCTGGCTCCAAGGAGTATCTATACGAACGCATCAAGCATCGGCTTGACGCCAGTATGGGCTGCCGCCTATACTGGCTTGCTGCTGTGCCCCACCTCCACCCGTTCGATACGACCTGTCGCGCGGCTAAGAACCGTCCAGGTGGTTCCGGGTGGAGACGACCTCGAGAGGGAGTTCGACGGCCCCCCTTTCGGGTTCGGATCTGATCGCCGTCCTGCAACAAGCCGAGGAGGATCGCTTGTCGTCTAACGCCCTGCGCGACCGCCGTACCTTCGCAAAACTTCCAGAACCCCTTCCCCCTCCGAACCTCATATCCGTTCAGCGAGAGTCTTTCGAGTGGTTCCTCAAAGAGGGTCTCGTCGAGACTCTGTCGGACATCTCGCCAATCGAGGACTTCACCGGCAACCTCGCGCTCCAGTTCATCACCCACGACTTCAAGGACCCGAAGTTCGATGAGGACGAGTGCAAGGAGAAGGATCTCGACTTCTCTCGCCCGCTGTTCGTGACCGCCGCCTTCATCAACAAGGAGACGGGCGAGATCAAGGAGCAGACGGTCTTCATGGGTGACTTCCCGATGATGACCGACAAGGGCACCTTCATCATCAATGGAACCGAGCGCGTCGTCGTCTCGCAGCTCGTTCGCTCTCCCGGCGTTTACTTCGACCGCAAGATCGACAAGACCTCGGATAAGGACATCTTCGCCTGCAAGGTCATCCCGGCGCGCGGAGCATGGCTCGAGTTCGAGACCGATAAGCGCGACACGGTCGGCGTTCGTGTGGACCGTAAGCGTCGCCAGTACGTCACGGTGTTCCTCAAGGCTCTCGGCTTCGGCAACGACCAGGAGATCCTCGACCTGTTCGATGGCGCCGAGTCCATCGCCCTGACCCTCGAGAAGGACCCCATCGAGACTCAGGAAGAGGCTCTGATGGACGTCTACCGAAAGCTACGTCCCGGCGAGCCTCCGACGGTGGAGAGTGCCAGGAACCTCCTCGACAACCTGTTCTTCAACGGCAAGCGCTACGACCTGGCCAAGGTCGGTCGTTACAAGGCCAACAAGAAGCTCGGCTTCAAGTACGACGAGAAGAACATCAAAGAGATGGGGACCGTCCTTCGTCAGGAGGACATCCTCGAGACGATCCGGTATCTGGTCAGGCTTCACGCCGGTGACCCCGACTACGGGACCGACGACATCGATCACTTCGGCAATCGCCGGGTGCGGCCGGTGGGCGAGCTCCTGCAGAACCAGATCCGCGTGGGACTCTCCCGCATGGAACGTGTCGTCAAGGAGCGCATGACCACGCAGGACGTCGAGGCGATCACGCCCCAGACCCTGATCAACATCCGACCCGTCGTCGCGTCGATCAAAGAGTTCTTCGGGTCGAGCCAGCTCAGCCAGTTCATGGATCAGACCAACCCGCTCGCCGGACTTACTCATCGACGCCGCCTCTCGGCCCTTGGCCCCGGCGGCCTGTCGCGCGAGCGTGCCGGCTTCGAGGTCAGGGACGTACACCCCAGTCACTACGGGCGCATGTGTCCGATCGAGACGCCTGAGGGGCCGAACATCGGCCTGATCGCTTCGCTCTCCACCTACGCCCGACTCAACCGTTACGGCTTCATCGAGACGCCGTACCGCCGTGTGGACAAGGGCAAGGTCTCCAACAAGGTCGACTACCTGACTGCGGATGAAGAGGACCGCGCGGTCATCGCTCAGGCGAACGCCGAGCTCGATGGCAACGGCAATTACGTCGAGGACAAGGTCCTCGTCCGCGCCCGGCACAACGAGATCGACTACGTCGAGGCATCCGAGGTCGACTACATGGACGTGTCTCCGAAGCAGATCGTCTCGGTGTCCGCTGCGTGCATCCCGTTCCTCGAGCACGACGATGCGAACCGGGCCCTCATGGGAGCCAACATGCAGCGTCAGGCGGTTCCCTTGATGCGCCCGACCGCTCCGATCGTGGGGACCGGGCTCGAGCTCCGAGCCGCGGTCGACGCGGGTGACGTGATCATCTCCGAGCAAAGCGGAACGATCGAAGAAGTCTCCGCACACCAGATCGTGGTGGCCTCGGGCACCGAGCGCACGGTTCACAAGCTCGACAAGTTCCGTCGTTCGAACCAGTCAACCTGCATCAACCAGCGTCCCCTCGTACGAGAGGGTCAGAAGGTCAAGAAGGGCGACTCGCTGGCGGATGGTTCCTCGACCGATCAGGCCGAGCTCGCACTCGGCGCCAATGCTCTCGTGGCCTTCATGAGCTTCGAGGGCTACAACTTCGAGGACGCCATCATCGTCTCGGAACGATTGGTGAAGGACGACGTCCTGACGTCGATCCACATCGAGGAGTACGAGATCGATGCTCGCGACACCAAGTTGGGTCCCGAGGAGATCACCCGTGACATCCCGAACGTCTCCGAGGAGGTCCTCGCGGATCTCGACGAGCGCGGCATCATCCGCATCGGAGCGGACGTCGGCCCCGGCGATGTTCTCGTCGGCAAGGTGACTCCGAAGGGAGAGACCGAGCTCACTCCCGAGGAGCGGCTCCTGCGCGCGATCTTCGGCGAGAAGGCGCGCGAGGTCCGGGACACCTCGCTAAAGATGCCTCACGGCGAGGACGGCAAAGTCATCGGCGTTCACGAATTCTCACGCGATAACGGTGATGAGCTGTCGCCGGGAGTCAATGAGATGGTGCGCGTATTCGTGGCCCAAAAGCGAAAGATCTCCGAGGGCGACAAGCTCGCCGGACGCCACGGGAACAAGGGCGTTATCTCCAAGATCCTTCCCGAGCAGGACATGCCGTTCCTGGCGGACGGAACCCCCGTTGATGTCATCCTCAACCCACTCGGTGTCCCGTCCCGAATGAACCTCGGGCAGGTGCTCGAGGCGCACCTCGGATGGGCTGCGAAGCAACGATGGGAAGACGGAGCCGACATCGAGCGTGCGACCGGCGCATGGCCGACGGCGGAGCCCACCTGGGTGTCGACGCCCGTGTTCGACGGCGCGCGCGAGAACGAGATCCTCGATGCTCTCGACACCGTCTCGAAGCGCAAGACCGAGTACCCCTTGGTGAACTCGGTCGGTAAGGCGCCGCTGTTCGACGGCCGTAGCGGTGAGCCCTACGACAACGACATCACCGTCGGCTACATGTACATCCTGAAGCTGAGTCACATGGTCGACGACAAGATCCACGCTCGCTCGACCGGTCCTTACTCGATGATCACGCAGCAGCCGCTCGGGGGTAAGGCTCAGTTCGGAGGTCAGCGCTTCGGTGAGATGGAGGTGTGGGCGCTGGAAGCGTACGGCTCCGCCTACTGCCTGCAGGAGCTGTTGACGATCAAGTCGGACGACGTGTTGGGCCGCGTGAAGGTCTACGAGGCCATCGTCAAGGGCGAGAACATCCCCGAGCCGGGGATCCCCGAGTCCTTCAAGGTTCTGATCAAAGAGATGCAGTCCCTGTGCTTGAACGTCGAGGTTCTCTCGGCCGAAGGCGAAGAGATCGAGATGAAGGAGATCGACGAGGACATCTTCCGCACGGCGGAGGAACTCGGTATCGATCTGTCCCGCCGTGAGCCATCCAGCGTTGAGGAGGTTTAGTCACACATGCTCGACGTGAACTATTTTGACGAACTACGGATCGGCCTCGCAACCGGGGATCAGATCCGAACCTGGTCGAATGGCGAGGTCAAGAAGCCGGAGACGATCAACTACCGAACGCTGAAGCCGGAGAAGGATGGTCTCTTCTGCGAGAAGATCTTCGGCCCCACCAAGGACTGGGAGTGCTACTGCGGTAAGTACAAGCGCGTTCGCTTCAAGGGCATAATCTGCGAGCGCTGTGGGGTCGAGGTAACCCGCGCCAAGGTGCGACGCGAGCGCATGGGTCACATCGAACTAGCGGCTCCGGTGACGCACATCTGGTATTTCAAGGGCGTCCCGTCCCGACTGGGGTATCTGCTGGACATCGCTCCGAAGAACCTCGAGAAGGTCATCTATTTCGCGGCGTCGATCGTGACGAACGTGGACGAGACGAAGCGGCACAAGGACCTCCCCCGGTTGGAGGAGGAAGTGGGGCGCGAGGTCGCTCAGTTCGAGACCGATCGAGATCGTCGCCTCGAGGAGATCCTCAAGGAGACGGAGGGTCGCCTCGCCGAGATGGAGGGTCGCAAGGCTCGCTCATCCGAGAAGACCGCAGCGCGGAACCAGTCGGAGCGGCAGCAGAAGGAAGTGCGCGAGCGTGCGGCTCGGAAGATCGAAGAGCTCAAGATGACTTTCGAGACCTTCCAGAACCTCGGCGTGAAGTACATCGAGGAGAACGAGATCATCTGGCGAGAGCTAAAGGATCGCTACGGTGATTACTTCCGGGGAGGCATGGGGGCCGAGTCGATCCAGGACCTGCTCGCCGGCCTCGACCTGAAGGCCGAGGAGGAATTCCTCCGTGATCAGATCAAGAACGCCAAGGGCCAGAAGCGCCAGCGCGCGATCAAGCGACTGAAGGTCGTCGCCCCGTTCTCGGACACCACGAAGAAGAACTCGCCGATGGGCATGGTCCTCGATTGCGTTCCGGTGATCCCGCCGGACCTTCGTCCGATGGTGCAACTAGACGGTGGACGCTTCGCAACGAGTGACCTCAACGATCTTTACAGGCGCGTGATCAACCGGAACAACCGCCTAAAGAGGTTGCTGGACCTCGGCGCCCCCGAGATCATCGTCAACAACGAGAAGCGCATGCTCCAGGAGGCCGTCGACGCTTTGTTCGATAACGGTCGTCGTGGACGCCCCGTGACCGGGCCGGGCAACCGGGCCCTCAAGTCGCTCTCTGACATGCTCAAGGGCAAGCAGGGGCGTTTCCGTCAGAACCTGCTCGGGAAGCGCGTGGACTACTCCGGACGATCCGTGATCGTCTCCGGGCCCAAGTTGAAGCTGCACCAGTGCGGACTTCCGAAGCAGATGGCCCTCGAGCTCTTCAAGCCGTTCGTCATGAAGCGGCTGGTGGATCTGGGTCACGCACAGAACATCAAGAGCGCGAAACGCATGGTCGAGAGAAGCCGCCCCCACGTTTGGGATGTGCTCGAGGAGATCATCCACGAGCATCCGGTTCTGTTGAACCGCGCGCCGACGCTTCACCGTCTCGGCATCCAGGCTTTCGAGCCGATCCTCGTCGAGGGCAAGGCGATCCAGATCCATCCGCTCGTGTGTGTTGCGTTCAACGCCGACTTCGACGGTGATCAGATGGCCGTGCACGTCCCGTTGTCTGCGGAAGCGCAGGCCGAGGCGCGCATCCTCATGCTGTCTGCACACAATGTGCTGTCGCCGGCGCACGGTGACCCCATCGTCGCTCCGACGCAGGACATCATCATCGGCGCCTATTACCTCACCGTCGCGAAGGACGGCGAGGACGGCGAGGGGCGCGCGTTCTCCTCGGCGGACGAGCTCTTTAAGGCATACGACGCCAAAGTGGTGGGCATCCACGCTCGCGTGAAGGTGCGTGGACTGAAGCGCTTCGAAGAAGAGCCCCAGGAGGAGTACGACGCCAACCCGGGTCGTCTCAAGGAGACGACGGCGGGCCGCGTGATCCTGAACCGGGCGTTCCCGGAGGAGTTCCCGTTTCAGGACTCCACCATCAAGAAGAAGGAACTGTCGGCGCTGGTCGATCGGTGCGCGCGGATCTTCGACAAGAAGGACCTCGCAGAGATCCTCGACGCACTCAAGGCGACCGGCTTCATGTACGCGACCAAGTCCGGCGTGACGATCGGGCTCGATGACGTGACGACGCCGGCTGAGAAGCCGAAGATCTTGGCGGAGCACGAGAAGCGAGCCGAGAAGATCGAGACCCAGTACCGGCGCGGCGTCATCACCGAGGAAGAGCGGCGTCAGGAGCTCATCGAGGTGTGGACCGAGGCCACCGACCGCGTCCGTGACGCGATGGAGGCGGGTTTCGACGAACTCAACCCCATCTGGATGATGGCCAACTCGGGGGCTCGAGGAAACATCATGCAGCTGCGTCAGATCGCAGGTATGCGTGGACTCGTCGCCAACCCACGAGGCGAGATCATCCCCCGTCCGATCCGAGCTAACTTCCGCGAGGGTCTGACGGTGCTCGAGTACTTCATCTCGACGCACGGTGCCCGAAAGGGTCTGGCCGACACCGCTCTGAGGACAGCCGACTCCGGCTACCTCACCCGTCGTCTGGTCGACGTCTCGCAGGAGGTCCTCATCCGGATAGAGGATTGTGGGACCGATCGCGGCGTCACCCTGAACATCGAGGAGCAGCGTCCCTTCCTCAAGCAGAAGCTTCTCGGCCGAGCCCTCCTGGAAGATGCCATCGCGCCCGACGGGACGATGGTCGCTGCGAGTGGCGATCTCGTCACCCCCGAAGTTCGCGACGCGATCCTCGAAGCGGATGTCGAAGAGGTCAGGGCGCGTTCGGCACTCACGTGCGACGCTCGCCATGGCGTCTGCCAGAAGTGCTACGGAGCATCGATGGCGACCGGCAGGTTGATCGAGCTAGGAGAGGCGGTCGGGATCATCGCCGCCCAGTCGATCGGCGAGCCGGGAACCCAGCTGACGATGCGTACCTTCCACACAGGTGGTGTTGCCGGTGAGGACATCACGCACGGTCTACCCCGTGTGGTCGAGCTGTTCGAGGCCCGAACCCCTAAGGGGAAGGCCGAGATCGCGAAGGCTTCGGGCCGGGTCGAGATCCAGGAGGACGAGCGCACCCGGGTGATCGAATTGATCCCGGATGATGGCAGCGAGCCGATCCCTTACAAGGTCCCGCGCCACGCCCGCCTGCGAGTGAAGAACGGCGTCGACGTGCAGGCCGGGGACGCTCTCACCGAGGGTTCGAAGGACCCCGACGAGATCCTCGACGTCATGGGCCAGCGCGAGGTGCAGAACTACCTCGTGGCCGAGGTCCAGAGCGTCTACCGGAGCCAGGGAGTCCCGATCCACGACAAGCACATCGAGGTCATCGTCCGACAGATGCTTCGCAAGGTCACCGTGGTCGAGCCGGGCGAGACCGAGTTCCTTCCCGGCGAGCTGGTCGACGCACGGGTGTTCGCCGAGTCGAACGAGACCGTGGTGTCGAACGGCGGCGAGGCCGCTACGGCACGCCCGGTGCTGATGGGAATCACCAAGGCGTCGCTCGCCACCGAGTCGTGGTTGTCGGCGGCCTCATTCCAGGAAACCACCAGGGTCCTCACTGAGGCCGCCATCAGGGGCAAGTCCGATCCGCTCCTGGGCCTGAAGGAGAACGTCATCATCGGCAAGCTGATCCCGGCCGGTACGGGGATGACCCGCTACCGTTCCACTCGTGTGGAGGCGACCGGCAAGGGTGCGATGAGCGATGAGGAAGCTCGGGCCATGTTCGGCTTGCCGCCCCGGAGCGTCGACGAGGACGATGCGGCCTCCGCCGCGCGCGAGCTGTTCGGCTCGCCCGGATCGGGCTTGAAGGCGGTACCGGATGGCACCGGAAACGGAGCTTCGACCGACGAGGCCGAAGAGGTCTCTCAAGCAGCCGAGTAAGCAAGGTGTCGGGGAGGCGCCCGGTTGACCGAACCGGGCGCCTCACCTATCCTTGGCGGTCGTCCCCTTGCGGGGACGCTCCGCGCGTCCCAGACGTGTTGGTAGACGTTTGAAGGACTGGGAGCAAACCCGAGTCCGGTGAGCTTCGACAGGCCCTCACGGGGAACCGTCGAGGTTGGGTTCATCGCCGGACGCACGTAAGCGTCGTCGAGAGGACATCCGAGGCTGCCCGCCGTGGGCGCCCGGCCCCTATCTCTCGGATCGTGACGCACAAAAGGCCTCGAGGCGAGGTGTACGCGGGCGCCGTGAGGTCCATAGAGGTGAGGCATCCGGGCGAACGGGCCCGGGAGCGTGGATCGGTTGCGTTGGAAAGGAACAGGTTGCCGACCATTCAGCAACTCGTCCGTCAAGGACGTGAGACGAAGAAGGAAAAATCGAAGTCGCCGGCCCTCAAGGGGTCGCCACAGCGCCGCGGGGTTTGCACTCGCGTGTACACGAACACGCCCAAGAAACCGAACTCCGCGCTCCGCAAGGTCGCTCGCGTCCGCCTCACCTCGGGAATCGAGATCACCGCGTACATCCCAGGCATCGGCCACAACCTTCAGGAGCACTCCATCGTTCTCGTGCGCGGGGGTCGTGTGAAGGACCTTCCGGGCGTGCGCTACAAGATCGTGCGCGCCGCCCTGGACACCGCAGGAGTGCGAGACCGAACCAAATCGCGGTCGAAGTACGGCGCCAAGAAAGGCGGCGCCTGATGCCTCGTAAAGGACCCGCTCCCCGTCGCGAGCTCATCCCTGACCCCGTTTACAACTCCGCTCTGGTGACTCAGATACAGAACCGGATCATGACGCGCGGGAAAAAGGGCTTGTCTGACAGGGTCGTGTACGAGGCGCTGGCCAAGGTCGCAGAAAAAACGGGCCGAGACCCGCTCCCGATCCTCAAGAAAGCGCTCGACAACATCAAACCGCTGCTCGAGGTTCGCTCGCGACGCGTTGGAGGAGCCACCTACCAGGTGCCCGTAGAGGTGATCTCCCGCCGGGGGACCACCCTGGCTATCCGGTGGTTGGTGACGTTCTCGCGTAGCCGCAGAGAGCGCAGCATGGCCGATCGGCTCGCGGCCGAGGTACTCGATGCCTCCGGCGGCACCGGTGGCGCGGTGAAGCGGCGTGAGGACATGCACAAGATGGCCGAGGCGAACAAGGCTTTCGCGCACTACAGATGGTGATGGCGTCCTTGACGAAGCGATGTCCTGGGACGTTGGCCGAGGAGAGAGATGGCTGAAGCAGCAGAGAAGCAGAAACAACAGGATCGTCCGCAGCTCCGTGAGGTAAAGAGCGGCGGGCCTATCACGCGCGAGTATCCGCTCAACCGGACTCGCAATATCGGGATCATGGCCCACATCGACGCGGGCAAGACCACGACCACCGAGCGCATCCTCTACTACACGGGCCGCACCTACAAGATCGGCGAGGTCCACGAGGGCGCTGCGGTGATGGATTGGATGGTGCAGGAGCAGGAACGCGGCATCACGATCACCTCCGCGGCCACCACCGCCCACTGGAAGGGCTACTGGATCAACATCATCGATACTCCCGGGCACGTCGACTTCACAGTCGAGGTCGAGCGAAGCTTGCGGGTTCTGGACGGTGCAGTCGCCGTGTTCGATGCGGTGGCGGGGGTCGAGCCGCAGTCAGAAACGGTGTGGCGCCAGGCCGATCGGTACGAGGTCCCGCGTATGTGTTTCGTGAACAAGATGGACCGGATCGGCGCGGACTTCTTCCGCACCGTCGACATGATCCGGGATCGTCTCAACACGAGGCCGGTCGTCCTTCAGCTCCCGATCGGTAAAGAGGACGACTTCCATGGCGTGGTCGATCTGGTCACGATGGTCGCCCACTACTGGCCCTCCGAGGGGATGGGCGAGGAATGGGAAGACCGGCCTATCCCGGACGACCTCAAGGAACAAGCCGACCAGTATCGGCACGATCTGATCGAGGCCCTCGCGGACTACGACGAGAACATCATGGAGTCCTACGTCGCCGAGGACGACCCCGACGTGGACGCCCTCCGCAAGGCGATCCGCCGGGCGACTCTCGAGAACCAGATCACGGCAGTCTTCTGCGGTACGGCATTCAAGAACAAGGCAGTGCAGCCGCTTTTAGACGCCATCTGCTGGTATCTCCCGAGCCCAAGCGACCTCCCGCCATACGAGGGACATCACCCGATCACGGGCGAGCCCGCAGAGCGGGCGCCCAAGGACAATGAACCGTTCGCGGCCCTGGCCTTCAAGATCATGAGCGATCCCTACGTCGGCCGTCTCACCTATCTCAGGGTCTATTCCGGCACGTTGAAGAGCGGCGCCGCCGTGACCAACTCGGCGCGGGATCGTAAAGAACGAATCGGCCGGATCCTTCAGATGCACGCTAACCATCGTGAGGATAAGGACGTCGTATTCACCGGCGACATCGTTGCGGTCGTGGGTCTCAAGCAGACCTTGACCGGGGACACGTTGTGCGACCCGACGAATCCGGTGCTTCTCGAAGAGATGGTCTTTCCAACTCCCGTGATCGATGTGGCGATCGAGCCGAAGTCCAAGGTGGACTCCGACAAGCTGGGCAACGGACTCCAGAAGCTGTCGGAAGAGGACCCAACTTTCCGCGTTCACACGGACGAGGACACCGGTCAGACGATCATTTCCGGGATGGGTGAGCTTCACCTCGAGGTGCTGGTCGACCGCCTCTTGCGTGAGTTCAAGGTTGGGGCCAATGTCGGCAAACCGCAGGTCGCTTATCGCGAGACTATCCGCGACTCCATCGCGAAGGCCGAGACCCGGTACGTCAAGCAGACGGGTGGTAAAGGTCAGTACGCGCACGTCGTGCTCAGCCTCGAGCCCACGGGCCCGGGCGGGGGTTACGAGTTCATCAACAAGATCACCGGCGGTCGGATTCCGACGGAATACATCCCGGCGGTGGACCACGGGGTCCAGGAGGCAATGGCTACAGGTGTGTTGGCCGGGTATCCGGTGGTGGATGTGCGCGTCACGCTGACCGATGGCTCGTATCACGATGTCGACTCGTCGGAGATGGCGTTCAAGATCGCAGGATCGATGGGCTTCAAGGACGCGGTCAGGAAGGCCGGACCCGCCCTGCTCGAACCGATCTTCGACGTCGAGGTGGTTACGCCCGAGGAGTACATGGGCGATGTGATCGGGGACCTGTCTGGTCGCCGCGGGCGCATCGAGAAGATGGATCAACGTGGTACGGACCGGATCGTTCGCGCGCAGGTTCCCCTCGCCGAGATGTTCGGGTACGCAACCGAGCTCCGCAGCCGCACGCAAGGTCGCGCGACCTACACGATGCAGTTCAACTCTTATCAGGAAACACCCAAGTCAATTGCAGAGGACGTTGTTGCAGCGGTTCGTGGCGAACCGGTCGACAAGTAGGAGAAGGAGAGGCGATGGCAAAGAAGAAGTTCGAGCGGAACAAGCCGCACGTAAACATCGGAACCATGGGTCACATCGACCATGGGAAGACAACGCTGACAGCAGCAATCACCAAGGTTCTGTCCGACAGCAACCCGGAAGTCACGTTCTCATCCTTCGAGGAGATCGACAACGCCCCCGAGGAGAAAGAGCGCGGCATCACGATCGCCATCTCGCATATCGAATACGAGACGGAGAACCGGCACTACGCCCACGTCGACATGCCGGGCCACGCCGACTACATCAAGAACATGATCACGGGCGCCGCCCAGGTAGACGGGGCGATCCTCGTCGTGTCTGCGGCGGACGGTCCGATGCCCCAGACGCGCGAGCACGTGCTGCTCGCTCGTCAGGTGAACGTTCCCTACATCGTCGTGGCGCTTAACAAGGTCGACATGGTCGATGACCCCGAGCTCCTCGATCTCGTCGAGCTCGAGGTGCGGGAGCTCCTCAGCGAGTACGAGTTCCCCGGCGACGACGTCCCCGTGGCGCGCGTCTCGGCGCTCAAGGCGCTGGACGGCGACGAGGAGGCGGCGAGTCAGATCATCGAGCTGATGAAGAACGTCGATGAGTACATCCCCGAGCCCGAGCGCGACACGGCGAAGCCATTCCTGATGCCGATCGAGGACGTCTTCACGATCACGGGTCGAGGGACGGTAGTCACCGGAAGGGTCGAGCAGGGAATGCTCAAGGTAGGCGAGGAGATCGAGATCGTCGGGATCGAGCCGCAGACCTCGAAGACGGTGGTGACCGGGATCGAGATGTTCCGCAAGATGCTCGACGAGGCGCAGGCCGGGGACAACGCCGGCATCCTGCTCCGAGGCACCAAGAAGGAAGACGTGCGCCGGGGTCAGGTTCTCGCAAAGCCCGGCAGCGTCACGCCGCACACGAAGTTCAAGGCTCAGGTGTACATCCTGTCCAAGGACGAAGGTGGCCGTCACACGCCGTTCTTCAGCAACTACCGCCCTCAGTTCTACTTCCGGACCACGGACGTAACCGGCTCGGTGCAGCTGCCATCCGGGACCGAGATGGTCATGCCCGGTGACAACACCGAGATGGACGTCGAACTGCACCAGCCGGTAGCCATGGACGAGGGTCTTCGCTTCGCCATCCGTGAGGGTGGCCGCACCGTGGGCGCCGGTCGAGTCACGAAGATCGTCGAATAGCACAGTGGCGAGCGGAATGAAGATCCGGATCAGGCTGAAAGCCTATGACCACGAGGTCATAGACCAATCGGCGAAGAAGATCGTCGAGACGGTGACTCGCACCGGCGCGAGCGTCAACGGCCCGATCCCGCTTCCAACTGAACGTTCCATCTACACGGTGATCCGTTCGCCGCATAAGGATAAGGATTCGCGCGAGCACTTCGAGATGCGGACCCACAAGAGGTTGCTCGACATCGTCAACCCAACGCCGAAAACGGTCGATTCGCTCCAGCGGCTCGATCTACCGGCCGGCGTTGACATCGAACTCAAGATCTAAACGAGTAGAGAGAGGCATAAAGAAGCCCATGGCAGAGGTGAAAGGGATCCTCGGTCGCAAGATCGGGATGACTCAGGTGTTCGACGAGAACGGTCATGCCGTTCCCGTTACGGTCGTCGAGGCGGGTCCCTGCCGTGTCGCGCAGGTGAAAACTCCGAGTACCGACGGCTATACCGCTGTGCAGCTGGCTTTTGGGGTCGCCCGTAAGCCGAGCAAACCGGTGACCGGACACTTCAAGAAGGCCAACGTTGACCCCTCGCGCCACCTCGTCGAGCTTCGGCTGGACGGGCCGGGCGAGTTCGTCCTTGGGCAGGAGATCAAAGCCGATGTATTCGAGAGTGGCGATGTTGTTGACGTCATCGGTGTCACCAAGGGCAAGGGCTTCGCCGGGGTGATGAAGCGTCACAACTTCAAGGGTCTCTCCTCAACCCACGGGACCCAGGCCAAACACCGCTCGCCTGGATCGATCGGAGCGTGCGCCACTCCGGCGCGCGTATTCAAAGGCATGCGTATGGCTGGGCACATGGGCCACTCGAGGGTGACCACGCTGAATCTGCAGATCATCAAGGCTGACCCCGAGCGCAACCTCTTGTTGATACGGGGCGCCGTGCCGGGACCGAGGGGTGGTCTGGTGATGGTGCGCAGCGCGGTTCGCCTGCGTCAGCGGAGCCAGGGAAGGAAGGCTAGCTGATGGCCTTGAAGGCAAAGGTGATCGATGGAGCCGGCAAGAGCGGCGGACAGCGGGACCTGCCCGACGAGATCTTCGGCGGGGCCATCAAGATGGCCGTGATGCATCAGGTCGTGACGGCCCAGCTCGCCGCAGCTCGTTCCGGGACCGCCTCGACCAAGAGACGGTCCGAGGTGCGCGGCGGAGGCGCCAAGCCGTGGCGACAGAAGGGAACCGGGCGCGCGCGGCATGGCTCGATCCGGAGCCCGATCTGGGTCGGCGGAGGATCTGCCTTCGGACCCAAGCCGCGTGACTACGCGGTGCGCGTCAACAAGAAGATGAGGAAAGCAGCGCTCCGCTCGGCTCTTGCGGATAAGGCGAACGCTGACATGATCTGGATCCTGGATGGGTTCGAGGAAGCAAAGACTCGGGCCGCGGCCTCCTGCATCGCAGCGGCCGGCATCGAGGGTCGAGCACTGATCGTGCTCGATCCCGAAGACGAGGCCTCCCGAACGGTCGATCGTGCGTTTCGCAATCTGAAACGAGTGGCTTTCTCGCTCGTCGGCGCGCTCTCGACCTACGACGTGCTCGTTGCCGATGCCCTGGTGCTCACGTCGGCGGCTCTCGACCGGTTGGCTGACGGAGCTCAGAAGGAGACAACTTCGTGAGCCGGTCGACGAAGAACAGCCCGCGCGACGTCATCGTGGCTCCTGTGGTCAGTGAGAAGTCGTACTCGTTGATCGACAACAACGCGTACACCTTTCTCGTTCATCCGGACTCCAACAAGACCGAGATCCGCCAGGCCGTGGAAACCATCTGGGGCGTCAAGGTCCTCAAGGTGAATACCGCGAACCGCAAAGGCAAGGTCAAGCGTTTTCGCTTTACGCAAGGCAAGCGCCCCGACACCAAGAGGGCGGTCGTGAAGCTCGCTCCGGGCGACAAGATCGAGATTTTCGAGCAGGGCTAAGGGGAACTCATGCCGATTCGCAAGTCGAAGCCAACATCACCGGGACGGAGGTTCCAGTCGCACTCGGACTATGCTGAGTTGACGCGGAACGAGCCGGAGAAGTCACTTCTCGAACCGAGTCCCAACAAAGCAGGCCGCAACAACTACGGCAGGATCACCACGCGCCACCAGGGCGGGGGCAACAAGCGTCGCTACAGGGTCATTGACTTCCGGCGCAATAAGGACGGTGTGCCGGCAAAGGTCGCGCACATCGAGTACGACCCGAATCGGAACGCACGGATCGCCCTCCTCCATTACAAGGACGGCGAGAAGCGTTACGTCCTCATGCCGAACCGGGTGAAGGTAGGCGACACGCTGCAGTCCGGTCCGGGTGCAGACATCCGCCCGGGGAATGCTCTACCCCTTCGGAACATCCCCGTCGGTACGGTGGTCCATAACGTCGAGTTGAAGCCGGGGGCGGGCGGCAAGATGGCTCGTTCAGCTGGATCCTCGGTTCAGCTCGTCGCCAAGGAAGGCACCCGAGCAACCCTCAGGCTGCCCTCCGGCGAGATGCGCATGGTGCTTATGGATTGCCGTGCGACCGTCGGCGAGGTCGGGAACGCCGAGTCGGAACTCATCTCCATCGGCAAGGCCGGGCGCAACCGGTGGAAGGGCAAGCGCCCTTCGGTCCGTGGCGTCGTGATGAACCCGGTCGACCACCCGCTTGGCGGCGGGGAGGGCAAATCTTCCGGTGGACGACATCCGGTGAGCCCATGGGGCAAGAAAGAAGGCAGGACGCGCAAGAAGAAGCAATCCGACGCCATGATCGTCCGCAGGCGCGGCAAGAAGAGAGGTCGTTAGTGCCTAGAAGTCTGAAGAAGGGCCCGTTCGTGGACGACCACCTTCTCGTCAAGGTGGTCGAGATGAATAAGAAGAACGAGAAGCGCGTGATCAAGACCTGGTCCCGCCGATCGACCGTGATCCCCGAGATGGTCGGGCACACGATCGCAGTCCACGACGGTCGCAAGCACGTGCCCGTGTACGTCACGGAGTCCATGGTTGGCCACAAACTTGGTGAGTTCGCGCCCACCCGGGCGTTCCGCACCCACGGTGGGTCGGCGGAGCGCACCACGAGGGTGAGATAGATGGCTCACAAGATCGCGCCCGACGCCCAGGAGGCGATCGCGACGGCCCGCTACATAAGGATGTCGTCGACGAAGGCTCGTCAGTTGGTCGATCTCATCCGCGGCCGTCACGTCGAGGACGCGCGCCGCGTTTTGAGGTTCACGCCACGAGGGGCTTCGGTGACCGTTGCCAAGGTCCTCGAGTCCGCCGTCGCCAACGCCGAGCACAACCGCGGGTTGCCTACCGATGAACTCATCGTGCAGCGCGCCTGGGTCGATGAGGGCCCGACGCTACGGCGCTTCAGGCCGCGGGCGATGGGCCGGGCCACTCGCGTGAGGAAGCGGACCTGCCACATCTCCGTCGTCGTGGGGCGATTGGACGATGTCGTGGAGGAGCTACCTGCGGCACGGACGGTTCGTAGGGCCGCGCGCCGCACTCGCAAGGACACTGCCGGCACGGGTCCAGCTCGAGGCGCAGCCTCGGGGGCGAGCGTAGCGACGGAGGCGAGTCCGGGAGAGACCTCCAAGACGGCCACGAAGAAGACCACCGCCAAGAAGACGTCGGCAAAGAAGACAACGGCCAAGAAGACG
>Ga0136614_10000772_pt1 | contig 17293 bp, 15 predicted proteins | sample AntDrymUQ2792106_2_FD_106643 | JGI IMG/M metagenome (GOLD analysis project Ga0136614, IMG submission 106643) | Polar desert sand microbial communities from Dry Valleys, Antarctica - metaG UQ279 (21.06) | ecosystem: Environmental > Terrestrial > Soil > Desert | place: Antarctica: Dry Valley... | reverse complement strand
TGTCTCTGGTCTTGAGGTCGTGGTGGTGCGAGCACAGCCGGTCGAGCAAGTCGAAGACGGTGCGATGAGTCTTGGCCCAGTCGTCGCGGTGGTCGAACTCCAGGAACGTGAGCGCGTTGCAGCCCTCGGCGGCACACGTGGGATAGAGCCACTCGAGGGCGCTGCGCTGATGGGCGGTCGGGCGGCGCCCGAGGTGGGCGACACCTACGACTTCCTTGCCTTTGGTCACGACCGCGGCGAGGAACGGGTCGCCGGTCTCGATCAGGTCGCGAACCGCGGAGACGGCGACGGGGCCGTAGCCGGCGATCTCGCAGACGCCCTCGCCCACAGCCGCGCCACTCAGCAGCCGCTCGAGATCGACGCGCACCAGCATCTTGGTGGCGCCGGTGGCCTTGGCGGTCCGCCGGCAGATGACCTGGTGGAGGGCGTCGGCGGCGTACGCCTCGAGTGGCTCGCGCCGGCCGCGCTTACGGGCCTGCTTCAACAGCCCGTCGCGGGTGGGGGCGAGGCCGGTCATGATCTCGGCGACGCGCTCGGGGTTGTCGCGCAGGTGGAGGTGACCGGTGCCGTCGGTGTCGACCCAGCTTCGCAGCTGGCGATGCTCATGGATGGCCCGCCGTCGCGCTTCGCGGTCGCAGGCGTTCGCTTTGGTGCGAGCGCACTCCTCGCGCAGCGCACCGAACGAGCCCGACCTCGACGTCTCCAACAGGCGCTTCTCGGCGTCTGGCGCGGCGGTAGCCGCATCCGTGACCAGTGCCGCCTGCTGCATCGAGAGCTCGCCTCGCCGCGCTGCCTGCGCCACCGCGGGTAGGTCGCGCAACCGCCGGCCGGTGCCCAGCGCCTCCTGTGCCTGAGCGATCGACGCCCCCATTCGCCGCGCCAGGTCATGCGCGGCCGAGCGTTCACCGCCCGCCCGCCACACCTCGGTCTCGGCGACCCGCGCCGCCGCCAGCGCCTTCACCGTCGCCGCCATCTTCTCGATCGCAGACGCCTCATCCACCACCGTCGCCGCGTCATGGGCTGAGACCAGCGCGGGATCGAACCCGCTCGCGTACTCGCGCATCGCCCGGCGCAGCTGCGACAACTTCATGCTTCGGAGTGTACGGATGCGGTGTGACAGAAACTCCAGCCACAGGAGCCACCATCGCAACGCGAGAAACACGGCGCGGTCTGAGCGCGTCTGTCAGCCCAGGATCCGGTAGCCGGCGGCGGCGATCTTCTGGCGCGTCTCCTCCTGGTGCGCGCGATCGCGGGTCTCGAGCGCCAGCAGGACCTCGACCTCGTCGACCGCGAGCGGAACGACCCCAGTGCGGTGGTGATCGATCTCGACGACGTTGAGGCCGAGGTCGGCGATCACGCCGAGAAGGCTGTGCAACGCGCCCGGCCGGTCGTCCAGCACCACCCGCAGCATCAGGTACCGGCCGACCGCGGTGAGGCCGAAGTCGATGAGGCGCCCGATCAGGGATGGGTCGACGTTGCCGCCGCTCAGCACCACGCCGACGGGGCCGTCGTCGCCGCCCACCGTGTCGGCGAGGACGGCGGCGAGGCCGGCAGCCGACGCCGGCTCGACCACCTGCTTGGCCCGCTCGAGCAGGAGCACGAGGGCGCGGGCGATCTCCTCGTCGGTGACCGTGACGATGTCGTCGACGAACGCCCGGGCGTGGGCGAGGGTGAGCTCCGAGACCTTCTTCACCGCGATCCCGTCGGCGATGGTGTCGACCCGATCGAGCGCGACCGGCTCACCTGCCTGGAGTGAGAGCTCCATGTCGGCGGCGCCGGCCGGCTCGACCCCAACCACCCGGCACCCGGGCCGCAGCGCCTTCATGGCCGCGGCGATGCCGCCGGCGAGGCCGCCCCCACCTACCGGGACGACAACGGTTTCGACCTCGGGTGCCTGCTCGGCGAGCTCGAGGCCGACCGTGCCCTGGCCCGCGATGACGAACGGGTCGTCGAAGGCAGGCACGAACACCGCCGACTCGCGCTCGGCGTACGCGCGGGCGGCCGCGCCGGCGTCCTCGAACGACGCGCCCTCGAGCACGACCTCGGCGCCGTAGTTGCGGGTGGCCTGCACCTTGGGAAGCGCCGCGGTCGACGGCATGAACACCGTCGACTTCAGCTTGCACATCGTCGACGCCAGCGCCACGCCCTGGGCGTGGTTCCCCGCGCTCGCCGTGACCACGGCAGACCCCGCCGGGAGCTCACTGATGCGCCGGTAGGCGCCCCGCAGCTTGAACGACCCGGTCCGCTGGAGGTTCTCGCACTTGAGCACCAGCGGCCGGCCCGCGATCGCCGAGAGGTTGACGGGTCGCAGGACCGGCGTGATGCGGGTGACGCCGTCGAGGATCTGCGCAGCCGCCTTGACGTCGTCGAGGGTCGTGAGCGCGACGTCGGGCGGGCTACTGCTCACCGAAGTAGAGGAAGCTGTAGCCCTCGTCGCGGAACTGGATGCCCGCCTGGCGGAGGTGGACGTCCCAGTCGCCCCGGACCGCAGGATCGTTCTCCTCCATGCCGTGGTCGGCGACGAGCACGAAGGCGGTGTCGTCGAGCACGCCCGCCCGCTCGACCGCGGCCAGGACTTCGCCCAGGCGGGCGTCGCAGTCGCGCACCGCTGCCGCCGCGATCTCCGAGTACGGCCCACCCTCGTGGAAGGCCGAATCGGTGAGGGTGAAGTTGCACCACATGAACTTCGGGTGGGGGTAGTCGACGTCGCGGTAGTGGCCGCTCCAAATGCCCGCGGCCTGCTCGACGCCCATGTGGTCGACGATCGTCGACCACGTGTAGTCCTTCGACGGGCGTACGAACCGCTCGGTGGTGTGCGGAATGCCCACGGGGCTCTTGGGAATGGGCGGCACCTCGCCTCGGCGGAAGAAGTCGAACGTCGAGTAGTCGGCGCCGATGTCGGCGGGCTCGTTGACGGATGCGGTGAACGCGTCCGGCCACGTGCGATGGACGGCGTCGTGGATCGACTCGACGCCGGCGGTGACGGTCTCCATCGCCTTCGGCCACGTCGCCTGGGAGTTGGTGATGATCTGGCGGCCGGCGCGCCGGTCGTACCAGGCGTTGTTGAGGATGCCGTGATGACCGGGAAGGCGGCCGGTCAGGATCGACGTGTGGTTGGCGAGCGTGACCGTCGGCAGCCCGGCCATCGCGCCGTGCTCGTACGCGGTCCCCATCGCGATGAGGCGAGCCACGTTGGGCGCTTCGCCCGCTTGGGCCATCGCGTAGAGCACGTTGGGATTGGTGCCGTCGAAGAGGAAGCCGACGAAATGGCCCGGCCTGCCCGCCGACAGGTCGAGGGCGTCGGCGCGCACCTCGCCGTCCTGGCCGTTGACGTACGTGTCGTCGGCGACCGGCGCGCAGCCGAGCAGCTCGGCGACGGTGGGGGCGACGTCGACGAGCCGTCCGGCGCGGGGCACGAGCCCGTCGGCGCGTACGCCCTTGCCCGCGATCACGAAGGGGGCGCGCGCCTGCACGACATCGAGTGAGCCGTGCTCGCCGAGGTGGCCGCCCTGGTCTTCCCAGTTGTGGGCGGCCGAGTGGATCACACACAGGTCGGGGGCGGCGGGGTGGTCGAAGAGCTGGGCCACCTGCTCGAACGCGAAGGGATAGGCGTTGTCGCGCCGGTGCGGGTGCTTGTGCGCTCGCTCCTCGGCGAGCGGGGTGAACTTGTCGGTCGACTGGTCGGCGAGCGGATCGGCGCCCTCGGTCTCGATCACCTCGTAGGTGCCCGTGTCGGTGCGACGGAAGCGCACCCGCCCGTCGTGCGACAGCGCCTCGTAGCCGCCGTCGCGGCTGGTGAGCACCATGTCGACGATCGGGTCAAGCGCCGAGTCGAGGAGGATCTCGAGGGCGCTCTCGACGTCGGCTTCCCGCTCGGGGGCGACGCTGTGCGCGGCCCTCGGCTCGGTGGTGGTCACGCCGAGCAGGCTACCTACCCGCTACCTGCTCGAGGGGCGGTACGGGGCTGTTCCCATATAGAGTTCACCCTCCGTGCGTACGTTCAGCCCCAAGCCGTCCGATATCCAGCGCGCCTGGCACGTCATCGACGCCGACGGCGCTGTGCTGGGTCGCGTCGCGACCGAGGCCGCCAACCTGCTGCGGGGCAAGCACAAGCCCACCTGGGCGCCGCACGTCGACACCGGCGATCACGTCATCGTCGTCAACGCGGCCAAGATCCAGGTCACCGAGCGCAAGGCCACCGGCAAGGTCTATTACCGCCACTCGGGCTATCCCGGCGGACTGCGATCGGAGTCGCTCGAGCACCTGCTCGCCCGCTCCCCCGAGAAGGTGGTGCGCCGGGCGGTGCGGGGCATGATCCCCAAGACCCGCCTGGGCCGCCAGCAGATCAAGAAGCTGAAGGTGTACTCCGGCCCCACCCATCCCCATTCCGCCCAGCAGCCGCAAGCGCGTCCGCTGGCGACCAAGAAGAGGTAGGACGGTTCCGTGCCCAAGCCCCTGATCCAGAAGACCGGTCGCCGCAAGGAGGCGGTGGCGCGCGTACGGCTGCGCCCCGGCTCCGGCGTCATCAAGGTCAACGGCCGGACGTTCGAGTCCTACTTCCCCATCCTCACCCACCGGGTCGTCGCCATCGAGGCGCTGCGGCTCACCCAGACCGCCGATGTCTACGACGTCGAGGCCAGCCTCGACGGCGGCGGGATCAGCGGCCAGGCGGGTGCGCTGCGGCTCGGAATTGCCCGGGCCCTGGTGTCGCTGGACGACGAGCTGCGGCCCATGCTGAAGAAGGCGGGGATGCTCACCCGGGACGCTCGCGAGAAGGAGCGCCGGAAGTACGGCCTCAAGAAGGCCCGCAAGGCTCCGCAGTACTCGAAGCGGTAGCCGCGACAATTGGGGGTGCCTATGGGCATTCCACTCGTCGTCTTCGTGGGGACATGACACTCCGGTTCGGCACCGACGGGGTCCGCGGCGTCGCCAACCGCGACCTCACCCCTGAGCTGGTCACCGCGCTCGGCCGCGCCGCCGCCCGGGTCATCGGCAACGAGCAGCCCTTCCTCGTCGGGCGCGACACCCGCCGCTCCGGCCCCATGATCGAGGCCGCGCTCATCGCCGGCCTGTGCGCCGAGGGCGCCGACGTCGAACGCGCCGGCGTGATCCCGACTCCCGGCCTGGCCTACCTGGCTCAGGGGCGCGATGCACCGGCGGTGATGATCTCGGCCAGCCACAACCCGTTCTCCGACAACGGCGTCAAGCTGTTCTCCGCCGGCGGGCGCAAGATCCCCGACGACGACGAGCGCCGGGTCGAGCACGAGCTCCGGGAGTTGGCGAAGAAGGCCCCGACCGGTGGGCTCGAGGGCGCCGAAGTCGGCTACGACCGCAAGGTCTCGGGTGGCATCAAGGAGTACGTCGGCCATCTGGTCGGAGCGCTCGAGGGTCGGCGGCTCGACTCGCTCGCGGTGGCGGTCGACTGCGGCCACGGGGCCGCGTTCGAGGTTGCACCGCGCGTACTGGAGGAGCTCGGTGCCGCCATCGAGGTGCACAACGTCCGTCCGAACGGCTCGAACATCAACGCCGGCTGCGGCTCTACCGACCCGTCCGAGCTCCAGGCCGCGGTGGTGGAGGCGGGCGCGGACGCCGGGCTCGCCTTCGACGGCGACGCCGATCGGGTGATCGCGGTCGACGAGCGCGGCAAGCTCGTCGACGGCGACCAGATGCTCGCGGTCCTCGCGCTCGACCTGCGCGACCGCGGGCGCCTCCGCGGCGACGCGGTGGTCGCCACCGTGATGTCGAACCTCGGGCTTCGCCGCGCCCTCGAGCAGAACGAGATCCGGTACCTGGAGACCCCGGTCGGCGACCGCAACGTCCTCGCCGCGCTCGAGGCCGAGGACCTCTCTCTGGGTGGCGAGCAGTCGGGGCACGTGATCCTCACCGACCTCGCCACCACCGGCGACGGCACGCTGACCGGGATCCTGCTGCTCGACGTCATGGCCCGCACCGGCAGGCCGCTCTCCGAGCTCGCGGGAGTCGTCACCCGGCTTCCGCAGGTGTTGCGCAGCGTCGAGGTGGCCGATCGTGGCGCTCTCGGTCACGACCCGGACTTTCGGGCCGCGCTCGACGACGCTCAATCAGAGCTTGGTATCGACGGCCGCGTGGTCGTGCGGCCGTCGGGGACCGAACCGCTCGTGCGGGTGATGGTGGAGGCGCTGACGCAGGAGCAGGCCGAGGCGGTGGCGAGTCGCCTCGCCACCGCCGTCGAACGCGCCTGCGCCGACTAGGCCCAGAAAGCGTCGTACTTGGCCTGGTCCGAGTGCTTCTCCTCGAGGCGCGTGAACTTGCCACCCGAGATCGTGAACGTGAGCGTCTCGTCCTGGTCGAGCGTCTTGCCATCGCGCTGGGCCGTGTCGCGGTGAGTCGCCACGACCTTGTCGTCGCCCTCGACCTTCACGCTCTTGAGCTCGGCGGTGAAGGTGCCGTCGCTGAGCTCGAAGAGCTTGCCGTAGAAGGCGAGGATGTCGTCAACGCCCTTGTACTCGCCCGAAAGCGGGTTGTTGCCCGTCGCGTTGTGGACGGCGTCGGGCGCGAAGAGCGATCGGAGGGTATCCATGTCGCCCTTGCCGAATGCGTCGTAGCCCTTGCGGACCAGGTCCTCGTTGGGGTGTGCCATATGGCTCTCCTCTTTCGTTTGTGTCTGCCTATCTTTGCCGCTCGGCCTCCGGCGGACCATTCCGCAGCCCGTAGTCTGGTGCCATGTGCGGAATCGTTGCGGTCGTCCGCCGCCCCAGCGATCGTCCCGTTCCCGACGCCACCGGCCTCGCCTCCCGGCTCGAGGAGGCCACCCGTCGGCTCGACGGTACTGATCTCGCCTCGTTGAGGGCCGCTGCCGAGCTGATCGAGTCGGTCGACGCCGAGCTGCGGGGCACCCCCGGCGTTCGGTGCCTGCTGGGCGACCGTGCCGGCCTCCTGGCGGTCGAGCACCACGTCGGCGCCCTCCAGCCCGCGGTCGACCGCATCGAAGCCGAGCTCGACGCCGCCTCGGCCCCGGTGGCACCGGGTGAGTGGGAAGCCGTGAACGCCGCGGTGGTCCGGCTCAAGGACGCGGTGTGGGCCGTGGGACGCGATCGACTGCGCAACGCCCGCGCGGTCGCCGACCTCGCCGGCCCCGACGCCGGCCCTGCCGCGCTCGATGCGTTCACGTCGGTGCAGGTCGCGCTGTCGGCGCTGGACCGCCTCGAGGTGCGGGGCCGCGACTCTGCCGGGTTGCACATCCTCGTTCGTGATCACGGCCTCGACCTGAGCGACCCCGCGATCGCCCGGCTCCTCGAAGAGCGCACCGGCGATCCACTGTTCGGCTCTCGTTCGGCCCGGAGTCGCGACGGCTGTCTCAGCCTCGTATACAAGGCGGCGGCCGAGATCGGCGAGCTCGGCGACAACACCGCCGCGATCCGCGACGCCATGCGCGACGACATCCTGCTCCACGTCGCGCTGAGCGCGGAGAACGCGCACGCCGTCGTGCTCGCGCACACCCGTTGGGCCAGCGTCGGGATCATCTCCGAGCCCAACGCCCATCCGCTCAACCAGGAAGAGCAGGGGCGCAGCGACGGCCCCTACGTCACCGCCGCGCTCAACGGCGACGTCGACAACTACGCCGACCTCAAGGCGGTCGAGGCGCTCGACATCCCGGCCGAGATCACGACCGACGCCAAGGTCATCCCCACCCTCGTCTCGCGCCGCGCCGCCGCGGGCGCCGCGCTCGATGAGGCGTTCCGGGCGACGGTCTCGGGGCTCGAGGGGTCGGTCGCGATCGCAGCCCAGTCGGCGGTCGAGCCCGATCGGATCCTGCTCGCGCTGCGGGGCAGCGGCCAGGCCTTGTACGTCGGGCTGGCCGAGGATTGCTTCGTGGCGGCGAGCGAGCCCTACGGCTTGGTCGAGGAGACTCCCGTCTACCTGCGCATGGACGGCGAGACGCCCGCCGACCCCGCCCGTGCCAGCGCGACCCGGGGCCAGATCGTCGTGCTCGACGCCCGCGGTGCAGGGAGGGTGGACGGCATCCAGCGGCTCGGGTACGACGGCACCGAGTTGCCGGTCGCAGAGGCGGAGCTCCAGCGGGCCGAGATCACCACCCGCGACATCGACCGGGGCGAGTACCCCCACTTCCTGCTCAAGGAGATCTCGGAGGCGCCGGCGTCGTTCCGCAAGACGTTGCGGGGCAAGATCGCAGACGACGACGGCGTCCGGCGCGTCGCGCTCGGGCCCGAGACCCTCCCCGAAGGGCTGACGGCCAAGTTGCGCGACGGCACGATCTGCCGGGTCGTCGTGATCGGCCAGGGCACCGCCGCCATCGCCGGCCAGAGCCTGGCCGCCGCTCTCGCGAGGGCGGCGGGCGACTCGCTCGCGGTGTCGGCGCTCCCCGCCACCGAGCTCTCCGGGTTCGGATTGCGCGACGACATGTCGGACACGCTCGTGATCGCGATCAGCCAGAGCGGGACGACGACCGACACCAACCGGACCATCGACCTCGCCCGGTCGCGGAAAGCCGCGGTCGTGTCGATCGTGAACCGGCGCAACAGCGACATCGTCGACCGGTCGGACGGGGTGCTGTTCACGTCGGACGGACGCGACGTCGAAATGAGCGTGGCCTCGACCAAGGCGTTCTACTCGCAGATCGCGGCCGGGTTCCTCCTCGCGCTGGCGCTGGCCCGCGAGGCGGGCGCCAGCGACGACGAGCGCGAGCACGAGCTGCTGACCGGCCTGCGCGAGCTGCCCGACGCCATGCGCGCGGTCGTCGACCGCCGTCCCGCGATCGCCGAGATCGCCCAGCGCCACGCCCCTTCGCATCGCTACTGGGCCGTCGTCGGCAACGGCGCCAACCGCATCGCCGCCAGCGAGATCCGGATCAAGCTCTCCGAGCTCTGTTACAAGTCGATCTCGTGTGACGTGACCGAGGACAAGAAGCACATCGACCTCTCGGCCGAGCCGATGGTCCTCGTGTGCGCCCCGGGCCTGTCGGGCTCCAACGCCGACGACGTGGCCAAGGAGGTGGAGATCTACCGGGCCCATCGGGCGACCCCGCTCGTGATCGCAACGGAGGGGGAGCAGCGCTTCCAGGCCGCGGTCGAGACGATCACGGTTCCCGCGGCACACCCCGCACTCGGGTTCGTGCTCGCCACCGTCGCGGGGCACCTGTTCGGCTACGAAGCCGCGCTGGCGATCGACGCGTCGGCACTGCCACTGCGGCAAGCGCGTATGGCGATCGAAGCCGAGGTGTCGCGCGACGGCGCCGGGCCCGCCCCCGAGCTCTTGGAGCGGCTCGGCCCCGAGCTCGAGGCACCGGCGGGGCGCTACTTCGACGGTCTGCGCGCCTCCGGCTACGACGGCCACCTCGAGGCCAGCACCGCGGTGCGGCTGGCGTCGCTGCTGCGCTACGCCACCGGCGGCGTCGCGCTCGACTCGTACCAGATCGAGCACGGCAAGGTCGGCACGCCCAGCACGGTCGTCGAGGACCTCACCGCCGCGCTCACCCAGGGCATCGGCGAGCTGACCCGACCGGTCGACGCGATCAAGCACCAGGCCAAGACGGTGACGGTCGGGATCTCCCGCTCGGACGAGACCCTGCTCCAGGTGCCGCTGGTACAGGAGGTGCTCGCGGCCGGGGTCGCCCGCGACAGCCTCAGCTACCGGGCCCTGCGCACGCTGGCCGACCTCGAGCCCGCGGTCGACCACGTCACCGGGTTCACCCGCTACCGGATCGAGGGCCACCTCGCCGGCGACGACGCCACTATTCACGTGGTTGACCGGGGCGGCATCTCCGCCGACCTGTCGTCGCGCACCGACCGCAGCCCGGTGCTGCGAGGGACGAAGCACCGGGTCGCCACTGAACGCGAGGTGACGGTGGCGCGCGGCCGCTTCGACCAGCGCACGATGATCATCGTGCCCGAGGTCAAGGGGACCCAGGCGACCGGCCTGACGCTGCTGCACGTGGCGTTCCGCGACCGGCTGGCGCCCGAGGCCGCCCGCGGCGTGCTCCAGGGTTACCGAGGCCGCTACGCCGCGCTGAAGGACGTGGTGACCGAGACCGAGCCCGCCTTCGACGACGCCCGTCTGGCCGACTTCGACGTCGTCGACCTCCTCACCGAGCCGGTAGCGGAGCTGGCCGACCGCTGGAGCGCCCGGTGACGATCCCGGTCGCGAGCCTGGTCGGGGAGCGGGTCGTGGGGGTCGGGACGGACCTCGTCGAGGTCGATCGGTTCCGGCTGGCAATGAAACGCCGGAAGAAGCTCGGGCAGCGGCTGTTCAGCGACGACGAGCGCGCCTACGCCGAGCGTCACCGCGACCCGGTGCCGCGGCTGGCGGTTCGGTTCGCGGCCAAGGAGGCGGTGATGAAGGCGCTCGGAGTGGGGCTGGGCGCGTTCAAGCTGCGCGATGTGGAAGTGGCGCGGCGTCGCAGCGGCGCCCCCCAGCTGGTGCTGCGGGGCAAGGCGGCCGCGCTCGCCGAGGAGCAAGGCGTGACCGGCTGGCACCTGTCGCTCACCCACACCGACTCGATGGCCATGGCGGTGGCCGTCGCCCTCGGCTGACCGGGGCCCGGCGATGCAACCCGTCCTCACGCCCGAGGAGATGGCCGAGGCCGATCGCCGCACGGTCGCGGCGGGCACGCCGGTCGAGGTGCTCATGGAGCGGGCGGGGCGCGCGGTGGCGTGGGCGGTGCGGCGGCTCTGCGGCGGCACCTACGGCGAGCGCGCCGTCGTCGTGTGCGGGAAGGGCAACAACGGCGGCGACGGGCTGGTAGCGGCCCGGGTGCTGCGGGGCTGGGGCATGCACGTCGACGTGCTCGAGCTGAAGGACGGCCTCGACCGTGACCGCTGCCAGGGACAGATACAGCGGGCCGACGTGGCCGTCGACGCAATGTTCGGGACCGGCTTCCGGGGTCAGCTACCCGAAGACGCCGACTGGGTGTCCGGCCAGCTGTCCGCGGCCGGAGTTCCCGTGGTCGCCGTCGACATCCCCTCGGGAATCGACGGCTTGACCGGTGAGATGCGGGGCTTGTCGGTTCGCGCCGAGACGACAGTGACGTTCGCCGCGTTGAAGCCGGGCCTGCTCTTCCCGCCCGGAGACTTCTCCGCCGGGCGGATCGAGGTTGCAGACATCGGGATCGACATCGGCGAACCGACGATCGGCGTGACCGAGCCCGACGACCTGTACGGGTTGACGTGGCGCTGGCCCTCCGCCCACAAGTGGGAGTCGGGGGTGATGGTCGTCGGCGGATCGGCCGGCATGACCGGGGCGGCCCTGATGGTCAGCCATGCCGCCATGCGCGCCGGAGCCGGGATCGTCTGGTGTTGCATTCCGGGGCCGGGAGGAGCGGTCTCCACCCCGCCGAGCGAGGTCATCACGAAGGACCTGGCCGAGGTCACCGACGCGCTCGAGCATGTCGAGCGGTTCCGCACCCTGGTCGTCGGGCCCGGTCTCGGTCGCCACGAGCGCATCGCCGCCGGTGTGCGCGAGCTCGTGGCCAAGGCGCCGGTGCCACTCGTGTTGGATGCCGATGGCCTGAACGCGATGGCGGGCGATCTGTCACCGCTCGAGGCGCGGAGCGACGCGACCATCGTGACGCCCCACGAGGGTGAGTACGAACGCCTGGCCGGTGCGCGCGTCGGAGACGATCGCATCGCGGCCGCCCGCGGGTTGGCGGAGCGCTCGGGGGCCATCGTGCTCCTCAAGGGGCCGCGAACGGTGGTCGCCGAGCCGGGCGGCCGGGCCGCGATCAACCCGACCGGGGGGCCGTGGCTCGCCACCGCCGGCACCGGTGACGTGCTGTCCGGCATCGTCGGCGGCTTCGTTGCCAGCGGCGCGGATGCATTTCGCGCCGCCGCGGGCGCAGCCTGGGTCCACGGGCGGGCCGGTGACCTGGCCGGGCACGAGGGCCTGATTGCGAGGGACCTCATCGCGGCCATCCCGCCTACGCTGCGCGAGATCGCGGCCCCGGAGGACTGATCGATGCCGAGCAGCACGCCCGTGCGCGACGTGATGAGCACGAAGGTGGTGACCTTGCGCCCCGACCAGACGGTCGAGGAGGCGGCCGACGTGCTCGCGGCCGACAGGATCGGGGCCGCGCCCGTCGTCGACGCGTCGGGGAACCTCGTCGGGCTCCTGCGGGACGAGGACCTCATACTCTCCGAGGCCAACGTGCACGTCCCGACCGCGATCACCTTCCTCGGCGCCGACTTCGTGCTGCCGTCGGCGCTCCACCGGTTCGAGGACGAGCTCAAGAAGGCCGCGGGCGCGATCGTCGACGACGCGATGGAGACCGAGTTCGCCACCGTCTCACCCGACGACACCCTCGAGCACGTGGCCACGCTGATGCACGATCGGGAGATCACCCATGTCCCCGTGGTCGAGGGCGGCAAGCTGGTCGGCATCGTCGCCCGGGGCGACCTCGTCCGCCATCTCGCTGCCACGACCTGAGATGGACCAGCACCGCCCCACGTGGTGCGACGTCGCCCTCGACGCGATTCGTGCCAACGTGGGCGCCCTCCTCGAGGCCGCCCGCCCGGCCGCGCTCATGACCGTGGTGAAGGCCGATGGCTACGGGCACGGCGCGGTCCCGGTTGCGCGCGCGGCCCTCGACGCCGGCGCCACCTGGCTCGGCGTCGCGCTCGTGGAGGAGGGCGACGAGCTCCGGTCGGCGGGGATCGACGCCCCGGTGATGCTGCTATCCGAACCGCCGGTCGCGGCCGCCGCCGAGGTCGTGGCGCTGCGACTCACGCCGATCGTCTACTCGGCCCCCGCCATCGAGGCGCTCGCCAAGGCGGTCGCCGCCGACGCGCGCGACGAGCCGCTGCCCATGCACCTGAAGGTCGACACCGGCATGCACCGCGTCGGCTGCCTCCCCGCCGACGCGCTGGCCCGGGCCGAGGCAATCGCGGCGCGGGACGAGCTCCGCCTCGAGGGCGTGTGCACGCACTTCGCGGTCGCCGATGAGCCCGACAACCCTTACACGGCCGAGCAGATCGCCCGATTCGAGCGCGTGCTCGCCGATCTCGACGCCCACGGCCTCCGCCCGCCGCTGGTGCACGCGGCCAACTCGGCCGGCCTGCTCGCGTTCCCCGAGGCCCGCTACGACCTGGCGCGCGCCGGGATCGCCACCTACGGCACCCCGCCGTCCTCCGCACTCGCCGGACGGGTGACTCTGCGCCCCGCGTTGGCCTTCCGCTCCCATGTGACCCATGTCAAGGAGCTGCCCGCCGGTTCCCGCCTCTCGTACGGGCTGCGCTATTCCATGGACCGGCCCGGACGAGTCGCGACGGTCCCGGTCGGCTACGCCGACGGGGTCCCGCGGGGCCTCGCCGCGGCCGGCGGCGAAGTGCTGGTGGGTGGGCGCCGGCGGCCCCTGGCCGGCACGGTGACCATGGACCAGCTGATGGTGGACGTCGGCGACGACGAGGTGGACGTGGGTGACGAGGTGGTCTTGATCGGACGGCAGGGTGACGAGGAGGTCACCGCGGCCGAGTGGGGTGACCGCATGGGCACGATCGCCTACGAGATCGTGTGCAACATCGGCCCGCGCGTGCCGCGGCGGTACACGTGAGCACGCGGCCGTGGTGGCAGCGGGCCCTGCGGGGCGCCGGGATCGCCGGCGGCGTCGCTGGAGCCGCGTACGCGGCCGAGCGGGCCGTCGTCGCGGGCGTCCGGCGTAAGCCCGACCCCGACGCCGGGCGCGAGCTCACGCCGCCGAACGACTCCGCCCGTCTGATCCCGAGCCACGACGGCGGCAGCATCTACACGATCAGCCGGGGCGAGGGGCCGGTCGTGCTGTTCGCGCACGGCGTCACCCTGAACGTGCGGCTGTGGTTCAAGCAGTTCGAGGAGCTGCCCGAGCGGGGGCTGCGGGTCGTGGCCTTCGATTCCCGCGGCCACGGCGAATCCGAGTGCGGCACCTCGGGCCACTCGGTCGAGAACCTGGGTGAGGACATCAAGGCGGTCATCGAGGCACTCGACCTGCGGGACGTGACGGTCGTCGGCCACTCGATGGGTGGCGTCGCCGCCCAGGCGCTCGCCATCAACCACCCCAAGTTCGCGGCCAAGCGGGTGCGCGGGCTCGTGCTGATGTCGACGCTGGCCAAGACGCACATCAGCGGCTCCCGGCGGCTGCGCTGTGCGATCGAACGGGTCGCCGAGGGCCGGCTCGACGCCGGCGGGCTCTTCACCCAGCCCAACTTCGGGTTTCTCCTCGCCCGCATCGGGTTCGGGCGCGATCCGCAGCCCAGCCACGTCGAGCTCACCCGGCAGATGATCGCGTCGTGCCACCGTGCCCAGAGCAGCCCCGCGATCAGCGCGCTGCTCGGTCTCGATCTGACCGAAGAACTGCCCAACATCGCCCTCCCGACCCTGGTCATGTCGGGGAGCGCCGACCTCATCGCGCCGCCGTCGGAGTCGCGTCGCATCGCCGAGCTCGTCCCGGGCGCACGCCTCGAGGTGTTCAAGAGCGCCGGCCACATGCTCATGTTCGAGCGGCCCGACGAGGTCAACGACCTCATTACCGACTTCGCGCGCGATCCGGGCGTCCGCGGAGCCGCCCGACGTTGGTGGCCCCGCCGTCGGCCGCGCCCCGGTCCCGGTCAGCGGCGCCGTCGTGCCGGCGGGCGGACGAGAGCCGCCAGCGTCGCTTGATCACCGACGTCCCCGGCATACGCGCCGGGCACTGGACCGGCGCGGGCACCGGAGTCACCGCCGTGGTCGCGCCGCCGGGAACGGTCGGGTCGGGCGAGGTCCGGGGCGGCGCCCCCGCCACCCGCGAGACCGCGCTGCTCGACCCCTCCCGGCTCGTCGACCAGGTCGATGCGATCGTGCTCACCGGCGGCTCTGCCTTCGGTCTCGCGACCGCCGACGGGGTCATGGGGCACCTCGCCGCCCAGGAACGGGGCGTCGCCACCAGCGGGGGGCCGGTGCCGATCGTCCCCACCGCCGCCGTCTTCGACCTGGCCCCGTCGGGTGGTGAGCGGCCCGGTCCCGACGAGGGCGTCGCCGCCGCGGTGGCCGCCGAGGGGGGCTCGCCGTTCGAAACGGGACGGGTCGGCGCGGGGCGAGGCGCGACCGTCGGGAAGTGGCGCGGGCCCGATCACGCGGTGCCCGGCGGCCTCGGCTCGGCTTCGGCGGGCGACGGCGACGCAGTTGTCGGCGCGCTCGCGGTGGTCAACGCAATCGGGGACGTCGTCGCCGCGGATGGCACGGTGCTCGCCGGTTCGACCGCGCCACCGGGCAGCCCGGCGTTCCCCGAGCCCCAGCCGTTCCGCCCGGGCGAGAACACCACGCTGGTGGTGGTGGCGACCAATGCCCGACTGACCAAGGCCGACTGCCATCTGCTGGCGGTGAGCGCTCACCACGGGCTGGCCCGCTCGCTGCACCCGTCGCACACCCGCTTCGACGGCGACGTCGTCTTCACCCTCGCCACCGGCGCGGTCGACGGCCACCTCGACCGGCTGCGGGTGCTGACCACCGAGGTCGTGGCCGCCGCCGTCCGGTCCGCCGTCACCTGAACCTCCCCTTCTGGCGTCGCAGAGCCACGTATAGGGTGGGTTTGCGACGCAAGAAGTTCGTGGGGACCACTTGCTGCTCGATTCCGAACCGCCGCCGTTCGCCAGCTTCTCCGAGCTCGAGCGCGACGCGCTCGCGTGCCGGAAATGCGCGCTCGCGCCGGGGCGCACGCAGGTCGTGTTCGGCGTGGGCGACCCGTCCGCCGACCTCCTCTTCGTGGGCGAGGGCCCGGGTGAGCAGGAGGACATCCAGGGCATCCCGTTCGTCGGGCGGGCCGGGCAGCTGCTCACCCGTCTCATCGAGGGCATCGGGCTCGCCCGCGATGACGTGTACATCGCCAACGTGGTCAAGTGCCGGCCGCCCGGCAACCGCGACCCGCTCCCGGCCGAGATCGAGGCGTGCAGCCCCTACCTCGAGGCCCAGCTGCGGTTCATCGACCCCGCGGTCGTCGTCACCCTGGGGAACTTCGCGACCAAGCTCCTCCTCGATACGAAGGAGGGGATCACCAAGCTGCGGGGCCGGGAGTTCCCGTTCCGCGGGCATGCGACGCTGATCCCCACGTTCCACCCGTCGGCGGTGCTGCGCAACGGCGGCCCCGCGCTCGCCCAGGCCCGCGCCGACTTCGTGCTGGTGAAGCGGGTGCTGGCGCGCCGACGTGCCTCGGCATGACGGGTTTGCTCCGAGCGGGAACCACTTCCGCCGACGAGACCATGGCGCTGGCCGAGGCGGTCGGCGCTCTGCTGCGTCCCGGTGACGTGGTGGTGCTGGCGGGCGACCTCGGATCGGGCAAGACGACGTTCGCCAAGGGCGTGGGCCGCGCCCTGGCGGTGGACGAGCCGATCGTGAGCCCGACGTTCACGATCGTGCGCCAGTACGACGGGCGGCTCCCGCTCGTCCACGTCGACGTGTACCGCCTCGACCACCTCCAAGAGCTCCACGACCTCGGCCTGGAGGAGCTCATCGACGACGAGGCGGTGACGCTGGTCGAATGGGGCGACGCGGTCGCGGCGTACCTGCCGCCCGATCGGCTCGAGGTGCGGCTCGAGGCCGGCGCCGGCGACGACGACCGGGCGGTGACCCTCGCGCCGCAGGGACCGTCGTGGCTGGCGCGCGAGGACGCCCTCGCCACCATCGGCCACGTGGGCCCGGCGGCGGCGACAGGCTGAGCCGTGCTCCTCCTCGCCCTCGACACCGCCACGCCTCGAGTCGGAGTGGCCATCGGCAGCGGCGGCGCCGTGCTCGGCGAGATCAGTCTCGCCGGGAACCGACGCCACGCCGAGCAGCTCGCGCCTGCGATCCGCTACCTCTGCGACGAGCTCGACGTGGACCCCGGAAGTCTGAGCACGATCGCGGTCGGGCTCGGCCCCGGCCTCTTCACCGGCCTGCGCGTCGGCGTGACCACGGCCAAGGTCATGGCCCAGGCGCTGCGGGTGCCGGTGGTCGGGATCTCGAGCCTCGACCTCGTCGCCTATCCGGCGCGCCACACCTCCCGGCTCGTCGTCGCGGTGCTCGACGCCCGGCGCAAGGAGGTGTTCCACGCCCGGTACCGGCCCGTCCCCGGCGGCGTCCAGCGGGTGTCGGACTACTCGGTCGACCGCCCCGACGACGTGGTCGCCGACCTGATGGCCGGGGGTGAGGAGGTGCTCCTCGTCGGCGACGGCGCCCCGGCGTACCCCGACGCGTTCGATCGCCTCGAACGGGTCGAGCACGCCGGGCCCGGGTTCACCGCGCCGAGCGCGGCCGCGCTGGTGGAGCTGGCCACCGCCCGGGTCGAGCGCGAGGAGTTCGAGGCGCCCTGGGACCTCCG
>Ga0136614_10000771_pt1 | contig 17296 bp, 19 predicted proteins | sample AntDrymUQ2792106_2_FD_106643 | JGI IMG/M metagenome (GOLD analysis project Ga0136614, IMG submission 106643) | Polar desert sand microbial communities from Dry Valleys, Antarctica - metaG UQ279 (21.06) | ecosystem: Environmental > Terrestrial > Soil > Desert | place: Antarctica: Dry Valley... | reverse complement strand
TTCCAGGACCGCTCCGGGGACGCGGTCAACACCACGACATCACCGGGCAGGTTCGGTGCAACGTCGACCCACCCGCCGTACGGTCCGGCGGTGTAGGTCGTGATGAACAGGGACTCCCCGCCCAGTGCCCCACGAGCCAAGGCCTTCATCAGCCCGCCCTGCAGCTGTGCCTGGACGGTCATGTCCGGCGACATGGCTGCCATCGCGCCGGCCTCGACCTGGGCCGGTTCACCGGGGGCCAACGAGACCCTGGCGACCGCGAAGCTGGGGTTGTGTCGGATTGCCACCTGCATGGTCGCCGCCTGATCTGAGCTGTGCCCGGATCGAAGAAGCTCCGGGATCGGGATACTGGCCGGGTGAATCCTAGGGTCGAATCAGTCGCCCGCCAGCTGCGCGATGCCGGTGTCGTCGGCGAGGTATGCGTCCTGGAGGCAGCGGCGCACACCGCAGCGCTGGCGGCCGAGCAGTTGGGCACCGAGGTCGGTGCGATCGCGAACAGCTTGATCTTCGATGCGGATGGATCCCCGCTGTTGGTGATGACCAGCGGCGCGCATCGCGTGGACACTGCCAAGGTGGCCGCCCTGCTCGGAATCGCCAGCTTGCGTCGTGCGGATCCCGAGTTCGTACGCAGGCACACCGGCCAAGCCATCGGCGGAGTGGCACCGGTCGGGCACCCGCAGCCGATCGGGACCCTGGTCGACATTGAACTGGCACGCTACGAGCAGATCTGGGCTGCGGCCGGTCATCCATCGACGGTGTTCCCGACCAGCTACGCCGAACTGCTCCGGATCACCTCCGGTACAGCAGCCGAGGTGGGCGAGTGATCGTGACTGAGGCGTCGCCTGACTGAGCCCAGCCGCGGGTGCCAGGTCAAAGGGCCGTCCAGCCCCGTGCGTACGAGTACCTAAGTCCACTGGATGCTGCGACCGCCACGCCGCCATCGTTGCCGCCAGCACATCAGTGGCGGCCGAGAATCGCCCCACAGCAGGAGGAAAGCGATGATCAGGCTCACCAGGACCCGCATGACGGCGATCGCCTTGGCCGCGTTCGTCAACACCGCCATCGCCAGTCCGGCCGCTGCGGGCAGCGGCGGCGGAGACGGCGTCACCAGAGAGGGCCCGTGCAGCGGCAGCAGCGACTGGGAGCTCCAAGCCAAGCCCCGCGACGGCGGTCTCGAGATCGAGTTCGAGTTCGAAGTCGACAGCAACATCAATGGTCAGCAGTTGCAGGTGCGGATCACCGACAACGGCGTGCGGCTCTTCCAAGGCACCCGGACGACGGTGGCACCGAGCGGGTCCTTCGAGGTCAACATCAAAGCCGCTAACCGCAGCGGCCCTGACAAGATCGTCGGCCGGGCCACCAACTCGCTGACCGGCGAGACATGCATCGGGCGGGTCACGCACCCGTAGTCACCACCCCAGCCATCGGCGCGGTGCGCTCCACCACCCCGGAGCGCACCGCGCCGGTGTCTATCAGCTTGGTGGCGTGCTGCTGCACAAGCCGACGGGGTTTCCGGCCGGGTCGGTGAACTCGGCGTACCACCCGAACTCGTCGCTGATCAACGTCCGGGCGGTCATGACCGACCCGCCGGCCTCCTCGACTCTGGCCAAGTGCCCCTCGAGGTCTTCGACCAGGAAATAGCAGCGGATGCCCGACCGGCCCTGCGGCGGCGGATCGGCGCTCCGACCCAGGCTGCACACCAGTTTCCCGGTCACATCCACGCACATGACGAACTCGTCGAACGGCTGGAAGGTCCAGCCGAACACTCTGCCGTAGAATGCCTTACCCACGTCAAGGTCAGGGAGATAGATGTCCCACCAGGTCAGTCGGGTGGGCTCAAAGGACACATCTGTTGCCGCCCGCGTGTCGGCAGTCGTCATCTCGCTCATCGGTTTCTCCTCCGTCACAGGTCCAACACCGTCACCATGATGACGAACGAGTCCGACCGAAATCGACACCTCGTTGGTGGCGCAGACTGATGAGGTGACTTCGCCTCGCTCCGCATTCCTCCTACCCGGTCGCGGGTGTGAATCCCCGGTCGCGACCGACGAACTTTCCGATCAGCAGAGCGAGTTCGAAGAAGTCGGGATTGCCATGGAATCGGCCGAAACCGTTGCACCCTACCGGGTTGTGTCGTTGTGTCGTCTCCGGCGGCCATCGAGTGCGAACCGCACAGCACGCTGACCATGGGCGACTCGACCGTGATCTTCGGCCGGGTGCGGCTCGTGGCGATCAGCGAATCGGTGCTGCGTGACGGCCGGCCGGCGATCGACCTGCTGGCGCCGCTGTCCCGGCTCGGCGGTAGCAAGTGGGCATCCGTGGGCGCGGTCCGCCGGATCACGCGGCTGGGCTACGAGAAGTGGAACCAGCAACGCCCCACGGCACACCGAACCTGAGTTCTCCGAGCTCTTCCAGCAGCATTCGCTCACAACCTTTGCGGAGCTAGGCTCGATGGGTGTCTTGTCCCGCTGACTCGGAACAGCCGTCCCCCCAGTGACCCAGCTCCAGCCCGCGCGCATCCAGCGCCTCGACGCGGATCTGATGCGTGATCACCTGCGCGAGGCTCTGGAGATCTATGGCGCAGCGATGGGCTACCCGGCATCGGTCGTCGATGCTCGGTACGGCCACGCTGCCTCGCACACGACCCGGATGGGCTTCCAGGCGGTGGGTGCCTTCGACACCGAAGAAGTACTGATCGGCTTCGGTTACGGGTACACCACGCGCCCCGGACAGTGGTGGTATGACCAGGTCGCCGATGCGCTCGGCCACAGTCGCTCTCGGCAGTGGCTTCGGGACACCTTCGAATTGTGTGAGTTCCATGTTCGCCCGGACCAGCAGGGGATGGGGATCGGGCGGTGGCTGCTCGGTACCCTGCTCGACTCGGTCAGCCATTCCCGCGTCGTGTTGTCCACACCCGACAACGACACGCGGGCGTTCCGGCTGTACCGCTCTGAAGGGTTCGTGGACTTGCTCAGAGGTCACTATTTCCCCGGAGACGCCCGCCCGTTCGCGGTTCTGGGTCGAGCCGTGGCTCCGGAATAGCTGCGGGAGATCGATCCCTTGCGCTGCTCAGCCGACGGGCGAGGTCTCCCGCAGGTTCGCCCAGATCTCCCGCGTTGCCGTCGACCGGTTCAGCGTGATGAAGTGGATCCCCGGTGCACCCTCGTCGAGCAACCGCTGGCACAGCTCGCTGGCCTGGATAATCCCTTGGGCGCGGACGGCGTCTTTGTCTTCAGCGATCGTCTCGAAAGTCCGGGCGAGACCAAGTGGAAAAGGCGCCCCCGAAAGTTTCGGAGCGCGCTCGATGGTGCTCATCGAGGTCACCGGCATGATGCCCGGGATGATCGGGACCTCGCAGCCCAGCGCCGTGACCCGGTCCCGCAGCCGGAGGTAGTCCTCGGCATCGAAGAACATCTGGGTGATCGCGAAATCGGCGCCGGCCCGCACCTTCTCGACGAAGTAACGGGCGTCGCCCTCGATGTCGGCCGAGCGTGGGTGCTTGTACGGAAAGGCGGCCACGCCTACACAGAACTCCCCCGCACGACGAACCATGGTCACCAACTCGGCGGCGAACTCGATGCCGTCCGGATGCTTGACCCACTTAGCGCTCGGGTCACCGGGCGGATCACCTCGGATGGCAAGAATGTTCCGCACCCCCGCAGCCGCGAACCGGCCGACGACGTTGCGCAGTTCGGCGACGCTGTGGTTGACCGCCGTGAGGTGTGCCATCGGCAGCATCGTGGTCTGCGTGGCGATCCGCTCGGTCACCCGTACGGTGCCTTCTCGGGTGGTGCCGCCCGCGCCGTAGGTGACCGACACGAACGAGGGCCGCAGTCGTTCCAGGTCGCGCAGCGTCCGCCAGAGCACCGCCTCGGAAGCTTGGTCCTTCGGCGGAAAGAACTCGAAGGAGAAGGTTGCAACGCCTGCGGCGAGCCGATCACGCACCGTTGCAGACATGGCCCAAGGCTAACCGAGAGGGCGCAGGGACCGTCCGAGCGACTCGTGGCCGATACTGCGCAGTCGTGACCTCACCACCGAGCCCTCGACCGGCCGATCTGCTGGACCGGAACTCCCTTCGCGAACGCGTCGAGATCGAACTGGCCGCCTTTCTGGACCGGCGGCTGGCCGACCTGGGCGCCATCGACGCCGATCTGATTCCGGTCGGGGAGGCGATCTGTGACCTGGTTCTGCAAGGCGGCAAGCGGTTACGCCCGGCCTTCACCTACTGGGGCTGGCGTGGCGCGCTCGATGCCGTCTCCTACGACGGATCGCCTGTCCAGGACGCCGCGGCGGAGCGGGACGACGACACGGTGGTACGAGCGGCCGCCTCCCTGGAGTTGGTTCAGGCCGGTGCGCTGATCCATGACGACGTGATGGACCGGGCCAGCACTCGCCGGGGCCAGCCGGCACTTCATGTGCGCTTCGCCGAGTTACATACCGAGAACCGCTGGGCCGGTCCGGCTGCCGGATTCGGCCAGGGTGTGGCCATCATCGCCGGCGACATCGCCCTGACCTGGGCACAGGAGATGCTCCGTACCGCCGGACTCGACCAGGCCGCGCTGGCCAGGGTTGCCCCCGCGTATGACGCGATGCGCATCGAAGTGATGGCCGGGCAGTATCTCGATCTACGCGGGCAAGTTGATGCGCGTCGTCCCGACGAGGAGGCGCTGGCCGCGGCATGGCGCACGGCGCGGTACAAGGCGGCCTCCTACACCGTGCAGCGCCCCCTGCACATCGGGGCGCTCGTCGACGGCCCGCATGCTCCGGAAGGGCCGCTGCTCATGACCTACACGGAGTATGGGTTCGCCCTCGGCGAGGCCTTTCAGCTGCGCGACGACGTTCTGGGGGTCTTCGGTGACCCCGAGCAGACCGGGAAGCCCGCGGGCGACGATCTGCGCGAGGGGAAGCAGACCCTCCTGGTGATCCTGGCCCGCAAACGCGCCAGCGTGAACGCGCGGGACCTGTTCCAGCGGCTGATCGGTCGCCCCGACCTGTCCGGGCTGGACATCGATCAGCTCCGGATGGTCATCGAAGGATCCGGCGCGCTCGGCGAGGTCGAGGTGTTGATCGCCCAACGGGTCGAGGCCGCGCTGACCGCGCTGGCTCACGGCCCGATCGGGGGCGAGCCTCGCGAGATTCTCGAGCAGCTGGCCACCACGTTGACCGCACGCGACCGCTGAACACCTAGAAAGCCATCGCTTGGGCGCGGCGGTTCACTTCATGGTGACGCTTCTCGTGCAAGGCCTCGATCGGCATGCCAGGCAACGAGTCGTCCTCGGTGAACAACCACGTGACGGCCTCGGCATCGCTGTAGCCCCCGTCTCGTAGCACGGTCAGGACGCCGGCCAAGTGCGTGAGGATCCCCTCGTCGTCGAGAAAGGCGGCCGGTACGTGCGGCGTCCCGTCGTGTTCGACCGTGGCCAGCGCCCGGTCGCGGATGAGCTGGCGCACCCGGTTCACCCGGATTCCGAGCCGCTGGGCCACCTCCGGCAAGCTCAGCAGATCCATAAGCTCAGCCTATGGCCGACTCCCAACCCGCGGGCGCCGGACTCACCGTCGCACCGCAGACCGGCGCCGATTTGGAAGTCCTTGCCCGCGGAGTGCTCCCACCCGAGGTCTACGACTACTACGCCGGCGGATCGGAGACCGAGGCCACCTTGCGCGAGGCGCCGCTGGCCTGGCACCGGTGGCGGCTTCGGCCGCGGATGCTCAGCGGGGTCGCCGCACCCGTGCTGGCCACGACCGTGCTCGGGACACCGGTGGCTAGCCCGATCGGCGTAGCGCCGTGGGCCCTGCAACGGATGGCCCACCCGGACGGGGAGCTGGCTACGGCGGCGGCCTGCGCACGTACCGGGAGCCTGATGACCGTGTCCACCGCCGCCACGACACCGCTGGACGAGGTGGCCGCGGTGGCACCGGAGTCCGCCAAGTGGTTTCAGCTCTACCGGGTACATGGCCCCGCCTACACCGACCATCTAGTGCGCCGTGCTGCAGCGGCCGGCTATCGCGCGCTGGTGCTCACCGTCGACCTTCCGATCCTGGGTCGTCGGCTGCGTGACCTCGCCAACGACTTCCAGCTCCCCGACGGCCTGGTGATGGCCAACCACCCCGATCAAGCCGATGCCGGTGAACCGGCCGATCCCGAGTTGCCTGCTCCGGCGGCAGGTGGCAGCGGCGTGTCGGTACGGAGGCTGAGCCAGGCGCTGGACTCCGCGGATGAGAACCCGCCGTGGACCTACGCCGACCTGGAGCGCTTCGCCGGCCTCACCGATCTCCCGGTCGTGGTCAAGGGCGTGTTGCGCGGCGACGATGCGCTGCGCTGCCTGGAAGCCGGCGCATCGGCGGTGTGGGTATCCACCCACGGCGGTCGACAGGTCGATCGCGCCGTTTCCAGCGCCGTGGCTCTGGTCGACGTGGTGTCGTCCGTTCGCGACCAGGCTGAGGTCTATGTCGACGGCGGAATCCGATCCGGCACCGACACACTGGTCGCCTTGGCGTTGGGTGCCCGCGCGGTCTTCTGTGGCCGTCCGGTCATCTGGGGCCTGGTCACCGGCGGTGCGGACGGGGTGGTGGGCGTTCTGTCGAGGCTAGGAACCGAACTCGCCCACTCGATGACCCTATGCGGCGTCGCCTCGGTCGAGCAGGTGCCAGGGGATCTGGTCACGAGCTGACCTAGCGAGTCGCGCGAACCGCCCGGTGGGTCGGCCGTAAACTGGCTGGTCGTGGAGACGACACTGCTGGACCCGGTGGTCGGTCTCGTGCTCGAGAAGCGTTACCGCGTCGAGCGCCGGCTGGCGCGCGGCGGCATGTCCACGGTCTACGAGGGCACCGATCTACGTCTGGACCGCCGTGTTGCGATCAAGGTGATGGCTGAGGCGCTGGCCACAGACCCGTCCTTCATCGCCAGTTTCAATCGCGAGGCCCGCTCTGCAGCAAGGCTTTCCCACCTCAATGTCGTTTCGGTCAGCGATCAGGGCGAGGACGACGGCTTCGTCTTCCTGGTCATGGAACTCGTGCGTGGGCAGACGCTGCGCGCGGTCATCCACGAGAACGGTCGACTCAGTCCCGAGCAGGCCTTCGCCGTGCTTGCCCCCACGCTGTCCGGGCTGTCGGCCGCGCACCGGACGGGGCTGATCCACCGGGATGTCAAGCCGGAGAACATTCTGCTGTCCCGGGATGGCGTGGTGAAGGTCGCCGATTTCGGCCTGGCCAGGGCGGTCGCAGGAACCGGTACGACGTCGGTGACCAACGGTGTCCTGCTCGGGACGGTCGCCTACCTCGCTCCCGAACAGATCGAACGTGGCACCGCCGATGCGCGCAGCGATGTGTACGCCGCCGGCATCGTGCTGTACGAGATGCTCACGGGCAAACCTCCGTACGCGGGTGACAGTGCACTGTCGGTGGCCTACCAGCACGTCAACAACGACGTTCCGCTGCCCTCCCACGCGGTGTCCGGAATTCCGAGCGAGATCGATGAGCTGGTCTCCTCGGCCACCCGGCGTGACCCGGCGGCGCGGCCACTGGATGCCGGCGCGTTCCTCGCCGAGCTCTTCGACGTGAGCACCGATCTGGGCATGTCTCGAGTGACGGTGCCCGTGCGCTATCGCGACAGCCCGGCGCCGTCGCACCCGCTTCCGGGGCAGGGTGCAGCTGATCCCGGGTCACGGACACCGCAGGGTCCGCGCGGCCCCCGGACGCACCAGACGGCGGTGCTCGGTTCTGGTGCTGGTCGATCCTCGAGTCCGGACGAGAGCGTCCTCAGCTCGACAGCCGATCGAAGTCAGGGTGCCCGACGCGGACGCACCGGCAGAATCGCCCTGGCTCTGGTCCTCGTCCTGGCGGTCGTGGCCGGTGGGATCGGTTGGTGGTTCGGCTCCGGGCGCTATGCGGTGACTCCGGAGGTGGTTGGGTTCGCCGAAGCGGCAGCTGTCCAAGCGGTGCAGGACGCCGGGCTGGATCCGATCGTCGAGGAGGTATTCAGCGAGACCGTACCGGCAGACATGGTGATCTCGGCCGATCCGGAGGCCGGCGCCGAGATCATGCGGGGAAGCACGGTCAACCTCCAGGTTTCCAAGGGACCGGAGCGCTTCGTCGTGGACGGGGCGCTCGTCGGCCTGCCTGAGGCCGACGTTTCCACCGCCTTGGCAGGCTTGCCGATCGCCGTCGTTCGGGCCGAGGGGTTCCACGAATCCGTTCCGGTCGGATCGGTGATCGGCTTCGACCCGGCTGCCGGAACCGACCTCCGCCGTGACCAGCAGATCACGATGTTGGTCAGCATCGGCCCGGAGCCGCGCGCGATACCCGAGGTCTCGGGGTTGGCTCAGGACGAGGCCCAAGCCGCCCTGGTGGCCCTCGGTTTCGCGGTCGACGTACGCGAGGAGTTCAATCGTGACGTCGCCGCCGGCATTGCGCTCCGTACCGAGCCTGCTCCGGACGCCGGCCCGCAACCGGTCGGTACCACGATCATCCTGGTGATCTCGAAGGGACCGGACCTGGTGGCAGTACCAGACGTGCGAGGAAAGGACCGCGAGACCGCCATAGCCGAGTTGCAGGCTGCTGGTTTCGTGGCCGAGGTGACATCGTTCCTAGGCAACCGGGTGACCCAGCAGAGCCCAGGGCCCGGCGAGCTGGCTGAACGCGGTTCGACGGTCAGTATCTTGCTCAGCTTCTTCTGACCGGATTCAGTGGTAGAGCAGCTCCACGAGTACGTCCCCAGCACGCCGGACGCCCTGGTCGTCGATGTCGAGATGGGTGAGCATCCGCACCCGATCCGAGGCGACCTGGGAGATCAGCACTCCCTCCTCGGCTGCGGCCTTGGCAAGAGCTGGCGCGTCGACCCCGTCGAGACGCACGATGTTGGTCTGCACCTGGTCCGCCGCGATGCCGACCCGTCCGGCCAACTGTCTGGCGCGGGCATGGTCCTCGGCGAGCCGGTCGATGTGGTGGGCCAGGGCGTATCGGCCGGCCGCAGCGAGGATCCCGACCTGTCGCATGCCGCCCCCCAGGCGCTTGCGCAGGATCCGGGCCGCCGCGATCCGCTCGGCCGAAGCGATGACGACCGACCCCACCGGCGCACCGAGTCCCTTGGACAGGCAGACCGACAGGGTGTCGGCCAGTTCGCCGTACGTCGAGAGCGACGTTCCGGTAGCAACCGCGGCGCTCCAGATGCGGGCCCCGTCGATGTGCAGGGCCACGCCGCGATCCCGTAGTTCCCCGGACAACCTCGTGAGCTCAGCCACTGGCTGGATGCTTCCACCGCCCCGGTTGTGGGTGTTCTCCACGGCTACCGCGTTCGTGCCCATCGTGTGCCAGTCACCCTCCCGTACCTGGGCAAGCAGTTCGTCGGTGTCGAACAAGCCCCGTCGACTGACCACTGTCCGGGTCTGGATGCCGAAGAGCGCTGCGGCGGCTCCATGTTCGTAGGTGACGATGTGTGCGTCCGCGTCGGCCAGGATTTCCTCACCGGGTCCGGCCAGCAGGCGCAGGCAGATCTGGTTGCCCATCGTGCCGGTGGGCACGAACAGCGCGGCCTCGTGTCCGAACAGTGCGGCGACCTCGGCCTCCAGCGCATTGACGGTTGGGTCTTCGAGGTAGACGTCGTCGCCGACCTCGGCCGCAGCCATGGCCGCCCGCATCGCCGGGGTGGGTCGGGTGAGGGTGTCAGATCGCAGGTCGACGACGCGGTCTGTCGCACGTTCTCCGGATAATGTGCGATGTGGAGCGCTGCTGAGCGCACTTTCTCCGGAGAAAGTCCGTTGTGGAGTCTCAGCCACGCAGCATCTCCGCCACCAGGAAGGCCAACTCGAGGGACTGCCCGGTGTTCAGGCGTGGGTCGCAGGCGGTTTCGTATCGGCCGGCCAGATCAGCATCACTGATGTCCTGCGCGCCACCCAAGCACTCGGTAACCGCCTCGCCGGTCAGCTCCACGTGGATGCCGCCGGGGTAGGTGCCGAGTTCGAGGTGTACCTCAAAGAACCCCATGACCTCATCGACGATCCGGTCGAAATGCCTAGTCTTATAACCAGATGCGGTCTCATGCGTGTTGCCGTGCATCGGGTCGCACTGCCAGACCACCTGGTGCCCGGTGGCATGAACCTTCTCGATGATCGGTGGCAGCACGTCGCGTACCCGGCCGTTGCCCATCCGGCTGATCAGCGTCAGCCGGCCCGGTGAGTTGTCCGGGTCGAGGCGCTCGACCAACTCCACCGCGTCGTCGGGAGTCACAGTGGCCCCCATCTTGACTCCGATCGGGTTGGCCAACTGAGCGACGAACTCGAGGTGGGCGCCGCCGCGTTGGCGGGTCCGCTCGCCGACCCAGACGAAGTGGGCCGACAGGTCGTAGGCACGGTCGCCCTCCATCCGACACAGCGCCCGGTCGTATTCCAGGATCAGCGCCTCATGGCTGTTGTAGATGTCGACGCTGCGCAAAGCGTCGTCGTTGACCCCACAGGCGGCCATGAACGCCAGCGCCCGGTCGATCTCCTGGGCGATGGTCTCGTAGCGCACTCCGGCCCGGGACTGGGCGACGAATTCCCGGTTCCAGTCGTGGACCGCGTGCAGGTCGGCCAGTCCCCCGCGGGCGTAGGCACGGATCATGTTCATCGCGGCCGCGGAGTTGGCGTAGGCCCGCACCATCCGCTGCGGATCGGCGACCCGGGCCGCGGGGGTCGGCTCGAGGGAGTTGATCAGGTCGCCGCGATACGAGGGCAGCCCCAGCGCATCCAGCTCCGAGGACCGTGGCTTGGCGTACTGACCGGCGATCCGTCCGACCTTGACCACCGGAACGCTGGCCCCATAGGTCAGGACGACGGCCATCTGCAAAAGCGTCCTAGTCGTCCCCCGCAATCGCGGTTCGGTGTTGTCGTCGAAGGTCTCGGCGCAGTCGCCGCCCTGCAGCAGGAATGCCTTGCCCGCGGCAACGTCGGCAAGTCGCGCCCGGAGCATGTCGACTTCGCTCGGGGCCACAATCGGTGGCACCGTGGTCAGGGTCTTCAGCACCGAGTCCAGCTCAGCCCGGTCGGGCCAGGTCGGTTGTTGGACGATAGGCAGCGATCGCCAGCCGTCGAGATCAGGAGCCGTGCTCACCCTCTCAGCGTACGGCGCAGCCGCCGTCGCGCCGTTGCCAGTGCCGGGTCAGGCACCGGGCGGGCGGTAGGTCAGGGTGTAGGGAAAGCCGTCGCGAGCCAGCAGTTGTGCGGCTCCGTCGCGAAGCGCTGCCGCGGCGATGCCGAGCGAGCCCGGTCCGACGGAGACGCGGGCGACGCCGAGCCGGGCGAGTTCGCCCAAGGGGAGCGCCTTGGGCGACACGATCAGCGAGAGCCGGCCCTCGAAGGCAGCCACCAATGCGGCGACATCGTCGGGAGCTCCGGCCCCTGGAACGAAGATGCAGTCAGCTCCGGCCTCGAGATAGGTACGTCCGGCCGCGATCGCCACATCGAGGTTCTTCTCGCCGAGCAGGTACTCGTCGGTGCGCGCGTTGATCACGAAGTGGATTCCGGCAGCGTCGCCCGCGGCGCGAGCGGCGGCGACGGCCAGAGCGTGTTCGTCAGCCGGCCGGAGGCAGTCCTCGAGGTTCCCGCCGACTGCACCGGCCCGGATCGCTGCGGCCACGGTCGCACCAGCATCGCCGTACCCGCCCTCGAGGTCCGCGGTCACGGGCAGGTCCACTACCGACGCGATCAGCCGGATCGCCGCGATCATCTCCTCGACCGGGATCTGCTCGCCGTCGGCGTAGCCGTGCGCGGCTGCGATCGAGTACGAGGCGGTGGCGATGGCTTCGCATCCTGCGGTCTGGGCAATGACGCGGGCGCTCCAGGCGTCCCAGACGTTGACCAGAACCAATGGATCACCCGAGCGATGAGCAGCGAGCAGCGCATCGGCTTTGGCAGCAAGATCAGTCGTCATCCCGCAAACCTAGGGGTTTCATCCCCGGTGGCCCGCCGCGATGAGCCGTTCGCTCGATGCCGTCGATCACTGCCGGCCAGGTCCACCGGGCAAGGTCGTGGCCCATGCCATTGATCTCGAGAAGCTCCGAGCCCGGGATGGCTGCAGCAGTGGCCCGCCCGCCGGAAGGTTGGATGATCCGGTCCTGGTTGCCGTGGACGACCAACGCTGGCATCTGCAGTCGTCCGAGGTCGGCACGCCGGTCGCGTTCGTTGAGGATCGCAGCCAGCTGGCGGCCCGAGTCGTCACCCGGTCCGCGACTCATCGATCTGCGCACCGCAGTTCGAACATCCTCGTCGTCCTGGGCCGTACGACGCTGCGAGCCGATCCGGCCGAACGAGGCAACCAGCCCCTCCACTGGGTCGATCGCGGGCGGGCGGACGAACTCGATCAGCATCCGTCTGGCGACGGTGCCGGTACGGCCGTCCCCTGGCCGACCCATGATCGAGACAACGGACCGGGTACGGGCGGCGTGCCGAATCGCGACTTCCTGTGCGATCAGCGAGCCCAGCGAGACGCCGACCAGGTGCGCGCCATCGGGTGCCACCTGCTCGATCAAGCCGGCCGTGTCGTCGGCCATGTCGCCGAGGCTGTAGGTCGCAGTCGCGCGCCGGCGCAGGAATCCGAAAGCGGATACACCGGGCCCACGCACTCGGGTGGAGTGCCCGACGTCACGGTTGTCGAAGCGCACGACCCGCAGACCTCGCCCGGTGAGTTCGGCACAGAAGTCGTCTCGCCACCACACCATCTGCAGGCCAAGTCCCATGATGAGGACGACGGTGTGTTCGGCCTGCGGGTCACCGAGCGCCTCGTAACACAGCGAGATGTCCCCGACCTGGCAGAACTGTTCCCCCGTGGTGGGCAGAGCGCGCTGGTCAGACGTGGTCACTTGAAGGGTTCGCACGGCCCGCCGAGGAGGTTCATGCGGCGCTCACGGTGGCGACACCGTCCCGTACGCCCAACGTATGCCCGATCCCGGTGATCTTGACCTAATTGCGGTTTTCCGCGCATTTTGTCGGCGTGTCGCCACCATAAGGTCAAGATCACCATGGAAACAGCCACTAGACCGCCGCCCGAGGACACAAGCCGAGCAAGGACGTACCCGTCGTTGCTGAGTTTCGCCCTGAGCGCCAGTCACCCCGGCACCGAGCCGCACCCGATCCCAGTCCGCAGCCGAGTGTGATGGGCGGACTCCGCGCGCGCTGCGCTCCTCGCTCGTTCCTCGCTGCGATGCTCGCTCGCTGCCGTCAGCCGAAGAAGACCTCGGCTTCGGCGTAGCGCTCCGGCGGCACGGTCTTGAGTTCAGCGGTTGCCTCGGCCAGGGGCACCCGGACGATGTCAGTCCCCCGCAGCGCCACCATTACGCCCCAGTCCGCACTGTGTACGGCATCGATCGCGCTCAGGCCGAACCTGGTGGCCAGGACGCGGTCAAAGGCGGTGGGCGTACCGCCGCGCTGGACATGGCCGAGCACGACCGCACGACTCTCCTTGCCGGTGCGCGCCTCGATCACGTCGGCCAGCGCCTGCCCGATGCCGCCGAGCCGGACGTGGCCGAAGTCGTCGACCACACCCGATCCGAGGATCAAGCCGCCGTCTCGGGGCAGGGCGCCCTCGCTGACCACGAGCACCGGCGAATAACCCGAGGCGAAGCGGTGCTCGACGTAGGCGACCACAGCGTCGATGTCGAACGGGTTCTCCGGGATCAGGATGACGTTGGCACCGCCGGCCATTCCCGCATGCAGCGCGATCCAGCCGGCATGGCGGCCCATGACCTCGACGACCAAGGCCCGGTGATGACTGTCGCTAGTGGTGTGCAGCCGGTCGATGGCCTCCATCGCCACGCCCACGGCGGTGTCGAACCCGAAGGTGTAGTCGGTCGCACCCAGGTCGTTGTCGATGGTCTTCGGGACGCCGACGACGTGCACTCCGGCCGCGGCCAGCTTGGTCGCGACCCCGAGCGTGTCCTCGCCGCCGATGGCCACCAGGGCATCGACACCCAGGCGTTCGAGGGTGGCCAGCAGCTTGCCTTCGCCGTCCTCGGTCTTGTGCGGATTGGTCCGCGACGTTCCGAGAATGGTTCCGCCGCGAGGCAGGATCCCCCGTACGGCGTGCACGTCGAGGGTCATCGTGTTTCCCTCGATGGGGCCACGCCAACCATCCCGGAAACCGACGAACTCATGTCCGTACGTCTCGACGCCTTTACGTACGACGGCCCGGATGACGGCGTTGAGCCCCGGGCAGTCCCCTCCCCCGGTGAGTACTCCGATGCGCATTGCTAGCCCGCCTGGTGCGCTGCGCGCACCGCTCGCTCTCGGCTCATGGAGCGAAAGCCTAGGGCCCCGTCCAGAGCGCCTGCATGGCCTGCCAGCGGGCGAGGTTGTGCCGAGCGTCGGCCAAAGCATCGTGTGCATCCGAACCGGCCGCGGGAAGCTCGGGTCCACCCAGGTCGGTCCAGCGTTGGCGCAACTCGCAGGTGAATCGCGGGATCGCCCGGGGCAGTTGGGTCATCGGACCCCACAGCTGAACCAGGGCCACGTGATCGTAGGAGGCGAACCACGCCCACAGTTCGATCTCCTCACCAGGACCGGTGAGAAAGGACAACAGATCGTCGCGAATCCGATCGCGCGACCGCCAGGCCGGATCGGCCGGCGAAGGAAGCTGGCCCAGCACATTGCGCCGCACCCACGGGATCGCCCTGTCGGGATCGAACTCCGTTGATACGGCGTAGAACTCGCGACCGGTCTCGTCAACCACGCCGATGGAGATTAGGTCGATGGTGAGACCGTCCTCGATGAACTCGGTGTCGTAGAAGTACCGCCGCATCAGGTGAACGGTCAGGCGACCAACGTGGCCGGGACGCGCTCGGCGGCCTCGAACGGGCTCGGCTTGAGCATCGCGACGACCTCTTCGGCAGTCTTGCCGGTGACATCCATAGCTGCCTTGACCTTCGCGGCATAGACATCGACGTACTGCTGCCCGGACAGCAGCATCAGTTCGTACATCACCTCGTCGGTCATGGACCGTTCGACGAACCGGTCTCCGGACATGCCGTCGTACCGGGAGAAGTCCAACGGCACGCCTACGCGGATCCGGACCTTGTGGATCCGGGGGATCTTCTTTCCGATCGGCTGAATCTTCTCGGTGTCGACCATGACCACCGGGATCACCACCGCCCCGGAATCCAGCGCCATCCGGGCCAGACCGGTCTTCCCACGATAGAGCCGGGCATCGGGTGAGCGGGTGCCCTCGGGGTAGATGCCGAGCAGCTTTCCTTCCCGCAGAATCCGAATGCCGGTGTCCAGGGCGTCTTTGGCGGCGGTCCCGTCGGTCCGGTCGATCGGCACCATGCCGGCCCCCCGGAAGAACCATCGGATGAGCAGTCCCTTGAGCCCCTTGCCGGTGAAGTACTCCGACTTGGCCAGGAACGTCACCCGCCTAGGCACCATCAACGGCAGGAAGACCGAATCAGAGAACGACAGATGGTTGCTGGCCAGGATCGCCGGGCCCTTGTTCGGAACATTCTCCAGACCCTGGATGTCCGGGCGGAAGACGAGCCGCAGGATGGGGCCGACCAGGACGAACTTCAGCACCCAGTAGAACACCGACACCACCCGACCCTTCGGGTGTCAGACTAGGGACGATTCGGCCAATGTCACAACGCAGCTACAACCGCACTCGCCACCGCAGTCGCCACGCAGCCACTCAGGAGGATCACCCATGCCGGTGCTGGCTGGTGCCGAGCCATTCACCTTCGACGGCGGCCCGGTCGGGATTCTGCTGATCCACGGATTCACCGGCACCCCCCAGAGCCTGCGCCCGTGGGGTGAACACCTGGCCGCCCAGGGGTACTCGATCAGCTGCCCCCGGTTACCCGGACACGGCACCGTGCTCGCGGACATGAACGCCACCCGGTGGCCGGATTGGTACGCCGCAGCCGAGCGGGCCCTTGAGGAGTTGCAGGGTCGATGTACGGAGGTCTTCACCGCCGGACTGTCCATGGGCGGGACCCTGGCGATCAGACTGGCCGAGCGGCACGGGGAACGGGTGTCCGGACTGGTTCTGGTCAACCCGTCGTTGGGCACCGAACGCAAGGACCTGGCGCTGCTCAAGATCCTCGCTAGAGTGCTGCCCTCCTGGAAGGGCGTATCCAACGACATCAAGAAGCCGGGTGCCCGTGAAGTCGCCTATTCCAGGATTCCGCTCAAGGCAGCGGTGTCGTTGCAGGATCTCTGGGCCACGACGCATGCCGACCTCGCGAAGGTCGACGTACCGATCCTGACCTTCCGGAGCACGCAGGACCATGTCGTGGAGCCGCTGTCGGGCCGATTACTGCTCGATGGGGTGCGCTCGACCGACGTCACCGAACAACTGCTGCATGACAGCTATCACGTAGCCACCCTCGACAACGACGCGGAGCAGATTTTCACCCAGAGCGCGGCCTGGATCGCCGATCACGTCGGCAAGAGGGGGGTCTCGTGACCGCGCCCCGTCGCCGCGGGCGGCGCGACAACGGACTGGAAGCCTCCACGTTCCGGGCGTTGCGCGACGTCGATCCACGGGTCGGCGAGCATCTGCTCGACGTGCTGCGCGATGCCGGGATCGCCGCCTATCTCGATCCGACGTCCGACGTGGACGCAGTCACCCGAAGCATCGCGCTACCCAGTCCACCCAGTGACCGGCTCTATGTCGACCGCAGGCTCACCGCCGATGCCCACGCGCTGATCCACGATTATGACCTCGACGCCGACGACGCCGCCGGTCCCAACTCCGCCCAGCCACCCGCCCCGGTTGCGTCCCGGGTCGCGAGCAACTCGTCCTCTACCGCTGCGGGCTCGACAACGTCGAACGTCGATGATGCGCAGTGGCGGGAACTGGTCGCTGCCTACGAGGCTGACCACGGCCGGCTCGGTGACACACTCACCGACGACTTCGACGCCACGGCCCAGCAGCGCGCGACCGAACACGAGGCCGCCGCTCGGGCAGCAGTCGAAGCCGAAGAGGCCGCCGCAGAGGAGCACTACGAACCGCCACCACCGCCTCCACTGCCGGTCCTGTCCAAGTCCGCGGCTTATGCCCTGATCGTCCTGGCCGGCGGAGCGCTGCTGATGATCGCCCCCGGCCTGATCGGGTTGACCGGAGATGTCGGCTTCATCTTCGGCGTCCTGGGCATCGCCGGCGGCGTCGGCATGCTGGTGTGGCGGATGCGGGAGGGACCGCAGTTCGACGATCCCGACGACGGGGCGATCGTATAAGCCGCCCTCCACTACTCTCCCGCTGTGCCTCCCTCCGAAATCGTCAGTGTCACCGGACATCTGATGGACACCGGTGCCCTGGCCCGCATCCTGGACGACGT
>Ga0136614_10000770_pt1 | contig 17296 bp, 14 predicted proteins | sample AntDrymUQ2792106_2_FD_106643 | JGI IMG/M metagenome (GOLD analysis project Ga0136614, IMG submission 106643) | Polar desert sand microbial communities from Dry Valleys, Antarctica - metaG UQ279 (21.06) | ecosystem: Environmental > Terrestrial > Soil > Desert | place: Antarctica: Dry Valley... | reverse complement strand
GTTTCAAAAAACGGTACGCGCCTTCGACACCTGCCGTTGACCACTCGAGCGTTGCCTCCGGGTGAGCCGCGAACATCACAAACAGCCGGCCGGCGTCCGCTCCGTATTGGTCGACGATGTCCTGCGGATCGACGCCGTTCAACTTCGACTTTCCCATCGCGCCGACGCCGCCGTACTCGACTGGCTTGCCGTCGGCTCTTAGATGAGCACCGACGACTTTGCCGGAAGCATCGTGTTCGTTATCGACCGCATCCGGTGCGAAATACTCGACACCTCCCTTGGCATTGCGGCGCAAATAGATATGGTTCAACACCATCCCTTGGGTCAAGAGGCGCGTGAATGGCTCGTCCATCCGCACGAGGCCCATGTCGCGCATGACCTTGGTCCAGAAGCGCGCGTACAAGAGATGCAGGATCGCATGGGTGATGCCGCCGATGTATTGATCCATCGGATTCCAATAATCGTTGCGGCGATCGACCATCGTTGGCGCATCCGGGCACGCGTAGCGCATGTAATACCAAGACGAATCAACGAACGTGTCCATCGTGTCCGTCTCGCGCCGCGCCGGTTTGGCGCATCGTGGGCACGGCGCGTTCACGAAATCGGCGCGCTTGGCGAGCGGGTTGCCACTGCCATCCGGCACGCAATCCATCGGTAGCACGACGGGCAGATCCTCTTCCGGGACCGGCACAGCGCCGCAGTCATCACAATGAATGATCGGAATGGGCGTGCCCCAGTATCGCTGGCGCGAGATGCCCCAATCGCGCAACCGGAACGTCGTCTGCTTCTCGCCTAGTCGCTTCGCTTCGAGATCGGCTGCAATCGCATCGACGGCGCCGGCGTAGGTCAGGCCATTATATTTGCCGCTGTTGATGCAACGGCCGTCCTTTGTGTCGTACCAGCTCCGCCAGCGGTCGCCGGTAAATGGCTCGATGGTGGACGTATCGCTATCCACCGAGCCCTTACCGTCTCCGACGGGCAACGGCTCAACGACTTGCTTGACCGGCAGTCCGTACTTTATCGCGAACGCTAGGTCGCGCTCGTCGTGTCCCGGCACGCCCATCAGGGCGCCATCACCGTAGCTCATCAGAACGTAATTGGCGACCCAGAGCGCAATCGGCTCGCCCGTTAACGGGTGGGTCACGGTGAGCCCCGTCGCAATGCCCTTCTTATCGATCGTCGCAAGCTGGGCCTCGTCGACGCTGCCGCGTTGGCATTCAGCGATGAACGCCGCAACTGCGGGATTGTTCTCGGCTGCGTGCGCCGCAAGCGGGTGTTCCGCCGCCACCGCACAAAACGTCACGCCCATGATCGTGTCCGCCCGCGTCGTGAACACATACATCTTCCCGTCGCCAATGGTCTCGCCGTTGCTGCCCCTTATTGCATGCGTGAACGCAAAGCGCACGCCTTCGCTTTTGCCGATCCAGTTGGCCTGCATCGTCTTCACGCGTTCAGGCCAGCCCGGCATTTGGTTGAGATATGCGAGCAGCTCCTCCGCGTAATCGGTGATGCGCAGGTAATACATCGGGATTTCGCGCTTCTCGACCGGCGCGCCCGAGCGCCAGCCGCGCCCATCGACGACCTGCTCGTTGGCGAGCACCGTCTGATCGACCGGGTCCCAATTGACGACGCCGGTTTTCTTGTAAGCGACGCCCTTCTCCAGCATCTTCAAGAACAGCCACTGGTTCCACTTGTAGTACGCGGGGTCGCACGTGGCGAACTCGCGCGACCAGTCGATTGCCCAGCCCATCGTCAGGCATTGGCGCTTCATGTAGGCGATGTTGTCGTACGTCCACTTGGCCGGAGGAACACGATTCTTGATTGCCGCGTTTTCGGCAGGAAGCCCGAACGCATCCCAGCCCATTGGCATTAGCACGTTCCACCCCCTCATGCGCAAGTACCGATACATGACATCGTTGATCGTGTAGTTGCGCACGTGGCCCATGTGCAGGTTGCCCGACGGATAGGGCAGCATCGAGACGCAATAGAATTTGCGCGCGTCGGATCGCTCGTCAGCGCGATAGACATCGGCCGCACGCCAGGCGGACTGCGCTGCGGCTTCGATCTCAGTAGGGTTGAACGGCGTCATCGCGATTTGACTAGGGCCTGGTTCGCCGGTGATGCGCGATGAGCGCAAAGGCGTTAGCCAAACAATCGATTATACCGACCGTACAGTGGGCATTCGCTGGCGGCCAAGATGCGCGATGGGTAGGTTTTACCCCACCGCAAGCCCGTCGGAAAGTGCAAACGGGGGCATTCGGCCGGACCACCGGGCGTGCCGGTGCGATAATTGCATGGCGTTTAGGGAACTGATGACCGCGAACGACGGACGAACGTCAGCTATTCCTCGGTTGAGACCAAAACGCTCGACCTCAAAGTGACCCAAGTCGACCACCCATTGACCGCGCGTTGATCGCTCAGTTGCCAGCTCAGTTGACCACCAAACTGCGCCTATTTTTCCGTTTGCTTGCCGCAACAGGCTACGGCGTAGCTGGTTGCGTACTTTTTTTCGGCGCGACCGCCTTTGGTGATCGTGTTGTCGCCGTCGCTTCTCCAGTCAAGACTCCCCACGTCGAAGCAGAGCTCGTCACCGAGCGCACCGCATTCGTTCCGGGCACGGCGACGACCGTTGCCTTGCGTCTCAAGATGGCCGATGGGTGGCACACGTACTGGCGTAATCCCGGCGATTCCGGCCTGCCGACAACCATTGCCTGGGCGCTGCCCGCAGGGGTGACCGCCGAGCCCATTGCGTGGCCAGCACCGCATCCGCTGCCGGTTGGTCCGTTGGTCAACTACGGGTACGAGGGCGAGGTACTTTTGTTGACCGAGCTCTTGATTGGCGGCGACGCGCCGCTTGGGACGATGCTGACACTCAATGCGCGCGCCGATTGGCTCGTGTGCAAGGAAACGTGCATTCCCGATGGAGCGGACTTGACGCTTACCTTGCCGGTATCCGATCGCTCCGATCCGTATCCCCAATGGGGTGCCGCCATCGCGACGACGCGAGGCGCATTGCCAGCCCCCGCTCCAGGGTGGCAGTTCACCGCACGTGCCGAAGGCCAGAAGATCGTGTTGTCGGGAATTTCGCCAGCCGGCGCGGCCGATCCCGGTGCGCTGTATTTCTTTCCGTATCAGGAGGGACGCATCGAAGCGTCCGGCGCCCAAACGCTGGCGCGCGACCCGAGCGGCAACCTGACGTTGCAACTGCCGGTCGCCCACCAGGTGGCTCCGGATTTCACGCGGCTCGACGGCATCATCAGCGCGAGCAAAGGTTTCGGTACAGGTGAAACGACGGTCAAGTCGGCAACGATCGATGTGCCGCTCACCGGCATCGTTGTCGCCGGTCCAAAGCCTGTCAGTGAACCGGCACCCGCGCTCAATCTCGGGACGCCGGTACCTGCTGACGGTTCGATGTCGCTCGCTTTGGCCATCGTATTCGCGTTCGTTGGAGGCGTGCTGCTGAATCTCATGCCATGCGTGTTCCCGGTGTTGTCGCTCAAAGCACTCGCGCTGGCGGCGCCTGGCCACGAAAATCGGCGTCAGATGCAGTTGCAAGGCCTCGCATTTGCCGCGGGCGTTGTGGTCACCTTCGTTTCGCTCGCGTTATTGCTGCTCGCGTTGCGCGCGGCGGGTGAGCAGTTGGGTTGGGGATTCCAATTGCAATCGCCAGCGGTCGTGACGGCACTCGCGATCCTGTTTTTCGTTCTCGCGCTGAATCTCTCCGGCGCCTTTGAATTCGCGAGCCTCGTGCCATCGTCCGCTGCTGGGTGGACCGCGCGCAATCCGTATGCCGATGCGGTGTTATCGGGCATCCTCGCGGTGATCATCGCGTCGCCGTGCACGGCGCCGTTCATGGGAGCAGCGATGGGTTTCGCGCTTGCCCAGTCGCCGGCGGTAACCATTGGCGTCTTTGTCGCGCTAGGCATGGGCATGGCGTTGCCCTATGTGCTGATGTCCTGGTTTCCAGCGTGGCGGCGCGCGCTGCCTAAACCAGGCGTGTGGATGGAGCGCTTAAAGCAGCTCCTTGCATTTCCGCTGTATGCGACGGTCGCGTGGCTGGTCTGGGTGTTGGGGGCGCAAGTCGACATCGACGCCGTGGTCCGCTTGCTGGTCGCGCTTGTATTCCTTGCCTTTGTCTTGTGGTCGTGGCGGATTTATCGTGTCAGCCGCGCCGGGGGCTGGAGCCTCGCTTCCATCGCCGGACTCGTGATCGCCGCTGTTGTGGCGTGGCCGCTCTTCACTAGCGCTCGGGAAGGCGCGGTGAGCGCGAACGCAGCTCAGCAAGTTGACAGCGAGTCGGAATGGCAGGCGTACTCGCCGGTGCGCTTGACCGAGCTTGCGCGAATGGGTAAGCCGGTCTTCGTCGATTTCACGGCCGCATGGTGCGTGACGTGCCAAGTCAACAAACGGTTCGTCCTCAACGACGGTGCGGTCAAGGATGCATTTGCGCGTCGCGGTGTGGAGCTGGTCCGCGCCGATTGGACGCGGCGGGATAAAGCGATCGCAACAGCGCTCACCGCACTCGGCCGGCAAGGCGTGCCGGTCTATGTTTTGTACCGTCCTGGCAAGGAACCGCTGATCCTCCCCGAAGTCTTACAGCGGCAGACCGTGCTGGACGCGCTTGCGACGCTTTGATAGCGTTGCTGGAACGGACGTCGCAAAGAAATTGACCCATCGCCAAGTCTCAAGTATCGCTTAACCCTTAATGGAGGAAATCCATGTCGCATTCACTTCGCCTGATCCCGCTCTTGTTCGCATTGTTTGGTGGTGCTGCTTTCGCAGCGACGCCTGGGAGCGCGGCTCCCGATTTCTCGATCAGCGATACGGCTGGAAAGCCGGTCAAGCTGGAAGATTTCAAGGGCAAATTCGTCGTACTCGAATGGACGAATCCCGAGTGCCCGTTCGTGCAGAAGCACTACGTCAGTCAGAACATGCAGGACCTGCAAAAGGAATGGGCGGCGAAGGACGTCGTGTGGCTGTCGATCAATTCCACGAACCAGTCGAGCTCGGAGTTCAAGACACCGCAACAGATGAGTGAATGGATGAAAGCGAAAGGCGCGGCGCAGAAAGCAACCTTGATCGACGCAACGAGCACGACGGGCAAGGCGTACAGCGCCAAGACGACGCCGCAAATGTTCTTGATCGAACCTGCCGGCAAGATCCTCTACAACGGTGCTATCGACGACAAGCGCTCGACGAATCCGGCCGACGCCAAGACCGCGAAGAACTACGTGCGCGCGGCGCTGACCGAGGCGACCGCGGGGAAGCCGGTGACGATGGCGAGCACCACTCCGTACGGGTGCACCGTCAAATACTGATCGCTCCTGGTCGCATCCCGCGCGCGCTATTTCCCGGTTCGGAATCACCCGGCCGGGACCGGCGTCCCAGGGCACGTCTGTGACACCAAGCTGATCTGCGGCCCCACACTTCGCAACTCGCGCACCGTCGTATGATCGACGCGTGCCCGAGCTGCCGGATCTCACTGTCTACTTAGAAAGCCTGGAGGTGCGCGTTGCGCATCGCCGGCTTGAGCGCATCCGGCTCTTAAACCCGTTTCTCCTGCGCACCGCGGTGCCGCCGATCGCCAGCATCGAAGGGAGACAGGTGCTGGGCTTGAGCCGACTCGGAAAGCGCATCGTCCTCGCGCTCGAGGGCGATCTCTACCTCGCGTTGCACTTGATGATCGCCGGGCGGTTGCGTTGGCTCGCGCCAGGCGCCAAGCCGCCCGGACGCATCACGCTGGCGCTCTTGGAATTCGACAATGGGACGCTTGCTGTAACCGAGGCTGGCACCAAGCGGCGCGCCTCGCTGCACCTGATAGAAGGGCGTGTCGCGCTCGCAACTATGGATCCAGGCGGTATCGAAGTCCTCGACTGCGACGCGGCGACTTTCGGGACGATTCTCAAACGCGAAAACCACACGCTCAAGCGCGCGCTGACCGATCCGCGCCTCTTCGCGGGTATCGGCAACGCGTATTCAGACGAAATTCTGCACCACGCGCGGCTTTCGCCCGTCGCCCTCACCAAAGACCTTTCCGAGGCAGACGTGGCGCGGCTTCGCGCCTCGACGCAACAAGTGCTGCGGCATTGGGCCGCCCGGCTCCGCGAGGAAGCCGGGGCCGAGTTTCCTACGAAGGTCACCGCTTTCCGCGAGGGCATGGCGGTGCACGGCCGCTATGGCAAGCCGTGCCCGAATTGCGGCGCGCCAGTGCAACGCATCGTCTACGCGGAAAACGAGACCAACTATTGCGCACGCTGCCAAACCGGTGGGCGCTTGCTAGCCGATCGCTCGCTCTCGCGACTGCTCAAGAAAAGCTGGCCGCGCTCCATCGACGAACTGGGGTAGCTACACCGGCAACGTCGAAACGCTACTTTTGCCGCATTGGGTTCCCGCGAGTCTGTGGCTGATTGGACAACTCAGTTGCTGACTACCGCCGTCTGAGTGGTTAGCGAAGTTGCGGAAAAAGTTGTCAACTGAGTTGCCGACAACGCGCAAACGCCAACTCAGTTGCTGCTGCTATTCCGGACGAATCGTGGCGAAAAATGGACCAACGAGCACTGGGCTCTTCACAGCTTCGAGTCGGTTCTGGGCGCGAGCTACGCCACAAATGTTGACATTGAAATTAATGTTTGATAAACTTGTTTGAAATTCGTGTTTAGAACGAGGATATCGGTGCGGGCTCACGCGGATATTGCTCTGGGCACCAAGCAGCGATTGCTCGACGCCGCGACGAAGATCTTTGCCGAAGATGGATTGCGGCAAGCGAAGACCCGGGACATCGTGGCGCGCGCGAAGACGAACCTCGCCGCCGTGAACTATCACTTCGGCGGGAAAGAGGCGCTTTACACCGCGGTGGTTCGGCACCACGCCGAACGCGCATTGGCCGAGCACCCGACGCAACTGGCGCCGGGATTTGCCACGCTGCCTCCCGATCGCGCACTGCGGGTTTTCGTCCGGGGCATGCTCGGGCGGCTGCTCGACGACGATCCAACCCACGCATTTCCGCGGTTGTTGGCGCGTGAAATGCTAGATCCGACGCCTGCGTTGGCGGGTCTCGCGGAGAGCTTCGCGCGACCTCAGGCCGCGGCGCTCACCCGTCTCGTCGCGACCTTGCTGGGCGAGCGCCGTCCGTCGCGTGAGAGCGAGCTGTGCACGGTATCGATCGTCAGCCAATGCATGAATCTCTATTTCCAGCGTCCGGTGATCCGTGTGCTGTTTCCGGACCTGCCCATCGACAAGACGGCAATCGACCGCCTTGCCGATCATATTTGTGAATTCTCGTTGGCGGGAATTCGCGACCGCGCTCGCGCACTGCAGAAAACACTTGCGCACGCGCAGCTTGCAAGCAAAAGCAAGCGCACGAGGTGACGGCCCAATGCATATCATTTGGTCGACTTCGCGACGATGCTTCCTGCGCTGCGTTCGCTTCGCCGCGTGGCCCTTGGCGGCGTTTCTTGCCGCGTGCAGCCCCGGCGCCGCGCCACAGCTCCAAGGTTATATCGAGGGCGAATATGTGCGAGTTGCAGCGCCGTTCGCGGGAAAGCTGCAGCAGTTGGCGGTGCATCGTGGCGACACCATTGCAGCGGGTGCGCCGTTATTCGCGCTCGAGCGCGAGAACGAGGATGCGGCGCGGCGCGAGGCGGCCGAGCGCATGCGTGCGGCGGAGGCGCGACTTGCCGATCTGCGCACCGGCAAGCGTCCGACTGAAGTCGCCTCCGTCGACCAACAACTGCAGCGTGCCAATGCGACGCGCGACCTCTCCGCCGCCCAGTTGCGACGGCAACAGGAACTTTACCGCGCAGGCTTCGTCAGCGCCGCTGCGCTTGACGACGCACGAACCCAGTTGAAGCGCGATGACGCCGCGGCGGCGGACTTGCAGGCGCAGGTCGCCACGGCGAAGCTTCCGGCACGCAACCAGGAAATCCAAGCCGCCGAAGCCGAAGCGAAGGCGGCGCGCGAAGTCGTCGCGCAAAGCGAATGGCGCCTTGCGCAGCGGGCGATCGCGGCGCCGGTCACTGGGCGCGTGCACGACACCTATTACGTGATCGGTGACTGGGTGCCCGCGGGAAGCCCCGTCGCGAGCTTGCTGCCGCCAGGGAACCTAAGAGCACGCTTCTATGTTCCGGAAACCCAGCTCGCGCAGTTGAAGATCGGGCAATCGATTGGCCTCGCATGTGACGGTTGTCCCGCGGGCCTTACCGCGACGATTAACTTTGTGTCCGACCGAGCGGAGTTCACGCCGCCCGTTCTCTACTCGAAGGAGAGTCGCGGCAAGCTCGTCTATTTGGTCGAGGCAAGGCTCGCCGGCGGCGCAGCTACGGCGCTGAAGCCTGGTCAACCCATTGACGTGACGCTCGCGCCGTGACCGCTTCGGCGAATCGAGATGTCGTCATCGACGTAAGAGGACTTAACAAGAGCTTCGGATCGCACCACGTCGTGAAAGATCTCTCGCTTACCGTCCAGCGCGGCGAGATCTTTGGCTTTTTGGGTCCCAATGGCAGTGGCAAGACCACATCGATTCGCATGTTGTGCGGATTGCTGACGCCGGACAGCGGCTCCGGCACTTGCCTCGGCTACGACATCGTGCGCGAGGCGAGGCAGATCAAGCGCCACGTCGGGTACATGACGCAGCGCTTTTCCTTTTGGGAAGACTTGACCATTCGCGAGAACTTGAATTTCATCGGGCGCATGTACAGCATGGTCGATCGCCGCGCGCGCGTCGACGAAGCGCTGGCGCAACTCGATCTCACGGAGCGCGCCGGACAACTTGCGGGCACGCTGTCGGGCGGCTGGAAACAACGTCTAGCGCTCGCTGCGTGCTTGCTGCACGACCCACAACTTCTGTTACTGGACGAGCCGACGGCGGGTGTCGATCCCAAGGCCCGACGCGATTTCTGGGAAGAGCTGCATGCGCTCGCCGCGGGCGGCATTACCGTTCTGGTCAGCACGCATTACATGGACGAGGCCGAGCGTTGCCACAAGCTCGCCTACATCCTGAACGGGCGTCTCCTGGTGCAAGGCACGAGCGCCGAAGTCATCGCCAGTCAGCGCTTAGTCACCTGGGCGGTGACGGGACCCGACCTAACCGGGCTCGCTGCAAAGCTGCGAATTCGGCCGCCGGTGGAGCAGGTCGCCGCCTTTGGCGACGCGTTGCACGTCACCGGCCGCGAAGGTAGCGGCCTTGAAGCTGACTTGGCGCAGTTTCGCGATGACCCCGGCTATCGCTGGCAGCAAGTCGAGCCCGGCCTCGAGGATGTGTTCATTCATCTGATGCGCACGAGTGAAGCTGCCCGCGAGAACGTGCAACCGTGAACGGCACATTCTCGTGGTCGCGCTGGCTCGGCATCGTCGCCAAGGAATTCATTCAACTGAAACGCGATCGGCTGACCTTCGGCATGATCGTGGGCATTCCCGTCATCCAGCTCGTGCTCTTTGGCTTCGCGATTAACTCGAATCCGAAGCATCTACCCACGGCGGCTCTCGACGCGGATCGCAGCGAGTTTTCGCGCGCCATTCTCTCGGCGCTCGCGAACAGCGACTACTTCGACTTCACGCACGAGGTTGTCCGCGAAGACGACGCCGATCGCTTGCTTGCGACCGGCCGCGTGCAATTCGTGGTGACGATTCCCGCTGATTTCTCACGCCGGCTGGTGCGCGGCGAAGCTCCTGCGCTGCTGGTCGAAGCGGACGCGACCGACCCGGCAGCGACGGGCAACGCGATCGGGGCGGTCAAAGAGGTGGTGGAGACCGCGCTCGCGCGCCAGTTGGTTGGACCGCTCGCACCACTCGCCGCGCGCCCGCGCGCATTCGAAGTGCGCATCCATTCGCGCTACAACCCCGAGGCGGTCACGCAATACAACATCGTGCCCGGATTGATGGGTGTCATTCTGACGATGACGATGGTGCTGATGACGGGGCTTGCGATCACCCGCGAAACCGAGCGGGGAACGATGGAGAACTTGCTGGCCACGCCGGCGACCGGGCTCGAAGTGATGACAGGCAAGATCGTCCCCTACATCGCGATCGGCTTCGTTCAAGTCACGCTGATCCTGCTGCTTGCCCAGCTTTTGTTCAATGTTCCGATGGCGGGCAATCCGCTGGTGCTCTACGGCGCGGTGCTGCTCTTCATCGCCGCCAACCTGATGCTCGGTCTATTGTTTTCCTCGCTCGCGCGCAATCAGTTGCAAGCGATGCAAATGACGTTTTTCTTTTTCTTGCCGTCGCTGCTGCTGTCAGGATTTATGTTCCCGTTTCGCGGCATGCCTTCCTGGGCGCAGACGCTCGGCGAAGTGCTGCCGCTGACCCATTTCCTGCGGATCGTTCGTGGGATCATGCTCAAGGGGAACGGTGTGGCCGACGTTCTACCCGACGTCTGGCCGATTGCGCTGTTCATGACGGTGGTTCTACTCGCAGGGCTGCGTACGTTCCGGAGCACGCTCGACTAGAACGTGGCCGTACGAAGTTGGGTGCAGGAGAGTCGAGCGCACCACGACTCCGGAGTTGCTTTTTGAAGGCGTTGATCGATGGGATCGGGTGCGCGCTTTATAACGACCTGGGCGGGCAGAGAAAACAATTCCGCAAGTGATCGTTGACCATTCCCACAGCCTGCAGATAGGCGTAGATGATCGTGCTGCCGACGAACCGGAATCCGCGGCGTTTGAGATCCTTCGCAATGCGGTCACTCAATTCCGTTCGCGGCGGAACGTCTTCCATTGTCTTCGGTCGATTCACGATAGGACGCCCGTCCACGAAGGACCACAGGTACCGATCGAATGAGCCTAATTCGCGTTGCACTTCGAGAAACGCCTTGGCGTTGGTCACCGCGGAATCGATCTTGAGCCGGTTGCGCACGATGCCGGAGTCGCTCATAAGCGTTCCTCTCTTGCGCGCATCGAAGCGCGCCACTTTCCGCGGATCGAAGCGCGCAAATGCGCGGCGATAGCCGGCGCGTTTCTTGAGGATGGTCGACCACGACAGACCCGCCTGCGCGCCTTCAAGCGTGAGCATTTCGAAATGGCGGCGGTCATCGTGGACGGGACGGCCCCATTCCTTATCGTGATATCGGGCATATGCGGCGCTCGCGCGTTCAACCCATCCGCAACGTTTCTTCTCGTCCATGGCTGCCTACATCTCCGTCACGTCCGTGCGATGATTGTGTCACCATCAGCATCAGCGCGCCCGTAGCTCAGATGGATAGAGTACTGCGCTTCGAACGCAGTGGTCGGCGGTTCGAGTCCGTCCGGGCGTGCCAATTTTCTATGAGCCAGATGAGCGTTGCCGCGGCAGCCCGCCTGACATCGGACGAGCGGCAGCCGCCGCTTTCCGGACGTTATGCGCCGCCGGTTGGGTCGCGCCCAAGCTCAGCGAGATGCGCCGGGCCGCGGCGAGCAACGCGTTGTGAGCGGCAGGCACGCTGACCGTGACGTCGCGCTGCCGCAGATAGGGGACCGTCAATGCCGCCACTGCGCCATCGCTGAAATCGAAGATCGGCGCGCATAGATCCGTGACCCCGGTCGTCGTGTCGCTTTGCGCACTGTAGAAACCCAGGCGCCGGATCCTTGCGAGCTCCGCGCGGACCTTCGCGGCGGAAACGCGTGTCGGACTGTTGGCAAGGAGTTCGGCGATCAGTTCGTCCTGAGCGTCCGCCGACTGAAACGCCGACAGCACGCGGGAGGAAGCGCGGTCCGGACGGAATGGAAAATGCGCACCCAGGCGCACGCTGAATCCCATCGGCTCGGGGCTTTCCACCTGCGCGACCACGAGAATACGCCGTGCATAGTGGATCACGAGATGCGTCGATTGCCGCGTTTTCTGCGCCAGCTCCTGCATGAGGGGCAACGCGACTGACAAGAGCCGCTTGAGCGGTGGGTGGCGATGGGCGAGCTCGAAGAGTCGCAGCGAGAGTCGATACGTGCCATCGGGCAGGCGCGTGAGATAGCCGCGGCTTTCGAGGACGGCGAGCATCCGGAAGATCTCGCCCGTCGAGCGGTGCAGGCGCTGGCTGATCTCGATCTGCGACAACCCATCCGCTTCGTGCGCCAGCAACTCCAGGATGTCGAGCCCCTTTTCGAGCGCCGGCGCCGAATACGCCGCCTCGCCTACAGGACGGACGCTCGCCGTGGGCGCGCGATGCTTATCGTGGGTAGGCGAGATTGACACCCTAGTATTTTATATGCGAAACTAACTTTCACCAATGAAGTTACGAGATGAATCGTCCTGCAACGGGCGCGCGATGGAGCGGCAGATGGATGGGCGGCTCGCAACAGAGGAAATCGAGGCGTATCACCGGCGCGGGATTCACTTTCCTCTTCGCGTACTGGTTACGAACGAAGCAGAGACGCTGTACTCCCGGTATGCAACCCATGCCGAGCTCTTCAAGGGCCGCAACAACCAGAAGCCACATTTGCTTTTCCCCTGGCTCAATGCGCTCATCCGCGATCCACGTATCGTCGACGCCGTAGAAAGCATTCACGGTCCCGACCTCTGGTGTTGGGGTGCCCAGTTCTTTGCCAAGCCGGCGGGCGATGCCGCGTATGTCAGCTGGCATCAGGATGCAACCTACTGGGGCCTCTCCTCGCCCGACGTCGTGACCGCTTGGGTGGCGCTCACCCCCAGCACACGCATGTCCGGATGCATGCGAGTGGTCCCGGGTACCCACCATGCGCAGTTGAAGCACGAGGATCGCTTCGACGATGCCAACATGCTCTCGCGCGGCCAGGAAATTGCCGTCGACGTGGACCCAGGGAGCGTCGTCAACGTTGAATTGGAGCCGGGCGAAATGTCGTTGCATCACGTCCTTCTCTTTCACGGTTCGGAGCCGAACCGCTCCGCGCACCCTCGCATTGGATTCGCGATTCGCTACATTCCGACGCACGTGCGGCAGCTCTCGCCGATCCGGGACAGCGCGACGCTGGTGCGCGGCCACGACGCCTACGGCCATTTCGAGCCGGAGGAGAATCCTCGCGCCGACATGGATCCGGCGGCGGTTGCACACCATGGCGCCGTCATCGACCGGCAACTGCGCATTCTCTATGCTGGCGCGCACGCGCGTGGCAAGCTCAACCCTGATCAGCACGCCGCGGCACCTTGATGGGCGGCGGAGAAGGCAGCAGGACCACCATGGACACGAAAAGTCCAACCACCCAAGGAGGTACGATGAAGACGCTGATTGCATGCTTAAGCGCGGCGGCAATGGCCGTGACGACCGCCGCAGTTGGACAGGAAATCAAGATTCGCTTCGCGCATTCGCTGTCCGCGAGCGAGCCCGCGCACGTCGCGGCGGAATACTTTGCCAAGAACGTTGCCGCTCGCACGAATGGCCGCGTCCAGATCCAGGTTTTTCCGGGCGAGCAGCTCGGTCCTGGAAGGGAAGTGAACGAGATGATCCGGCAGGGCGCCAATGTGATGAACATCACGGATCCTGGTTACCTTTCAGATTTCGTGCCGGACATCGGCGTCCTCAACGGGCCTTACCTGATCAAGGACCCGAAGGATTACGACAAGCTACTCGCGTCCGATTGGTACCGTAGCGTCGAGCAGAAGCTCAACCAGGCGGGGTTCAAGCTCATCATGGCGAACGGCTTTTTCGGCCAGCGGCACATCATTGCCGACAAGCCGATCCGCAAGCCCGAGGATGCCGCCGGGATGACCGTGCGCGTGCCGCCCAACACGATGTGGATCGAGACCTTCAAGGCGATGGGGTCGCGGCCCACGACCGTGCAGTGGGCCGAGGTGTACAACGCATTGCAACAAAATGTCGTGCAGGCGGCCGAAGCGCCGCTCGGGTCGCTATGGGGCTCGAAGTTGCACGAGCAGCGCAAGGTGGTGTCGATGACCGGCCACTTCACGGCCTTCGTGATGTGGCCGATCAACGCGGCGTACTTCGCGAAGCTGCCGCCCGACGTGCAAACCATCCTGCTCGAGGAAGGGAAGAAGGCGGGCGACTACATGACGAAGTTGACCTTGGACCAGCAGCAGGACTACATGACGAGATTCAAGGCAGCGGGGGTGACGTTCGTCACCGATGTCGACATCCCCGCCTTTCAGAAGGCGACGACCAGCGTCTACACGGCATTCCCCAAGTGGACTCCAGGTTTGCACGATACCGTCACGAAGATCGTCGCGCAGCGTTGAGATGCATCGCCGCCCGCCCTTAACGGCACGGCGGCGATGATGGGCGCACGAAGCGCGAATCCCCGACGCGTCCTGGCTCACGTTCCGGGATGATCTCCCGCTCGGCATGACATCGGCACGCTCGCTGCAACCGTTGTCGTTCCATTGGTGGCTCGACTACTTTGAGGAAGTCGTGGCCTCGGTGGCGCTGGTCGTCGTGGTGGTTGCGACCAGTTGGGGTGTGGTCACGCGCTACATCACCGCGCAGCCGGCGGCGTGGGCGGCGGAAGTGTCGACCATCGGCTTCGCGTGGATCGTGTTCTTCGGTTCGGCGGCGTGCGTCAAGTACCGTTTGCACCCTGCGGTGGACGTGCCGCTTCAACGGTTGCCGCGCGGCTTGCGTGAAGCGATCGTTTGGTTCAATCACTTGCTGCTCCTCGCATTCTTCGTCTTCATGGCGTGGTTCGGCACGCGATTCGCGATCGACGCATGGAACAACCCGTCGCCGGTGTTGCGGATGCCGATGACCGTCCTCTACGGTCCCGTGGCCTTCTGCTTCGCGTTGATCTTCATCCGTTATCTGCAATGCGTGGTGTTCGGCAAACGTAAGGCCTAAAGATGCTCGACGCCTGGGTTCCGAGCATCGTCCTGTGCGTGCTGTTCGCGATCAACACTCCGATTGCGTTCGCGATAGCGATCGCCGCGCTTTCGTTCTTTTTGCTCGACGGCGCGATACCGCTCAATATCTTCGTGCAGAAGATGGTGACGGTCACCGATTCGTATCCGTTGCTCGCCGTGCCGTTCTTCGTGCTCGCCGGCGCGATCATGAACGCCGCGGGCATCACGCGAAAGTTGCTGGGTCTCGCCGATGCCTTGGCCGGGCACATGACCGGTGCGCTCGCGCAGATGTGCACGATCCTCGCCACACTCCTCGGCGGGCTGACCGCGTCGTCCAGCGCGGACGCTGCGATGCTCGCGAAGACGCTGGGGCCGGAGATGACGAGGTCGGGCTACAGCCCCGCCTTCGCAGCGGTGATCACCTCGTGCTCCGCGATCATCACAGCCCTTATTCCGCCGTCGATTGGGCTCATCATCTACAGCTACCTCTCCGACACGTCGGTCGGGCGGCTCTTCGTCGCGGGCGTGGTCCCGGGTCTGCTGATCAGCGCGTCACTGATGGTGACCACCTGGTTTATCGCGAAGAAGCGCGGCTACGAACCGCTGCGTCGGGAGTTTGCCGGCGTCGGTGCGGTGGGAACCGCGTTTCGCGAAGCGTTATGGGCGCTGTCGATCCCGGTGTTCATCATCGTCGGGATCCGCTACGGAATCTTCACGCCCACTGAAGCAGGGGCGATCACGGTCATCTATGCGCTGCTGGTTGCGTTTTTTGCGTACCGGACGCTGCGGCCGCGCGATTTGCCCGCGATCCTGAAGGAAACGTCGCTCGACACGGCGTCGGTGATGCTGATGATCTGTGCGGCGAGCGCGTTCGGCTTCTATCTCGCGTGGGAACGCTTGCCGCCGAAGCTGGCCGAGTGGCTGGTGGGGCTCACGCGCGACCCCACGTCGTTGCTGTTGCTGCTCAACGTCATGTTGATCGTGCTCGGCACCGCGGTCGAAGGCACGTCCGCGCTCATCATCCTGACGCCGATCATGATCCCCGTGATCCAAAAGGTGGGCATCGACCCGGTCCACTTTGGCATCGTGCTCGTCACCAATCTCACGATTGCGGGTGTCACGCCGCCGGTTGGGCAAATGATGTTCATCAGCTCACAGGTGCTCAAGGTGCCAATGAGCCGGTATGCGGTCGAAGTTCTGCCGTTTTTGGCCGCCATGATGTTGATCCTGCTGCTGCTCACCCTATTTCCGCAGCTGTCGGTGTGGCTGCCCAATCTGGTGTATGGGAGGTAGCAATTCTTCGTGTCGCCGCAGGCCGAGCATTCTCCCGCTGCGTTGACTTGGCTCCGAGATTGCGCGACGCTAACGTGAACCGACGCGTCGCGCGCTCGGAATCGGGGAGTACGGCATGCCGCAACGCTCAGCTCGAATAGTGATCCAGAAGTCCAAGCCCTTCACCGCACCCGCGAGCATGACCGTCGGCGAAGCGGCGCGGCTCATGAAGAAGAACAAGCTGAGCGCGCTGATGGTCGTCGAGAAATCGTGCCTGGTCGGTATCTTCACCGAGAGAGATGGCCTGTTTCGCGTCTTGGCCGCCAAACGCGATCCCGAATCCACGCCGCTGTCAAAAGTGATGACGCGTAAGCCGAAGACAATCGATCCCGACAAGTCGGTCGGTTACGCTCTCTTCATGATGTACGAAGGAGGCTTTCGCCACGTCCCCGTCGTTGAGAACGGCCGGCCGCTCGGCATCATCTCGGCGCGCGATGCGCTCGGTCCCGAGCTTAAGGAATTCAGCGAGGAGATCGGCAACCAGGAGCACATCCGCGAGATACTAGGCTAGGCACCCGCGGTTGCGCGAAACCGCGAAGAGCCGATTGGCGACCGCCGCAGCCGCCCGCGGCCTTTGTCCGGGTAGATACCCTTAGCACCGTCCGTCGCGATGCGGCTTCTCGGGTGCTCAGCGCAGCGCGAGTGCCAAGCCCAGCGGTACGAAAATCACCGACAGCACGTTGCCGATGAGCACGATCGAGGCGACCTTTGCCGGCTCTTGGTTGAACTGTTCGGCGACCATGAAATTAAGCACTGCCGGGGGGAGGCAACCGAACAGAATCAAGAGCCCCTGCTGATTCTGGTCGAGTCCAAGAACGGGCGCCAATAGCGCTGCCATCGCAATCCCCGACACCGGACAGACGAGTCCGCCGATGACGCCGAGTTGCCAATCGCTCCAATGCACTTCTGCCAGCCGTACGCCCAGCGACAGCAGCATCATCGGGACCAGTGCGTCGCCGACGAGCTTGATCGCGGTCGACCCCCATTCCGGTATCGGAGGGTGCGTCAGCGCGAAGCCGAAGCCCAAGAACGTCGACCACACCATCGGATTGCGCAACAGATTCCCGAACTTGGCATGATGATCGATCATCCACGCGCCAAGCGTGAAATGCAGGAGGTTGGAGATCGTGAAGAGCGCGACCATCGCGGCGAAGCCTGTTTGCTCGTAGGCCAGGACGGCGAGCGGCAGGCCCATGTTGCCGCAATTGTTGAACATCATCGGCGGCACGAACGT
>Ga0136614_10000769_pt1 | contig 17303 bp, 14 predicted proteins | sample AntDrymUQ2792106_2_FD_106643 | JGI IMG/M metagenome (GOLD analysis project Ga0136614, IMG submission 106643) | Polar desert sand microbial communities from Dry Valleys, Antarctica - metaG UQ279 (21.06) | ecosystem: Environmental > Terrestrial > Soil > Desert | place: Antarctica: Dry Valley... | reverse complement strand
TGAAACGGACGATTGCCGGAGAAGGCATCAAGCCGGGCGAGTTGGCCCCGGATTTTGAAATGCCGCTCGCGCGCGGTGGAACTCTGCGTTTGAGCAGCTTGCGCGGCAAGCCCGTCCTGTTGCACTTCGGATCGATCTCTTGACCGGTCACTGCCGGCTCGGTCGAGCCGTTGAGGAAACTTCATGAGCGGTGGGGTGAAGAAGTCAGTTTTGTGGACGTGCTAATCCGGCAGGCGCATCCCGGCCCGCGCGTACCGCCGTACCGCAGCTTTGATCAAAAGTTGCGCGACGCGATGATCTGGCAAGCAGAAGACGTGCCGTATCCGGTGGCGGTCGATGATCTGGAAGGCACTGTGCATCAAGTCTATGGTGGGCTGGCCGATCCGTCCTACTTGATCGACGCCGATGGCCGCGTCGCTTTTTACAACATGTGGACGCACGCGCCGACGCTGCACGAAGCGATCAAGTCGCTCACGCAACAAGGCGAGCGGGGCATAGTCAACGGCGGCATCGACCGCACGCCGCATATCGCAGCATCGATGACGGACGGCTGGAAGGGTCTCCGGCGCGGCCTGCCGCAGAGCTTCACCGATCTCGAACTGTCTGCGCCCGGCACGGCGAGCGGCACATGGATCGGCTATCAACTGAAGCCGCTATTAGCTCCTCTGACGCTGCGCGCGAAGCCTTTGCCACTTGCGGCCAAAGCGGGATTGGCGCTCGGCGCGGCTGCCGTGATCTGGCTGGGCGCGCGTCGCGCCACCGCCGAACGTCGCGCCGCGAGAGCGCGGAATAGCTCGGAAAGATAATGCACGAATCCACAGCGCGTGCGCGACAGCTTTCTGAAGAATTAAAACCAGAACGAATAAGAAGGGAAGGTAAGTGATGGCAGTGAAATTGAAGAAACTCGACGAACAAGTGATGGTGATCACCGGCGCATCATCCGGCATCGGTTTATCAACGGCGCGGATGGCGGCCAAGCAGGGCGCGCGGCTGGTGTTGGCGGCGCGCAGTGAAAATGCGTTGCGGCAATTGACGGATGAAATCAAAGGTCAAGGTGGTGAAGCCGTCTATGTCGTCGCTGATGTCGGCCAGCGTGAAGACGTGCAGGCCATTGCGCGAAAGGCGCAAGAAGCATTTGGCGGCTTCGATACGTGGGTCAACAACGCAGGGACGGGGATGTACGGCAAACTCGAAAAGGTTGCGATTGAAGATATGAGGAAACTCTTCGAGACGAATCTCTGGGGCTTGATCTACGGCTCACTCGAAGCCGTCAAACATTTGAAGCAGAGAGGCGGCGCACTCATCAACATCGGCAGCACCGTCTCCGAGCGCGCCATCCCGCTGCAAGGTATCTACTCGGCATCGAAGCACGCCGTCAAAGGCTTCACCGACGCGCTCCGCATGGAACTTGAGCATGAAGATGCACCTGTCTCCGTGACGCTCGTCAAGCCCGGCGCGATTGACACGCCGTTTCCGATTAACGCCAAAAATTATTTGGAACGAGAACCGCAGCACGTCCCGCCCGTCTATGCGCCGGAGGTGGTAGCGGACGCGATTCTGCATTGCGCCGAGACGCCGGTGCGCGACGTATTCGCGGGCGGCGGCGGCAAAGGCAACGCCGCGCTCGGACACTACGCGCCGCGCCTCGCAGACCTTTACATGGAAAGCTCGGTGATCAGCGGAACGAAGAGCGACAAGCCGCCGCGCCCGCGCGATCAGAACGGGCTTGATCGCCCGACCGAACATCTCGCCGAACGCGGCGATTACGAAGGTCACGTCGCCAAGTCGAGTCTCTACACGCAAGCCTCGCTGCATCCGGTTCTCGCGGGCGCGGCAGTTGTCGGCGCGGGGCTAGTCATCGCTTCGTTATGGCGCGCAGCGCAGGATGGCGCGGCACGACAGCAGCGCCCGGAACGTCAACGTCGAAGCCCTGCCGGACCAGCTCAACAAAACTTGCGGCGCTTCACAGAAGCGACGGAAGCCGGCGAAACGACAGCGGTCGAAGGACAGCCTTTGGGACGCAGCGCGACGGCAGGAAGATAAATGCAAGTAGGCAGAAGGCAAGAGCAGTAAACAGGAGGCAGAGGGCAGGGGCAGGAGGCAGCGAAAACAAATTCGCTTTTGTGCTGCCGTCTGCCTCCTGCCCCTGCCTCCTGTCTTTCGCCTCCTGCCCGCTCTTTAACAAAGGAGGATTGACAAATGAAAGCTCTCTGTTGGCAAGGCAAAAATAGTGTGAGTGTCGAAAACGTTCCTGATCCGAAAATTCTCAATCCGCGTGATGCCATCATCAAGATCACTTCGACGGCGATCTGCGGTTCTGATCTGCATCTCTACGACGGCTATATCCCGACGATGGAGAAGGGCGACATCATGGGTCACGAAAATATGGGCGAGGTCGTCGAGGTCGGGAGTAAGGTGAAGAACTTGAAAGTAGGCGACCGCGTCGTCGTGCCTTTCACCATCGCCTGTGGCAACTGTTTCTTTTGTCAGAAAAAGTTGTTCAGCTTGTGCGACAACTCAAATCCGAACGCTTGGATGGCGGAGAAGCTCTACGGCTATTCGCCATCGGGAATCTTCGGCTATTCGCACATGCTCGGCGGCTACGCGGGCGGCCAAGCCGAATACCTGCGCGTGCCGTTCGCTGATGTCGGCCCCATTAAAATTCCCGATGGGATGCCTGATGAAAAGGTGCTGTTCCTCTCCGACATCTTCCCGACCGCGTGGATGGCGGCGGAGAACTGTCAGATCGAACCGGGCGATACGGTCGCGATCTGGGGCGCGGGGCCGGTCGGTCTGCTCGCTATCAAGAGCGCCTACATGCAGGGCGCAGAGCGCGTGATGTCGATTGATAGCGTCGAGGAGCGCATGAAGTTGGCGCGCGTGGCCGGAGCGGAGACAATTGATTTCAACAACGACGAGAGCGTGCTTGAACAATTAAAAGAGAAGACCGGCGGGCGCGGCCCCGACTCGTGCATGGACGCCGTCGGCATGGAAGCGCACGGCACATCCTTAGGCGCGATCTACGACCGAATCAAAACGGCGGCATTCATGGCGACCGACCGACCGAACGCACTGCGCCAAGCGATCATTGCGTGTCGCAAGGGCGGCACAGTCTCGGTTCCCGGCGTCTATGGCGGCTTCCTCGACAAGATTCCGTTCGGCGCGGTGGTCAACAAAGCCTTAACGATCAAATCGGGGCAGACGCATGTCCAGCGTTACTTGAAACCACTCTTAGAGCGCATTCAAAACGACGAGATCGATCCCAGTTTCATCATCACGCACCGCATGAAATTGGACGACGCGCCGGAAGGCTACGAGAAGTTCAAGCATCGCGTGGACAACTGCATCAAGATCGTCCTCAAGCCGAACGGCGCGAGCGCGTGAGCAGCCAACGGACGCACACTAATCGATTCAAAAGAAAGAAAAACGGAGATGGCAATTTTCGGAAGCAAGGAAGCGCCGCAGGCACAAGGGGTAACGCTTGAACGGGCGCAAGTTGTCATCGAAGCGGCCCGCCAGAAGGCGGAACAAATCGGCGTCGCACAGAACATCGCCGTCGTGGACGCGGGCAACAACCTCGTCGCGTTCGCGCACATGGATGGCGCGTGGCTCGGCAGCATCGACATCGCGCAGAACAAGGCCTACACCGCCCGTGCCTTCGACATGGAGACGAAGGCGCTCGGCAAAATGTCGCAGCCGGGTGAACCGCTCTTCGGCATCCACGCCTCGAACGACGGAAAGCTGATCATTTTTGCGGGCGGCATTCCGCTTAAACAGGGTGGCCAAGTGGTCGGGGCCATCGGCGTTAGCGGCGGCACAGTCGAACAAGATCAGGAAGTTGCCGAAGCCGGCGCGGCGGCTCTCTAAAGAGCCGCAATAAAACCGTGCTACAGCTCGATCTGCCTCAGACGTAAGGCGGCACGGTATTCTTATAAATTCACGTGGGAGTAAAGATGAAATTGATGAAGACCTCGGCTGTTTTGCTGCTGTCGCGAATCGTTCCGCACTGTGGGCTGCACGAGTTGTCATAACGTGGATCAAAGCAAGCCCGTGCCGGCCTTCCTCGTACCGATGAAGACGATCTTTCCCGGCGACAATCCGGTGACGTTGGCGCAGCGAATGCCCCCGCTCAATCCGGTCTTGGATACACCGGGCGTGTTCTTCGACGACAAGATGGCGATCTTCAACGCCTCCTTGCGCGGAGAGATACGCGGCATCGCCCTGCCCTTGCTGCTCGACCTCGCGCGCAAGCCCGTGTTCCTGCACGACAACTCGGTTCCGAGTCTGGACAATCTGCTTGATCCGAGTCGCGGGGCCACCGCGCCGCATCCTTTCTATCTCTCCGACTCCGCGCGCGCGGGCGGACATGATCGAGTTCCTCCGTAGTCTGGACACTCGTTGAAGAAAATAAACTTTCTCTGCTCGGCTCTTGCGTGATTCGTGAATAGCGGATGCAATGATCATCACTTAATTCGTGAACGTAAGAGCCGGTAGGGCGGAAAAGGTTCAGCCGATAAATGGCAAGCGACCTAACTCCCTCGAACGTAGGAAATGGGAGCGCATGGACACAAGCAAACAGCGTGAAGCGTTGCACACAATACGACACGGACGTGCTTCCGCCGGCGCGGTACGCTGCCGTCGTAAGTTTCTTCGATTTTTTCCTGAAGGATTCCACGACGAAACTTATGTCGCTTGGGAACGGGACTATAAGTGGAAAGCGCACGAGGCGTGGAATGAGATGCTTAACCGCGCCGCCTATCGGAGACTTCTGCGCGAAGGCGAGTTCTCAGAGATCGCCGCGCGCGCTGTGAGGATCGAGTCGCGGACGAACCTTATTTTTTCCTTTGAGAAGATGGCGCTGCGCGACGCCGTGAAGTCTGCGGCGGGCGCGCGAGCATTTGCCGAAGGACTCTATGACTTCCTCTATGGAGCCGGAAGCACGCAGCGAAAGTTTGAGCGCTGGTGCGAGGTGGTCGCGGCGTTGCCGCGAAAGCAGACGCGAGTTCTCACTTGGCCTTTAGTGACGGTCTTCGGATTTATCGCACAACCCGAAACGCATATCTTCCTCAAACCGAACGTAACTCGCGTCGCCGCCCGCGAATACGGCTTCGACTTTCGTTACGAGACACGCCCTTCGTGGGACACCTACGCGAGCCTCCTCGAGTTCGCTGAAGTCGTGCGCCGCGACCTGCGCGATCTGCCGCTGCGAGACATGATCGACATCCAATCATTCATCTGGGTGCAAGGGTCGGACGAATATGAGGAGTGAATAAGCAACATCACAAAATGAGCACCGTCCCGGAAATCGGAGAAACAGTCTCGCAATCGGCAAACACCAGCAGGACAATTGCAACAAGATCACATCGATGCTTTGCAGCCAATACGAAGGAGCGAATGAAGATGACCGAACAAGCGCCAAAACAGCCGTTCCAGTCGAACGAAGTGCGCGACGAGCAGTCAACGAAAACGCTGACGCCATCCGGCGATCCCGGTCGCACGCCGGGCAAGGCTGAAGGCGACGAGGAGAGCGTCGAGGAATCTCCCAAGCAAAAAGAATAACGGCGCAACCCTGAGCCGTGTTAAATAAGAGAGTGCGCGTTGCTGGGAGCGCGGACGTCTCGCCCGCCAAGCTCGCTTTCGCGAGCTGATCAAGTTTCGCATTCACTGGCGCGTCGAATAATCGCTCAATCTTTATTCGCGCTCTTCGCGCTCACGGCGGGCGAGACGTCCGCGCTCCCAGCAACAGGCAACTCATCTCCTGATCAGTCTTAGCAAATCCAAGTAGATTCGTTTTTGCCCAATGCCTGAAGAAATTCAAACTTTCTCCGATTCACCTCCGTCTAACGCTCAGTCCGTAGCCGCGAGAATCGTTCGTGGTTGGTCGTGAAGACTTGCAGTGACCGCGCTTGAATTTGAAGCAACGAAGGGGTGATGGCGTATGAAAAGGGCGCTTTCCTGTCCACCGCCGAAAAACCATTTTAGTGTCGGTCAATTGTGTTATAGTTTTTGCGCCCTGATCGTTAAACGGTCGCAACTCCTTCACATCGTTTGCCCTTTGACTTTCAAGAGCTTTCCTCACACAGAAAACTGATTCTGACGGTGTCTCTATGAGTGAAAATAGTGTCTCCCGTTTTCGTGTGCGCGTGCCGCGTTGCGTGTCGGTGTGCGTGTTACTGCTGGCAACATTCGCCGCCGCTTCAGCCGCCGTCCCGACGATCTTGACTGCACCGACCAGCACGCGCGCGATTGCCATCGATTCGTTGACCAGATTGCCGGAGCCGTTCCCGCTGGTCTCGCCCGGCCAAGTGGCTTCGACGCCCGACCGCCGGACGCGTGTGTTGCTCTTCGTGATGAATCTCGATCTGCTGGCCGGCGAGGGCGCGAAGGCGCTGACTGCCGACGCCGAGGACAGCGCACATCGCGTGTTTCAGTTGCAGGTCGAAGCGATCAACGACGTGCCGGGCTTTGAGTCGATCAAGGCTGTCGTCGTCCGCCTGCACGACGAGATGAACGACAACGGCGATGTGCTAGTGCGGATCAATCTGCACGGCGTTTCCAGCAATCGCGCGCGCATCGCCATCGGCCACGTCGGCGGCACGCTTGCCGACGATCCCGGCTCAGTGCCGAGTCCCGCGCCGGCAGTCCTGCCTTCGCCCACGCCGACGCCGGGGCCGCCGTCCTACACCGGCGCGGCCTCTTACGCCGATGCCGTCCGTTTCCTCGAACAAGCGACGTGGGGACCAACCAACTCCGAGATCGCGCGCGTGCAAGGGATCGGCTTCCGTGCATTCTTGGACGAACAATTTAACGCGACTTTGTCGAGCTACCCGAATCTGACGTTCCCGCCGGACGATCAGATGACCGGCTGTCCGACGGGCAGCCCCGCGAGTTGCGGGCGCGACAACTATTCGATGTATCCGTTGCAGGTGCGTTTCTTCCGCAACGCGCTGCAACTTGATGCCGGCATCGGGCAAGATCAATTGCGCCAGCGCGTGGCCTTCGCGCTGCATCAGATCATCGTCATCTCCGGGCGTGACATTAATCGTCCGAGTTGGATGACGCCGTATCTGCAAATCCTTGATCGCAACGCCTTCGGCAACTATCGCCAATTGCTACAAGAGATCACTCTCAACCCGGCGATGGGCGAGTACCTCGACATGCGCCGCAGCACGGCAGCCAACCCGAACGAAAACTTCCCGCGCGAGATTCTGCAACTCTTCTCCATCGGCGTGGACGAATTGAACCTCGACGGCACGCTGAGATTGAGCGCACAGGGCGAGCGTATTCCGACTTACACACAAGACACCGTCAACAACTTCACGCGCGTTTTCACGGGCTGGACGTTCGCGCCGATCTTCGCGGCGGGCGTGAGCAACTACCGCGATCCGATGGTTCCCAGAGCAGGGAACAATCACGACACCGGCTCGAAAACTTTATTGAACGGCGTCGTGTTGCCCGCCGGCCAGAACGCGACCCAAGACTTGAACGCCGCGCTCGACAACATTTTCAACCACCCGAACGTCGGCCCGTTCATCGGTCAGCAACTCATTCAACATCTCGTCACGAGCAACCCTTCGCCCGCTTACGTCGAGCGCGTGGCCCGCGCCTTCAACAACGACTGCGACGCGCTCTATCCAGACAATTGCCAGAACGTGCGCGGTGATATGAAGGCCGTCATCCGCGCGATCCTGTTAGACCCGGAAGCGCGCGGCGACGTGAAGACCGATCCGAACTACGGCAAATTGCGCGAGCCGGTGCAGTTCATCAACAACATCTTGCGCGCGACGAGTGCGACGAGCGATGGCGTGATCGGCAATCGCTCGCAACGCGGCGATCTGCCCGGCAGTCTTGATCAGCCGGTCTTTCAACCGCCGACGGTGTTCAGCTATTACTCGCCGCTCTACGAAGTTCCCGGCCAGCCGGGCCTGCTCGGCCCCGTCTTCGAGATTCTCTCGACCTCGACGGCCCTCAGGCGTGCGAATACCGTCAACACGCTCATCTATTCCGGCATTGGCACGAACACCGACACGCCGACCGGAACGCAACTCAACTTCTCATCGCTCGAAGCGCTGGCGAGTAACCCGACGCAACTCGTCGATGCCGTCAATGCGCTGTTCCTGCACAACACGATGTCTGCCGAAGTGCGGAGCGCGATCACCACTGCCGTCAATGCCATCCCCACATCCGACGGCCAGTTCGCCAGAAAACGCGCGCAGGTCGCCGTCTATCTGGTCACGACCTCACCGCAATTCCAAATTGAGAGATAACCATCATGTCTTCAACGCGCAGAGATTTCTTACGACAAACCGGGTGCTCCATGCTGGGCATGGGCGCGTTCGCCGCCGGCATTCAAGACTTCGGCCTCGTCAACGCGCTGGCGCAAAGTGCGGCGACCGACTACAAAGCGCTCGTCTGCGTTTTCTTAAACGGCGGCAACGATGGGACCAACACCGTCATCCCGCTTGACGGGGAATACACGAATTATTTCAACGTCCGCAACCCTGCCGGACTGGCGTTGCCGAATCAAGGCGCGGGCAGTTTGCTGACGATCAACGCGCCGAGCCATGGGCGGCAGTTCGGATTTCATCCGAGCATGACGGACATGCAGACGCTCTTCAATGATGGCAAGCTCGCCGTGTTGTGCAACGCCGGGCCGCTCATCGAGCCGCTGACGCGGGCAACTTACCGCGACAACACGGGCCGCAGACCCTTGCAGCTTTTCTCGCATTTTGATCAGGTCAATCAGTGGCTCACGTCCATCTCGAACGACAACAGCAAGACCGGCTGGGGCGGGCGCATGGCCGACCGCACCACAACGCTCAACGGCCCGGCGACGTTCCCGCAAATGGTCTCCATCGCGGGCGTCAACCTCTTCATCACCGGCGCGGCGACGCGCCCGTTCGCCATCGCCGACGCGCGCACCTCGCTCGCGACCGTGCTGCCTTTGACAATGACGGGATCGAGCGCCGAGATCAGTTCGCGCCGCGCGGCCTTCGATCTGATTCGCGCACAATCTGACGGTGCGAGGCTCGTCAAAGCCGCCGCCGACACGACCACCTCCGCCCTTCAGACGAGCGCCGCCCTCGCCAACACATCGGGGCAGCCGCCGCTCCGTGATTTTCCGAACACGACGTTGGGATACCAGTTAGAGCAGGTCGCGCGCCTCATTCAATTGCGCGACGCGCTGGGCATGAAGCGGCAAGTTTTCTTCTGTAGCTTAGGCGGCTTCGACACGCACAACAATCAGATGGCAGCCAACAGTCACGCTTCTCTGTGGACGCAGGTCAGCCAAGCGTTGAAGACGTTTTACGATACGACGGTCGATCTCGGCATCGCCGATAAGGTGACGACCTTCACGCATTCGGATTTCGGTCGCACCTTCCAACCCGCCGGCACGGGTGCGGGCGTCGGTTCGGATCACGGCTGGGGCGGCCATCATCTCATCATCGGCGGCGCGGTGCGCGGCGGCGATTTTTACGGTCGCTACCCGACGCTCGCGCTCGGCGGCCCCGACGACACAGACACGCGCGGGCGCTTCATCCCGACCACTTCCGTCGAACAGTACGCGGCCACGCTCGCCACTTGGTACGGCCTCTCGCCAAACGATCTGTCGTTGGTCTTCCCGCTCATCGGTCGCTTCGCGACTTCCAATCTCGGCTTTATGTTGTGAGGCGCGCGACAGGGTTTTTGAAATTGATGATCCAGCGTGGCATTCGAGGGCAGTAACGCGAATGCCACGCTGAAGTTTTTATCGGGACTGAAATTTTGTAGGGGCAGGGCTTGTCCCTGCCCGTCGCGGCGGTACTGATCAAGATTCGTTACTCAAGACAGTCGCGCCTGCGCGCGACGGGCTGCGGACTTGTCCCTGCCCCTACAATTTAACCAGCAGCATCGAGTTCGGCGGCAGATTGCCATGCGACACATCAAATTCATCAAACTGTTCGTCCTCACTCTCCTCGTCGCGGGCGGCGCGGCCATTCTCGTCACCAACAATTCTATCAACCAACCCGCCGCAGCCTTTTCGTCTGGTCCCCCCGCCAGCTTTAGTGGCGCGCCGGGTGAGTTTCGGTGCGACGAGTGCCACGTCTTTGACGGCGCACCGTCAGGGATGATCATGATCGGCGCACCGTCGAGCTATGTGCCGGGACAAAGCTATCAAATGACGGTGACGGTCTCGAACAATCACCCGTCGCGGCGCAGGTGGGGCTTTCAGTTGACGGCGGTCGATGATTCGGGAGAACGCGCCGGTACTTTAGAGAGCTTGGGCGACGGCTTGACACAAGTGATTATGGGAACGGTCAGCGGCGCGGTGCGGCAGTATGTCGAACACACTTCCGCCGGCACGTTCGACGGGCAGCAGAACAGCGCGACTTGGACGTTTCGTTGGATCGCACCCGCGACGGACATTGGTCCCGTGACGTTCTACGCCGCCGGCAATGGGGCCAACGGCAACAACAACTCTGACGGCGACAGCATCAACTTCACTTTCGTCTCCGCCCTGCCCGCCACGACCGCGGGCGACTACACGCTCAACGTCGCGCCCGCTTCGCGCACGGTCGCACCCGGCGAGAGCGCGACTTACACTGTGACTGTCACGCCGACGGGAGGCTTCACCGGCACAGTTAATTTGAGCGCGACCGGCTTGCCCGCGAACGCGAGCGCGAGCTTCAATCCGGCTTCCGTCAATATCACAAGCGCGGCGGCGCAGACTTCGATGCTCACTGTCACGACCGCTGCCAACACGCCCGTCGGAGCTTCGACCTTAAACGTCACGGGGACGAGCGGCGCGTTGCAGCGCACGGCTAATGCCACGCTCACCGTGCAGACGAATCAAACAATCGATCTCGCGCTGCAACAGAGCGTCTCGCCGAATCCGGGCTTAGTGGGCGTCGGCCTCGCGTTCCGCTTCACCGTCACGAACAACAGCACGACGATGGCGACGAACGTAATGTTGACAGACGCGCTCCCGTCAGGCGTCACTTTCGTTTCCACAGCGACGACGCAAGGCAGTTGCAGCGGCACGGCGACTGTCACTTGCAATCTCGGCACGCTCGCCGCGAATGCTTCCGCCATTGTCACGATCAGCGCGACGCCGAGCGCGACCGGCCAACTCGTCAACAGCGCGACGGTGAGGGCGACCGAAGCCGATGCAAACACGAGCAACAACACGGCCTCCGTCAACGTGCGCGTCGATGCTTCATCGACTACGCCCGTGATGCTCGATCCGAACCTGACTGTGCGGGCTGTCGTCGGCGGATTGAATCAACCGACAACGATGGCCTTCATCGGCGTGAACGATTTCTTCGTTTTGGAGAAGGCGACCGGCAGAGTCCAACGCATCACGAACGGCGTGTTGCAGCCGACGCCGGTTTTGGATTTGGCGGTCAACGGCGCGTCTGAGCGCGGTCTGCTCGGCATCGCTTTGCACCCGAATTTCCCGACCGATCCGCGCGTCTATCTCTACTGGACGGAGAGCAGCACCGGCGCGGACACAACGAACACGGACGAGATCACTTTGTTGGGGAATCGCGTCGATGCCTTCACTTGGAACGGAACAACGCTGACGCAAGGAGCGAACGTGATCCGCCTCCGCGCGTTGCAGGCGGACGCTAATCAGCCTTCGCGCGGCAACCACAACGGCGGCATCATCCGCTTCAGCCCGGACGGAAAACTCTACATCATCATCGGCGATCTCGGTCGGCGCGGCTTCCTGCAAAACTTGCGCTTTGGTCCCTCCGTCTCGCCTGATGGCCCCATTGTTCAAGACGATCAATTTGGGGGACCAGAGCCGGACGACGAACATCTCTCCGGCGCGATCCTGCGCTTGAACGACGATGGCTCGACGCCGACAGATAATCCATTCTTCAACATCAATTCAGGGTTGACCGGCGAGGCCGCTGCGAACGTCAAAAAACTCTATGCCTACGGCATCCGCAACAGCTTCGGGATGGCGTTTGATCCAATCTCCGGCTATCTCTGGACGCAGGAAAACGGCGACGATGCGTTCGACGAGATCAACCGCATCGTCCCCGGCTTTAACGGCGGTTGGATTCAATTGATGGGACCAATGAATCGCATCGCTGAGTTCAAAGCGATTGAGCTGTCGCGCACCGGCGGCTTACAGCAAGTACGCTGGCCGCCTGAGCACATCGCCGACACGCCGGCAGAAGCGCTCGCGCGGCTCTATCTGCTGCCCGGCGCGCGCCACACCGATCCGGAATTTAGTTGGCGCTACGCCCTCGCGCCATCGCCCATCGGCTTCGTGCGCGGGCGCGCATTGGGGCCGCAGTTCGACGGCGATCTCTTCGTCGGCGCGTCGCGCATCAACCTCTCGAACGGCTTTTTGTTCCGCTTCGATCTGACGAGTGATCGCCGCCAACTCAGCTTCACCGATGCGCGTTTGCACGACAAAGTGGCGGACAACAACGACAAGTTTGATCTCACAGAGAGCGAGAGTCTCTTGATCGGGCGCGACTTCGGCATCACGACCGACATTCAGACCGGGCCGAGCGGCAGCCTGTACGTCGTCTCACTCTCAAACGGTGCGATCTATGAAATCACGTCCAAGCCGAACACTATTCAATTCAGCGCGAGCAACTATCAAGCGTCGGAAACGGATGTGACCGCAACTGTCACTGTGTCACGCACGGGCGACACGTCCGGCACGGCGGCGATTGATTATCAAACCGTCGATCATCCGGCGGAGGTGCGTTGCGACAACACGATGACCGCGCCGGGCGTGGCCTTCGCTCGCTGCGATTATGCGACGAACGTCGATACGCTGACCTTCGCGCCCGGCGAAGTGAGCAAGACATTCACCGTCTCGATCATCAACGACGCGCACGCGGAGCCGAACGAGACCGTCAGCCTCAGATTATTCAACCCGTCCGGTGCATCACTCGGAACACAAAGCACGGCGACTTTAACGATCACAGACAATGATGCTGCCGGGCAATCGAACCCGATCTTCGCGTCGCCCTTCTTCGTGCGGCAGCAGTATCTCGATTTCCTCTCGCGCGAGCCGGAAGAGGCAGGCTTCAACGCTTGGCTCTCGGTGCTGAATAATTGCCCCAACGTTTTTAACGACGATCCGAACAGTCCTTCAGCGCAATGTGACCGCATCATCGTTTCGTCCTCGTTCTTCCGCTCACAGGAGTTTCAACTGAAGGGCTACTTCGTCTATCTCTTTTACAAAGCGACATTGGGCCGCTTGCCACTCTACACGGAGATCATCCCCGACATGCGAAGCGTGACCGGCGCGACCTCCGAAGAACTTTTCGCCAAGCGTGATGCCTTCGCGCGGACGTGGGTCAATCGTCCCGAATTTGCCGCGCGTTATCCCGGCACGCTCGCGGACGCCGCCTTCGTTGACAGTATCTTGACGACGGCAGGCGTGCAGTTGACAACGCCCGATCCGGTTTCCGGCGTGACGCGCAACTCGCTCGTCGCCGATTTGCAGCGCAGAGCGAAAACCCGCGCAGAAGTCGTGCGCTTAATTGTGGAGAGCCACGAAGTGGACGCGCGCGAATTCAACGGCGCGTTCGTCGCAATGCAGTATTTTGGCTATTTGAGAAGAGACCCGGAAAGCGGCGGCTATCAAGAGTGGCTCAACCATCTGAACGCCAACCCGATGGACTTCCGCACGATGGTCAACGGGTTTATGAATTCGATTGAGTATCGCTTGAGGTTCGGAACGCCGTAGCAAATTGATGGCAATAAGAGGCAGCAGCGCAACAAAAGACAGCTCGCGCGTGCTGGGAGCGCGGACGTCTCGTCCGCTAAGGCGTGCATCAGCACGCCTGACTGAGCTGAACCACTACATGCGCGGGTTATCGCCTGCCACCTTTTATTCGCGCTCGCGCTCAATGCGGACGGGATGTCTGCGCTCCCAGCTTGGCGCGCCTGTTTTCAGTTAAGTTGGCAGCTATCGACGCCGCTCTTAACACAGACTCCTGCCGGAACGAAGGCTGAAATCGATCCTTTAACAAATATGACGCCGCGACTTTCTTCTCCGCCGCCGGTTGCGCGATCACTTCCTTCAAAATCGTCTCCTGCGGATCGAGACTAACTCCAACGGGTCGTCTCCCGAGCGGCACGCGCATGATGGTCTCGCGGCCTGTCGGCGTGATCGTGATCCGGCGTGGCGCAGTGTTGAGCAGACTGATCTCGGCTGGCACGGGCGTCAAGAAGGGATCGGTTTCTTGCGTCTGCTTGAGCGTTAAGACGAGCGTGCCTCGCGTCGTCGCGCCGGGTTGCCACGTCCATGAAACTTGATATTGCGGACGGCCGCTGCCATAGACCCAGCGTTGAAAAAACTCGCGCAGGTTTTTGCCGGAAGCGCGCTCAAACGCGAGGCGTAAATCTTCGGTCGTCGCGGTCGAGTGTTGGTGTTTGGCATAGTAAGCGCGGACGCCTCGAAAGAAAGCCGCATCGCCCAACTGCGCGCGGAGCATGTGCAGCACCCACGCGCCTTTCTGATAGTTGTTGCCGTTGAGAAGTTTGAAGAGGTCTTCGGTCTCGCGGTCGTAGATCGGCGCGCGGCGCTTCTGCTCATATTTGAAATAAGTTTCGGCGGTGCGCCGCATGTACTCGCGGAAGGCTTGCTCGCTGACGTAAGTTTGCACGAAGAGACCGGCGAAGTAAGTGGCGAAGCCTTCTGAGAGCCAGAGGTCGGCCCACGTCGCGGGCGTCACCGAATCGCCGAACCATTGATGCGCGGTCTCGTGCGCGACGACTTCGACCAAGCCGCGACGAATGTAAAAGCCGGGATATTCAATCTCGTTCTCGCGCGGATTGAAGAGCGTGGCGCTATAGACAATCGCGCTCGAATTCTCCATCCCGCCGAAGCGCGTCGCGCCGATGATGTGCGCGAGCTTTTCATAAGGGAAGGGACCAACCGTGCGCGTGAAGAGATTGAGTGATGGCGGAGCCGCGCCGAAGCTGCGCCGGGCGAAGGTGCGATCCGAGTGCGGCACGTAGTAAGAGAGCGGCGCGATCTTCGACTGTATCGCGGGCATCACGACCGCAAATTGCCCGACGGCGACGATCATGCAGTAAGGCGGGATCGGCTTGTTCTCTGTGAACGTCCAAGTCCGCGTGTTGTCGGGGTTCGGGCGTTGCGCTACGAGCTTGCCGTTGGCGACGACGGTATTGGGCGCGGGTGCGTTGACGCGGAAAGTAACGGTGGCTTTGGCCGCAGGATGATCGAGCGATGGAATCCAATGATGCACGCGGTCGGGCCAGTTGTCGCCGGTGGCCGAAGGGCGTCCGTCCTTGTCTTTCGTCAAGATCAATCCATTCTCCGGCTTGCCGTGATAGGTAACGGCGACGAGCAATCGCTCATTAACTTTCGGCGGCTGCGCGAGCGTGACGTTAAGCCGCCCGTCTTTCTGTTCAAATGTTGCGGACGCGCCATTCACACTCACGCCGTCAATTGGCATCTCGCCGAAATCGAGATCAATTATGTTGAGTTGCTCTTTCAAGACGAGGACGGTGAGCTTCGTCTCGGCGCGCGTTACTTCCGACAAATCTTGATTGAAAGCGAGGCTCACTTCATAGTGCAATGGTCGCCACTTGTCGATCAGCCGCTCGCGGCGTTCGGCGTGGGCGAGTGTGGAGAATGTGAAGATGAGCAGCGCTGTAATGAGCGTGCGTCGAAGTAATAGCGTAGGAGTTGGTCTAAGTCTCATCAAAACCTCTCGAAAGTTTTAAGTTCAGCGGAGGCCGAGCAATAGCAGCGCGGAGCGATCAAAGGCTTGGCCGCCGCGCTCAAGCCATGCGTGGTAAGCGGCGAGTTCTCCTGCTTGGACGGGACGATTGCCGAGGCGTGCGGCGGGTGTCTTTTCCAGCGCGTGATCGGTCAATGGCAATTGCGCGGCGCGGACGCTGAGAAGTTCGGGCCGGGCGAGCGCGGCTTCGGCGGTCTCGACATCGGGAAACAAATCTTCGTAAGCGAGCAAGTGCCAGACGATCTCGCCGCCGCTGTCATCAACGGCGAGAACACGGAGCAGGCCATAACCGCTTTCGAGTTGAAAAACCAGATCATCGCCGGGCGCGAAGGGCAGTGCCATGAGATTCACCTGCACAGACTATCGTTCGGGAGCAGTGCGGGAAAGATTAGCACAAGTGGGAGACGGGGAGACGGGGAGAACAACAGAACCACTTCTCCCCGTCTCCCCATCTTCATTCTTGATCGGTGGAAAGATTTTGTGAAGGGCGTTAGTATTCGTCGCCGATGAGCCGGACGGAGGGCAAAGATTATTATTCGATTCTCGGCGCGGAGCGTGAGGCTTCGCGCGCGGAGATTGAGCGTTTGTATAAACGGCTGGCGAAGAATCATCACCCGGATCGGGGCGGCGACGAAGAAGAGATGAAACGGATCAATGAAGCCTATCGCGTGTTACGTGACGACGCGTTGCGCCTCGTTTACGATGCCGAACATGACCAATTGCCCGCGCCGTCGTTCGTCCCTTCTGTTTCGCCTTCGGCGCAGGCCGATGCGTTCGGCGGGCGGATGGCCGGCTCGCTGCTGAGTTTAATCGCCGGTCTCACGCTACTGTTTCTGGTGCGGTTTCATTACGTGGTTTTTCTGTGGCCGCTGGCGCTCTTGGCGGTCTCGCTGATCGTCTTCGCGATTTGGATGGCGCACGCCGCGCTGGGCTATGCGCGCGAGGGCAGCGCGCCGACCAATCCGCTGCGCCGCTTCGTCTGGGCGCAGGAGACGGCCTTTTGGTCCCTCGTCTGCGGCGGCGTCTATGTGGTTTATCTCTTGCTGACTGCGATGTGAAGGCAATGAATCTGACGGGTCTCGATCTATTGTTTCTCGAAGTCAACAAGCTGGCCGACTCGGTCGAGTTCTATCGTGATCAACTTGACTTCGAGTTACTGTCCGAGACACCGGAGGCCGAGCCGCCGATGGCGACGCTGCAAGCCGGGCGGTTGAAAATCATGCTGGCCGAGCAGCCTTTGACGATGGCGCGGCGCGGGCGCGGCGTCCATCTCTTTTTCGGCGTGACGGACGTGGATGAGTATTACACGCGCCTGACAGAACGCGGCGTGGATGTGACACCGCCGGGCGATGAAGGCTGGGGCGGGCGCTTCATCACGCTCGAAGACCCGGATCGTTACCGCCTGTTCTTCGTGACATGGCACGGAGAGCAAGCATGAACACGGAACGATGATTAAACTGTAGTTCCCGGTTTATTGACATAAAATAAGCGGCGCAGAGAGCTTGCCCCCTGCGCCAGAGTCGGCCATCGTTGTCAGCGACCAAGCCCACAACGAAAGGTGACGACTCATGGAGA
>Ga0136614_10000768_pt1 | contig 17311 bp, 16 predicted proteins | sample AntDrymUQ2792106_2_FD_106643 | JGI IMG/M metagenome (GOLD analysis project Ga0136614, IMG submission 106643) | Polar desert sand microbial communities from Dry Valleys, Antarctica - metaG UQ279 (21.06) | ecosystem: Environmental > Terrestrial > Soil > Desert | place: Antarctica: Dry Valley... | reverse complement strand
CCTGGACGAGGATGAAGATGATCACGCCCACCACGCCCACGCCCCCGGGCACCGCGGCGCGGCTCATGCCGCCACGAGGTGACATCCCGCCGCCGCGGGCGTCGATCACGTCACGGCTCTTGCCCCCTCGACGCCAGCGCACGAGGCATTTGTATCGCTCCGGTGAGGTGGGTGGCCTCCGTGAGGTGCGGGCCTGATAGAACGGCGCTCGTGAAGGGACCGGTGGAGATCGCCCCGGGCGTGCACGGACTCGGCTCCGAGATGGTCAATTGGTACCTCGTCGAGCAGGCGGGAAAGCTGACCGCCGTGGACGCGGGACTGCCCGGCTTCAAGCGCCACCTGGAGGCCGACCTCCGGGTTCTCGGCCGCACGCCGAGGGACGTGGTGGCCGTGGTGCTGACGCATGCCGACGCCGATCACACCGGCGTCATCCCGGACCTCCAGCGGGCGGGGGCGCGCGTGCTGGTCCACGGCGCCGACGCCGACTTCCTGCGCCGTCCCGGTCTCAAGGGGGGCGACGCCAACGTCCGCAACATCCTGCCCCACCTGGTGCGCCCCGCCACCTGGAAGATCGGCGCCCACATCGCCCGCGAAGGCGGAGCCCGCCCGCCGAAGGTCGAGGGCGCCGAGACCTTCGAGGACGGTGACGTGCTCGACCTGCCGGGCGCCCCGCGCGTGGTGCACACGCCCGGGCACACCCCGGGCCACTGCGTCCTGTCGTTCGAGCGCGCCGGCGTGGCGTTCACCGGAGACGCGCTGTGCACCTGGAACCCGTTGACCGGCCGGCGCGGGCCCCAGCTCATGCCCACGGCCCTCAACGTCGACACCGACGGAGCCGAGCGGGCACTGGCCCTGGTGGAGGAAGTCGACGCCAGCGTGGTCCTGCCCGGGCACGGAGACCCGCTGCACGACTCCCTGGCGAATGCGGTGGCCGCCGCCCGGCAGGCCGGTCGCAGCTAGGTGAGCTCGTCCACGGCGGCCCGCACGTCCGCCGCCAGAGCGTCCAGGTCGGCCATGGCGTCGCGGTCGCCGACCAGGCCGAAGAACACGTGCCCGTAGTAGGAGAGCACGCCCACCGACAGCGCGTGGCTCTGCGGGGAGAGCGGCACGAACGGGTAGATCTCACGCAGCGGGCGACCCATCAGGTAGAGCGGGAACTGCGGTCCGGGCACGTTGGACACCACGAGGTTCCAGGTCAGGGGCCGGGCCATCGCGCCCGCCAGGGCGCGGTTGATCGTGGGCGGCGCCCACCCCGCCGCCTCCACCACGAGCGAAGCGGCCCGAGCCTGCTCTGAGGCCTTCAGGCGCGCGGTGTCGGCCGCGATCAGCCGCAGGCGCTCCCCAGGGTCCGGCACCCCCACCGGGAGGGGCACGAACAGCGTGGCGATGCGGTTGCCCAACTCGCCCTCCTCCTCCGGGCGGCGCACGCTCATCGGCACGAGCGCCACGAGCCGGTCGGGCACCGGCTCCCCCCGGCGGGCGAAGGCCCGCGCCAGCGCGCCCGCTGCGACGGAGAGGATCACGTCGTTCACCGTCGCGCCGCTGTCGCCCCGGGCGCGGCGGAGCTCCGCCAGGGTCGCCACGGCGAAGGCCACGCGGCGGTCGCGGCCCACGTCCACGTTGAGAAAGGTTCGCGGGGCGCTGGGGCCGCCGGCGGCCATGGACATGAAGCCCTCGGCGGTGCGCAGAGCGGCGGTGGCCGCCTCGCGGGGAGCGCGAGCCTGCCGTGCGGCCCGGCGGGCGAGGCGGAACGGCGCCCCGGCGCGCTCGGACAGGGCCCCGGCCAGCAGCCGCTCGGCCCGCGCCGACGCCGAGTCGGCCGGCTCGCCCGGTGGCGGCAACTCGGTGCCCGCTGGGTCGGGGTCAAGGATCAGGGTGCCCACATCCAGGGCCGACACACCGTCCACCAGCGCGTGATGGGTCTTGGAGATGGCGGCGAAGCGCCCGTGTTCCAGCCCCACAACCAGATGGAGCTGCCAGAGCGGCCGGGCCAGGTCCAGCGGCTCGGACATCACGTGGCCCACCAGCTCGCGCAGCTGGGCCTCCGAACCGGGACGGGGAAGCGACGTGTGGCGCACGTGGCGGCGCCCGTCGAACCCGTCGTCGTCCGCCCAGACGGGGTTGGCCAGCCCCACCGGATCCTTGGCCAGCCGGCGCCGGAAGCGGGGCACGAGCGCGAGGCGGGCGTCGACCTGGGCCAGAAGCTCGTCGAACGCGGGCGGAGCGCCCTCGAATATCGCGGTACCCCCCACGTGGACGTGGATCGGCCCCCGCTCGGCAAGCAGCGACGACATGTCCGACGCCGACAGGCGCTCACCGCTGCGCTCCACGTGCCGGAGTCTCGCCCATCCCCCCGACCGGGGGAGAACGGGGCCCGAGCGGCCTCCGAAGGGAGCGTTGGATACCCTCTCTCGCCGGGCGCCGGCCGTGGTCTTCGGACCAGGCACGGACGTTCGTTACCGAGATGAGCAAGCGCCAGTGACACAGGCTCAGGCCACCGCCGCCCCCCTCCGGGCGGACGACCACGCGCCCGAGATCGCCGACACCGAGCCGGCCGCGCACGAGACCCGGGACCGCATCATCACGGGCACGATCACGGTGCTGCCGTTCGTCGCCCTGGGCGTGGTCTGCTGGCAGGTCTGGTCGGACCTGCTGCGCTGGAGCGACGTGGCGGTGTTCCTGATCATGTACCTGCTCACCGGGCTCGGGGTCACCGTCGGGTTCCATCGCCACCTCACCCACCGCAGCTTCGCCACCAGCCGCCGCATGCGCGGCCTGCTGGCCATCCTCGGCTCGATGGCCATCGAGGGGCCGGTCACGGCGTGGGTGGCCGACCACCGAAAGCACCACGCCTTCTCCGACCGCGAGGGCGATCCCCACAGCCCCCACGTGGACCACGGCGGCGGCTGGGGCGGGGCGCTGCGCGGCCTCTTCCACGCCCACGTCGGCTGGCTCTTCATCCACACCCACCGCGGCAACAAGGCGCGCTACACGCCCGACCTCCAGAAGGACCCGGTGGTGAGCTGGGTGGACCGCACGTTCGTGCTCTGGGTCACGGTCGGGCTGCTGCTGGCCTTCGCCCTCGGCTGGGCCATCGGCGGGTCCGTCGGCGCGGGCCTCACCGGCCTACTATGGGGCGGCGGGGTCCGAATGCTGGTGGTGCATCACGTCACCTACAGCATCAACTCCCTCTGCCACTTCTTCGGGGAGAAGCGCTTCGCGACGGGTGACGAGTCCCGCAACCTGCTCTGGCTCTCCCTCCCGACGTTCGGTGAGTCGTGGCACAACAACCACCACGCCTTCCCCACCTCGGCAGCCCACGGTCTCCGGCGGCGCGACCCGGACCCGTCGGCCGCGGTGATCTGGGTGCTCGAGCGCCTCGGCCTCGTGTGGGACGTGGTGCGCGTCGCGCCCGAGCGCCAGGCCAAGCGGGCGGCGGCGCCTGACGTGGGCCACTGATGGGCGACTCCGGCCCGCTGCTGCGCGAGTTGCAGGCGGCGCTGCCCGCCCGCCCCTTCTCGCTTGAGCTGTGGGACGGCAGCGCGCTGCCCTCCACCACCGGCGGTGGGCCGGCCTTCCGCGCCTCGCGCCAGGCCGTGGGCCACATGCTGCGCGCTCCGGGGCAGCTCGGCGTGGGCCGCGCCTACGTGAGCGGGGCACTCGAGGTGGACGACGTCGAGAAGGCGCTCGACCTGCTCGACTCCTGGCAGCCCCCGCCGATGGACCGGGCCACCCAGCTGCGGCTGGCCGTGGCCGCTGCGCGCGCCGCGGGCCCCATGCGGCCGCCCCCGGTGCCGACGGCCGAGCTGCGGCCGCGCGGACGGCGTCACAGCCTGGTGCGCGACGCGCGTGCCGTGCGCCACCACTACAACCTGCCGCCGGAGTTCTTCGCGCTCTTCCTCGACGACTCCATGACGTACAGCTGCGCGCTCTTCAGGGAGAACGCGGACACCCTCGAGGAAGCGCAGTTCGCCAAGCTCGACCTGGTCGCGAGGAAGCTGGACATCACACCCGGCCAGCGGGTGCTGGACATCGGCTGCGGCTGGGGCAGCTTCGCCATTCACGCGGCCGGCCAGTACGGCGCAGCGGTCACCGGCATCACCCTGTCCGAGCCCCAGGCCGAGCACGCGCGCCGTCGCGTGGAGCAGGCCGGCCTGGCCGACCGCATCGACATCCGCGTCGCCGACTACCGCACGCTCGAGGCCGAGCCGTTCGATGCGGTGGCCAGCATCGGCATGGTCGAGCACGTGGGCGCTCGCCAGATCGACGTGTACGCGGCCCAGATCGCTCGCCTGCTCAAGCCCGGCGGACAGGTGCTCAACCACGGCATCACGCGGCTGCGGCACACCGATCCCGAGGCGGGCCCGTTCTCCGAGCGCTACGTGTTCCCGGACGGCGCGCCGCTGCACCTGTCCCGGATCGTTATGGCCATGGAGCGCGCCGGGCTGGTGAGCGAGCACGTGGAGGGCCTGCACGGCCAGTACCAGCGCACGCTCGCCCATTGGGCGCGGCGGCTGGACGAGAACTTCGAGCGGGCGCTCGCGCTCGCCGGCCCCGACCGGATGCGGGTGTGGCGCCTCTACCTGCGGGTGGCCCGGCGCGGCTTCGAGAACGGGTTCATCTCCGTCTACCAGGTCCGCGCGCGGCTGCCCGGACCCGTCCCTTCGCCCTCTAGGCGGTTCGAGCGCGCGCCCGAGCCGGTCTCGGCGCCGGCTTAGGCGGCCAAGCCGCGCGGCGTGACCCGAGCTCCAGCTCGGCGAGCGCGTCATCCAACATCACCGGCAACCCGCCGATCCGCGGCAGCACGGAGGGATCGGCATGCAGCCCGAAATGCGCGTGGTCGCCGTAGGTCAGGACCCCGATGGCCAGCGCGTGGCGGTCCGGTATCGGTATCACGGGGTAGATCGACCGGACCTGGGCGCCCGCCGCGTGAAGCGCCACCCGCGGTCCCGGCAGGTTCGAGATGGTCAGGTTGTAGAGCCTCGGGCTCACCGCCAGCCGCGCGGCACGCTCCTTCAACGGCTCCGGAAGCGCCCCCATCCCCTGCAGCAGCGTGGCGCTGCCGGAGATCCTCCCCGACGTCTTGAGGTCGGCCATCTGCTCGACCACCGCGGCCAGGCGGTCGGCGCTGCGTGGCCGCGACACGGGAAGGTCCATGAACGCGAAGGTGATGCGATTTCCCTGGGCCGGGTCGTCGGCGGCATCGCGGACGCTCACCGGCACCATCACGCGCAGGTCCCGTGCCTCGTCGCCGCGGCGAGCGGCAAAACGGCGCAGCGCACCCGCGCACACGGTCAGCGTCACGTCGTTGAGCGTGACGCCGAGCCTGCGTCGCAGCTCCAGCATCCGCGAGAGCGGGACCCGATGGGTCACCAGCGTCCGCCCCGGGCCGATGGGCACGTTGAGGTACGAGTCGTGCGCCGGGCGCAGCGCGTCCTCGGCCAGCGACAGCGCCGCACGGCGCAGGGTGTCCGCGATCCGCAGCGTGCGTGCCGGCGACCGCGCCATCGACACCGCCCGCCGCGCCGCACGGAACTGGTCCAGGGCGATGTCGGCGATCGAGTCGACTGCCAGCCTCACCGGTCCGTCCGGCGCGGCCGGCGACCAGTCCACGGCCGAGGGGCGCTCCTGATCGTCCCCGACGTCGAACATCAGCATCCCCAGCTCGACGGCGGCGACGCCGTCCACCATGGCGTGGTGGACCTTGCCCAGCAGCGCGGCGCGGCCGCCGCTGAGACGCGGCACCACGAGGATCTCCCAGAGCGGCCGTCCGCGGTCGAGCGGACGGGAGAGGAACCTGTCGGCCACCGCGCGCAGGCCGTCACGATCCAGGCGGCCGTTCCCCTCGGAGCGGACGTGCTCGGCCACGTCGAAGTCGGCCACGTCCTGCCAGACCGGCTCGTTCACGCTGAGCGGCACCTTGACCACGCGCTGGCGAAAGCGCGGCGCCAGGTGCAGCCGCGCCTCGATGCGATCGGTCAGCAGGCAGGTGTCGAGTCCCGCGGATCCCGGCGGCAGGTCCACGATCGAGATCCATCCCACGTGCATGTGAGCCGTCGGGGTCTCCACGCGCGGAAGGAGGAGTCCATCGCCGACAGCCGGGCCATGTCTCGAGGATCGGCGGCCGGGACGCCGGAACACACCGACACCGGGCCAAAGATCGGGTTGCGCGGTCCGCCACCCGGTCCAGGACCGCGCGGGCGGTCTCCGCGCAAGCACCCGGCTCGGCCGGGTGCGCCGCGACGTTTTCAGGACACCAGGACGGCTTCGTCCACGGCGCGAACCTGCGCTCCCGCCGGCACGTCGGAGCAGAAAAGCTCCGCCATCGCGCCCACCACTCCGGGCAGGGCGGCGTCTCCGCGGGCCAGCTCGAGCTGGCGCATCGCCCCGGTGGAGTCCGCCAGATTCCTGACGGCCAGCAGGTCGTCCTCGCAGCCGAGCGCACGGGCGTGCGGGCGGCAGGCGCGAATCAGGTTGTCCAGTTGCAGGCGAGCCGGCACCATGCGCTCGCTCACCGGGTCCAGCAGACGGGCGTCCATCCCGTCGCGAGCGGCGATGAAGCGGTTCTCCTCCAGCAGCTCGGGCCGGTCGAGCACCTCGTCCGGGAGGTAGCCGTCCTCCAACTCCAGGCGCGCGACGGACTGGACCAGCGCCACGAGCGCCGCCGTCTCCGACACGGTGCTCTGCACGTCGAGGATGCGCACCTCCACGGTCCCGAAGCGCGGCTGCGGTCGCACGTCCCACCAGAGGAAGGTCGGCTCCTCCAGCGCTTCGCAGCGCAGCAGCATGTCCACAGCGTCGGTCCAGTCGCGGTACCCGCGGAAGGCTCGCGGCACCCCCACGCGGGGAAAGGCCTGGAACAGGGGCGTGCGCGCCGAGGCCAGCCCCGTGTCGCGCCCCTGCCACATCGGCGAGTTGGCGGACAGCGCGAGCAGCATGGGCAGGTGCCCGCGCATGCGGTTGAGCAGGTCGATCGCGGCATCCGGATCGGACACGCCGACGTGCACGTGCAGCGCGAAGGTGGGCTCGCGCCGGGCGAGCTCGCGCATCTGGTTGTAGACGCGCTGGTAGCGCGGGCCGGTGGACACGCGCGTGTCCTGCCAGACGGCGAACGGATGCGTCCCGCTGGCCGCGGCCCGCAGTCCGAGCTCCACGAGGTGCGCCTCCAGCGCGGCCCGCAGGACGGTGAGCTCAACGGTCGCGCCACTCACGTCGGCGTGCACCCCCGAGCGCAGCTCCAGCGCCGACTTGTGCGTCTCGGCGGTCACGTGTGCGCCGAGGTCCTGGTCAAGCGCCGGCAGGACGCGGTCGATCTCCTGGGCCAGCGACCACCCGTCGGGGTCGAGGAGCATGATCTCCTCCTCCACGCCGAGCGTCAGGTCGCGCGGCGTGGCCGCAGACCCCCAGCGTGCCCAGTCGGGGAGGGTCATGCCGCCACCGTGTTCGGCGCCCTGGCCTGTTGGCTCGAGGCTTCCACCAGTTCCGAGAACAGGGCCGCCTGCTCGGGGCGGTCCACCAGGCACTCCGCGTGCCACTGGACCCCGAGCACGAAGTCCCGCCCCGGATGCTCGACCGCCTCCACCACACCGTCCGGCGCCCAGCCCACCGCCTCGAGCCCGGCGCCCAGCCGGCGCACGGCCTGGTGGTGAAACGAGTTGACCTTCAGCCGCTCGAGCCCCAGCACCGCGGCGACGCGACTGCCCGCGAGCAGCTCCACGCGGTGTGTCGCCTGTTCCGAGGGCTCGGCCTGCCGATGCTCGATGTCGGAGCCGCGCCGGTCGGGCAGGTGCTGGATCAGCGTGCCGCCCGCGGCCACGTTCAGCAGCTGAAGCCCTCGGCAGATGGCCAGGACGGGCAGCCCGAGGTCCAGGGCCTGGCGGGCCACCTTCAGCTCGAACCGGTCGAGCTCGGGCTCGATGGGCCCAAGCCGCCGGTGGGGTCGCGCGTCGTAGGTGCTGGGATCCAGGTCCGGCCCGCCGGAGAGACAAATGCCGTGCAGCTGGGACATGAGCGGCCCGATGGCGCCCGACTGCATCGGGGGGATCACGAGCGGGATGCCGCCCGCCGCCTCCAACGCGCGCATGTACGCCAGGCCCAGAGCCAGCTCGCGCCGCGGCGGCTCCCCCTCCGGGGTCTGCTCCACGCGCTGCGCCGCCCGCATCTCCGACGTCGTTACGCCGATCAGCGGTCTGAAGGTCAAGCGATCACCCAAGTGTCCTTCCCGCCTCCGTCCTGTGAACTGTTGACTACCAGGGCGCCCGGATCGCGCCCGAAGCGGGTGAGCCCGCTCGGGGGGACGCTCACCTCGTCCTCCGAGCTCACCACGAAGGCCCGCAGGTCCACGTGTCGCGGCGCCAGAACGCCATCCCCGTCAACCGTCGGATGCCGCGACAGCATGACCGTCTCCTGCGCCACCCAGGCCTCGGGCTCGGCCCGGACGCGGCGCGCCGCCACTTCACGGTCCTCCGGGGTGGCGTGGGGGCCCACCACGATCCCGTGCCCTCCGTGACCGGCCCGGGGCTTGACCACGACCTCGTCCAGACGGGCGAGCACCGACTCGCGCGTGGACTCCACTCCAAGGTCGTAGGTGGGCACCGATCTGATCAGCGGCTCCTCGCGGAGATAGAAACGGACCATTGCATCAACGTACCCGTGAATCAGCTTGTCGTCAGCAACTCCCCCTCCGAACGCATTGACACATGACAGGCGGCCGGCGCGACACGGGTCGAGCAGAACCTCGGCCACCCAGGTCGCGCGGCCGTCTCGCTCGAGCAGGCGGTCCTCGTCAGTGCGTCGGTAGATCACGTCCACGTCGCGGCTCCCGCCGTCGAGCATCGCCCGCAGTCGGCCGCGGCTGGGGTAGAGGTCGTCGGGGGTGACCAGGGGAACTCCGAGCCTCCGTGCCAGCACCCGGTGCTCGTACCACGCGCTGTTCGACGGCCCGTCCGAGAGCAGGACCACCAGGGGCTCGCCGTCCCCGCCCGGCACCGCCGAGCGGAGGGCCGCCCCGAGCGTTTCGTACACCCCGTCGAGCGGGCGCAGGTGCTTCGGCGGCTCACAGGGAAGGTGGGGACGGCAGGCGTCCCGCGCGGCAACCGCGTAGGTCAGTCCGGAGGGGGTGCGCAGGTTGTCCTCCAGCACGGCCAGGCGTCCATGCGCGCCGCGCACCAGATCGATCCCCGCCATGCTCATGTACGCCCAGTCCGGCACCTCCACGCCGAGCATCCACGGCTCGAAGTGCTCGGCCCCGTCGATCGCCCGCGCGGGCACGATGCCGTCCGCGACGATCCGACGGTCGCCGTACACGTCTGCGGTGAAGGCCCGCAGCGCGCGGACGCGCTGGGCCAGGCCACGCTCCACCAGGTCCCACTCCGAGCGTTCGAAGATCCGGGGGACCGGGTCGACATGAAAGGGCGAGGTGCCGAAGCTGACCTCCATCTTCCGGACGTCGGCGTCGACGGCCTTCGCCAGCGCGGACAGGTCCGCGCCGGCCAGAGCAGACAGGACCGGTTCGTAGGCGGCACGCGGCCGGCCGGCCGCGTCGTAGGCCTCGTCGTGGAACCGGTCGTCCAGCTGGTAGGCGCCGGGCCCGCGCGTGACCTGCGGAGCTGCCCCCATGTTCCAAGGCTAGTCGGGCTCCCGCCGCGTCCGCTTTAGACGCGCGCCCAACTTTTCGCGCTACCGGTTGGACGGTTGGTCCAGTCACGTGAGAGCATGCACCGGTGGCGCACGACGGGCTGACCCGACGATCGCTTCTGCGCCGCGGCGCGGGGGCGGCGGCGCTCGCGGCGGGCGCCTCCGCGCTGGAGGCCCCGGGCGCGCTCGGCGCGCCGGCGGCCGACTGGCGGCTGGGGTTCCAGAGCCTGCGCAAGGAGGTCCGGATCGGGCGGCTGGGTGTGGAGGGCCGCGTGCCCGACTGGCTCGGCGGCACGCTGGTGCGCAACGGCCCCGCGCTCTACGAGGTGGGCGACCGCACGTTCAACCACTGGTTCGACGGCCTGGCCATGCTTCACGCCTTCAGCATCTCGCGCGGGCGGGTGGGCTACGCCAACCGGTTCCTTCGCTCCTCCGCTTACCGGGCGGCGAAGGAGGAGGGGCTGATCCGGTACTCGGAGTTCGCGACCGACCCCTGCCCCGCGATCTTCAACGGCGCCCAGGCCACGTTCTCGCTCGCTCCGGTGCAGAACGCCAATGTCCACGTCGGCCGGCTGGCCCGCCACTTCGTGGCCATGACCGAGGTGGGCCTGCCCGTGCGCTTCGACCCCCGGACCCTGCGCACGCTCGGGGTCAGTGACGTCGAACCGCCGCTGGGTCAGATCGAGACGGTGCACGCCCACCGGCTCCCCGGACGCCGCCGCATCTACTACGAGATCCCGCTGCTGCCGCCCTCGCGTTACCAGGTCAAGGACGCGCGCGGCGGGCGCGCCCCTCGCCAGCTCGCCGCGATCCCCCGCAAGGAACCGGCGTACATGCACTCGTTCGGGCTCACCGAGCGACACGTCGTGCTGACCGAGGCCCCGTTCGTGGTGGACCCGCTCAAGATCATCACCAACTGGGAGCCCTTCATCTCGAACTACCGCTGGGAGCCGTCGCGCGGCGCCACCTTCTTCGTGGTGAATCGCCGCACGGGACGGGTCACCCGGCTCGAGACCGACCCGTTCTTCGTCTTCCATCACGTCAACGCCTTCGAGCGTGACGGCAAGATCACGCTTGACCTGTGCGGCTACGACGACCCGGGGGTCATCGACGCGCTCTATCTGGATCGCCTGCGGGGACGCGGGCGTTCCGCGCCGCTGGCGGAGCTACGCCGCTACGAGCTCGACCTGTCACGCAAGCGCGTGCGGATGAGACCGCTGGCCGAGCCGAGCCTCGAGCTGCCCCGCATCAACTACGAGCGCGCGAACGGACGACCCTACCGCTACGCGTACGGGATCAGCATGAGAGATCACCGGCGCAGCGGCTACGTGGACCAACTCGTCAAGGTCGATGTCCACCGGGGCGAGGCCGACGTGTGGCGCGAGAAGGGCTGCTACCCGGGCGAGGCCGTGTTCGTGCCCTCGCCCCATGCGCGGCGCGAGGACGACGGCGTGGCCCTGTCGGTGGTGCTCGATGCACGCCGGCGTCGCTCGTTCCTGCTGGTGCTGGACGGCCGCTCGTTCACCGAGGTGGCGCGCGCCGAGGTGCCACACCACATCCCGTACGGATTCCACGGCGAGTTGCTTCCCGGCTGATCGCCTTCCCTTCGGGCTAACGCACGAAGTCCTCGGCCAGCAGGTCCATCAGCAGGCCGTCCCTCCATCCGCCTTCCAGCGCCCTCTCGTACCTCCGCAGCACGCCCACCGGGCGGAAGCCGAGCTTGGTGTAGGAAGCGATGGCGACGGCGTTGTCCGCACCGGGGTCGATCACGAGCCGATGGAAGCCGTGGTCGTCGATCAGGTGAGCGCACAGGGCACGGCCCGCCTCGGTGCCCAGGCCGCGGGAATGCAGCTCGGGGTCCACGAAGAGGTCGTATCCCGCGTGGCGGTACATCGGGTCGTCCTCGGACCACCACTGGATGAAGCCGGCGATGCGCCCGTCGAGCAGCATCGTGTAGTTGACCGAGTCTTCCTCGTCGTCGGGCCATTCCTCCGACGGGTCGTGCCACCACCGGCGCACCTCGGGCAGCACGTGCAGCTCCCTCAGCCGCTCGTAGTGCTCGGGAGCGCACGGCACGAGCCGCAGCCTCGGTCCGCTCAGCTCGGGGACGGCCACCGTCGTGATGGTGACAGCAGGTCAGTCGTCGCGGCCGGAGTCGTCCGAGCCACTGCCGCTGTTGTCGCCGCTGCCGCTGTCGTCCGAGCCGCTGCCACTGTTGTCCTCGTCGGGCTCGTCGCCGCCGCGGCCACGTCCATGTCCGCTCGAGTCGTCCCCGGGCCCGTCATCGTCGGTGGGCGACTGCGGAACCGTGTTCACCGGGGGGGTCGTTGCCTGAGCCGAGGTTGTGCTGCGCTCTCCGCCACGGTTGCGGTTGCGGGTCCGCGCCCGCCGCCGCGTGCGGGCGCGCTTCGCCTTGGCCGAGTCCTGTGCCGCCTGCTCGGGGGCCAGGGCCTCGCCCGCGCTCAGCGGCTGCGCCGACAGCCCCACGCTGTCGTCGGAGATGCTGTTGGCCGCCAGGCCGATGCCCACGGCGGCCGCCACCCCGAGCACGGCCAGTGCGACGTTGCGAAGTGTGCGGCGGATACCCATCGATTCGAGGCTAGCCGTCGTCGGGCAAGACGCGCTCAAGGAGCGGGTCAGCTCCAGGTAAGCCCAACGGAAGCAGGATCTCCGCGTGGGCCCCCCCACCCGGGCGGTTCCCGAGCGTCACCCGGCCGCCCCAGCGGCGCGCCAGGGCCTCCACCACGGCGAGTCCCAGGCCGCTGCCCTCGGTGCCCTCGCTGCGCGCGCCGCGGTAGAAGCGCTCGAACACCTGGTCGGCCTCGGACGGCTCAATGCCCGGGCCCTCGTCTGAGACCGTGATCACCACGCGATCGCCACGGCGCTCCCACTCGAGGCTGACCGTCGTGTCCGGCGGGGAGTAGTTGAGCGCGTTCTCGATCAGGTTGTCGAGCATCGCGGCGATGTCGGCCGGCGATCCCCTCACCTCCGTCGCCTGATCCCCGTGGAGCCGGAGCCGATGTCCCGAGCTCTCGGCCGGGCCGCGCCAACGCTCCCGCGCCGCGCGGGCCACGTCCGCCAGGCGCAGCTGCTCGCCGTCGTCACTTTCGGCGTCGCGGGCGAGTGACAGTAGCTGTCCGAGGAGCTGCGCCAGGCGCTCGGTCTCCCGACCGGCGGCGGCAAGATCGCGCGCGACGTCGGGGTCGCTCGTCTTCAGCTCCGCCGACTCGAGCCGCAGGCGGAGGCCGGTGAGCGGGGTCCGAAGCTGGTGAGACGCGTTGGCCACGAAGTCCCGCTGCGCTCGGAGCATCCGCCCCAGACGCGCGGTCATGTCGTTGAACGCCCGGGCCACCTCGCGCTGCTCGCTGGAGCCTTCCGGCGCCACGCGCGCCTCCAGATCGCCGCCGGCCACGCGCCGGGCACCGTCGGCCAGCGCCCGCAGTGGCCGGGTCAGCGACCCGGCGAGCAGCCACGCCACGCCCAGGCCGAGCAGCAGGGCGGCCACGCCCACGCCCACGAGCGCGAGCACGTCGCCGCGCACCTCGGACCTCACGGAGTCGACGCTCTGAGTCACCCTCACCGCCCCCACCGTCCGCGTCCCCCGCAACACCGGCACAGCGGTCACGAGCAGCTCCTTCCGGAGCGTGTCGCTGCGGCGCGTGCCCTGCGCGGGACGGCCCGAAAGCGCATCACGGACCTCGGGCCGGCTGCCGTAGAAGCTCGCGGCCAGCCCACGGCCGGCGGAGTCGGCGATCAGCCGTCCACGCGGGCCGACCACGATGGCCCGGCCGCCGAGATCGGCCGCGGCTCCCTCCAGCAGGGACTCCAGCTCGTCGCGGTCAGACAGCCGGCCGGCCACGCCGGCGGCCAGCAGCTGGGCTTGACCCTGCGCCTCGCTCTTGATCTCGGCGTCCACGCGCCGGGAGATGTTCAGCGCCAGGGGCACCTCCAGGGCGACGATCACCAGCACCAGCACGTAGGCGAACGCGGCCAGCAGCCGCGTCCGGAGGCTCACCGCGCCGGTGAGGCGCCGAGCTCGTCGGCGCCCGAGAAGCGGAACCCCACGCCGCGCACGGTGTGGATGAAGCGCGGGGCGGCGGAGGCCTCGCCCAGCTTTCGGCGGAGGCTCGAGACGTGCACGTCCAGCGTCTTGGTGGAGCCGAACCAGTTGACGTCCCAGACCTCGTCGATCAGCCGCTCGCGGGAGACCACCGAGCCCGCCTCGCGCATGAGCAGCTCAAGCAGCTCGAACTCGCGGCGGGTCAGATCCACCTCGGTGCCCGAGAGGGTCACGCTGCGGCGGGCGGGATCCAGGCGCAGCTCACCCACCTCGATCGGTACCTCGGCCCCCGCCTCGCGCGGCGGCCCGGCCGTCCGACGCAGGACCGCGCGGATGCGCGCCACCACCTCGCGGGCCGAGAACGGCTTGACCACGTAGTCGTCCGCCCCCAGCTCGAGGCCCACGATCCGGTCGGTCTCCTCGCCCCGGGCCGTGAGCATAATGATGGGCACGTCCGAGCTCCGCCGCAGCTCGCGGCAGACGTCGTAGCCGGACCCATCCGGAAGCATCACGTCAAGCAACACGAGGTCCGGTGGGCTGTGCCCCGCCTTCTCCAGCGCGTCCGCCACCGTGCCCGCCACGCGTGTGTCGAAGCCCTCGCGCTCGAGGGCCTCCGCCAGGGGGAGGGTGATGGACTCCTCGTCCTCCACCATCAGGACGCTCGGGCGCCGGCCGGCCACGGAGGGCATGCTAGGCCGCGCGCAGGCGTCGGGGCGCAACCGTGCCGGGGCGGCTGGCGGCCGCCCCGGCACAGGTGACACAGGGTCGGGTCAGTCGTCGTCGCCGCCGCTGCCGTCGTCGCGGTCGTCGCGGTCGTCGCGCTCGCCGTCGTCGCGCTCGCCGTCGTCGCCGTTGTCGCCGTCGTCGCCGTTGTCGCGGTCACTGCCACCGCCGTGGCTACCGCTGCCCTCGCCGTCGCCCTCGGAGCGGTCGTCGGAGTCATCGCCGCCACCGCCACTGGAGTGGTCGGGGGAGTCGTCGCCGCCGCGACCGTGGCCCGAGCCGTGGTCGTCGTCGACTTCGTCCTCGTGCCCGTTGCCGCGACCCGAGCGGTCCTCCTCCACCCGCCCCGCGCCGGTGCAGCGGGGGTCGTTGGCATGCTCGGCCTCGTCGCACGGGCCGGAGATGTCCACCCCGTCGGGGGTAGTGGTCGTGCCGGTGCCGTCGGGCACCACCACGCCGTCGCAGCGGGGATCGTTGGCGTGCTCGGCCTCGTCACAGGGGCCGGAGATGTCCACGTTGGATTCGTCCGTGCCGGTGCGATCGTCGCGGACGGGACGGTCCTCTGTAGTGGTCGTCTGGGTCTCGGTGGTGTTCGTCGCCTCGGTGGTCTCCGCGGTCGTCGTTCCGGACGGCGAGTCGTCGCTTCCCGAGCCCACGCCGGCCACCACGACCGCGGCCATGACACCCACCAGCACGACGGTGAGCAGCCCGGTGATTGCCTTCTTCATCTGCCTTCCTCCTTGCTCGAAACAGTGGAATCGAGTTTGCGCCGCGGCCGTACAGCCGCCGGGCAGGGGGCGGTCAGGGGTGGCGAAGGAGGCGGTTAGGGCTTGGTAAAGGTGTTAAGGAGCTACGCGGCCGGCAGCGCGAACGCCGCCACGGCCACGAAGTGGGCCACGGCGGCCGCCACGACCAGGACGTGGAACACCTCGTGGTAACCGAACACCGCGGGACTCGGGTCAGGCCGCCGGCGGGCGTAGACGAGCGCCCCGGCGGTGTAGAGCACCCCGCCTCCCAGCAGCAGGGCCAACGCGCCGATGCCCGCCCGGTCGATGATCTGGGAGAAGGCGACGAGCGAGAACCAGCCCAATGCGACGTAGACCGCCGCGGCCAGCCACTTGGGTGCGCTGACCCACACGAGGGAGAACACGATTCCCGCGGCGGCGCCGCCCCAAACTCCGGCCAGCACCACGGTCTGCGTGGATCCCGAGAGCACGAGCGCGGCGAAGGGGGTGTAGGTCCCGGCGATCAGCACGAAGATCATCGAGTGGTCGATCCGCCGCCACCTCGCCCGCACGGCCGGCCGCCACGAGATGCGGTGATAGAGCGCACTGGTGCCGAGGAGGCCCGCCAGCGCAACGGCGTAGACGGCCGCGGCGGCCGTGGCGCGCCCCGGCGGGGCGGTCATCACGAGCACGACGCCCGCAACCAGGGCCACGAAGAAGGACCACTGATGCACCACCCCGCGCAGCCGTGGCCGCGGCGGGATCAGCGGGGTGGGAATGGCCTCGGTCATCGGATGTGCACGCCGGAGATGGCGCGGGCGATCACGAGGCGCTGGATCTCCGAGGTGCCCTCGAAGATCGTGTAGATCTTCGCGTCGCGGTGCATGCGCTCCACCGGGTACTCGCGGGTGTAGCCGTTGCCGCCCAGGATCTGGATCGCGCGCTCTGTGGCCCACACCGCCACCTCGCCCGCTTTGAGCTTGGACATCGACCCCTCCGCGGCGGTGAAGGTGTGGCCCTGGCGCCCCATCCAGGAGGCGCGCCAGACCAGCAGCCGAGCGGCGTCGATCTCCATCTTCATGTCCGCCAGCGCGAAGCCGATGGCCTGGTTCTCGATGATCTTCTTGCCGAACTGCTCGCGCTCCTTGGCGTAGTCGAGCGCGAACTCGTAGGCCGCGCGGGCGATGCCCAGCGCCTGCGCGCCGACCGTGGGGCGTGAGACCTCGAAGGTCTGCATCGCGGCCTGGCGCTTTCCCTTGGTGCCCTCGCGGGCGCGGGCCAGCCGCTCGTCGAGCTTGTCCTTGCCCCCCAGCAGGTTGGCTCCCGGGATGCGGCAGTCGTCGAGGAACACGTCGGCGGTGTGCGAGGCGCGGATGCCGTGCTTCTTGACCTTGGTACCCATCTCCAGGCCCTTTGTGTCCGGACCGATCACGAAGGCGGCCTGGCCGCGGGCTCCGAGCTCGGGGTCCACCGAGGCGACGACGACGTGAACGGCGGCGATCCCGCCGTTGGTGGCCCACGCCTTCTGCCCGTTGAGCACCCACTCGTCGGTGGCCTCGTCGTATCGCGCGCGAGTGCGCAGCGAGGACACGTCGGAGCCGGCGTCGGGCTCGGACACGCAGAACGACCCCACCTTGGGATCCTCAGGGGTCCCGTAGCACTGGGGCACCCACTCGAGCAGCTGCTCGGTGGTGCCCGAGGAGTAGATCCCGGCCACCGCGAGCGTCGTGCCCATGAGCGACATGCCGATTCCGGCGTCGCCCCAGAACAGCTCCTCGTTGACTATGGGGAAGGTCAGCCCGCTCGGGTCCGCCCAGAACTGCGCGACCCCCTCGAAGCCGTAGAGCCCGATCTTGGCCGCCTCCTGGATCACCGGCCAGGGCGTTTCCTCGCGCTCGTCCCACTCCGCGGCCGCCGGGCGGACGACGCTCTCGGCGAACCCGTGGACCCAGTCGCGGATGTCCTTCTGGTCGTCGGACAGCTCGAGGGAGAATGCGGGCGCGTCGTCGCCGGGCCCGTCACCCGTGGCCGCGGCCACGGCGTCCGCCACCGCGGTGGCGCTGTCGGTCTCGGGGCTCTGGGCAGCTGACATCGGCTTATTCCAATCCTCGGGGGTGGCTAGAGGCTGAACGATCCTCTGATTGGGGTTATGGTTCTTTCTTGGATG
>Ga0136614_10000766_pt1 | contig 17324 bp, 20 predicted proteins | sample AntDrymUQ2792106_2_FD_106643 | JGI IMG/M metagenome (GOLD analysis project Ga0136614, IMG submission 106643) | Polar desert sand microbial communities from Dry Valleys, Antarctica - metaG UQ279 (21.06) | ecosystem: Environmental > Terrestrial > Soil > Desert | place: Antarctica: Dry Valley... | reverse complement strand
TCGCACGAGTGCGCGAGGGGCTCGGTCTTCGCAAGGGCGAATGGCTGCGCGGTCGCGGCTGGCGAGACGCCGGCTGGCCGGCTCCACCCACGAAGGAGGCGCTCGACGAGGTTGTTTCCGGGATCCCGGTTGCCTTGCTTGCCCAGGACTCCCATTCGCTCTGGCTCAACTCGGCCGCTCTGGCGCGGGCCGACGGCGACCTCGAGGTCGAGGGTGGAGTCGTCGAGCGGGACGGTCGAGGCGAGCCTACGGGCGTGCTCCGCGAGGAGGCGTGCTGGCGGTTTCGCGACAGGTACGTCGCGATCAGCGACGAGGAGCACGTCCGGGCGATGCACGAGGGGCTCCGCGTGGCGGCGGCGCGCGGCGTAACCGGCATCCACGACAAGGACGGCTGGATCGGCGCGCTCAGGTTCTGGCAGGAGCTGGAGTCAGAGGGTGCATTGAGTTTGCGCGTCTGGCAGTCGCTTCCGCACGAGGAACTCGACCGGCTTGCCGCACTGGGTCTCCGCAGCGGCTTCGGCAACGACCGACTCCGGGTCGGCTACCTCAAGGCCTTCATGGACGGCACGCTCGGGTCGAAGACCGCGCGGATGTTGGACGGTTCCGGCGTGCAGATCACGAGCCGCGAGGAGCTCGTGCAGATCGTGCGTCGCGCGGCGCCTGCGGGCTGGCCCGTCGCGGTGCACGCGATCGGGGATCTTGCCAACCGTGAGGCGCTCGACGCGTTCGAGGAGACGCGCGACGCATGGGCGCCGCTCGGGCTCCGTCACCGGATCGAGCACGCACAGGTCCTGGCGCCCGAGGACGTCGGCCGTTTCGACGCGATCGGCGTCGCGGTCTCTGTCCAGTTCAGCCATGCCCCATCCGACCGTGACCTGGCCGACCAGCTCTGGGCCGGAGTGACGGATCGAGCCTATGCCTACCGGTCGCTCTGGGACTCGGCCGCGGTCCTCGTGAACGGCTCGGACGCACCCATCGAGGAGCTCGACCCGCTGGCAGGAATCCGCGCAGGCGTCCTCCGCACGATCGACGACCGGCCGGCCTGGCATCCGGAGCAGGCACTCACCGTGGAGCAGGCGCTGCACGCCACGTGTGTGACCCCGGCCTGGCTTGCCTACGACGAGCGCCGCCGCGGCAAGCTGATCCCGGGTTACCTCGCCGACCTCGTCGTCCTCGACCGAGATCCGCTCGCGATCGAGCCGGAGGGGCTGGCTGACGTCGAGGTCGTCGCGACCATGCTCGGCGGCCGCTGGGTCCATAACCCGCCCCCCTGGGACTAACTCTCCGGACTCAGCCCCCGAGCGCTGCGAAGTCGCGGAGGAGCTCCTTCGCCGCCTCCACCGCAAGTGGGATGTGCTCGACGAGCAGGCGCTCGTTGGGCGAGTGGATGTTGCCTTCGGGCAGGTCGAAGCCGGTGATGATCGTCGGGATCTCCTTCTCTGCCAGCGCCGGGACGATCGGCAGGGTCCCGCCGACACGGATCAGGAGCGGCCGTGCTCCCACCACTCGCTCGAACGCGTCCTGCCCAAGGCGGATCGCCGGGGTATCCGTTGGGATGAGCCCGGGAGCGGCGCTCGACCAGCGCTCGACCTCGACATCTGCTCCTTCCGGGGCCGCAGCGCGGAAGAGCCGCTCGAAGACCGGTGCGATCTGGTCGGGATCCTGGCCGGGCGCGAGCCGGATCGACACGTTCGCCTCCGCGGTGACCGGTAGCACGGTCTTCTGGAGGTGTGGCTCTCCGCCGGAGATCCCGTTGACGTCGACCGCAGGTCGTGCCCAGGTACGGACGTAGAACTCCTCTGCTGCCTTCGAGTCCGAAGCCCGGGCTCCACCATCCGAGAGCACCTGCGATCCGGGATCCAACTCCCTCCAGGCCACGAGCTCGTCCTCCGTCGGCGTCGCGACCCCGGCTCTGAGGGGCTCGGGCGGAAGTCCGTCGACGCCGGCCACCACGCCTTGCAGCGCCTGCATCAGCGCGTGGTTTGCGTTCAGCCCGGCTCCGCCGAAGACGCCCGAGTGGAGATCCCGCTCGCCCGTCCGCACACGGACGTGGAAGTAGACGAGCCCTCTGGTCGCTACGTGGAAGACCGGCGCGCCCGGCCGCAGCATCGCGGAGTCGAAGATGACCGCCGCGTCCGCCCCACGCTGATCCTGTTCGATGAACTCGACGACCTGGTGGCCGCCCGTTTCCTCCTCCCCGTCGCAAACGAACCGGACGTTGACGGGCAGCTCGCCGGCCGTCGCGAGCGCCTCGGCCGCCTTCAGGAGCGCATAGAGCTGGCCCTTGTCGTCAGCCGTGCCGCGTGCGTACAACCAGCCGTCTCGCACGGTGGGCTCGAACGGGTCGCTCTCCCACTCCTCGAGCGGCGCGGGCGGCTGAACGTCGAAGTGGCCGTAGCAGAGCACCGTCGGCGCGTCGTCCGCCCCCGACGACGCCCGAACCTCACCGACGACGAGCGGAAAGGTCGGCGTCTCCACAAGATCGGCCCCGCCACCCATCCCCCGAATGAATTCGGCCACCCACTCTCCGGCACGGCGCACGTCGTCCTTGCGCTCGGGATCGGCGCTGATCGAGGGGATGCGGAGAAGCTCGGAGAGCTCCTCCAGCCACTGGGCGGGAAGATCAGCCACGACGCGCGAGTCTATTCCGTCGCCGCGGAACGGGCTCTGCCCGTTGCGCTCGAAGACTCTCGACCGCAGAGTCGCCCAGTTCACGGTTGACGCGCCGCGCGGCTTCTGGACCGTCGCGGAAAGTCGCGAGACTTTCAGCGAAAGCGAGCTGCTAGGCGACGCGCAATTTTTGCGAGTCGGACAGGGCCCGAAGCTTCTTCAGACTCTGGTTCTCGATCTGCCGGATCCGCTCGCGCGTGACCTGGAAGGTTCGACCCACCTCGTCGAGCGTCCGCGGCTGCTCGCCGTTGAGCCCGTAGCGGAGCTCGAGCACCCGCCGTTCGCGTTCGGACAGCGTGTGCAGGATCTTCACGAGCGCCTCCTTGCGAAGGACCTCCCCGGCTACCTCGTCGGGTTGCGGCGCCAGTTCGTCGGTGATGAAGTGCCCGAACTCGGACTCCTCGTCGTCCCCGACCGGCTTCTCGAGCGAGACCGGCGTCTGGGCGCTCCGGCGGATCTGGTCTACTTCTTCGACCGTCAGGTCGAGCTCCAACGCGATCTCGTTCGAGTTCGGCTCGCGGCCCCGCTCGGCCCGGAGCTTGCGTTCCGTGCGAAGGATCTTGTTCAGCTTCTCGACCACGTGAACGGGCATGCGAATCGTGCGCGCCTTGTCGGCGAGCGCCCGCGCGACGGCCTGGCGGATCCACCACGTCGCGTAGGTGGAGAACTTGAACCCCTTGCGGTGGTCGAACTTCTCGGCTGCGCGAACGAGGCCGATCGTGCCCTCCTGGATCAGATCCAGGAAAGGCAGGCCCTGGTTGCGGTAGCGCTTGGCGATCGAGACGACCAGGCGAAGGTTCGCCTCGACCATCTCCTGCTTCGCGCGATGGTCGCCGCGCTCGATCCTCTTGGCAAGCTCGATCTCCTGGGCAGCGGTCAGCAGATCGACCCTGCCGATGTCCTTGAGGAAGAGCTGGAGCGCCTCGGTGGAGACCTCCCGCTCGTCGACCTCGGCTTCGACCTCGGGGGCCTTCTCCACGACCTCGATGTGCAGCTCCTCGAGCTTCACGTGCAGCTCCTCGACCTGGGCAGGCTCGAGCTCGAGCTCGTCGACCGCGACGGCCAGATCCTCGGACGCAAGTTGCCCTGTCTCCTGGGCGCTAGCGATCAGCGCCTCGAAAATCCCCTCGGCGGGTGGTGCCTGCCCCGCGATCCCCACTTGCTCCACCGGTACCCCTCTCATTTCCGGTTGGTTTCCGCCCAAAATCTGCTCGAACATTCCGCATCCTTCCAGAGGACCTCCGGAACCGCCATAGGCCGACCGGCCCATCTTTCGGTTTCCTGGTCCTAGCTTCGATCAGCGTCTCTGCACGATTTCAAGGCGATCGAGGAGCCGTTTTGCTTCGAGCGAGAGCGGCGGTCCCAGGCGTGTCGCGCGGATCAGTTGCCGCTTCGCCTCCGCGACGTCGCCCAGCCACAGGAGCAGGAGCCCGAGGTGGAAACGAACCGTTCCCGCCCGCGGAAACCGCCTCGCCAGCGGGCCTAGGCGAGAAAACGCTCGTTCCGGGTGCACCTTGTCGAACCGTCCCACGGCGTCCGCGACCCGGGCGTCGGGGCTCGCGGGCGTGAGCCTTGCCGCGGCGGCGAACTGCTGGAGCGCGGACACGGGCCGGTCGAGCCGCTGAAGCGCAACGCCGAGGAGGAGCTTCGAGCGGGCGTCGGACCTCCGAGCCATGCGTCGCAGCACAGCGAACTGGCCCGGCGCGTCGAGACGGCTCACCGAGGCGGGCCCGCGGAAGCTCGGGACGAAGGTCGGCAGGCCCGGCGGGAACCGCCGAAAGAGCAGATCGCCGGCGCGCACCGCGAAGGCCGTGTCGGGATCCCGTGCCCGAGCCGCGCTCCAGGCCTCCACCGCACCGTTCCCGTCTCCGCTCCAGAACCGTGCGAGGCCGAGGTGGAACTGGACAGCGCCACTCCGTGGGTGAAGCCGAGCCAGCTCCTCCAGACGCTCGAGGGTCCCGTCGGGCCAGGCGGAGATCGCCTCAGCGGCCTCCGCCTGGAGGGAGCTCTGCCTCGCGAAGAGTGCGCGCGCCTCCTCGCGCCGGCCGCCTGCGTGTACCTGCCCGGCCCGCCTCAGCACTTGCGCCTCAGGATCGGTGCGAACACCGAGGTCGAGCAGGACGGGAGGCGCGCCCTGCGGCCTGGCCGCTTCCGGCTCGTCGCCGCCGAAGAGCGTCAGACCGCCGACGACCCCGAGGGCCGCGGCGAGAGCCGTCGAGAAGACGATCAGCACGCGGGTGCGCCGGGTCATGGGCTCCCACGGTAGCCCGAGGGTCGCTGGCTATCCTCGCCTTATGGCCGACACGGCACGCAGCCGCGAGATCACGGCGCGCGACACGCCCGGGTCCCTCGAGGCGAGCGGCGCGCTCCTCGTCGACGTGCGCAGCGACGAGGAGTGGCGATTGGCCCACATTCCCGGCGCGCTACACGTCCCGCTCTCGCAATTGGAGGGCCGGCTCCCGGAGCTCGCGCCCGACCGGAAGCGCCCCCTCGTCACCTACTGCGCCGTGGGCGCCCGCTCGCTGCACGCGCTCCCGACCCTCGACGAGCTCGGCTACGAGGACACCGTCTCGATGGCGGGCGGGATCGTCGCCTGGCAGGAGCTCGGCTACGCCGTGGAGTCCGAGAGCGCCCTCGACGCGGAGCAGCGCGACCGCTACAGCCGGCACCTCCTGATCCCGGAGGTCGGCGAGCACGGCCAGCGGAAGCTGCTCGAGACGAGCATCCTCTTGATCGGAGCCGGAGGGCTCGGCTCGCCGTCTGCCCTCTACCTCGCCGCGGCCGGAATCGGCCGGATCGGGATCGTGGACGACGACGTCGTCGACTCGTCCAACCTCCAACGTCAGGTCCTCCATTCGACCGCAGGTCTCGGAGAGCGAAAGGTGCGCTCGGCGAGGAAGGCGCTCGAGGTGCTGAACCCGGACGTCGAGGTCCTGACCTACGAGGAGCGGCTGACCTCGGAGAACATCGATCGGATCCTCGGCGAGGGTTGGGATCTCGTCGTCGACGGCGCCGACAACTTTCCGACTCGCTACCTCCTGAACGACGCCTCCGTCTGGCACGACATCCCGGTCGTCCACGGCTCCATCTACCGGTTCGAGGGCCAGGTCACGGTCTTCAAGCCCCACGACGGTCCGTGCTACAGGTGCCTCTTCCCGCAGCCCCCGCCGCCGGAGCTCGCTCCGAGCTGCGCAGAGGGTGGCGTCCTGGGAGTTCTCCCGGGTGTGATCGGATCGCTCCAGGCAAACGAGGCGCTGAAGCTGGCACTTGGGATCGGCGAGCCTGCGGTCGGCCGGCTCCTGCTCTTCGACGCCCTCTCGGCCCGCCTCGACGAGGTGCAGGTTCGGCGCGACCCCGAGTGCCCGGTCTGCGGCGTCGACCCGACCATCACCGAGTACATCGACTACGCGGAATTTTGCGCAGCGCGATGACGACGGTTCGAATCCCACCCACGCTCCGCTCCGAGACGGGCGGGGAGTCCTCGGTCCCCGCAGAGGGCGCGACGGTGCGAGAGCTCCTTGACGATCTCACCGGGCGTTTCCCGGCGCTGCGCGAACGGATCTACCCGGAGGGCGTGCTCGCCCGGTTCGTGAACGTCTACGTCGAAGGCGAAGACGTGCGGACGAAACAGGGCCTCGAGACGACGGTTCCGGACGGCTCGACGGTGATCCTCCTACCGGCCATGGCCGGTGGTTGTGGGCGGTCGCTTCAGGTAGCGGCTCAGTCCTGATCCTGAAGTGATCGCCTCCTCCGTTCTCGAGCTCGTCGGGAACACGCCGCTCGTCGAGCTGCGGCGACTCTCGCCGCCAGGCGTACGACTCCTGGCGAAGCTCGAAGGGCAGAACCCCACCGGATCGATCAAGGATCGAGTCGCCAAGGCGATGATCGAGGCGGCCGAGGCCGCCGGCGACCTGGAGTCGGGTCGGGAGATCCTGGAGCCGACCAGCGGCAACACGGGCATCTCGCTCGCGCTCGTCGCCCGGCTCAAGGGCTACCGGCTCACCTGTGTCGTGCCCGAGAACGTCACGGAGGAACGGCTGCGCCTCCTACGGCTGTACGGCGCCGGGATCGTCCTCTCGCCGGGGACGGAGGGCTCGAACGGAGCGGTGCGGCTTGCGCTCGAGCTGGCGGAGCGGGATGACCGGTACTTCGTCCCATTCCAGTACGGCAACGAGGCGAACCCGCAGGCGCACTTCGAGGGTACGGGCGCGGAGATCGCGGCGGAGCTCGACCGTGTGGACGTCTTCGTCGCCGGGCTCGGCACCGGCGGGACGCTGATGGGCGTCGGCCGGCGACTTCGTGAACGCTTCCCCGACGTCCTCACTGTCGCCGCCGAGCCGCTCCCGGGCGACCCGGTCATGGGCTTGCGCTCGCTGGAGGACGGGTACGTCCCTCCCATCCTCGACGTCCGGCAGCTCGATCGGAAGGTCCTGGTCTCGAACGCCGAGGCGGTGGCCGGCATGCGCGCTCTGCTCGAGGAGGAGGGGATCTTCGCGGGCGTGTCTTCGGGCGGCATCCTGCATGTCGCCGGCCGCGTCGCCGGTGAGTTGGACGAGGGGGTCGTGGTGGCGATCCTTCCGGACGGTGGCTGGAAGTACCTGTCCGCGCCGCTCTGGGAGGCCGACGACGTCGAACGGGCGATGGAGCATGGCGTCTGGTGGTAGTCCCGGCCGGAATCCGCGAGGAACTGGCCGCCCACGCAAGGCTGGAGGCACCCAACGAGGCCTGCGGGCTCCTGGCATTCCGGGGCGGCGTCGCCGAGCGCTACCTGCCGGGTGAGAACGCGCTCGCGAGCCCGTACCGTTTCGAGCTCCGCCCGCGCGATCCCGCCGACTTCTTCCTCGAGGACGAGGGCTATCAGCTGGCCGTCTTCCATTCGCACCCGGAGTCCGCGCCGCGCCCTTCGCGCACGGACATCGAGAACATCGGCCTCTGGGAGGGCCGGCCCTACCTGATCCTCCGGGCCGACACGGATGAGCTCGCAGGCTGGCGGATCGCAGACGGCGGCGTCGAGGCGCTGGCCATCGGGTGAGCCGGACGGCCGCGGTTGTCGGCGCCGGGATCTTCGGTGCCTCCCTCGCTCACCGCCTCGCGCGTGATGGCTGGGACGTCTCCCTCCTCGAGCGGCACGAGCCCGGCCACGAGCGCTCGGCATCCGGCGGCGAATCGCGTCTGATCCGGTTCTCGCACGGCGCGGACGCGTGGTACACCCGCTCGGCCTGGAGGGCGCGGGAGCTCTGGCGAGAGCTGGAAGCCGAGACGGGGCGGGAGCTTCTCGTGGAGTGCGGGGTCGTCTGGTTCGCGCGCTCGGAGACGGGCTGGGAGGCCCAGAGCGAGCATGCGCTCCGCGCGGAGGGCATCCCCGTCGAGCGCCTCGGCCCCGACGAGGGCAACAGGTTTTTCCCGAGCTTCGACCAGGGCGACCTCGAGTTCATCGTCCACGAGCCTCAGGCGGGCATTCTGCGAGCCGCCGAGGCGACACGCGCCACCGTCGGGGCGGCGCAGTCGAAAGGCGTTCGCGTCGTCCGCGGGGAGGCGAAGCCGGGCCGCATCGAGGCCGAGGTCGTCGTCTGGGCCTGCGGAGCCTGGCTCGCGTCGCTGTTTCCGGACCTCGTCCCGCTTCGGGTGACGCGCCAGGACGTGGTGTTCTTCGGCGCGGGCGACGGCTGGTCGACGCCGGAGGTCCCCGGCTGGGTCGACTACGACCGGGCCATCTACGGCCTGGGGAACCTCGATGGAATCGGCTTCAAGGCCGCGCCCGACGCGGAGGGGCCCGCATTCGATCCCGAAAGCGACGAGCGGACCGGCGATCCGCGGAGCGAGGAGACCGCCCGCCGGTACACGGCGGAGCGTTTCCCGGCTCTCGCGAGCGCATCCCTGGCGCTGACGAAGGTCTGCCCGTACGCCCTCACGCCCGACACGCACTTCCTGCTCGCGCCGCATCCGGAGCTCCCGGGCAACTGGATCTTCGGCGGAGGATCGGGCCACGGCTTCAAGCACGGGCCGGCGCTCGCCGAATACGCGGCGCGTGTGGTCTCGGGCGAAGAAGAGCCGGACGAGCGGTTCGGGCTCGGCCCGCGGGCGAGCGGACCGAGCCTGCGAACAGCCGGGACTACTTCACCGTGAACGCGCCCTTCATGAACCCCGCGTGCGGCGTGCACACGTACGTGTAGCGGCCGCTCTTGAGGGTCAAGGTCACCGTCTTCGTTCCCATGAAGCGGACGCCTGTGATGACTTTGTTCATCCCTGGGCCCTTGAGCCGGAAGTCGTGGATCGTCGACTTGTCGCTGACCGTGATCGTGTAACGGCCGGCCGGCAATGCGACGACCTTCCTCCCGGCCTTCTTCAGCGTGATCGTGAAACCCGGGCCCGTCGTCCCGGTGAGTCTCGTCGCAGTGGTGCTTGCCGGCGCCGAGAGCGGCACCGCAAGAGCAAGGACTGCCGCGACGGAAATGAGTGTTCGCTTCAACTTGAACTCCTTTGGATCGAGGTACACCCCAAGTTCTACGTGTTGGGGGTGTCCTGCGGATGTCCGTGGCGCGCGGCGCTGTGGATCGCGGCGACGATGTCGTCGAGCTCCTCGTCCTTTGTCAGGCAGGCGATCGCGCCCGCTGCCTTGAGCGCCTCGATCTCGCGGGGGTGGGCCGACGCGGTCAGGCAGATGACCGCGACGTCGGGGCATTCGCGGTGCAGCACGGCCGTCGCTTGAACGCCGTCGAGCCCGGGAAGGCGGTAGTCCAGCATCACGACATCGGGCTCGTACTCCCGGCAGAGCTCGACGACGTCGTTGCCGTTCTCGATCGCGGCGACGACCTCGACGTCGGAGCGCATCCCCAAGAGCAGCACGAGCGCCTCGCGGAAGACGCGGTTGTCTTCGACGAGCGCAACGCGAACGGGCTGCGTCAGAGCGCTTTTTCGACCTTGCCCGCTTTGAGGCAGCGGGTGCAGACGTAGGCGCGGGCGGGTTTACCCTTCAGGAGGATGCGAACCCGCTGGAGGTTCGGATCGAAACGGCGCTTCGTGGCGACCATCGAGTGGCTCCGGTTGTTGCCGAAACTCGGCTTCTTCCCACAGATCTCGCAGACTCTGGACATCGGCGGCGGAGTGTAGCGACCCTCAGCGGGCAGCCGCGCGGAGCTGCTGGAAGACATCGGCCATCTCGAGCGCACCGCGCACGACATCCGCGGCGCGGTCGATCCGGGCCTCGGCCTGCTCGATGGTCTCCGTCGTCAGCACTCCGAAAGCGACCGGCACGCCCGTCTCGATCGCGGCCAGCTGCAGGCCGCTGGCCGCCTCGCCCGCCACGAAGTCGAAATGCGGCGTCTCGCCGCGAACGACGCAGCCGAGCGCAACGATGCAGGCGAAGCGGCGCGTCTTCGCGAGGGCGATTGCCGCAAGGGGGAGTTCGAAGGCACCGGGGACCGGGACGATCGTCACGGCCTCGCGCGGGACGTTCGCGGCCTCCAGCTCCTCGAGGGCGCGCTCGAGCAGGCGGCTCGTGACGTCACCGTTGAAACGGGCGACGACGACCCCCACGGACCGCTCACTCCCGTTCGAGGAGCCCGTCAGCACCTGGTAACCCGAAGGGATCTCGAGCCGGCCCGGCGCGTGGTTCGGGGGCTGCGCCTCGGGCTCCGGCTCTCGGTCGAGCCCGGGCCGTTCCACCTGTTGATCAGGATCGAGGGGGGCAGGATCGATCCCGTTTCCGCGTGCATGGACATGCTCGGTCACGAGTCGAACCGCAGATCCTGATGGTGTAGCCGGTGGCCGAGCTTGTCGCGCTTCGTGGCGAGGTAGCGGCGGTTCTCCTCGTTCGGAGAGGTCTCGATCGGCACCTGTTCGACGACGCGGAGCCCGAACCCCTCGAGGCCGGTGATCTTCTTCGGGTTGTTCGTGAGGATGCGGATCGTCGTCAGCCCCAGGTCGGCAAGGATCTGGTTCCCGATTCCGTACTCTCGCGCATCCGCGGAGAAACCGAGCTCGAGGTTCGCCTCCACGGTGTCGAGCCCGCCCTCCTGGAGCTCATAGGCCTTCAGCTTGCTGAGCAGGCCGATTCCGCGCCCTTCTTGCGCCATGTAGAGCAGAACGCCGCGCTCCTCGGCCCCGATCCGCTCGAGCGCCTGCTCGAGCTGCTCGCCGCAGTCGCAGCGCAGGGAGTGGAAGACGTCGCCGGTGAGGCATTCGGAATGGACGCGGACGAGGACGTCCTCGGCGCCGTCCACGTCGCCCTTCACGAGGGCGATGTGCGGCTTGCCGGTCAACGTCTCCCTGAACGCGACCGCAGTGAAGTCTCCATGGGCGGTGGGGAGGTGGACGGTGACTGTCCGCTCGACGAGCTTCTCGGTGCGCCGCCGGTACTCGATCAGGTCGGCGACCGTGATCAGCTTGATCTCGTGGTGCTCGCAGAACTCGGTGAGGTCGGGCACCCGCGCCATCGTCCCGTCGTCGTTCATGACCTCGCACACGACACCCGCCGGGTTCAGCCCGGCAAGTCGCGCGAGATCGACGGCGGCCTCGGTCTGACCGGTCCGCTCCAGCACTCCTCCCGGGCGGGCCCGAAGCGGAAAGACATGACCTGGCTGGACGAGGTCGCCCGCGCCCTTGTTCGGATCGATCGCGGTCTGGATCGTGCGCGCGCGGTCGGCGGCGGAGATGCCGGTCGTGACGCCTTCGCGCGCCTCGATCGACACCGTGAACGCTGTCTGGAGCGGCGCCTCGTTGTTCTCCGCCATGGGTGGCAGGCGCAGCTCGTCGCAGCGCTCGGGCGTGATGCAGAGGCAGATGAGCCCGCGGGCGTGCGTCGCCATGAAATTGATCGCTGCGGGGGTCGCGAATTGGGCTGCAATCGTGAGGTCGCCCTCGTTCTCACGGTCGGCGGCATCGACGACGATGACGAACTTCCCCGCCCGGATGTCCTCGACGGCCGCCTCGATCGTCGAGAAAACTGGTTCGGTCCTGGTCGCCACGGGCGTCATGCTATCCCGGGCTACCGAGGCGGCCGACGAGCTTCTCGACGTACTTGGCGAGGATGTCGACCTCCAGATTGACCGAATCGTCGGCCTGGAGGGAGCCGAGCGTCGTGACCTCAAGGGTGTGTCCGACCAGGGCTACCGTGAAGGAGTCCTTGACGAGACCCGCGATCGTGAGCGATACGCCGTCGAGCGCGATCGAGCCCTTCTCGACGCAGTAGCGCAGGATCTCCGGCGGCGCCTCGATCGTCAGGCGCTCGCCTTCGCGCGAGCGCACCCGGCCGACGCCGTCGACGTGGCCCTGCACGTAGTGGCCGCCAAGCGGCTCGCCCACGGCGAGCGCAGGCTCGAGGTTCACGGCAGCGCCGAAGCGCTTCGAGCGCGCGAGCGTCTCTTCTAGGACGTCGAAGGCCAGGTGGCCGTTGTCGGCATCGACGACCGTCAGGCACACGCCGTCGACGGCGATCGAGTCGCCGACGTTCGGCAGTAGCGATGACTCGACGACGAGGCGCCGATCCCTGAAAGAAACGGTGCGTGCCCGCTCGCGGACGATCCCCGTGAACACGAGGAGAACGTTACTGACCGAGCGCGATTGCCTCGATCGTCTCACGGACGAGAGGCTGGAGCTTCGGACGGGAGACGTCCGACCGCGCGAGCTCGCCGCGGAGCTCGTCGATCAGCTCCTGTGACTCCGGCCCGACCTGGCCGGGGGAGTCCAGCGCGTCCCGGACATGCCTGAGGTCGACGTGGCCGGCAAGCCAGTGGGAGAGCGTCTGGACGAGGTCAGGGCTCGTTGACATAGGCACTGAGAAGAACGTCCTCTCCGACCGGGAGGGCCGTCAAACGGTACAGCAGGCCTTCCGGGACCTGTCCGGCCAGGAGGAGCGGGCCCACGCCGGAGAGGCGAGAGGCGACGAACAGCAGGAGCTTGTCGATCAGGCCCTCCCGCAGGAAAGCGGCCGCCAGCCGGGGGCCGCCTTCGAGCAGGATCGACTGGACGCCCTCCTCGGCCAGGGCGGCGAGCTCGTCGGCGATCGGGCCAGCGCGCAGCTCGAGCTCCGACCCCTCCGGCAGCGGCGGACGGCCGAACGCAAGCCTGCGCGGCGGGCGAATCACCTCCACGCCGCGGGCGTCGAGCCCGGGGTCGTCCGCAAGGACGGTTCCCATCCCGACGGCGACGGCGTCGGATCCCGCGCGGAGCTCGTGGACGAGCTTCCGGCTCCTCTCGCCGGAGATCCAACCCTCGCCGGGCACGGTCACACGACCGTCGAGCGTCACCGCTGCCTTGTAGGTCACGAACGGCCTGCGGCTCGTGACCCACGTCCGCCACGCCTCATTCTGGACACGGGCCTCGAAGAGGTCGGCATTCTCCACCTGGACGCCGGCGCCGCGGAGCACGTCCAGCCCGCCGCGCGCCTCGGGATTCGGATCCAGGGAAGCAACGACGACCTCGGCGACACCGGCCTCGAGCACCGCCTGGGTGCACGGAGGCGTGCTGCCGTGATGCGAGCACGGCTCCATCGAGAGGTACAACGTCGCGCCCCCGGCTCGCTCCCCCGCCGTCTCCAGCGCCACCACCTCCGCGTGCGGCTCGCCCTTTCGCTCGTGCCAGCCCTCCGCGACGACCTCCCCGTCCCGCACGACGACAGCGCCCACGACTGGGTTCGGGTGCGTCGTGTCCCGCCCTCGCTCCGCCAGCTCGAGCGTCCGAGCCAGGAAATCGGTCACGCCAGCTCTTGGACGAGCCCGTCGTAGGCGCGCGTCAGATCATCGCGACCGAAGATGCTCGTCCCGACGACGAAGAGTGTCGCGCCGGCGTCACGGAGGAGCCTGATGTTGTCCGGGCCCACGCCGCCGTCCACCTGGATGTGCTTCCCGGGGAGGAGCGCACGGAGTCGCTCGATCCGGCCCAGAGCCTCCGGCATGAACGGCTGGCCGGAATAGCCGGGATTGATGCTCATGCAGAGGAGAAGGTCGAACGGCTCCGCGACCTCCGCGACGTGGTTCGGCTCGGTCTCGGGATTGAACGCGAGGCCAACTTCAAGTTCGTGCTGGCGCGCCTTTTGGGCGGTGGCCACCGGATCCGCGACGGCCTCGACGTGGAACGTGACGCTGTCACCGCCGGCCTCCGCGATCGCCTTGAAATGGCTTTCGGGCTGCTCCACCATCAGGTGGCAGTCGAGCCGCCCGCCGAGCCGGTGGACGATCGGCGAGATCGACCGGAGCACGATCGGCCCGATCGTGACCGGCGGGACGAAATGCCCGTCGCCGACATCGAAGTGGAAGATCCGCGCGCCAGACCGCAGCAGCTCTTCGATCTGTTCCCCGAGCCGCGCGAAGTCCGCCGCGTAGAGCGAGGGCTCGACCTCGACCGTCCGGATCCAGTCCCGCCAGGGCACATCCCGATCTTACGGTCGACCCAGGCGAGGGACTGTCCCTCGAAGGTGGCTCGGGGAGACGCGGCCTTTGGAACAATTGTGTGCCGGATGCAGCCTTCAGCCTGTCCGAAGCAGGCGGGCGATGAAGAATCCGGAGGTCTTGTCCCGGTGGGGCAGCGTCAGCAAGATGCCCTCTCGGTGCGGGTGCTCGTACTGAGGCCACGTCTTGGCGAGCGAGTGGTCGAGGACGAGCCCGTTCGCCTGTTCCGAAACAGACGCGTCCACGACATCCTCGTTCTCCGCCTTCGCGATCGTGCAGACGGAGTAAACGATGGTCCCGCCCGGTTTCACTCGCTCGGCGGCTACCCCGAGCAGCTGCAGCTGGAGCTCTGGCAGAGGACGGGCTCGCCAACGCAGGTCGGGCCGACCGGCGAGCACGCCGAGGCCCGAGCAGGGCGCATCGACGAGGATTCGGTCGAAGCCGGTGAGCCCGGCCGGCAAGTCGCGGGCGTCTGCCGTCACGACCTCGACGTTGGTGGCGCCGAGCATGCGCACATTCACCTCGAGCTCCCGGGCCCGGGCGGGATGAAGCTCGACGGCCACGACCTCGGCCGCCTTCGCCGCCAGCTGCGTCGTCTTCCCACCGGGCGCAGCGCAGAGGTCGAGGACGCGCTCTCCCGGCTGGACGCCGACCGCCTCGCCGGCAAGCTGCGATGCGCGGCTCTGGGGCCAGACGAGCCCTTGCTCGAGCTCCTCCGAATCGATTCGATCGACGACGCGCGGCTCCCCGGTCGCGACGACCCGGACAGCGGTCTCCGGTGCGTCGTTCTGGGCTCTCATCAGGGCGAGCGCATCCTCCGGCTCCCATTCCCTCCACCAGGTCTCGGCGACCCAGTCCGGGTACGAGTGCTTGAGCGCGGCCTCCACCGCAGTCGACTCGGGGAGCGCCTCGAGGAGCGCGCGAATCCCCTCTGCGAGCCGACGCGCGACGGCGTTCGCGAAACCCGCGGCCCGCCAGGCAGGAGACGCCTTTACCAACTCGACCACCTCGTTGACGCTCGCCCGGGGCGGAACACCGCCGAGGAAGCCGAGTTCGTAGGCGCCGAGCCGGATCGCCGCTCGCACTGGTGGGTCGATCACGCTCACCGGCCGTCCACCTAGCTGCTCGATCGCATGGTCGAGCACTCGTGCCATCTGAATCGCGCCGTAGGCAATTCGCTGGGCAAATGCGCGGTCGCGTGCGTCGAGCCTCTCCGCCTCGGACGCAAAGGCTCGGTCTGCGTACGCGCCGTCCTCGAACACGCGCATCAACACGGTGTGCGCGACCCGTCTGGCGGGGCTAGCGCCGGACGCCACGCTCGAACTCGTCGAGGGCCATGCGCCGCCCGCCCCCGGGCTGGACGTCAAGGATCTCGAGCCTGTCGGCGACCAGTTGTGACCGCCAGACGATGACAGTCCGACCGTGGAGCTCACCCCGTGCGCCGATGTGCGGGGAGAGCGCCCGGATCCGGTCGTGGAGCTCTTTCGGGCGACGAGACCAGTCGAGGAGCCGATCCTCGGGACCGATCTTCTCGGCGTAGGTCGCCTCGCCTTCCTGAGAACGGAAATCACGGGCCTCGAGGACCCGCTCGACGAGCCTCGGCGCGAGCTCCGCGGCGCGGTCGTAGACGGCCCCTGCGTCGTCGTCTCGTCCGACCGGAAAGGCCTCCACAGCACCGATCGGCCCCGCGTCGAGCTCCTCCATCAACCGGATCACGCTGACTCCGGTCTCGGTGTCGCCCGCCATGATCGCCCGCTCGACCGGCGCTGCTCCGCGCCAGCGCGGAAGGAGCGATGGGTGGACGTTCAACCAGAGCGCCTGCTCCAGCAGCTCAGAGGGGATCAGCGCGCCGTAGTCCACCAGCAGGACGGCCTCGACGTCGAGCGCGAATCCACCCAGCCGCTCGGGCTGCCGGACGGCGATCCCGAGCTCCTCAGCTGCCTGCTTCGCGACAGGAGCCGCAATGCGCCGTCCTCTTCCCTTCGGCCGGTCGGGCCGAGTCAGCAGATACTCGACGGACCGGCGCGCCGCGATTTTTCGGAGGATGCTTGCGCCGAACGACCCCGTCGCCGCGAGGGCGAGCTTCACTACGGTGCGAGGACGGCTTTCGGCCGCAGATGGGCGAGCGCCGCTTTCCGCGCCTCGTCGGTCGTGCGGTTGAGGATGAGGACGCCGTCGAGGTGGTCGAGCTCATGCTGGACGACGCGCGCCGCGTGATCGGCCAGCTCGAGCGAGAGCTCGCCGCCCTCCAAGTTGCGGCCCTCGAGCCGAATGGACGTCGGCCGCTCGACCGGCATCTGGACGCCGATCAGCGACAGACAACCCTCGCCCTCCACCGCCGTCTCGTCGGATCTCACCGCGATCTGCGGGTTGACGACGGCCACGGGATCCTCGTCCGAGTCAGGCTGAAAAACGAAGACGCGGCGAATGATCCCGACTTGCGTCGCGGCGAGCCCAACGCCACTGGCATCACGCATCAGCTGCGTCATCCGCTCAGCGAGCCGCCGCAGATCGCCGTCGAAGCTCTCCACCTCGCGCGCCTGCATTCGCAGGACGGGGTCGGGGTACTGACGGATCTGGCCGAGCGCGAGCCGGCGACGGGCTTCCGCCTCGGGGTCCCGCGCCTCCGTCTCGACTTCGTCCGCTTCGGCTTCCATCACTTGCAATCTAGTGCTCCTTCAGGTGATGCTGCCGCGCTTCCTGTGGAGGGTCAGAGGCTCTGGGGATCGACGTCGACCGTCGCCGTGACTCCCAGCTTCCGCATTTCCGGAGCTGCCGCGGCGAGCAGGCGGGCTGTTCGCGAGGCCACTGCCCGGACGTTCTCGGTCTTCGCGAGGAGCTGCGCCCGATAGTTGCCGCGAAGCCGCAGGAGCGGCGCCGGACCGAGCACGTCTGCCGGCTCGGACACAAGGCTCGCCGCGATCTCGCCGAGCAGCCGCATCGGGTCTCGCTCGTCCGGTCCGGATGCCACCGCTCGCACGAGGTGGCGGAAGGGCGGATAACCGAGCTCGCGACGCCGCTCGAGCTCCTCCGTGAGAAAGCGGGAGACGTCGTGTCGCGCCGCATGCACGATCGGACGTGAATCTGGCTGGAAGGTCTGGACGATCACCCGGCCCGGCGCATCGCGCCCGCTCCGCCCGGCGAGCTGGGTCACGAGCTGGAACGTCCGCTCCTCGGCTCGGAAGTCCGGCATGCCGAGCCCGGTGTCGGCGTTCACGACGGCCGCGAGCGCCACGCCGGCGAAGTGATGGCCCTTCGCGACCATCT
>Ga0136614_10000765_pt1 | contig 17340 bp, 16 predicted proteins | sample AntDrymUQ2792106_2_FD_106643 | JGI IMG/M metagenome (GOLD analysis project Ga0136614, IMG submission 106643) | Polar desert sand microbial communities from Dry Valleys, Antarctica - metaG UQ279 (21.06) | ecosystem: Environmental > Terrestrial > Soil > Desert | place: Antarctica: Dry Valley... | reverse complement strand
GGAGACGACCACGGGCGTGATCCGCCTCAAGGCGCTCGAGGCCCAGGGCGACCTCGGCTTCCCGATCGTCGCCGTGAACGAGGCGAAGACGAAGCACCTGTTCGACAACCGCTACGGAACCGGCCAGTCCACGATCGACGGGATCATCCGCGCGACCAACGTCCTCCTCGCCGGGCGGCGCTTCGTCGTCGCGGGCTACGGCTGGACGGGCCGCGGCGTCGCGCTCCGCGCGCGGGGCATGGGCTCCCACGTGATCGTGACCGAGGTCGACCCCATGCGCGCCCTCGAGGCGGCCATGGACGGCTTCGAGGTGATGACGATGGAGCGCGCGGCCGAGGTGGGCGACATCTTCTGCAGCGCGACGGGCGACAAGAACGTCATCTCGCGCGCGGCGATCGAGCGCCTGAAGGACGGCGCGATCCTCTCCAACACGGGCCACTTCAACGTCGAGATCGACATCCCGGCACTCGAGGAGCTCTCGGTCTCGCGGCGGCGCGCCCGCGAGAACGTCGAGGAGTTCGAGTTCTCCGATGGCCGCAAGGCGTACCTCATCGCCGACGGGCGCCTCGTCAACCTGGCCGCGGCCGAGGGCCACCCCGCGTCGGTCATGGACATGAGCTTCGCGAACCAGGCGCTCGCGGCCGAGTACGTCGTGCAGCACGCCGACGAGCTCGAGCCCAAGGTCTACGTCGTCCCGGCGGAGATCGACAACGAGATCGCCCGGCTCAAGCTCGAGTCGATGGGCGTCGAGATCGATCGCCTCACCGAGGAGCAGGCGAAGTACCTGGCCTCGTGGGACGAAGGGACCTAGAGCCCCACGAGATAGCCCGGCTCGAGGACGACCGTGTCGTCTTCCTCGACCAGCGCCTTCTGCCCGACGAGGAGGCCGAGCTCGAGTGCCGGTCGAGCGCCGACGTCGCCGAGGCGATCCGCACGCTCGCCGTTCGCGGTGCCCCACTCATTGGTGTCGCCGCGGCCTACGGGTACGCGCTCGCGGCCGCCAGAGGGGAGGACCCCGTGCGCGCCGCCGAAACCCTCGTCGCGGCTCGTCCGACCGCCGTCAACCTGGCGTGGGCGGTCGAGGAGATGGAGCGCGGGGATCAGTCTCCGGAAGCCCTGGCCGAGCAGGCCCGTGCGATCCACGCCGACGAGGTCGAGCGCTGCCGGCAGATGGCCGAGCACGCGGCCGACCTGCTCTCGCCGGGCGCCCGCGCGCTCACGCACTGCAACGCGGGCGGGCTCGCGACGGGCGGCTACGGGAGCGCGCTCGGCGCGCTTAAGACCGCCTTCGCCCGCGGGATCCTCGACTACGTCTTCGTGGACGAGACGCGCCCGCTCCTGCAGGGCAGCCGGCTCACGGCCTGGGAGCTCGAGCGCGCCGGCATCCCGCACGGCGTGATCGCCGATTCTGCGGCGGCGGCGCTGATGGCGCGAGGCGAGGTGACCCATGTCCTGACGGGAGCGGACCGGATCGCGGCCAACGGGGACACGGCCAACAAGATCGGAACGTACGCGCTCGCCGTGCTCGCGAGCCACCACGGGCTGCCCTTCTACGTCGTCGCCCCGACGTCGACGATCGATCTTGCGACCCCCTCCGGCGCAGGCATCCCGATCGAGGAGCGGGACGCCGGCGAGGTCACGGAGCGCTTTGCGGCGCGAAACCCGGCGTTCGACGTGACTCCGGCCGAGCTGATCACCGCGGTCGTTACGGAGCGCGGCGTCCACCGGGCCCCCTTTGAGGAGTCGCTGCACGAGGCGGTTCGGAAGCCTGCTCGCGGCGAAGCGGAGCGAGTGGCGTGAAGGCGATGGTCATGGCGGCAGGGCTCGGCACGCGCCTTCGCCCCCTCACCGATTTCCTGCCGAAGCCGATGATGCCCGTGGCCAACCGCCCGGTCCTCCACCACCTTCTGAACCTGCTGCACCGCCACGACATCCAGGACGTCGGCGTGAACCTCCACGCCGCGCCCGAGATGATCCAGAGCTACTTCGGGGACGGCTCGAGCCTCGGCCTCCGGATCCACTGGTCGCACGAGCCCGAGCTCCTGGGGACCGCCGGTGGCACCAAGAAGCTCGAGGACTTCTGGGCGGGCGAGACGATCCTCATCACTTCCGGAGACGGGCTCCACGACATCGACGTGACCGCTCTGCTCGGCCACCACCGGCGCACGGGCGCGCTCGCGACGCTCGCGGTCAAGCCCGTGCCCGACCCTTCCTCGTACGGCGTTGCGATCCTGGACAGGGATACCCGTATTCGCGGCTTCCAGGAGAAGCCGAACCGCGAGGAGGCCCGCTCAGACCTCGCGAACTGCGGCGTGTATGTGATCGAGCCCGAGCTCCTCGAGCGGATCCCTCCCGACACGTTCTACGACTTCGGGACGGACGTCTGGCCGAGCCTCGTCGCGGCGGGCGAGCCGATCTACGCGTATGCGACGCAGGCGTATTGGAATGACGTCGGCGACCTTGATGCCCTGCGGAACGGCATCCTCGACGCCGTCCTCGGGACCGTCAGGGTGGAGATCCCGGGCGAGGAGATGGCTCCTGGGATCTGGGCTGAGGACGGTTGCCGGATCAACGCGGCGGCCCAGGTGGACGCACCGGTCGTCCTCGGGCGGAACGTCGTCGTCGAAGAGGGCGCACAGATCCGCGGGCCGGTGGTGATCGGGGCCGACTGCCACGTCGGTCGTCACGCGGCCATCCGGCGCGCGGCGCTTCTCCCGGGCAGCATCGTCCCGGACGAAGGTCTGGCGGTTGCGGGGATCTTCGGAGACGCATCGAAGCTCGCGGACAGCATCTTGCGCTACCCCGCTGCTCGCCCGGCCGGCTAGCGCGCCTTCCGGCCGACCCTCGGCACAGTCTCGGCTCTTCCGCGCCCGTCTCGCGCGGTTTCGCTCCCTACGCTCGGGCTCATGCGATTCCTCGCGCGCATGCTCGACCTCATCGTCCCGGAAAACTGCGGCGCCTGCGGGCGCGGCGAGGCCCTCTTCTGCCTGGGCTGTCGCGAGGCCCTCGTCCGCCTGCTGTCGCCACTCTGCGCGCGCTGTGGCGCCCCGACTGCCTGGCCCGTGGAGCGCTGCGCCGAGTGCGCCGGGCGGCGCCTGCCCTTCGTCAGTGCGCGCGCCGCGGTCGCCTACGAGGGCCCGGCGCGCCGGCTCGTCCGCGCCTGGAAGGAGCGAGGCCTCCGCCGGCTCGCCCGGGAGGCGGCGCAGCTCGTGGCGGAGGTGGTGCCTCAACCGTCCGCCGCCGCGCTCGCCTTCGTGCCCGGCGATCTCGAGCGGACGGGGTGGCGCGGTGTCAACACCGCCGAGGCTCTTGCGCACGAGCTGAGCGAAGCGTGGGAGGTCCCCTGTGAGAGCGTCCTCCGCCGGACCGGGCGCTCGCCACCCCAACGCGGGCTCCCGCGGGCGGCCCGGCGGGCCAACGTACGCCGCGCCTTCGAGGCGCGAGCAAGCGTCCCGCCGCACGTCGTCCTCGTCGACGACGTCTACACGACAGGAGCGACTGTGGCGGCGGCCGCCACGGAGCTTCGACGCGCGGGCGCGCGATCGGTCGAGGTCGTCACGTTCGCCCGGGCCGTGCGCCGTGCGGGCTGATCGGCTCCGACAACGATGCGGTAGGCTCGGCTCCCGGTCTCGCAACCGACGAGGAGGCTTCCGTGAGGCTTCAGGTCAAAGGGAAGAACGTCGAGCTGAGCCCCGCCCTCAAGGAATACGCGCAGAAGAAGCTCGGGAAGCTCGAGAAGCATCTGAACGACTCCGCGCGAGTCGAGCTGGAGCTGGCCTCGGAGCGAAACCCATCGATCGGCCAGAGCGAGGTCGCCGAAGCGACCGTCTTCACGAAGGGGCCCGTACTTCGCGCGCGCGAGAGCTCGCACGACATGAAAGCGTCGATCGACCTTCTCGTGGACAAGCTAGAGCGTCAGGCGCAACGGCTGCGCGAGAAGCGGCGTCGCGGCCACGGCCGCAACTACGAACACGGCGCGGAGACGGCGCCGGCAGGAGGCGAATCACCCGTGATCGTCAAGACCAAGCAGTTCGCGGTCAAGCCGATGGGCGCAGAGGAAGCCGTCCTCCAGCTCGAGCTGATCGGGCACGACTTCTTCGTCTTCCAGAACGCGGAGACGAACGACGTGAACGTGCTCTACCGCCGCCGCGACGGCAACTACGGCCTGATCGAGCCGCAGGTCTCCTGAGAGACCCGCTCCGCGACCTCCTTACCTTCCGCCGCTGGCCGGCCGGGGTCACGGGCATCCCGCGGCTGCGGGAGTGGGATGCCGTCGTTCTCGTCGACCTACCCGAGCTCGAGCGGAGCGCGCTGCGAGATTTCGAGCTGATCGCCTCGGTGGGCGGCTCGCTCGAGGTCCGGGCCGGCGAGAGCGTCCCCCGGCGGACGCTCGAGCGCGTCGCGGCCGAGCTCGACGCACAGGTCGACCGGCCCTACGACGCGCTCGTCGTCCGCAAGGGCCCGCTCACGTGGTCGGCGGGGGCCCGTTCTGTGCGTCTCGGCGACGCAGTGACGCTCCCCGCCGGCTTCCCGGCTACCTCGCTCGAGGTCATCCGGCCGCCCGGCGGGCCGGTGGAAGCGAGAGCGGACGGGGCTCCGATCGACGATGCGTTGGCACCTCTCTATGTCGAGGCGCTTGCCGAGCTCGAGCGCCGCGGGCGGGAGCGATTCGAGTCCTTCGTCGTTCGTGCCGATAAGCTCGCTGGGGGAAGCTGGCAGCTCTCGATCGACCCCCTTTGATCGCTACCCTGACCTGACCGTGTCGAACTACGGAGCCCTCGAACGCGTCCTTCGCATGGGCGAAGGCCGCCGCCTCAAGCGCCTTGCTGACCAGGCCGCCTACGTCAGCACGCTTGAGCCCGACTTCGAGCGCCTCTCGGACGCGGAGCTCGCTGGGAAGACCGCCGAGTTCAGGGAGCGGCTGGACAACGAGGAGCCGTTGGAGAACCTCCTCTTCGAGGCCTATGCCGCCGTTCGCGAGGCCGGCCGCCGGGCGCTCGGCATGCGCCACTTCGACGTGCAGATCATGGGTGCGGTCGTCCTCCACGAGGGCGACATCGCCGAGATGAAGACCGGCGAGGGGAAGACGCTCGTCGCGACCATGCCGCTCTACTTGAACGCACTTACCGGGCAAAACGTGCATCTCGTGACCGTCAACGACTACCTCGCCAAGCGCGACACCGAATGGATGAGCCCGGTCTACGAGGCGCTCGGCATGCGGGCCTCCTACATCCGGAACATGATGCCGTTCGCCGAACGGAAGCAGGCCTACGAGGCCGACATCACGTACGGGACGAACTCCGAGTTCGGGTTCGACTACCTGCGCGACAACATGGCGACCTCGCTCGACAACACCGTCCAGCGCGGAGGCCACGTCTACGCGATCGTGGACGAGGTCGACTCGATCCTGATCGACGAGGCCCGGACGCCGCTCATCATCTCCGGCGAGCCCGAGACCGCGGCCAAGACCTATTACGACTTCGCGCGCATCGTCAAGACCCTGACGGGCGTCCCGGTGCTACCCGGCGCGAAGGGCGAGGAAGCGTACGAAGGCGCCGACTACACCTTCGACGAGAAGTTCAAGACGATCTCCCCGCTCGAGGCCGCGATCGAGAAGGTGGAGCAGGCGGTCGGGGTCGAGAACCTCTACGACCCGCGAAACACGCAGCTCGTGAACCACCTGATCCAGGCGCTCAAGGCCGAGTCGCTCTACCACCGTGACGACGACTACGTCGTCATGGACGGCGAGGTGAAAATCGTCGACGAGTTCACGGGGCGGATCATGGAGGGCCGCCGCTGGTCGGAGGGCCTCCACCAGGCGGTCGAGGCGAAGGAGCGCGTGCCGATCAAGGAGGAGCACGTCACCCTGGCGACGATCACGCTGCAGAACTACTTCCGCCTCTACGACAAGCTCGCGGGGATGACCGGCACGGCCAAGACGGAAGAAAAGGAGTTCTCGGAGATCTACGACCTCTCCGTCGTCGAGATCCCGACCAACGAGCCGATGGTCCGCGCGGACGAGAACGACTTCATCTACAAGAACAAAGACGCCAAGTTCCACGCCGTCATGGCCGATATCGAGGAACGCCACGGTGAGGGTCAGCCCGTCCTCGTCGGCACGATCTCCGTGGAGGTCTCGGAGCATCTCGCTGAGCTCCTGACGCGCAAGGGCATCCCCCACAACGTCCTGAACGCGAAGCAGCACGAGCGCGAGGCGGAGATCATCAAGGACGCCGGCGCGCCGGGCGCGGTCACGATCGCGACGAACATGGCCGGCCGCGGTGTGGACATCAAGCTCGGCGAGGGTGTTCGGGAGCTCGGCGGGCTCTACGTCCTCGGCACCGAGCGCCATGAGTCGCGCCGGATCGACAACCAGCTTCGCGGCCGCTCAGGCCGCCAGGGCGACCCGGGCGAATCACGCTTCTATCTCTCAGCCGAGGACGAGCTCGTGCGCCTCTTCGCTGGCGATCGGATCCAGCGGATCATCGAGCGCTTCAAGCTCCCCGACGACGAGCCGATGGAGGCCTCGATCCTCTCGAAGCAGATCGAGAACGCGCAGAAGAAGGTCGAGGAGCAGAACTTCGTCGCGCGAAAGAACGTCCTCAAGTACGACGACGTCATGAGCATGCAGCGCATGACGATCTACAAGCAGCGCCGCGGCGTGCTCGAGGGCCAGGACCTCTCGGAGGACATCTCCGTCTGGATCGACGAGGTCGTCGAGAGCATGGTCTTCCAGCACACCGAGCCCGAGTACGAGGAGGAGTGGGATCTCGGAGCCCTCTTGACGGACATGGCGTCGCTCTACCCGACGAGTGTCGAGCTGGGGGAGCTCCGGGCGCAGACGACGTGGTCGCGCGAGGAGCTCGTCGAGGAGTTCCAGGACGACGCGCGCGACGCCTACGCCCACAAGGAGGAGGAACTCGGGCCGGAGCTCATGCGCGAGATCGAGCGCTATCTGGTCCTCCAGGTCGTAGACGCCCGCTGGCGCGAGCACTTGGACGCGATGGAGTACCTGCGCGAGGGAATCCACCTCCGCGCCATGGCCCAGAAGGATCCGCTCTCCGAGTACAGGGCCGAGGGTCACACTCTCTTCCAAGAGCTGACCGCGACGATTCGCGAGGAGGTGCTGCGCTTCCTCTTCCACATCGAGATCGAGCGCGAGGAGGCCGAGCAGCTCACCCCGGCGGCCGCCAACGGCGGGCGCGACGCCAACCTGGTCTACGAGCACGAGTCGCTCGCGGGCGCCGATGCGATCTACGCCGCCGGCGCCGGAGCGGGCGCCGACACCGGGACCGCAGGAGCCTTGACGGGCGTCGCAGCGGGAACCGCTGTCGCGACCCAGCGCTTCGCCTCCGAGGAGGAGAAGATCGGCCGCAATGACCCGTGCTGGTGCGGATCGGGCAAGAAGTACAAGAAGTGCCACGGCGCTTGACCGACGCGAATCCGGCCGCCGCTTGAACCGCCGCGAGTCCGCCGGGCGCTGCGCGGCCGCCATGACGACTCGCGTCGAACTCGCTCCCGCCTAGCGTGCTGAGCCGCGCCGGGCAAAGCCGACACGGCGGCGTCGGCCGACGGGAGGGGCGAGGACTCCGGCACAAGGGAAGATGAGGCCGTGGAGCTTGCCGACTTCGTCCTTGCGCACCTGCCGAATCCGCCCGCGCGGATCCTCGAGATCGGCTGCGGCCGGGGCGAGCTGGCCCGCAGAATTGCGGCCGCAGGGTACGACATGCTCGCGATCGATCCCGAAGCGCCTGAGGGGTCGATCTTCCGGAGCGTGACGCTCGAGGAGCTCGACGAGCCAGGCCTGCTCGACGCCGTCGTCGCGAGCCGTTCGCTGCATCACGTCGTGGACCTTGCGGCTGCGCTCGACAAGATCGCCGGATTGCTCGGGCCAGGCGGGGTGCTCGTCCTCGACGAATTCGCCCACGACCGGCTCGACGATGCGACAGCCGACTGGTACTGGGGTCAGCTCCGAGCTTTGGCCGCCGCGCGGGGGACGACCGCACCGCCTTCTCTCGACCAGGTCATCTCCGAGTGGGCGACCGACCACGAGGGGCTGCACGGGTACGGAACGATGCGCGGCGAGCTCGACGCCCGCTTCCAGCAAGTCGATTTCTCGTGGGAGCCGTACCTCTACCGCGAGCTCGACGGGGTTGCGGCCGAGGCGCTCGAGCGGATGCTGATCGAGACTGGCGCGATCCAGGCAACCGGCTACCGCTACGCGGCCGAGAACCGCTGATTCGGCCGATAGCTCGACACATTTCGTTTCGGAAGTGCGCACCACCGGCGACGATTTAGGCGCTACGCTCAAGCCAGGGGGCGAGGGGCCGAAGGCCCCGGGGGATCGTCTCACGTGCGCGAGGCGGGTGCCTCCTTCCCGATGGAGATTTCGGCTGCGGCCCGCCGAGGCCGTGTGCGTCTACGGTGAGCAGGTCCTCCCGAGCCTCCGCCATGGTCTGAGACGGCTCCGTGGATCTGTCGGCCGAAGTCAGGACGTGCGCTACGTCCGATCCTCCTGGACGCTTAACTCGACGAAGAGGTGTACGTCAGCGTTGCCGAGTCCCGCTCGTCCACGTGAGGCAGCGTCTCAAGCAGAAGGGGCGTCGTCTAGCCCGGCTCGGACATTCGACGGAAGAGGCGGCGCTCGGCCTCGCCCGCCTCGAGGCCGTCCACCTCCACGACCTTGCGGCGCGAGGCACCGCCCGCGACGACGGTGACGTCTCTCCGCGGCACGCCGAGGATCTCGGCGAGGAGCGCGGCGAGCTCGGCGTTCGCGCGCCCGCGCTCGGGCGGCGCGGCGACCCGCACCTTCCAGGCATCGCCGAGCCTGCCCACCACCTCGGTTCGTCCTGCACCGGGCGACACGACGACGGAGAACCGCGCCATGGCTACCATCCTGCCGTGGCCGAGCGCGCCGCCGTCGAGCGAGACCTGGAAGAGATCGGGACCCAGCTGGCCTGGGTCCGTGATTACCTTTGACCCCGCTGCGCTCCGGGCCCGCGCGGCCGAGCTCGAGGACGAGCTGGGGCGTCCCGGCTTCTGGGACGACCAGGCGCGCGCGGCCAAGGTCTCGGCCGAGCACGCCCGCCTGACCCGCCGCCTCGAGCGCTATGACCGCCTGACGGGCGAAGCGCGCGACCTCGGGGAGCTCGTCGGAATGGCCGCCGAGGACGGAGAGCTGGAGGAGGTCGACGCGGGCGTCCAGGCGTTGCGGTCAGAGCTGGGGCGGCTGCAGGAGGACGCCCTCTTCTCGGGCGAGTACGACGCGGGCAACGCTGTGGTCTCGATCCACGCCGGCACCGGCGGCACCGACGCGCAGGACTGGGCCGAGATCCTGCTGCGCATGTACCTACGCTGGGCGGCGGCCCGCGGCTTCCAGACGGAGGAGATCGAGGCCTCGCCAGGTGAGGAGGCAGGGCTGAAGTCGGCCACGTTCACGGTTCAGGGCGAGAATGCCTACGGGATCCTCAAGGCCGAGCGAGGCGTCCACCGGCTCGTCCGCCTGAGCCCGTTCGACCAGGCTCATCGCCGGCACACGAGCTTCGCGCAGGTGATCGCGAGCCCGCTCGTCTCGGACGACGTCGACATCGAAGTCGACGAGGGCGACCTGCGGATCGACACCTACCGCGCGAGCGGTGCGGGGGGCCAGCACGTGAACAAGACGGACTCCGCGGTGCGCATCACCCACCTCCCGACCGGGATCGTCGTCCAGTGCCAGAACGAGCGCTCGCAGCTCTCGAACCGACAGACCGCCATGCGGATCCTGAAGAGCAGGCTCGCCGAGCACGAGCTCGAGCGCCGCGAGGTCGAGCTCGCGAGGGAGCGTGGGGAGGTGGCCGACACGGGTTTCGGGAGCCAGATCCGCAGCTACGTTCTCCACCCGTACCAGCTGGTCAAGGATCACCGGACCGGCGTCGAGGAAGGCAACGCCCAGGCCGTCCTCGACGGGCGCCTGGACGAGTTCATCCGCGGATACCTGCTGGCCAAAGCCGCAGGAAACACGGCCTAGCTAGAAGACCTCGAGAGTGTCAGCTAGACTCGGCACCTCGCACGAACCACGACCGGTGCGGCCACTCAGCGGCCGTCGACCTTCCCGGTGACGGACACGAGCGTAGAGACACCCGTCCTGACGGCGCCCGAGCACGGGGAGAACGGCGCGCGCGGCACTGGAACGCCGATGATCGTGTTCGAGGCCGTGACGAAGATCTACGACCCGAACATCGTCGCTCTCCGAGACGTCTCGCTCACGATCGACAAGGGCGAGTTCGTCTTCCTCGTCGGCCCGTCGGGCTCGGGGAAGTCGACCATGATGCGCCTGCTTCTCAAGGAGCTCGAGCCGACGAGCGGCCGCATCATCATCGGCGGCCGTGAGCTGAACCGGCTCAAGCGCTCGAAGGTCCCGATGCTGCGCCGCAACATGGGCTGCGTCTTCCAGGACTTCAAGCTCCTTTCGAACCGGACGGCCTTCGAGAACGTCGCCTACGCGCTCAAGGTGCAGGGCGACTCGCGCAGCGCGATCCGCACGAAGGTTCCGGAGGTGCTCGGCCTCGTCGGTCTAGGGTCGAAGATGAGCCAGATGCCGGACGAGCTCTCGGGCGGCGAGCAGCAGCGCGTCTCGATCGCGCGGGCGTTCGTGAACCACCCGCCGCTCCTGATCTGCGACGAGCCGACAGGGAACCTCGACCCCGACACGTCCGTCGGGATCATGCAGCTCCTCTACCGGATCAACCGCACGGGGACGACCGTCGTCATGGCGACGCACGACCGGGAGATGGTCGACAAGATGCGCCGCCGGGTGATCGCGCTCGACGACGGGGTCGTCATGCGCGACGAGCGCCGGGGAAGCTATGTGGCCTAGAGCCCGCCTCTTTCTCCAGGAGGCGCTTTCCTCCGTCAGCTCGAACCTCTCGACCACGATCGCGGCCACGATGACCGTGCTGATCGGGATGTTCCTCCTCGGGCTCTTCATCGCGCTCGGCACGTGGGTGCTCTCGTGGACCAACGACGTCAAGCGCCAGCTCGTCGTCAACGTCTACTTCTGCACGGACGTCACCTGCGAGAATGAGGTGTCGAGGGGCCAGATCGAGGACATCCGCTCGAAGCTCGTCTCGCTCCCCCAGGTCAAGGACGTGCAGTTCATCTCCTCCGAGGAAGCGCTCGAGATCCAGCGCAAGCGGACGCCGGCGCTCGTCGACAACCTGGCCTCGAACCCGCTTCCGGCTTCCTACAAGGTGACCCCGCACAAGGGCGAGGACGTTTCGAAGATCGCCGCCCAGCTGGAGCCCGTGCCCCCCGGAGTGGAGAAGGTGAACTACGGCAAGAAAGAAGCCGACCGCGTCCTCCAAGTGGCGAAGATCATCGGTGGGATCGTGTTGACCGGGAGCTTGCTCCTGATCGCGGCGTCGATCCTCCTCATCTCCAACACCATCCGCCTCTCGATCTTCGCCCGGCGGCGAGAGGTCGAGGTGATGAAGCTCGTCGGAGCGACGAACTGGTTCGTGCGCGGCCCGTTCATGCTCGAAGGAATCATCACGGGCCTGATCGGCTCGATCCTGGCCGTGATCCTGCTGATCGTGGCCAAGGAGGTCGCCCTCTCGAAGATCGTCGAACGGGATTGGCTCTCGAACGACGACGTGAGCGCTCTCTCGTTTCCCCTGATCGCGCTGATCCTCGTCCTGACGAGCCTCCTCGTGGGCGCAGCGGGCTCGGGCATCACCCTTCGGCGCTTCCTACGCATCTAGGGGATCACCGGGCGGGGGACGTGCGGCTCCGGCCCCTGCCGACCTATACTTCGTGAGCGGCTCGATGAAACGACTGGGTGGATTCGCAGGGGTGCTCCTCCTGTTCGCGGGCGCATTCGCGTTCGGGCTTGGCCTCACCCGCGCTCAGGAGGTGGCCGCTCCGCTCGGGCCCCGCGACGCCCCCGTCGAGGTGATCGACCAGGTGCGCGCCGAGCTTGTGGCGGAGTACTACCGCACAATCCCCGCATTCGTCCTCGGACGCCCCTCCGTCGACGCCATTCTCAGCGGGCTGCGCGATCCCTACACCGACTACCTCTCGCCGGGCGAGTACGCGGCCCTGCGCGACCGGACCTCCCGCGGCTACGGAGGTGTAGGGCTCACCGTCCGGCCGACCAGACGAGGCCTGATCGTCAGGGCGGCACTTCAAGGCCCCGCCCGCGCGGCGGGGATCCGCCGGGGTGACCGGATCGTGTCGATCGACGGACGGCGTGTTCGCCGCCTCCCCTTCGACCGCTCGCTCGAGCTGATCAAGGGCCGGGAGGGGACGAGCGTCCGGCTGACCGTCCGTCGTCCGCGTGAAGGCACGCTGAGCGTGATCGTCAGCCGGACGGAGATCCAGCTTCCGGCCGTGCGTGCCCGCACGATCGAGGCAGGCGGGCGCAAGCTGGCACACGTCCGCGTCGTTTCCTTCCGCGCGAACGCCGCCGAGGCGGTCGAGCGCGGGGCGGCTCGGCTACTGCGCCGCGGCGCTCAGGGCGTCTTGCTCGACCTGCGGGACAATCCAGGCGGGCTCCTCTCCCAGGCCGTCAGGACGGTTTCGCTCTTCGTCGATGCAGGCGTCGTCTGCATCACCGAAGGCGTCAACCGCGGCCGCCATACCTACGAGGTGAACGGCAAGGCGTCGCTCGATGGCGCCCCGCTCGTCGTGCTCGTGGACAGCGGGAGCGCGAGCGCGGCGGAGGTCGTCGCTGCAGCGATCGACGACCACGGGCGCGCGCCGATCGTCGGGCAGCGCACGTATGGGAAGGCGACGGTGCAGTCCGTCCGCGAGCTCTCGAACGGGGCGGCCCTCAAGCTGACCACGGCAGTCTTCCTGACCCCGACCGGCGAGAACCTGACGGCCCGCGGCCTGCGGCCCGACGTCTACGCCTTCGACGATGCCTCGACGCCGCGCGACGAGCCGCTGGGACGCGCTTCGGCGGCACTTCTGAAGCAGCTCGCGCGGTAGGTTCGGTTGTCACTCGCGGTCTGCGAGCTCGCCCGTCGGGGAAAGCTTCTCGTCGGCGAGCCGTTCTTCGAGGGCGGCACCCCCCTCGTCGTCGACCGCAAGGGCTCCGGGGAAGCCGCGATCGGTGATCTGGTCGTCCTCCGGCTCGGCCGTGGCCGGGCCCGAATCGAGCACGTTCTCGGGAAGCCGGCGGCGATCGAGACCGTCCTCAACGGTCTCCTCTGGCATCTCGGCGTTCGCCGCCGGCACGCGCCGCTCCCGCCGGAGCCGGGGGACGATGTCGATGCCGGGCGTGTCGACCTTCGTCACCTGCTGGCCTTCACGATCGACCCGGACGAGGCGAAGGACTTCGACGACGCCCTGAGCGTCGAGCCCGAGGGCGATGGCCTGCGGGCGTGGGTGCACATCGCCGATGTCTCGGCCTACGTCCCGCCCGGATCACCGCTCGACCGCGACGCCGCCGAGCGCGCGTTCTCCGTTTACGTCCCCGGCCAGGTCGAGCCGATGCTGCCGGAGCCCCTCTCGGCTGACCTCTGCAGCCTGCGCCCACATGTCGACCGGCGCTGCGTGACCGTTGAGATCCCGTTCGACCCCGCGCTCGAGCCCGGCGAGGCCGTCGTCTACCGGAGCCTGATCCGGAGTCGCGAACGCCTCACGTACCGCCATGCCGAGCGCGTGCTGGCGGGCCGTGAGAAGGAGCGGCCCGAGATCGCCGACGCCCTTCGGCGATGCGAGCGGCTGACGGCGGAGCTCCGCCGTCGTCGCTACCGCCGAGGCGCGCTCCGGATCGAGAAGGGCGAGACGTCGTTTGCCTTCGACGGCACCGGCGGCGTCGAACGTGCCTGGATCGAGGCCGAGCCGCTCGCGCACATGCTCGTCGAGGAGCTGATGATCCTGGCGAACGAGGTAGTCGGAGCGTTTCTGGCCGGCCACCGGCGCGAGGCGCTCTTCCGAGTGCACGAGCGCCCTGACCCGCAAGCGGTGGAGCTCCTTCTCGCCAAGCTCGCCGACCTCGAGGTACCGACACCCTCAGCTCCCGAGCACCTGACGCCGTCCGACGCGGGGCGCCTCGCCGCTCGGATCTCGGCTCGGATCGCCGAGTACGCGGCGCAGGCGGGACGCGGGGAGGACGCGTTCCCAACGCTTGTCCTCCGGGCGCTCAAGCAGGCGCGCTACGACCCGCGAAACCTCGGCCACTCCGGGCTCTCGAGCCGCGCCTACTGCCACTTCACTTCGCCCATCCGCCGCTATCCCGACCTCGTGTGCCACCGCGCTCTCCTCGCCGAGCTGGGGCTGGCCGAGCACTCGCCTCCCGAGAACGTGGCCGAGCTCGCCGAATGGACCTCCGTCCGGGAGCGGGAGGCCGCCCAGGTCGAGTACCGGGCGGATGCGCTCTGCCTCGCCTGGTACCTCGAGCGGCGTCTTTTCGACGAGGGGTGGGAGGCCGAGTTCTCCGGCGAGGTGATCGGAGCGATCGGCTCGGGGATCTTCGTCCGGTTCGACGGGGTCTTCGAGGGCTACGTGCCCGCGCGCCACCTCCCGGGCGAGTATTTCGAGCTGAACCCGCTCGCGACGGCGATGGTCGGCCGCCGTACCGGCCGGCGCTTCCGGCTCGGCGATCCGGTCTCGGTCTGCGTCGAGGCGATCGACCGCACCGAGGGCAAGGTCGAGCTTCGACTGGCGGAGGCGCGGGAAGGCTCCTCGAGAGGCCGACGTTCACCCCAGAGGAGCCGATGAAGCTCGAGGGAATCCACCACGTCACGTGCGTAACGGCCGACGCCCCGCGGAACGTCGAGTTCTACGCCGGGCTTCTCGGCCTGCGGATGGTCAAGAAGACCGTCAACCAGGACGACCCGACCGTCTACCACCTCTTCTATGCGGACGAGCACGGGAGCGCCGGCTCCGACATCACGTTCTTCGAGTACCCGGGCGTCCCGCGCGGGCGGGCCGGGGCCGGGATGGTGCACCGCATCACGTGGCGCGTCGGTTCCGAGGACGCGCTGGGCTTCTGGGAGGAGCGCCTCGGCGCCGCGGGTGTCGGGGCCGAGCGGGACGACGGCCGCCTTCGCTTTCAGGACCCCGAGGGGCTCGACCTCGAGCTTGCACAGGTGGAGACCGATGAGAAGCCGCTCCTCGCCTTACATCCCGACGTTCCCTCCGAGGTGGCCCTGCAGGGCTTCGACGGGGTCCGCGTCTACTCGCGGCAACCAGACGCGAGCCGGCAGTTCCTCGACGCGACGCTTGGGTTCACGGCTGTCTCCGCGCCGCTCGAGTGGGAAGCGCGTGGCCATGAGCGGAGCGGGGCCTACGCCTACGACGAGGCGCCCCCCGAGCGTGGCCGCGGCGGAGCCGGGACCGTGCACCACGTCGCCTGGTCAGCCCGGATGGACGAGCACGAGGCGTGGCGCGAACGGGTCGCGCGGGGCGGCGGCGCGCCGACCCCGGTGATCGACCGCTTCTACTTCCGTTCCATCTACTTCCGTGAACCGAGTGGCGTCCTCTTCGAGATCGCCACCCTCGGACCGGGCTTCGCCACGGACGAGAGCCCCGAGCGCCTCGGCGAGCGGCTCTCGCTCCCCCCGAACTTCGAGGCGCTGCGCGAGAAGGTGGAACCGCTGCTCACGCCGCTTCCGAACCCGCGCGAGCGGGCGGGCGCGCAAGGCCCCTGAGCCGAACACCGCTCATCTACGACGCCGAGTGCGGCTTCTGCTGCGTCGCCACGGCGCTTGTCCTCTCATGGGACCGCGGAAGCCGTCTGCGGCCGGTTGCGCTGCAGGAACCGGAGGCGGCTGAGCTCCTGCACGCGTTGCCGGAGGAGCGCCGTCAGGCCTCGTGGCACCTGGTCGAGGAGGACGGCACGGTGCGCTCGGCGGGCGCCGGGTTCGCGCCGCTTTTCCGTCGACTGCCCGGAGGCAGGCCGGCCGCCGCGGCCGCCGATCGCTTCCCCGAGTCCGCCGCGCGTGCATACAGCGTCGTCGCGGGCCGGCGCTCCGCGTTCGGCCGGGTTCTGCCCAGCGCGCTGAAACGCCGCGCCGACGATCTGATCCGCCGCCGGGCGTAGGGCAGCTCGTCCCTACAATCGGCCCGTGGCCAGGCCAACCGGGACGAAGCTGATCGCGGACAACCGCCGTGCGAGGCACGACTACCACCTGTCCGACCGGATCGAGGCCGGCATCGCGCTGACGGGGACGGAATTGAAGTCGCTGCGGCAGGGCCAGCTCACGCTTGGCCGGGCGTTCGGGGACGTGCGCGGCAACGAGGTCTACCTGGTCGGCGCGCACATCCCCGCATACGCGCAGGGCAACCTCGCGAACCACGATCCGGACCGCGATCGCAAGCTTCTCCTCCATCGCAAGGAGATCGACTCGCTGACGGGCAAGGTGCGCGAGCGCGGGCTGACCCTCATCCCCACGCGGGTCTACTTCAAGGACGGCCGGGTGAAGGTCGAGCTCGCTGTGGCCAAGGGGAAGGAGACGCGCGACAAGCGGCGCGACCTCGCGGACCGGGACGCGAAGCGCCAGATGGAGCGAGCGCTCAAGGATCGCTCGCGCTAGCCGAGGCCCAGCTTGCGGAGGAACCCGCCGCCCCCGATCGTTCTCTCCGCGTGCTCGCCCGCGCGGCGGCGGAGCTCGCGGTCGGACGTGACGAGCCAGTAAGGGGTGCCGGCAACATGGAGCTCGGTCGCGCGGCGTGCTATCCAATCGTCGGCGCTCTCGCGCCCGGTGCCGATCGCGTCCTCAGGCGCACGGCCGTCGAAGACGACCTCCGCTTCCGTCTCGTGTTCGGTCGCCCATGCGCGGCACCGCCTCACCAACTCCTCGTCCGAGACGTTCGGCCAGCGCGAGCGCTGGACGTTCCGGCCGTCCACGAGTACGAGCTTCGGCGTCATCGCGGCTACAATGTGCCTGCAAGGAACATACGGGGGCGATCAGGTTTCGACGTGGTCGGTACTCCGGCAGAGCTGCAAGCCGAGGTCCCCGGTCGGCCTCGTTAATCAACCGGGAACATGTAAGTGCGGATCGTGAACTCGCACTCGCTGCCTAACTGAGTTAGGCCAGCGCGTCGCACCGGCCTCGGCCCGTGGGTCGGATACGCGGCGTCAGAAACGGGCTTACCGCCGACGGAGAGCCACTCGCCCGAGGTGGGACACCGAAGGAGGGCTAGCCCGTCGATTGGCCGCCTGCGAGCCGGCCGGCGGGCGAATCTGAATCGCAGGAGAAGCTTGTGGAGGCTCTGACCGGTGCGTCCGCGGACGCGGGTTCGATTCCCGCCGCCTCCATCAACCGACGCGAATCCCGCCCTCGCTCCGCGAGGGCCATGCGATTCGCGTCGGATCTCTTTTTCCGAGTTGCATAGTGAGCCGCGCCGGGG
>Ga0136614_10000764_pt1 | contig 17364 bp, 16 predicted proteins | sample AntDrymUQ2792106_2_FD_106643 | JGI IMG/M metagenome (GOLD analysis project Ga0136614, IMG submission 106643) | Polar desert sand microbial communities from Dry Valleys, Antarctica - metaG UQ279 (21.06) | ecosystem: Environmental > Terrestrial > Soil > Desert | place: Antarctica: Dry Valley... | reverse complement strand
GGAGGCCGACACGCTCGATCGCCTCTCCCTCCGCAAGCGGTCGATGGGCTTCGACTTCCTCAAGCCGGCCCGTAGCGGCCGGACGGTGGTCGAGGCGTCCGGGCTGGACGTCAAGGCCGGAGCGAAGGAGCTTCTGCACGGGCTCGACTTTGCGCTCGAGCGGGGTGAGCACGCCGCGCTCGTCGGGCCGAACGGCTCCGGCAAGACCACGTTGCTCGAGACGATGCTCGGCCAGCGCGAGGCGGCGGGCGGTTCGATCCGCCTGGGCCACGGCGTCGAGGCCGCGTACTTCTCCCAGCACGAGCAGGAGCTCGACGAGCGCGGGACCGTGCTCGATTGCGTCCAGGCGACAACGGGGCTCCAGCGGCCCGCGGCGCAAAATCTCCTCGGGCGCTTCCTCTTCTCCGGTTGGGAGGAGCACCAGAAGCAGGTTGCGGTGTTATCCGGCGGAGAACGCCGCCGGCTGGGCCTGGCGCTCGTCGTCGCGTCGGGCGCGAACTTCCTCGTCCTCGACGAGCCCACGAATCATCTCGACCTCGAGAGCCGCGAGGCGCTCGAGGCTGCGCTGGAGGCTTTCCCGGGCACCGTGCTGCTCGTGTCGCACGACCGCGCCCTGCTCGATGCCGTCGCGCACCGGACCCTTGCGATCGAGGATCAGGGTCTTCGGTCCTACGAAGGCGGCTGGGCAGAGCTGATCAGGCGGCGCGAGGAGAAGGCGATCGCTGAGAAATCGGTCGAGCCGAAGGTGACGAAAGCGAAGGCCAAAGCCGTAACGGCAAGGGTGAAGGGACCGACGGCGCTGGAGGTGCTCGAGGGTGACATCCAGCGGCAGGAGCAGGTCGTCGCCGACATCGAGCGGGAGCTGGCGGACGACTGGGGCAACGTCGAGCTCCTCACGGCCCATCGCGCCGCCCGAGACCAGCTCCAGGCGCTTCTCGCCCGCTGGGAGCAGCTCTTCGAGACTTCGCAGGCCTAGTCGCCGAGGGCGCCGACCAGCGCCTCGGCGACGACCTTCATCGGTTTGCCCGACAGCTGGCTTGCCTTGCGAAGACGCTTGAAGGCCTCCTCCTCGCTCAGGCCGTCGCGTTCCATCAGCAGGCCCTTCGCCCGCTCGATCACCTTGCGGGCCGCCAGCGCCTCGGCCAGCGAGTCCGCCTCTTCACGCAGCTTGGTGAGCTCCTCGTGCCTCGCCCGGGCCGTCGCGATCGCCGGCAGGAGGTCGGCTTCGCGAAACGGCTTGACGAGATAGCCGTAGACGCCGGCCTCCACGGCGCGGGAAACGAGCTCGTCCTGCCCGTACGCCGTCAGCATCACGATCGGAATCGAATGCTCGTCGAGGATGCGCCGTGCCGCCTCGATCCCGTCGAGCCGCGGCATCTTGACGTCGAGGATCGCGAGATCGGGCCGGTGCTCCCGCGCGAGGTCGACGGCTTCCACCCCGTCACGGGCCTCGGCGCACACCTCGTGCCCGGAGTCCTCGAGCAGGCTGCGGAGGTCGAGGCGGATGATCGTCTCGTCCTCGGCGATCAGGATCCTCATGCCGGGAAGACCACTTCGGCCCGAAGCCCGCCGTTCGAACTCAGGGCGAGCGTTCCCCGGAGCTCGTCGCGCACGAGCGCCCGGACGATCGAAAGCCCCGTGCCGCTGGGCTCGTCCTCGATGCCGCCGCCGTCGTCAGTGATCGCGAGCACGACGTCGCCTTCCCGCCGCGCCAGCTCCACGCGAACTCGGTCACCGCCGTGTTCGAGCGCATTCTGCAGCAGCTCGCTGAAGACGAGCGCGAGGGCCGTGGCCCGGTTGCCCGCGAGTGAGACTGCCGCGAGTTCGGTCTCGACCTGCTTGTCCGAGCCCAGACCCTGGACGAGCATCGCGCGGAGGCGGTCCAGCAGCTCGTCGAGCTCGACGTCGTCGTGCCGGCTCTCGGTGAGCACCTCGTGGACGGCCGCGATCGCGAGGATCCGGTTCGCCGAGTCGTCCAGAGCCTTGCGCGGGTCGACGTCGTCCCCCGAGCGAGCCTGGAGCCGCAGCAGCGAGGCGACGGTCTGCAGGTTGTTCTTGACCCGGTGGTGGATCTCCTGAGCGAGGACGCCCCGCATCACGGCACGTCCGTGCTCGAGGGCGACGGCGGCATGGTTGGCGATCGACGACAGCAGCGCCCGTTCCTGCTCCGTGAATTCGCCGTCCCGGTCACAAACGAGCTCGCCGATCTGCCGGCCTTTCCAGCGGAGCGGAAGCCGAACCGCGTGCTGGCCCGGGTGCCCCTCGGGCCACGCGATGTTCCCGTCCTCAAGGACGAGAGCGGCGCCCGTCGCGCCGACCGCGTCCACCGTTGTCCGGACGATCGCCTCGAGCGACTCCTCGAGGTACAGGGATTCCGAGACGGCTTCGGAGATCCGGGCCAGTGCTTCCAGCTCGACCACGCGTTGCTGCGCCTCGCTGTAGAGCTTGGCGTGCTCGATCGTCTGCGCGACCTGGGCGGCGATGGCGAGGAGCAGCTCGATCTCCTCCGCGGCGAACTCGCGCGGACGGATCGTGCGGACGTTCAGCGCACCGGCGAGCTTCTCGCGGGCGAGGATCGGGACCGCGAGGATCGATTCGTACTCGTCCTCCGGCAGGTTCGGAAAGGCCTTGAACCGGGGGTCGAGATGGGCCTGAGCGGGGATCGCGACAGGCTTGCGCTCCGCGGCGGCCGCCCCGGTGATTCCCTCGCCGGGCCGCATTCGGGGGCGCCGAGTCATCTCTTCGACGGCAGTGCCCTGTGTGGCGCGCAGTACGAGCTCTCCGGTTGCCTCGTCGTAGAGATAGACGAAGCAGGCCTCGGTGTCGAGCGCCTCAGCCACCTGGCGTGCAACGAGCGAGAGGACTTCCTCGAGGTCGAGCGTCGAGTTGACCGCGGCGATCGTCTCGGTGAGCAGCCGAAGATGCCGCGCGGGCGCGTCCATCCTCACGGTCTCCCCGGGGGACTCAGGTCGCGGGCCGGTGCTTCCCTCGATCAAAGCTGTAGGCCGATGCGGCGGGCCACCCAGAGCCAGGCCAGATAGCCGACTGCCGTCGCCAGGCACGCCGTCAGCATCGCCGCCCAGAACCCGAGGCCGGTCCGCAATGCCAGCGGAAGTGCCACGAAGAAGACGAGCGACGGCAGGATCACCCACAGAATCGCCCACGACAACGCGGCAACCTCCTCGGTGTCCCCCGTATCTCGGTGGAGCCAGATCGCCACCAGGATCGAGGTGAGCGGTAGCGAGATCAGCACTGCACCGAGTAGGGACGAGCGGCGGGCAAGCTCGCTTGCGGCGGCGACGATCACGCCGGAAACGAGTGCCTTCAGGAGTAGATGCATGCTCGAACGATATTCGCCGGCGAGCTTCGGATCGCCTGAACGCAGCTCTCGGGGCCGCTTACAAAGTGTTTACGGGCGGCAACCCAAATCGCTGACACGTGACCAGTACGTTTTCGCCGTGAGCGAGGTTGTCCCGATGCTCCCTGACCTTCGCCAGACGATCGGCTATCTCGTCGCGGACGCAAGAGGAAGGATCGTCGGCAGGGTCGAGTGCGCCATGTACGGGAGCGCGCGCGACACTCCGGATGCCCTCTCGGTTCGCTCGGGGTTTCTCTCTCGCCGCCGTCGCCTCGTTCCGGCCGAGACGATTCAGAAGATCGACGGCGCTAGCGGCGTGGTCGGGCTGAGCGTCGAGCGCGGGGCGATTCGCGCGTTTCTCTAGCACACCCCTGAAACGACCACGAGCTGCAAACGCAGCTCGCGGTCGGCCGTCAGTTCGTCCCACCTGCCGCACGGCAGGGCAGGACTCACCCCCCATTGTTCCTGCTTTTTCCCGTTTTGCCTAGAGGACCGGGAGGTAGCGCTCGAGTTCCCACTGCGTCAGCTGCACGCGGTACTCGTCCCACTCCTTGCGCTTCAGCTCGACGTAGCGGTCGAAGATGTGCCGGCCGAGCGTCTTGCGCGCGAGGTCGGACTGGGACAGTTCGTCGATCGCCTCACCGAGCGTCTCCGGCAGCGAGACGATCCCGCGCTCGCGCCGCTGCTCCGGGCTCAGGTGGTAGAGGTTCGTCTCCATCGGTTCCGGCAGCTCGTAGCCCTGCTCGACTCCCTCGAGCCCCGCGTGGAGGAGGGCGGCGAAGGTGAGGTAAGGGTTGCAGGCGGGATCGGGGCAGCGGATCTCCGCACGGGTCGCCTCCTCGGAGCCCGGCTTGTAGAGCGGGATCCGGATTAGAGCCGAGCGGTTGCGCTGCGACCAGGCCACGTAGACCGGAGCTTCGTAGCCCGGAACGAGCCGCTTGTACGAGTTGACCCACTGCGCGAAGATCGCAGAGATCTCGCGGGCATGGCGTAGCTGTCCGGCGATGAACGCCTTGCCGACGTCGGACAGGTGCCACTTGTCGTCCTCGTCGAAGAACTGGTTGCGGCCGTCCGTGAAGAGGGACATATGCGTGTGCATCCCGGAGCCGTTCTCGCCGAAGATCGGCTTCGGCATGAAGGTTGCGTGGAAGCCGGCCTTCTTCGCGATCTCCTTGACGATCAAGCGGTACGTGATCGTGTGGTCGGCCATCTCGAGCGCCGGCGCGAAGCGCATGTCGATCTCGTGCTGCGACGGCCCGACCTCGTGATGGACGTATTCGATCGGGATCCCCATCGACTCGAGCGCGCGCACCGTCTCCTGGCGCAGCTCACCGGCGGCATCCATCGTCGTCATCGCGAAGTAGCCGCCCTCGTCGAGGGTCTCCGTGCCCTTCGAGTCCTTGAAGAGGAAGTACTCGAGCTCGGGCCCGACGTTGAACGTGTCGAAGCCCATCTCGTTCATCCGGTCGAGGGCGCGGCGGAGGACGTAGCGCGGGTCGCCGTCGTAGGGCTCCCCGTCGGGGGTGACGACGTCGCAGATCATGCGGGCGACCTTCGTCTCGCCTTCTCGCCACGGCATCAGCTGGAAGGTGCGCGGGTCGGGGATCGCGACCATGTCGGACTCCTCGATCGCGTTGAAGCCCGTGATCGACGAGCCGTCGAAGCCCATTCCGTCGTCGAGCGCTGCCTCCATCTCGGACGGTGTGACCGCAAAGCTCTTGAGATGACCCTCGAGATCGGTGAACCACAGGAGGAGAAACTCGACCCCCTCGTCCTTGATGCGCTTCAGAACCTTCTTGCGATCCTCGGTGTCCGACGTCGCCCTGGATTTGCTTTCGACCTGCGCCATCACGCCTCCTTAAAATGGAAAAAGCCCCGGGCAACGGCCCGAGGCTCCATTGCCTCCGTGCTCGTTGAGCGTAACAGCTAGCCGGGACGAGGTCGAACCGGCGCCGGACGGCCGCCGCCGCCTCGGAGGGCGCGCCCGTAGAGCGCGATCGCGGGCGTCAAGAGGAGCCCTGCGACGACCAGGGCGGCGCGCAGCGAGGCCAGGGTTCCGACGACTCCGATCGCCGGGCCGCCCGCGACTTCGCCGATCGCACCGGACTGGCTCGCCATCGAATTGACCGTCGCCCGGACGCTGGAATCCTCGACGTTCTTGTTCAACCAGGTCGCGTACAGCGGATCCGAGAGCCGGCGGGCGAGGCGCGCCACGAGGTAGGCCCCGGCCGCGAGAGCGAAGCTCGTGGCGAATCCGAAGACGACGACCGAGACCGACAACAGGGCGGTGAGCCAGAGCAGCGCTCGGGCCAGCTTCGAGTTGTCGGCGTGCTCGAAGCGCGGCACTAGAAACGACGTGATCACGATCCCGGCCACGAGCCCGACGATGTTGAAGACGCCGAACCAGACGACGGGGTCGAGCCCCCAGAGCTCGGGCAGTCCGACCTCCGTGATCAGGTGCGCCTCCCAGAGCCGGTCGAGGCCCTCGGACGCAGCGCCCGCGAAGAACGTGATAGCAACGATGATCAGCAGGATTCGGTGGCCGCGGACAAGGCGTCCGCCAGTGACCGCGGTCGTTTTCAGCGCCCGGATGGGGGACGTCCTCTCCTCCACTGGCCGCCGGGCGAATCCGTGCTCGGGCATCAGGAAGATGCAGGCGATCCCGGTCGCAAGCGATACGGCCCCGCCGAAGACGATGCCCGCGCCCAGATCCTGCGTTGCGATCGCGACGCCAAGCCCTGCCCCGATCATGGCACCCAGGTACGAGAACTGCGTCCCGCGGAGGAAGACTCGTCCGATGCCGTCCACGCCGTGCTCGTCCGTGATCCACGCCTCCCAGGCGCCGCTCAGGAACGTCCCGCCGAGCCCGCGGAGGATGGCGGCGACGACGATCACCCAGTAGACGGCAACGAGGCCGATGATGAGGACCGAGGCGCCGGCGAGCAGAAGACCGATGATGATCGAGAGCCGCCGGCTGTAGGTGTCGGCGACGACGCCGGTCGGCACCTCGAACAGGAAGACCGCGACCTCGCTGACCGTTCCCAGCAGGACGAGCTGCAGTGGGTTGGCGCCGACATCCCGCACGAGGTAGACGGCCAGGACGGTGAAGGCCGCGTGGAGGCCGACCGAGTCGAAGAACTCGATCCCGTAGAAGACCTTGAGCGCGTCGAGCCGGCGGATTACGGTCGCCTTCGCATCGAGATCCAAGCCGGCTGGGTGGCGAAGCCGAGGGAGAGGTTGATCGCCTGCATGCCCTCATTCCGATCCTGCGTGAACGTGAGCAGCTCTCGGTAACCGTTGGCTGCGGCCCATGCGATCTGGGTCTGCTTGAGCGCGGTGGCGATGCCGCGGCGGCGGTGAGTACGACGCGTCGCCGTCAGCCCATGCTCCAGGAGACCGGGGGCCTCGCGCTCGATGAGCCCGGCGAACCCGACCATCTCGCCGTCATGCATTGCGGCGAACGAGACCGGACCTGGCATCTCCTCCTCGAGCCAGTCGTCGAAGGCCGCGAGCTCGACCGGGACCGTGGTCGGCAGATCCTCCCAGGCTTCCTGCGTGAGCGCGTATGCGGCCTCGTGCAGGTCAGGAGTCACCTCGACGATCTCGATTCCGTCCAGCGGAGAGGGAGCCTGCTCGTCGCCCCGGAGCTGGAGGACGAGCTCGACCTGCCGTTGGTACTCCTCGTAGCCCCGCCGCTCGGCCCACGCGACCGAGTCGGGGTCGGCCTCGGAGACCATCGTCGAGAGCGCGTCCGGCTCCTGCGCCCCGGCGTGCGCTGCGAGGCGTTCGTAGACAGCCGATCCGATCCCCCGCCTGCGGAACTCCGGCAGCACGCGGACGCCGACGAAGACCCGGCCCGGCGAGTCGGACGGGGCGACGAGACCCAGTCCCACGACGCGGTCATTCTCCTCCGCCACCAGGTACAGCCGCTCAGGCTGCCGCTCCTTCCTGCGCTCGAGCTGCGCCGCCGTCATCGGCTCGCGAGGCGTGATCGCTGCCCACACTGCGCAGAGAGCGGCGAGATCCTCTTGCGTCGTCGCCTCTCGGATCACGATGCCACCGCTGGGAGCTCCTCGAGCTCGGGCTCTCGGCCGCCATGGCGAATCGCGCGGCCGTAGAGCGCGAGTGCCGGCGTCAGCAGCAAAGCGCCTAGCCCGAGAGCCGCACCGGTACCGAGGGCGTTGCCGACGACACCCAGCACCGGACCACCTGCCGCCTGGCCGACGGCGTCCGCCTGTCCGGTGATCGAGTTGACCGTGGCCCGGACGCTCGAGTCGGTGATCTGTTGATTCACCCAGATGTCCCAGAGCGGCGAGAGCACCTGGCGAGCAAGCAATGCCGTCAGGAGCCCCACGATCGCCACGACGGCTGCACCCGTGAGCGCAAAGACGAGTTGCGCGACCGCCATCGTCGCCGTGACCGCGAGCAGGAGCCGGGCGATGCCGCCGGTTCCGACGCGCTCGAAACGTCGCTGCAAGGCGCCGATGGCGAAGTAACCGAAGAGCATCGCCACCGCCGCGAAGCCGCCGAACCACACGACTGCGTCCAGGTGGCCGATCGCCGGTAGTCCGATCTCGCGGAGGAAATGCGCCTCCTTGAGGCGATCGAACGCCTCGCTCGCCGTTCCGATGAAAAACGCGATCCCCAGCAGGAGCAGGAGCAGCGGCCGGCCCCGAACGAAGCGCCCACCGGCGAGGGCGGTCGCCCGCAGCTCGGTGAAGGCGTCCCCTCTCTCCTCGGCGGGTCGCCGGCGGAATCCGGTCTCCGGCATCAGGAACACACAGGCGACGGCGCAGGCGATCTGCAGTGCGCCGCCGGCGATCACGGCGGCGCGGAGAGACTGCGCTCCGACGAGTACGGAGAGGACGAGACCCAGGAGTGCGCCCCCGTACGCGAGGCGCGCTCCACGCAGGAACACGTGTGGAACCCGCTCGATCCCGACCTCGTCCGTGATCCACGCCTGGTACGCGCCGCTCGTGAATGTGTAGGCCACGCCCCATGCCGCCCAGAGCGCGACGATCGCCCAGGGCGCAGAGACGAGGCCGACGAGCAGCCACGCCGTGCCCATGCCGAAGAACCCGATGACGAGGGAGAGCTTGCGTCCGTAGGTGTCAGCGACGACGCCGGTCGGCACCTCGAACAGGAACACCGCCGCTTCCATCGCCGTCCCCATCAAGATCAGCACCAGCGGCGAAAGGTCGAGCTCGCGGACGAGATAGATCGCGACGACGATCCACGTCGGCATCGAGAGCAGGAATTCGAGCCCGTAGTAGACAGTGGTCGCAGGTGGGCGCTTCACTGGCTACCCCGAGCGCTTCAGCTTCCCGTGCCGCTTCGCGTACTGCTCGCCGATCCGGAAGACCACCAGGCCGAGCGGGATCGAGACGGCGCCGATCAGGACCAGCGGCCAGATCTCGTCGCCCATCTTGGTCAATCCGTCGCCCTCGAGGATCGCGTCGCGCAGACCGTCGAGCGCGTACGTCGCCGGTGAGACTGTCGAGGCCCATTGCATCCACTCCGGGAGGACGCTGACCGGGTAGTAGACGCCCGAGATCACGAGCAGGATCCCCTGGGCCATGAACCCGAGCTGCGTTCCCTTCTCCGGTGAGATCAGCGGAAGGACGGCCGTCATCATCCCGATCCCGATGAACGAGATCGAGGCGACCAGCAGGAGCACGATCGCCGCGAGGTAGTCGGCCTGCGCCAAGTCGAGGTCGAAGAAGAGCGCGACCACGCCGAAGAGCAGGATCGCTCGGATGATCCCGTAGACGATCGCGAAGAGGCCCATTCCGAACAGGTGCACCGGGCGGGACAGCGGCGCCATGAACGTGTACTCGATCGTTCCCTCCCAGCGCTCCCAGGCGACTGTCTCGGTGAGGATCTCGAAGATCACGCCGAGGTACGCCCACACGACGGCGCCGACGAGCAGCTGCGTCGTGATCAGCTGGACGTCGATCTGGCCGCCCGCCGCCTCGACGCCCTCACCGATGAACACGATCGTGAGCGTGTTCGCGATCGTCCAGACGAAGAACGCGAGATCCCACCAGATGTAGCGTCGGACGAGGTAGACGTTCCGCTCGAAGACGCCGGAGAGCCCGATCAGCTCGTGGCGCAGCACTGCGGCAGCTCCCTGGGGCATCAGTCTTCCTCCTCTGCGGGTTCGTCTTCGAATGCCTTGCCGGTGGCCGCGAAGAACGCGGCCTCGAGAGTCGCTGCCTCGTACTTCGACTTGAGCTCTGCGGCCGGAGCGAGCTCGATCAGACGACCGCGGTCGAGGATTCCGACGCGGTCCGCGAGCTCCTCGGCCTCCACGAGGTCGTGGGTGCAGAGCAGGACGGTTGCGTCGTGAACCTCTCGGATCTCGCGGATGAACTTCTGAACCTCGAGCTTCGAGCGCGGATCGAGGCCCGTCGTCGGCTCGTCGAGCAGCAGGAGGATCGGAGCCGTCAGGAGCGCCCGTGCGAGGGCGACCTTCTGCTGCATGCCGCGGGACATGTCCTCGAGCGGCTCGCCCATCCGTTCCCGAGGGAAGCCGACCCGGCCGAGGATCTCCGGGATCCGCTCGCGGGTCTCGCGGATCGGCATGCCGTAGAACCGCGCCGCGTAGCTCAGGTTCTCGACTGCGGACATCTTCTTGAAGAACGAGGCTTCGACGGACACGCGGTTGATCAGCCGTCGCACTGCTCTCGTCTCCTTCGAGACGTCGTGCCCGAACACGTGCGCCGACCCGCCGTCGTCGAGGAGCAGCGTCGAGAGCAGGCGGACGAGCGTCGACTTCCCCGAACCGTTCTGGCCCAGGATCGCGAGGGTTTCACCTCGGCGCATCTCGAACGAGACGCCGTCCAGGGCTGCGACGCGCTTCCGGCGCCTGCGAAGGCCCTCGCGGCCGTCGTTGCGGAAGAACTCCTTGCGAAGCCCGTCGACGACGACGGCGGGCGTTGAGTTGTGGTTGTTCGAGTGGGTCATGCGATGCTCCTACGAATCGAGAGGATGGTGAGAACAGGCTCGAACGGGCCTCCTCGGGAGGCCCACGAACCGATGGGGATTCTCAGGCGATTCGGAGCATCAGCACGGCGCCACCTTAGCCAGCCCATGCTGCGGCGGTCAAGGGCGGTCCAGCAGGAGCACCGAAATCAGGGGGTCGGAGATCCAGATCCTTCGCGCTCGCGGTGAGGACGGCGAGGAATGGCGTCGCTCTCGCGAGTGTCACCGAGCGGCTTCAGCCACGGACGGCCCACCCCCGCCCCCTCGGAGGTTTCTGACGCTGGGGATCGCCAGGATCCCGAGGCTCGAGACCACCGTCCAGGCCGCCGCGATCAAGAGTGTCGCCCCGTAGCCGATCGCCTCGGCAATCGGCCCGACGAGCACGAAGCCGAGCGGCAGGAACAGCCACGAGCCGACCCAGTCGTACGAGCTGACCCGGGATCGAGCGTGCGGAGGCACGTGCTCCTGGAGCGCCGTGAACCAGAATGCCGCGCCGAAGTTCATCGCCATCGCGCCGACGAACGCGCAGGCCGTGATCACCGCGACGGGCCAGACGAATGCGTAGCCGACGAGCTGGATCGGCCAGAGCGCAACGGTGAGGAAGCAGACGACGAGCTGCCGGGCGGGCTTGAAGCGCATCGCGAGCAGGCTGCCGACCACCGAGCCGAGCCCGGCGCCGACCATGATCGTCGCGTAGGCGGAGGCACCGCCCAGTTCCTCCTTCGCGATTACCGGCCCGAGCACGAGAAACGAGGCGAGCGCGGTGAGGTGGAAGAGCGAGAAGTGGATCACGCTCACCCAGATCCACGTCTGGCGTGTGAACTCGCTCCAGCCCTCGTTCAGCTCCGTGAGGAACCTCTGCCTCGTCGGCTTCGAGAAGGCCGGCCGCATAGCGGCGAGAACCGCCGCGCTGACTGCAAACGTGGCGGCGTCGACGGCAATCGCCCAGCCCGTGTTCGAGAGCGCGATCACGACACCAGCGGCGGCAGGCCCGGCGATGCCGGTGACGTTGCGCGAGAGGGACATCAGCGCGTTCGCCTGCTGGAGGCGCTCCGGTCGGACCGTTTGCGGCACGAGCCCCTGTGAAGCGGGGCCGAAAAACGCCTCCGCGGCGCCGTAGACGACGGTCAGGACGACGAGGTGCCAGACCTCGGCCCGGCCGGTCAAGAGAAGGAATGCCACGAAGGCCTGCGTGGTTCCTCGACCGGCGTCCGACGCAAGCATGAGCAGCTGCCTCGGAACGCGGTCGGCCCAGACGCCCGCCGTCTGCAGGAAGACGAGGTTGGAGATCGTCCGGGCGGCGAAGACGTAGCCGAGAACCGCAGCTGACGCCTCGATGTCCAGGACGGCGAAGGCGAGACCGATCAGCGCGAAGCGGTCACCGAAGTCCGAGATGACCCGGCTGATCCAGAGGAGGCGGAACTCGCGTTCCTCCAAGGCTCCTAGACGCCCGCGCAGGTTCACATTTCGAGCCTAACTCCCATCCGCCGCATCTCCTACACCCGATCAGGCACGAGTGGAGCGGAGCGCGATCGCCGTGGAGGCAGTGTCTACGTCTCCACGGCAGCCCCAGGGTCGCGGCGTCCACCGCCTAGGAGCCAGAGGCCTCTAGTCGATCGCGAAAGTGACGGCTACCGTCGCCTGGATCTCCTGCGTTCCTTGCTCGATCGGCACCTTCGATGCCGTGTTGTCCATTGCCTGGCGGCCCTCGGCGAACACATAGCCCCTGTCTGCGCTCTCGACGATCGCGGTGACCCGTCCGACGCTGACGCCAGCAGCGTCGGCCAGCGCCTTGGCGCGGGCACGCGCGTTCTCGACGGCCTTGGCGAGTGCCTTGTGCTCGAGGCTATCTCGGTCGGCCAGCGTCAACGCAGGGCCGGAGACTTGATTTGCCCCTGCGGTCGAAGCCGCCTCGAGCACGTCGCTTGCGCGCTCGACGTCGCGAACGGTGACCGAGACGGAGTTCTGGGCGACGAAACCGTTTCGCCGCCCCTCACCCTCGTAGCTCTCGCCGACCGAGACATTCTGGGTCGCGATGTCGCGCTCGGCGACGCCGGACGCCTTCAGGGCTGCGATCACCTGCGCCATCTGTTCGGAGTTCGCGGCGAGGGCCTCCTTTGCCGTTCGACCCTTGGTGCTCACACCGAGCGAAAACTGTGCCACGTCCGGGACGGCCTCCACGCTTCCGAGCCCGGTGACGGTGATCCCGTCGCGGGATTCTTCACTCGCGCCGCCGGCGGTCTCCGGGCGCCCGATGCCTGCAAGGGCCGCGACTGCGAGCACGAGCAGCGCGGCGACGGTGATGCGGATGACCTTCAAGACAACCTCCTTTGCGTTTCCTCCATGTACGCCGCCGGGGCTGCCGCCGTCACAATCACGCGATGCGCTACCAGTTCGTTGACTGCCGCTGGGAGCTCGGAAAGCCCGCTGCGGGCCGCGAGCTCTACGGCGCCGGCCACATTCCAGGAGCAACGTTCCTCGACGTGGACGACGATCTCTCCGACACGTCGATCAAGGGCCAGGGGCGGCATCCGCTTCCCTCGGCCGAGGGGTTCGCGGAGTCGGCGGCGCGCGCCGGGATCGGGGAAGGCGTCCACGTCGTGGCGTACGGGCTGGGGGGCGCCGAGCGCCTGTGGTGGCTCCTCCGCCACTTCGGGCACGATCGGTGCGCCGTGCTCGCGGGCGGGATCGGAGCCTGGCTCGGGCCACTCACCTCCGGGGACGAAAGCATCGACCGCGCATCGTTGATACCTCGCGAGCGCACCGACGACACGATCGATGGCCCGGAGCTGGCTCGCCGGCTCGGCAAGACCGTCGTGGTAGACGCGCGCCTGAGATCGCGCTGGCGTGGTGAGCCGAATTCGATCGACAAGGTTCCGGGCCGCATACCGGGCGCGCTCAATGCACCGTGGAACGAGCGGGTGCCGGAGCTACCGGCAGGGGATCTCATCGCGTATTGCGGCTCGGGTGTGACGGCGACGGTGATCCTCCACCGCCTCTGGCTCGCCGGGCGCGAAGGCAAGCTCTACCCGGGATCGTGGAGCCAGTGGGAGACCCTCGACCTCCCGGTCGAGCGCGACTAGGCGACGATCGAGAGAAAGACGGTTCGGCGGGAGCTCGACGAGTGTCGTCGCTAGGCGACGGCGGTCGAGCTCGAGTCGAACAGCTCGGGTAGGTAGCGCTTCCAGCCGTCCGGAAGCCGTGGCGTCGCGAGCCGGATGTAGAGGACGGGCGCCGGCGCGCGCGGCTTCGTCCGCAGCACCATCTCCACCTCGCCCAGGAGCCGGTTCCCCTTCCTCAGATTGCACGGCGCGCACGAGGTCACGACGTTCTCCCAGACGGAATCACCGCCCCGGCTGCGCGGGATGATGTGGTCGAGCGTGAGCCGCCCGCCGCTCGTCCCGCAGTAGGCGCAGCGCCAGCCGTCCCGTGCGAATAAGGCCCGCCGGGAGATCTTCCGCTGGACGGTGCGGGGAACCGACACGTAGGTCACGAGCCGAATCACGTGCGGCCACTGATAGGTGTCCGTGGCGGAGCGAAGCGGCTGCTCGAGGGCCTCGATCACCTCAGCCTTGCCCTTGAAGACGAGTACGTGCGCGCGGCGCACTGAGCAGACGTTCAGCGCCTCGTAACTCGCATTCAGCACGAGAACTTGCTTCATGACTCCTCGAAAACTGTAGCGACCTGACCTCACTGATCGACGGCTCTAGGATCTGCCGGATGAACGTCTCGGCCTCGACTGCCGCCTGGATCGCCGTGGCCTCCTGCGCGGCCGCCATGCTCGCGCTCGTCGTCGTCCTGTTCCTCTTCCTTCGCCTCCGGCGGGTGCGGGAGGCTCAGATGGTCCTGCTCGGCGGGGGGAAGTCCGACCTCGTTGACTTCGCGGTCTCGCTCCAGGGTAGGATCGACGATCTTCACCGGGCGGTCGACGAGGTCGCAACCGGCCTGGCCCGCGTCGACCGTCGCGTCGACGGCTCGGTGACGAACACCTCGGTGATCCGATACGACGCCTACGAGGGCGCCGGCGGCCATCAGTCCGCCTCGCTTGCCTTCCTGGACGCCGCCCGCTCGGGTGTCGTCGTGACCGCGATCCAGGGGCGCGACTATGCGCGCATCTACGTCAAGGAGCTCGACCACGGCAAGGCTCCGGTCGCCCTCTCACCCGAAGAGCAAGAAGCAGTAGCGCGGGCCATGGCCAGGTGATCCGTCGCCGAACGGGCTTTGCCCGTTCAGCTTCCAAGGCGAGCGAGCTAACCACAGCCTGAACACGAACAGCCGCGCCGCGCGCCGGCGAGGCCGGCGCCCGGCTTCCGGAAGGTCGCGGAACGTCGCAAGACTTTCCGCGAAAGCCCCGCGGGAGCTACCCGCCTGGGTAGCTGAAGATCACGGGGTACTCCGCCGAGTTGTTGGCGGTGTTCTGCTCGCCGGGTACCGGCTTGACGTTGATCTGGAGGGTCGTTCGCTGCACGAACGGGACGGGCCCGACGTTTCGGAACGTGACCGTGGCGGTCTCGCCCGGTTCGGTGAGGTCGACCCGCCGTGTGCGGACGAGCGGCTCCGTCTCCTTTTGGATCGTCAGCTCGACCTCGACGCCGGTCTCTGTCGAATCCCCCGAGTTCTCGAAGTTGACCTCGAAGGAGAGGTCCGTGGTGGCGACGATCTTGTTCAGCTCACTCGGGGCCAGCGTTGCGCCGCCGGCAACCTTCACCGAGGCCAGCCCGTGGCCATGAGATCCCGGCCTGGTCGTGGTGCCGCCGGCGCCGCTCTGCCCGCGTACGCGCCGCCAGATGTTGCTCAGGGCGCGGGAGGTCGCGAGATCGGGGTTCGTCACGAAGCTCGAGTCCGGGACATTGACGCCCCGCAGCTCCTGGCGCCGAAGCTCCTGCGTTGCAGGCTCTCTGAAGAGGTCGTCCCAGATGACGTCGCTGGCGATCAGCCGCCGCGCTTGCGCCGACAGGAGCTCGCCGACCGGGTTCGGGTTGCCGGTCCGCGTGCCAAAAGCATCCGCCAGGCCGCGGAGGCCGCTGACTCTGAACTGGAGCGCCTGGATGAGATGCTGCTGCTGAACGCGGAGCGGACCGGGTGGATCGAGTCGCTGCGCCGTGCCGACGAACTGCTGCTGCTGCTGGGCGTAGCCGTCGAGGGTGCGGACGAGCTGGGTCTGCCTCACCTCCGGGCGGGTCAAGGTCGTCGTGAGCTGGGCGCCGACGCGCTCGGACTGCTCGGCGACCTCCTGGACGTTCTCCATGTAGCTCCGATACCGATCCTGCTTGGCCTCGCCGCGGCAACTGGAGACCCAGAAGACGAGCAGGACGACGACGAGGATCGCGAGGCTGATCAGGCCTAGGAGGCGGAGCACGGGCGTCAGCCCCGAAGGCGGCCCCGGCGGGCGACGAGAGCGTCTCGGGCGTCGCGAAGGACGCTCCGGCCCGGCCGCCTCCCGGGTCGCCGGCTCCTCGAAGAAGTCGAACTCGATCTCGGTGTCGCGCTCGGTCATGGCGCCAGGCCGGGTAATCACAAACCGGCAGGCTTCACCTTACCGCGCCAATCGGCGTGCAAAGGACTCTAGGGGCCTGTCGCCAACCCTGAGCGCACATGGCCACAGCCGTCGCGTCCTTCCCTGCCAGTGAACTCGTGCTCGGCCGTTACCGGCCGCTGCGCCCGCTCGGGAGCGGTGGGTCGGGCTCGGTCTGGCTGGCTCGTGACGAGCAGAACGGCCTCGACGTCGCCCTGAAGATCGTCCCGCGCGAGGGGAAGGCTCATACGAGAGCCGAACGCGAGGCCTCTGCCGCCGCGCGGCTCCGTCATCCCCGTTGCCTTCGCGCCTATGCGTTCGCCGGTGATAGCCAGAACGTCTACATCGCGTACGAGTACGTACCCGGCCGAACGCTGCGAGACCGGATCCGCGCGGGGGAGCTCGACGACACGGCGGTCGTAGAGGCGGCCGTGCAGATTCTCGACGGCCTGGCCCACGCACACGCAAACGGGATCATCCACCGGGACGTGAAGCCGACCAACGTGCTGGTTGCAGACTCGTCGGAGATCTCGATCAAGCTTCTCGACTTCGGACTCGCCCAGTTCGCTGAGGCGGAGACGCTGACCGCGGCGGGCGACGTGCCCGGCACGCTTGCCTACATCTCGCCCGAGCGCCTGGCGGGCAGGGAGGCGTCCTTCGCCGCTGACATCTGGGCCGTCGGCGTCGTTCTCTGGGAGGCACTTGCCGGCTATCACCCCTTTTGGGCCTCGTCGCCGGTGGAGACCGCCCGGCGCATCGACGTCGGGCCGCCGCCGCTCGAGTCCGTTCGGCCCGACCTTCCACAACACGTGATCGCGGCCGTGAGGCAGGCAACCGCCGTCGATCCTGCCCGCCGCCCGACCGCTGTACAGCTCTCCACCAGGCTGAGGTCGGCCCTCGACGAGCGAAACCAGCGGCGGAAGAAGACGGCCCGGGGCGTCGTGGTTCCACCCGTGCGCCGCGCCGTCGCCGCCGCCGGAGCCGCGGCGTTCGTCGGCTGGACGGCGGCGGCGCTGCCCTTCTATCCCGCCGGGTGGAGCTGGGGCCTGGCTGCGCTGGCCGCCGGGACTGCGGCTCTTCGTCCGCGCCTCGGGCTCGCAGTGACGCTCGGCCTTGCAGTCCTCCCGCTCGGAAACGTCTCTTTCGGCCTTGCGGTTCTCTACGCGGCGCTGGCGGCTGCCTGGCTCGTCCTGACCTGGCGCCGGAGCGACGAAGGTCTCTACCCGATCGTAGGCGCACTCATCGCTCCGCTGGGTCTCTTGATGCTGTTGCCCGCCGCCCTCCTGCCGGTTCGTCGGGCCGCCTGGCGCGCCGGATTCGGCGCGGCCGCCGTCGCCGTCGCAGGCCTCTTCGCGGGGATTCGCGGGGCGACGCTGCCGCTCAGCGAACGAGATGCTGCCTCTCCCGGCCTCGCCGGCGTGGGCGACCCTGGCGCCGCCGCCTCGGCGCTCCTGGACTCCGTCGCCGCCCGCCCGGAGTTGGTCCTCACCGCCGCCGTCGTGGCCGG
>Ga0136614_10000763_pt1 | contig 17367 bp, 18 predicted proteins | sample AntDrymUQ2792106_2_FD_106643 | JGI IMG/M metagenome (GOLD analysis project Ga0136614, IMG submission 106643) | Polar desert sand microbial communities from Dry Valleys, Antarctica - metaG UQ279 (21.06) | ecosystem: Environmental > Terrestrial > Soil > Desert | place: Antarctica: Dry Valley... | reverse complement strand
GTCGAGCTTGCCCTCGCGGGCCAGCTGGGTGAGGTTGCGCCCGAACTGGTCCAGGACGGGGCTGCCCTTGCCCTCGTCGGCCGGTCCGCCGGAGACGCCGGCCTTGCCCTGCCCGCCGCCCGGTTCGCCGCCGGCGTAGCCACTCAGCAGCTGGATGACTTGCTGGCGCACCTTGTTGAGGTCGGCGCCCAGCTTCTGCAGCACCTGGGCGGCGACGCCCTCGCCCTCGCGAATCAGGCCGAGCAGGATGTGCTCAGTCCCGATGTAGTTGTGGCCGAGCTGCAGCGCCTCACGCAGGGACAGCTCCAAGACCTTCTTGGCTCGGGGGGTGAAGGGGATGTGGCCGGCGGGCGCGGTTTGGCCCTGGCCGATGATCTCCTCCACCTGCTCGCGCACGCCCTCCAGCGAGATGCCGAGCGACTCGAGGGCCTTGGCGGCCACACCCTCACCCTCGTGGATGAGGCCGAGCAGGATGTGCTCAGTCCCGATGTAGTTGTGGTTGAGCATCCGGGCCTCTTCTTGCGCGAGCACAACCACTCGCCTGGCCCGGTCGGTGAACCGTTCAAACATCCATTGCCCCCTGCTCGGGTGCTAGTCAGTGACTGTAGCACCGGCCAACCCTGTTCTAGGGCGGCCGGACCACCACTGGCAATGAGTCCACTGACCCGTTGACCAGCGGTGTGGTGCAATCTGCGACGCTTTGGACGAGGCCGCACCGGCGACGCTACCGCTCGCCTTCTCATTCGACCTGGCGGGGTGGCGCTTGAGCGATTGCCGCTCCGCCGGGCTGGCCAGGGTAGCGGTGGCTGGAGTGCGGCGCAGTTTACCGCCACCATGTCTACAACGCGATCCCGGCGCTGTTATTCCGCTTCCGGCCGCAGGGTGGGAAACAGGATCACGTCGCGGATCGTCTGCACGTCGGCTAGCAGCATGACCAGGCGGTCGACACCGATCCCGAGTCCACCCAACGGCGGCAGTCCCAGCTCCATGGCTCGCAGATAGTCCTCGTCGACGGGCATGGCCTCGAGGTCGCCGGCGGCCCCTGCCCGCGCCTGGGCCTCGAACCGTGCGCGCTGATCGATCGGATCGGTGAGCTCGGAGAAGGCGTTGCCCAACTCCCGCCCGGCCAGAATCGGCTCGAAGCGCTCGGTCACCCGAGGGTCGTCGCGGTGGCGACGAGCCAGCGGGCTGACCTCCACCGGGTAATCCACCACGAAGGTCGGGTCCCAAAGGGTGTGCTCGACGAGCTTTTCGTACAACTCCAGCATGAGCTTGCCGGTGCCCCACGAGCCCTCGGCGTGCACGTCGTGCTCGACGCAGATCTCGCGCAGCCGCGCCGGCGGCAGATCGTAGTCCAGGTCCACGCGCCCCGTCGCCTCGCCGACCAGTTCCAGCAGCGTGCGTTGCGGCCAGTCGCCCCCAAGCTCCAAGCAACGGCCCGCGTAGGTGAGCGTTGTGGTGCCCACGGCCTCCAAGGCGGCGCATTGCACCAGCGCTTGGGTAAGCGCCATGATGTCGCGGTAGTCGGCGTAGGCCTGATAGCACTCCAGCATCGTGAACTCGGGGTTGTGCCGAGGGCTGAGCCCCTCGTTGCGGAAGACCCGGCCGATCTCGTACACGCGCGGCATGCCGCCCGCGACCAGCCGCTTGAGGTGCAGCTCCTCGGCGATGCGCAGGTACAGCGGCATGTCGAGCGCGTTGTGGTGGGTGGCGAAGGGCCGGGCCAACGCCCCGCCGGCCATCGTGTGGAGCACCGGCGTCTCGACCTCGACGTAGCCGCGGTCGTCCAGCTCGGCGCGCAGCGCGCGGATGACCTTGGCGCGGATCGCGAAGACGCGCCGAGCGTCGGCGTTGACGGTCAGGTCGATCTCGCGCCGGCGGAAGCGCGTCTCGGTGTCGCGCAGCCCGTGCCACTTGTCCGGCAGCGGTCGCAACGATTTGCCGATGAGCGTGACCTCGTCAGCCTTGACCGACAACTCACCGCGCCGGGTACGGACCACCCGTCCGGTCACCGCCACCCAGTCGCCGACGTCGAGGTCGGCCACACGAGCCATCGCCTGCTCGCCGAGGACGTCCAGTTGCGTCATCGCCTGCAGCTCGTCGTCGGCCTCACGCAGGACCAGGAAGGTCAGCTTGCCGTGGCCACGTCGTGCGACGAGGCGGCCGCCGACGGCCACCCGGTGCTCGCTCTCCTCGCCTGCCTCCAGCCGCCGGTCCCAGGCGGCGTTGACGTCGGCCAGGGCGTCGGTAACCCGTACGCCGACCGGATAGGGGTCGATGCCGGCGTCGCGCAGCCGCTGCAGCTTGGCACGGCGCTCAGCGAGCGCGTCCTCGCGGGGACCGCCGCCACCGTCGTCGCTGCCTTCATTGGTTGCTGATGTCATGGGCTGCGCAGGCTATCGGCTCGCTTCTCCGCTCTTGCCGCTGGAGCCTTGGGCGTAGCGCTCACGCGGCCGGCGTACCGTCTACCCCGACACCTCGTTGACCGACTGTCACCGTGCGGCACGCGCCGGTTGACGCGATGCCGCATCAGCGGCGCAGCACCAACAGCAGGTCGCCGGGCTCCACCGACGTACCGGACTCCACCACGACGCGGGCGACCCGCCCGTCCACCGGCGCGCTGATGGCTGACTCCATCTTCATGGCCTCGATGGAGCCGACCGCCTGCCCTCGCTGCACGGCGTCGCCCTCACCGACCCGCAGCGTCACGACGCCCGACAGCGAGGCGGCGACGTGCAACGGGTCGGACAGGTTGGCCTTCTCCGCGCGCGAGTGCTCGACGTTGATGGAGCGGTCGCGCACATCGACGGGCCGGGTCTGACCGTTGAGCTTGATCAGCACCGTGCGCGTTCCGCTCTCGTCGGGCTCACCGATGGCCTCCAGCTCCACGAACAGGCGCACGCCGAGCTCCAGCTCGATGACGATCTCCTCGGCTGGCTCCAGGCCGTAGAAGAACGCCCTGGTCGGCACCACCGCCACGTCACCCCAGCGGTCGGCGGCTTCGATCTGCTCGCGCGCCGGCTCCGGAAACATCAAGCGGTTCAGGGTGGCCCGCCGGTCTGGGCCGGTCAGCTGCGCCACGTCATCGCCGACCTCCTCGGTGTCCGCGGCGGCGTCCCGCCCGGCCAGTGCTTTGCTGCGGAACGGCTCGGGCCAGCCTCCCGGCGGGGTGCCCAGCTCGCCCTGCAGAAACCCGAGTACCGATTCCGGCAGGTCGAAATCGCCGGGATCGTCCTCCAGCGCATCGGGATCGATGCCGGCCGATGCCAGATACAGCGCCAGGTCACCTACCACCTTGGACGTTGGCGTGACCTTGATGAGGTCACCCAGCAGCCGGTTGCAGCGTTCGTACAGCGCCTCGACCTCTTCGAAGCGGTCGCCGAGGCCGAGCGCCACGGCCTGCTGGCGCAGGTTGGAAAGCTGGCCGCCGGGAATCTCGTGGCGGTACACCGTGCCCGTCGGGGAGCGCAGTCCCGCCTCGAACGGCGCGTACAGATCGCGCACCGCCTCCCAGTACGGCTCCAGGTCGCCGAGCACGTCCAGCGACAGGCCGGTGACCCGCTCGGTGTGGTCCGTGGCTGCCACGATTGCGGCCAGCGACGGCTGGCTGGTCATCCCCGACAGTGGCGGCGCCGCACCGTCGATGGCGTCCACGCCCGCCTGGACCGCCGCCAGGTAGGTCGCCAGCTGACCGCCGGCGGTGTCGTGGGTGTGCAAGTGCACGGGCGCGTCGAAGCGTTCGCGCAGGGCGGTGACCAGCGTGCGGGCGGCCGGCGCCCGCAGCAGGCCGGCCATGTCCTTGATGCACAGCACGTGCGCCCCCGCCGCGATGACCCCCTCGGCGACGCCGAGATAGTGGTCGAGGGTGTAAGACCGCTGACCGGGGTCCGACAGGTCGCCGGTGTAGCACAGCGTCCCCTCGGCGACGCCGCCGCCCTCAGCGACCGCCTCGATGCCGGGGCGCATCCGTTCCACGTCGTTGTTGGCGTCGAAGACCCGGAAGATGTCGATGCCGGTGGCGCGAGCCTCGTCGACGAACGCCCGCACGACCGCGTCGGGATAGCTGGAGTAGCCGACGGCGTTGCGGCCGCGCAACAGCATCTGCAGGCAGACGTTGGGAAGCGCCTTGCGCAGCCGCGCCAGCCGCTCCCAGGGGTCCTCGGACAGGAATCGCAGGGCGACGTCGTAGGTCGCGCCACCCCACACCTCCGCCGACAGCAGCTGCGGCATGCGCCGCGCCATGTGCCCGGCAACGGCGACCATGTCGTAAGTCCGCATGCGCGTGGCCAGCAGCGACTGGTGGGCATCGCGCAAGGTCGTGTCGGTGACGCCGATCGCCGAGCTGTCGCGCAGCCAACGTGCGAAGCCCGCCGGACCCAGCTGGTCCAGGCGCTCCCGCGAGCCCGGCGGTGGCGGCGCGTGCCGCTCGTCGTCGCTCAGCGCGGGGAGCTTGGCGGCCGGCTCGACCAGCGTCGGCGGCTGGCCGTTCGGGCGGTTGACCGTCACGTCGGCGACCAGCTCCAGCAACCTGGTGGCACGATCGGCCCCGGCTTTGGCCGACGTCAGCTGGGGCCGCTCGTCGATGAAGGCGGTGGTGACCTCGCCGGCCAGAAAGTCGGGGTCCGACAGCACCGCCCCCAGGAAGGCCACGTTGGTCAGCACACCCCGCACCCGGAACTCCGCGATCGCCCGTCGGGCGCGGGAGGCGGCGGTGGCGAGGTCCGGTCCGCGAGCGGTGAGCTTGACCAGCAGAGAGTCGAAGTAGGGCGACACCTCGCCGCCGGTGTAGCCGGCACCGCCGTCGAGGCGGATCCCGGCGCCGCCCGGTGAGCGGTAGGCGGTGATGCGGCCGAGGTCGGGGCGGAAGCCGTTGGTCGGGTCCTCGGTCGTGATGCGGCACTGCAGTGCCTGACCCCGGACGGTGATGCGGTCCTGGGCCAGCCCGAGGTCGGCCAGCGTCGCGCCGGCCGCGATGCGCAGCTGCGACTTGACGATGTCGACGTCGGTGACCTCTTCGGTCACCGTGTGCTCGACCTGCACCCGCGGGTTCATCTCGATGAACACGGCCGCAGGTCCGCCCGAGCCATCATCTACAGCGACCAGGAACTCCACCGTGCCGGCGTTGCGGTAGCCCACGGCGCGCCCGAAGCGCACCGCGTCCGCGCAGATGGCATCACGCAGGGCGGGGTCGAGGTTAGGGGCCGGCGCCAGCTCCAGGACCTTCTGGTGACGGCGCTGCACCGAGCAGTCGCGCTCGTACAGGTGGATGACCTCGCCGTCCGCGCCGGCCAGCAGCTGCACCTCGATGTGGCGAGGGCGGACCATCGCCTGCTCCAAAAACACCGTCTCGTCGCCGAAGGCCCCCTTGGCTTCGCGCATGGCCGTCTCCACGGCGGCGGACAGCTCACCGGGCTCGCGCACGAGCCGTAGCCCACGCCCGCCACCGCCGGACGCGGCCTTGACGAAGACGGGGAAGCCGATCGCTTCGGCGGCCTCGGCGGCGGCCTCGGGCCCAGCCAGCGAGCCCGAGGCGGCGAGGACCGCGAGACCGGCTTGGTCCGCCGCCACGCGGGCGCGGATCTTGTCGCCGGTCAGCTCCAGCACCTCGGCGGGAGGGCCGACGAAGGTGACGCCAGCTTCCGTGCAGGCGGCGGCCAGCAACGGGCTCTCGGACAGGAAGCCGTAGCCGGGATAGACCGCGTCAGCTCCGACTCGGACTGCCGCCTCGACGATGACCTGCGGGTCGAGATAGGCCCGCACCGGGTGGTCGGGGTCGCCGATCTCGTAGGCCTCGTCGGCCTTCTGGCGGTGCAGGGACCCCCGGTCGGCGTGGGTGTAGACCGCGACCGTGCGGATGCCGAGCTCGTAGGCGGCGCGAAACGCCCGCACCGCGATCTCGCCGCGGTTGGCTACCAGCACCTTGTCCATGCCCGCCTTTCGGTCGGTTCCCGCGATCTCGCCGAAGGCCGCCGCGGTGGACCGTCTAAGAACGACAGACGCTAGCGGTCGAGCAGACCCTCAAGGACGTCGCGGTCGAGCAGGCCGTCCAGGCCTTCGCCGTCGAGCAGACCGCGCTCCTCCAGCAGACCCTCCAGTGCGTCGCGGTTCTCCGCGCTACCCAGCTCCCGCAACAGCTCCTCGGCGCTGATATCGCCTTCCAGCAGCTGCTCCAGCGGGTTGGACTCGGGGTCGTCCTCGGACTCGGTACCGGTACCGGTGTCCACCGAGGCCGCCGCCGCAAGCTCGGCCTCGAGGCGTTCCACGTCGGCGCGCAGCCGCTGTGTCGTCTGGTTCGTCCGTACGACCATGGTGGCAAGGATCAGCACGACCACACCGATCACCGCGAACCCTGCCTTGACCGCCTGCTCCGACACGTCCATCCCTTCGCCGAGGTCCAACCCTATCGAGAACCGTTCAGGTGTTGCGCTCCCAGACGATGCGCAGACCCTTGAGCGTGAGCCAGGGATCATGGTGGTCGATGCGGCGGCAGGCGTCGACCACGGCGGGCGCCAGCCCCCCGGTGGCGACGACGACCGGCGGTGCGTCCAACTCGGCGGCGAGCTGCTCGACCACCCGGTCGACGCCGCCGGCAAAGCCGTACACCGCTCCTGACTGCAGCGCCTCGACGGTGCTGCGCCCGATCGCGTGGCGAGGCGCCGTGAGCTCGACCGTGCGCAGCTGCGCCCCCTTGGCGGTGAGCGCATCGATCGAGATCTGCACGCCCGGAGCGATTGCCCCACCGATGAAGGCCCCGCCGGCGTCGTAGACGTCGAAGTTCGTGCCGGTGCCGAAGTCCACGACGATCCCCGGCCCGCCGTACTGATCGTGCGCCGCGATGGCGTTGACGAGCCGATCGGCACCCACCTCGCGCGGGTCCTCCATCCTGATGGAGATGCCGGTGCGAGTGCCCGGCGCCACGATCACCGGCGGGAAGTGGAAGTACCGCTGGGTCATCTCCCGCAGCCGCGCGGTGACCACTGGCACCACCGACGAGATCACGACCCCGTGGACGTTCCGGCTGAACGACAGGTTCTCGAAGCTCATCAGACCCTGGAACAGCAGCGCCAGCTCGTCGGCGGTGCGCCTGGCATCGCTGGAGATGCGCCACTGCTGCGCGAGCTCGTCACCGTTGAAGACCCCGATGACCGTCAGCGAGTTGCCGACGTCCACGGCCAGCAGCATCAGGCCACCTCCTCAAAGTCCAGCCCGATGTCCAGCGCCTGCACCGAGTGGGTCAGCGCCCCGACGGCGACCGCCTCCACCCCGGTCTCGGCGATGGCTCGCACGGTCTGCAGGGTCACGCCGCCGGACGCCTCGGTGAACACGCCTCGCGGGCGGCAGCGGTCGACGGCGGCGCGCAGATCTTCCAGGCCGAAGTTGTCCAGCAGCACGCACGTCGCGCCGGCTTGCAGGGCCGCGTCGAGCTCGCCGAGGTCGTCGACCTCGACCTGGACCTCGAGGTCGCCGGCGCCGGACAGCGCCGCCGCGGTGGCGCGCGCGACGCCGCCAGCGGCCACGGCATGGTTGTCTTTGACCAGCAGCCCGTCGTACAGGCCCATTCGGTGGTTGGCGGCACCGCCGGCCGCCACGGCTGCCTTCTGCAGGGCCCGCAGGCCCGGCAGCGTCTTGCGCGTGTCGCGAACGGTGCACCAAGTGCCGGCCACCACGTCGCAGTAGCGGGCGGCAGCGGTGGCCACGCCGGACAGGTGGGTCAGAAAGTTCAGCGCGGTGCGCTCGGCGACGAGCAGCGCGCGTGTCGGTCCGGCCACGCTGGCCAGGCACTCACCCGCGCGCACTCGTGCTCCGTCGCCCACCGAGGCGGTGCAGAGCAGCGCCGGGTCGACCTCGGCGCACACGGCCGCCAGCACCCCGAGGCCGGCGACGACGCCCGCCTCCCGAGCGACGAAGCTGGCGGTGGTGGTGGCGCCGGCGGGCACGGTCGCGGTCGCGGTGACGTCGCCGCGCTCGCCGAGGTCCTCGGCCAGCGCCAGGCGGATGAGCTCGATCACGAGGACATGTTGTCAGGTCACCGTAGCGGAGGCGACCGCGGGCAGGCGGGCATTGTCGATGAGTCGGGTCGACCCGACCCAGGCGGCGATCAACGCCTGTGCCGGGCCGCGGTGAATGCCGTGGAGCGGCTCCAGGGTGTCGGGATCGGCGATCTCGGCGTAGTCCAACTCGACGCCGGGGCCCGCGGCGAGGGCCTCGACGAGTCGCGCGCGGGCGACATCGGCGTCGCCGTCCCACGACGTGACGGCGGCCGACAACGCCGCCGACAGCGCCAATGCCCGCCGGCGTTCCTGCGTCGACAGGTTGGCGTTCCGCGAGGACAGGGCCAGCCCGTCATGGTCCCGAACGAAGTCGCACTCGACGATGCGAACAGGCAGGTCGAGGTCGCGCACCATCGCCTGCACCACCACCAGCTGCTGGAAGTCCTTGCGGCTGAAATAGGCGGTGTCGGGCTGGACGATGCTGAACAGCTTGGTCACGATGGTGGTCACCCCGTCGAAATGGCCCGGTCGGCTGGCCCCCTCCAACCGGTCGGTGAGGCCAGCGACGTGGACCGTCGTGCGCCGCTGCGGTGGCGTGAAGTCGGCAGGTTGGGGGGCGAACACCACGTCGACCCCCAACGGCTCCAGCAGCTCCAGGTCGCGGTCGAGATCCCGTGGATAGCTGGCGAGGTCCTCGGCCGGCCCGAACTGCAGCGGGTTGACGAAGATGCTGACGGCCACCAACTCGCTGTCCTCGCGGGCCTGGCGGGCCAACGAGAAATGGCCTTCGTGCAGGGCACCCATAGTCGGAAACAACGCCAAGGGTGACCGGCGGGCGACGCGCCGCCACTGGCGCATCTCGTTGACGGAGCGCGCCAGGTCCACGGTCAATTGTCCAGGACCGCCGCGACGGCGGCCGCCGCCTCGTCGCCCAGACCGGCCCGGCGGGCGTGACGCAACGCCAGTCGTGACAGGGCCAGGTAGGCCTCGACGGCCTCGGGCAGGACGGTCCGTAGCTCGTCGAGCTGGCGGGCGACGGTGCCGGCGTCGCCACGCCGGACCGGGCCGGTCAGCGCAGCCGCACCCCTGCTGGCGGCGTTGGACGCGGAGGTGGTGACCAGGGGTCCCAGGAACTGACTGGGGTCGGTCACCCCCGCGCCCAGCAACAGGTCGCGCGCGAGCGTCACGACCGTGGCCGTGGCATTGCTGCCAACGGTCAAGCCGGCGTGGTACAGGGTCCGCGAGCCCGCGTCCACGGTGACCGGACTCCCGCGAAGGTCAGTGACGAGCACCCGCGCCCAGCCAAGGTCGCCCTCGTCGGCGGTCACCGCCCAGGACGTTCCCGGCAGCGCGGCAAGCCCGGTGTCGGGGTCGGGGAAGGTCTGGGCGGGATGGCAGGCAGCGACCGCGGCACCGGCCAGGCGTACCGGCTCCAGCACGTCCGTGCCGTAGCCACCCGAGGTGTGCACCCAGCGGCTGCCCTCGGCGACCGCATCGGCTGCCGCCACCCGGCGGACGACCTCGACCAGCGCGTCGTCGCCGACGCAGACCAGCACCAGCTCGGCGCCCCGCGCGGCGTAGGCCGCAGCCATGGAGCGCGCGGACGGCAAGCGGCGAACGAAGTCGTCGCTGCCCTGCCGCGAGCGTCCTGCCACCGCCACGATGCGGTAGCCGGCCCGGTCCAGCGCCATCCCCAGAGCCGTACCGACGCGGCCCGGACCGATGACCGCGACGCGCCTCATGAGGGCGCCTGCGAGGGCATATGCACCTGCGTGCCCACCATCGTCACGCCCTCGATGGGTGCGATCTTGGCCAGGGCAGCCGGCAGGGAGCGGCCGTCGGGCAGGATCTGACCCGGTGCGACCTCGATCAGCGGGATCAGGGCGAACGCACGCTCAGTCAGCCGGGGATGGGGGATCTGCAGGCGACGACGCCGCACCGTGCGATCGTCGTACAGCAGGATGTCGACGTCGATGGTGCGCGGACCCCAGCGGACGATCCGCACGCGCCCCAGCTTCGCTTCGACGGCCTGACACGCCCGCAGCAGCTGGCGCGGCGCATGGCGGGTGGCCACGCGCACCGCGAGGTTGAGGAACGGGCCTTGCTGCGGCCCACCCACCGGCTCGGTCTCGTAGACGCTGGATACCGCGTCGACGCGGATGCGCCGGTCGGCGTTCAACGCGTCCACGGCGTCCTGCAGGTGGTCGAGGCGATCCTCGACGTTGCTGCCCAACCCAAGGAAGGCGAAGCGCTCACGCCACATCGCCAGCAGGTTAGACGCCGCCGCGCGCCTGGCCTGCGGGAAGGCGGATGGGACGTCTTCGCGGACCGCGTCAGGGCTGCGCGCGCCGGGTGACCACAACGGCGACCTCATCAAGATCGGCCGCGATCGCGGCCTGCGGCTTGGCCACGCGCACCTCGGCCGCCTGCACTCCGGGTGCCGCCAGGGCGAGATCGGCCAGATGGCCGGCCAGCGCCTCGATCAGATCGAAGCGTGTCTCGGTTGCCGCCGTTACCAGCCGCTGGGCCAGCGCGCCGTAGTCGACGGTGTCGATCAGGGCGTCGGTGCGAGAGGGCAGCATCAGGTCGCGATGCAGCGTCACGTCGATGACGAAGGTTTGGCCGTCGCGCCGCTCGGCCTCGTAGACACCGTGACGGGCGTGCACGCGCAGCCCGCGAATCTCGATGCGGTCCATGGCCGCCGCAGCATAGGGCCGCCCGTCGCGACCCCCGACCCTTGCCAGGTGCGGCACCAGCCCCCACCCGAGCGGGTGCGCGATCGGACACCAGCGTCTGCTTCGGCACCCACATGCCGTCCCGGTCGGGCGCCGCACCCACTTTGGCCCGAGCGGGTGCGGCAGCGGACAATAGCGTCCGCTTCGGCACCCAGACGTCGCCTCCGCGCGGACCGCCGATCGGACGGACGTGAAGCTGTTGGTGTAGTCGGGTTAGGCGATCGGGGCTCCCGGTCCTACGCCCTCGGGCAGCTCCAACAACCGCACCGTGCCATCTGGGTCCAAGGCGCCGAGGATCAGGAACTCGCTGGTGAACCCCGCGATGCGCTTGCGTCCGAGATTGATTGCCCCGACGACCGTGCGACTCAGCAGCTGCTCGCGGGAGTAGTTGGTGACCTGCGCGCTGGTGCGCAGCGTGCCGATGATGGGTCCGAAGTCCACCGCCAGCTTCCAAGCCGGCTTGCGCGCCTGGGGGAAATCCTCAACCTCGGTCACGACGCCAGTGCGCAGGTCCACCGCGAAGAAGCCCTCGGCGCCGATGTCGTCCTTGCGCGGCAGGTTCTCCGGCGCGTACCGACGTGCCTCCCCATCGATCCAGTGACGTGCCACAGCTGCCTCCGATGGCGATTGCGCTATCATTGTGCCATGACTCCCGCAACAGCGCTGCGGCAGGCCAGACGTCGTGCGGGGATGTCTCAGCGGCAGCTGGGGCAGCAGGCTGGCGTGCCTCAGTCAACCATCGGCCGTATCGAGGCGGGCCTGGCGGATCCGCGAATCAGCACCCTGGACCGCCTGCTGCGTATATGTGGCGAAGAGCTTGAGTCTGTGCCGAGTCGCGGCACCGGGGTCGATCGCACAGTTATCCGTCGTCGTCTTGCCCAAACGCCGCGGCAGCGTCTGGAGCAGGCCGCCACCGATGCCGATGCGATTGCTCGGGTCCGCAACGCACGCCCGGTCAGACGATGAGGACGGATTTTCTCGACGCCCTCCATGTGCTGGTAAGTCATGGGGTTGAGTTTGTGCTCATCGGCGGGGTCGCAGCCAACGCCCTCGGCTCCCCATCGGTAACCACTGATCTGGACATCTGCTACGAGCGTTCCGATGACAATCTGGAACGGCTTGTAACGGCACTCATCGCCTTGGGGGCCAGACTCCGTGGGCCAGGCGTTCCTGACTCTGCGCCCTTCCAGCTCCATCCCGACACACTTCGCGCGGGCGATAGCTTGACGTTCGCTACCCGCGCCGCTGATCTGGATGTGCTGGGGACGCCGTCGGGCACTCGTGGCTTCGCCGAACTTCGGGCCAACGCCACGCTCATGGATTTCGGCGAAGGCCTCGAGGTATGGGTCTGCTCCTTGGAAGATCTGATGAGAATGAAGACGGCAGCCGGCCGGCCGAAGGATCGGATTGAGCTAGAGGTGCTCGGGGCGCTGCGCGACGAACTGGAACGACGTGACTGAGGGTCACAGCGACACGGCCGACCTTCCCGGTTGGAAGCGCGCCGATGGGCCGGTGGCCCGGGTTCCTGCGTCGGGACCGTTGTAGCAACACTGCTACAGTTCGGCGATGCGCGATGTCCCGGCTAGAGAACTTCGCAACCAGATCAGCGCCGTGCTGCGCAGGGTTGAGGCGGGAGAGCGGTTGCGGGTGACGGTCAGCGGCCGGCCGGTCGCCGAGCTGATTCCTCTGCAAACTAAGCCCTCCTCTCTGCCTTGGGAGGAGTTTCAGCGCAGACTCGAAGGAGCGCGCGCCGACGCCGGACTCAACGACGAGTTAGCTGCGCTCGTGCCCGATACGACAGATGATGCCGAGTTGCCGTGAGCGCGGGCTCGTCAGGCGAACCGGCGCAGCTGGGCCTGGCGGACACGTCGTTGTTCATTGCTCAGGAGCAGCACCGCCCCCTGGCCGGTAGACCGCCCGAGCGCATCGCCGTGTCCGTGATAACCGTAGGCGAGCTTCGGCTCGGGGTGCTCGCGGCGGAGGACGGCTCCGTTCGTGCGCAACGCCTCAGGACCCTGTCCCGGGCGGAGGCGCTTGATCCCCTGCCTGTCGACGGTGAGGTCGCGCACGCCTGGGCGAGGCTGCGGCTGTCGTTGCGAGCCGCCGGCCGCCGCATGCCGCTGAACGACTCATGGATTGCTGCCACCGCCATGGCATTGGACATTCCTGTTGTCTCCCAGGACAACGACTACGACGACGTCCCGGGCGTCATGGTCCTGCGCGTGTGACGGCGGGCAGCTACCGGCCGTAGGTGGGAACAGCTGCTCATCCAAGGCGTCGCCCCATCCTCAGACTGAGTGTCGGCCCACAACTGTGGCAGCGCGAAGCGCGGCGTCTTGGAACTCTGTGGCGGCAGCGGACACTACACACGGGGTGGACACGCCAACTGATGTACACCTATGGCAGGAGGCCGTTGACGGAGAGACGGCGGCCTTCGGCGTGCTGTTCAACGCCATGTGCGGGCCGTCTACAACGCGTGCTTCCGGCGGACCGGCGACTGGTCAGTAGCCGAGGACGTCACTGCGGTGGTGTTCCTCGAGGCATGGCGGCGACGGGCCGACGTGCGCTTCGTCGGCGAATCGGTCCTGCCCTGGTTGTACGGCGTCGCGGCGAACGTGCTGCGCAACCGCTGGCGGTCGACCCGGCGCCACCGCGCCGCGCTCCTACGCCTGCCACCACCCGAGGCCGAGGGGCCCGATTGACGATGACGTAGCCGGTCGCCTCGACGACGAGCGGCGCATGCGCGACGTCCTGGCCCTGGTGGCGCTTCTTTCGCGCCGCGACCGGGAGGTGCTGGAGGCATGCGCGTGGTCGGGGCTGTCTTACGAGGAGGCGGCGGTCGCGCTGTGCGTGCCGGTCGGCACGGTGCGTTCCCGCCTGGCACGCGCCCGCAAGCGGTTGCGTGAGGCGGAACAGCACGCAGCCAGCGGACACCCGGTGCCGGAGCGCACGACAGTCGAGGAGACGAAGCCATGACTTCCCATGCCACGCCCCCTGGCGAGCGGGACCTGCCCGCCGGCCGGTTCGCGCACATCAAGGGGATCGTCATGGACGAAGTCGCCCGCACCCACGCCCCGCGCCGTGCGCAGCGCCGCCGGACGGTGTCCATCCTGGCTGCGGGCCTGCTGTTGGCGATGGCGGTTGGCGCCGGCGCCTACGTGCTGCGCCCGGCCGATCAGTTCGCCAGCCTCGGCTGCTACTCGACGGCTGCGCGCGACGCCGACGTGGCGGTGGTGTCAACCGACGGGCGGGACCCGGAGGACGTCTGCGCCGAGCTGTGGGCCTCCGGTGAGGTGGGTCCAACGACGCAGGTGCCGCCGCTGACCTCCTGTGTCGGTGAGGGCGCCGGCGCGATCTGGGTGCTCCCTGGTGGCAGGGGCGTCTGCGAGCGACTCGGCCTGCAGCGCCTTTCCAGCGTGGCAGTGGACCCCGATGCGCCCAGCGTGCCGGAACTTCGCGATGCGCTCATCGCCCACTTCGGCGGTAGGGAGTGCATCGACATCGAGCGGGCGCGCGACATTGCGCAAGCCGAGCTGGGCGGGCGGGGCTTCGACGGCTGGACCGTCGAGGCGCGCGAGTTCGCCGATACCGACTGCGCGAGCTTTGGTCTCGACGTGGCCGAGCAGTTGGTGTTCATCATCGGGATGCCCGGGCCGGACAGCCTCCAAGCGGCGCTTGGCCAGGCCACCGAGGCGGACTGTCTCGACGCCGAACAGGCCAGCGCCGCCGCGCGTCAGGTGCTGTCGGAGCGTGGCCTTGACGACTGGACGGTGCAGGTCGAGCAGGAAACCTTCGACGGCAACCAGGCGGCCGTCGATGGCGGCATCGATAGGGAGGTGTGCGCGCAGTTCAGCGCCGCCGACGGCGTCGTCTACGTCGTCGGCGTCATCTTCGAACGACACTGACCTGCCGCCTCAAACACCCGGTGGGCTGCCGCCCACCGCGCAGCAACACCATCCGGTCAGGGCAGGGCGCGCAGGACCGGCGAGGCGTGGTGGGCGGTCATGTACCAGGCGCCGTCGCGCCACACGAACACGTTGGTGGCGACCGCACGCCCCCCGCCGAGCCCAGCACCGCCATCGGCGCCCGACAGCACGTTCTCGGTGCACGTGACCACACCCGCCGCGCCCATCACGCGGGCTCGCGTGTCGGTGACGATGAACTGCAAATACTCGGTGGCGGCGAAGATCGCTGCCCACGACCGGCGCACGGGTCCCCAGCCGACGATGAGCTCGCTGCCCGGGTGCACGCAGAAGGCGTCGTCGCCGTGGTTCCACAACGCCGCCATGGCGTCGAAGTCCAGCGCCTCGAAGCGCTCGTAGAAGGCAGCGTTGGCGGCCTGCAATGAGGCCGCGTCGCTCGTCATGGCAACGCCGCGTCCACCGGCTGGTCGCTGGGACGGCGTACGGCCGGCCAGTCCTGGCCGCCGCCGGCGATCGCACGGGCGGTGCGGGCGACGCGCACCGTCTCGGCGACGTCGTGCACCCGCAGCATCGCCGCCCCGGCGTGCACACCCAGCGCCGCGCAGGCCAGGCTGCCTTCGAGGCGCTGGCCGGCGTCCGCGCCGTCCAGCAGGGCGCCGAGGAAGCTCTTGCGTGACGCACCAAGTAACACCGGACGCCCGAGCCCTCGGAACTGTCGCAGCGCGGCCAGTAGCGCGAAGTTCTGCTCGGCGGTCTTCGCGAAGCCGATGCCGGGATCGATCATCACCCGTTCCGGCGCGATGCCCGCCGCGACGCAGCGCGCCAGCCCCTCGGAGAGGAACTCGTACACCTCCGCCACCACGTTGTCGTAGTCGGCCTGCTGTTGCATGTCGCGAGGGGTGCCACGACTGTGCATCAGCACGTAGCCCGCTTCCCGCTCGGCCACCACCGCCAGGAGCGCGGCATCCCTGCCGCCGGACACGTCGTTGACGATCTCGGCTCCGGCGTCGATGGCCGCCGTCGCGACCTCGGGCTTGACGGTGTCGATGCTGACCAGGAGGCCCTGGGCGGCCAAGGCCGTCACGACCGGCACCGTCCGCTGCAACTCCTCGTCGGTCGACACGGCGTCCGCGCCCGGCCGTGTGGACTCGCCGCCCACGTCGAGCAGGTCGGCTCCGTCGGCTGCCAGTCGCAGCCCAGCGTCCAACGCCGCCTGAGGATGGGCGTCCGGATACAGCACTCCACCATCGGAGAACGAATCCGGTGTGACATTAACCACACCCATGATCAGCGGACGCACGTCCGTGGCGAGGCCGCCGTCGCGCAGCGCCAAAGGCGGTGCGGGTGCCGACCACGCGGCGATGACGTCGCGCAGCTGGATCTCCATCCGGCTGGCCTGGTCGGCGCCGAAGGCGCGGCCAACGGCGCGGGCAAGGGCCTGGACCGTGGTGGTCGCATGCAGGCGCTCGCCCACCTGCTGCACCACCGCCCCCGACGACGCCCAGGCGGTGCGCAGGCGGGCGGGGTCGCGCAACCTGCTGACGGTCAGGCGCACCTGGGCGTCCGGGCCCATCCCGGCCAGCTCCACCCGCACGATCGGGGTCTGCACGCTCACAGCCCCATGGGGCGGTGGCCCATGGCCAGGGCCATGGACTCGGCACGGGTACGCGGGTCGGTGCGCATGCGCCCGCGCACGGCGCTGGTGATGGTCATCGCCCCGGGCTTGCGGACGCCTCGCATGGTGATGCAGTAGTGCTCGGCTTCGATGATCACCAGCACGCCCCGCGGCGACAGCGCCTTTTCCAGCGTGTCGGCGATGGTCGCCGTGATGCGTTCCTGCAAGCCCGGACGCTTAGCGACGATGTCAACGAGGCGGGCGAGCTTGCTCAGGCCGGTCACCTGACCGGCCGCGTTGGGCAGGTAGCCGACGTGCGCCCGTCCCACGAACGGAATCAAGTGGTGCTCACAGGTCGAGGCGAAGGGAATGTCGCGGACCAGCACGATCTCGTCATGGCCCTCCTCGAAGACCACGTCGAGAACCTCCGCCGGATCGACCAGCAGGCCCGCGAAGATCTCGTCGTACATCCGCGCCACACGGGCGGGCGTGCCAGCGAGGTTGACAGCGTCGGGGTCCAGCCCAAGGCCCTCCAAGGTCAGACGGACCCCTGCGGTGATCTTGTCGTGATCGAACGCGCTCGTCAGCTGTCTCCCGCGGCCGGACCTGCTGCGGACGGCGGCGGCCCGCTGGCCGGAGCGACCGCCCCCGGCCGCAGGCGGCGAAGTTGCCCGACGACCGTGCGTCCGCGGCTGATGAGGTCGCCGTCAACCAAGGCCCCGCTGCCGTTCATCAACGGCTGGATCTTGCGCGAGGGCCGGGCGGTCACCCGGCCGAGCAGCTCGGCGAGCTCCTCCTTCTCGACCGTCTCGCGTTCCATGAGCCTGTCGGCGAGCTCTTCGAGCACGTGCCGGTTGGCGACGAGCACCTCCAGCGCCTCGTCGTGCGCCTCGTCGATGAGCGCGCGGATCTCCCGGTCGATCTCGACGGCGACCTCGCCCGAGTAGTCGGGCTGGTGGCCGAAGTCGCGGCCGAGGAAGGGCTGGGAGTCCTTCTGCCCGAAGGTCATGGGACCCAGCTTGGCGCTCATGCCGTACTGGGTGACCATGTCCTTCGCCGTCGCCGTCGCCCGCGAGATGTCGTCGGACGCTCCGGTGGTGAAG
>Ga0136614_10000762_pt1 | contig 17388 bp, 18 predicted proteins | sample AntDrymUQ2792106_2_FD_106643 | JGI IMG/M metagenome (GOLD analysis project Ga0136614, IMG submission 106643) | Polar desert sand microbial communities from Dry Valleys, Antarctica - metaG UQ279 (21.06) | ecosystem: Environmental > Terrestrial > Soil > Desert | place: Antarctica: Dry Valley... | reverse complement strand
GTCGAACGGAGGTCCGAGACCGATTGCTCGAGCACGAGCTCCTCGCGGATCCCAAGGAGCAAGCGGAACACGCGATGCTCGTGGACCTCGCACGCAACGACCTGGGTCGCGTATGCGTTCCCGGCAGCGTTCGCCCGACGGAACTCATGGAGGTCGAGCGGTTCTCCCAGGTGATGCACATCGTCTCGACGGTCGAGGGCGACCTCCGGGAGGACCGCCATCCGCTCGACGCCCTGGCGGCGACGTTCCCGGCAGGGACCGTCACGGGTGCGCCCAAACGCCGGGCGATGGAACTGATCGCGGAGCGGGAGCCGACCGCGCGGGGCCCGTATGCCGGCGCGGTCGGCTACCTCACGTTCGCGGGAGACCTCGACTTCTGCATCACGATCCGGACGGCGGTGGTCGCCGGCGGCAAGGCGCACGTGCAGACCGGCGCGGGCGTGGTGGCCGACTCCGACCCGGAGACGGAGCTCGTCGAGACGAAGGCGAAAGCGGCGGCGTTGCTGCCGGCCGTGGGTACCCTCGGAGCGGAGAGGGGGCCGGACGGATGATCCTCGTCGTCGATCACTACGACAGCTTCACGTACAACCTCGTGCAGCTGATCGAGGGTTTCGGGAGAGCCACCGAGGTCGTGAAGTCCGACGAGCTGCCCGCGGGCGACCTCGTCGCCCGCGAGCCCGACGCCGTGGTCCTATCCCCCGGACCCGGTCACCCGAAGAACGCGGGTTGCTTCCCGGATCTCCTCGACCTGCTCCCCCGGGACACCCCCGTTCTCGGTGTGTGTCTCGGTCATCAGGCGCTCGGCGTCGCGAGCGGCGGCACCGTCGACCGCACCACGCCGTTCCACGGGAAGGCGTCGCTCGTCCATCACGAAGGTCGCGGGATCCTGGACGGCGTCACCAGTCCGTTCGAGGCGGGGCGGTACCACTCCCTCGTGGTGATCCGTGATGACCTCCCACCCGAGCTCGAGCTGACTGCGTGGACCGACGACGGGCTCGTGATGGCCACGCAACACCGCGAGATGCCTCGGTTCGGCGTCCAGTTCCACCCGGAGTCGATCCTCACGCCGGAAGGACCTCGGATCGTCGAGAATTTCCTGGCGCTCGCCGGCTGATCTACGGTGCCGGGCACTTAAGCCCGTAGGCGAACGCGCCGGAGTTCGCCACGACCCGGCAGGCGGACGCGTCGACCGCGACGAACGCGCGCGCGGGCACGCGCTTGAGCTGGTCGACGAACGAGTACGTCCACCGAGGATCGACGGCTCCCTGGAAGTACCAGTCGCTGCCGTTGTCCGCCACGATCATCCCGTAGCGCTTCATCGCGCGGAGCACGATCTGAGCCCGCAGCGAGTAGCCGCTCATGTCGTACCCGGCCTTGAGCCGGAACCTCGCGCCCATCGGCGGGCACGCCGGGTTCGCGACGCCCGCCTGGTGTCGCGCCGGCCAGACGTAGCTCCGGCGCGTGCAGTCGACGGTGAAGCGCAGCGCATGGTGGATCCCAGCGTTCGGCCCGAAGACCTCGTCGTAGCGAACCAGGCCCGGGAAGATCGGGAGTCCGGCGGCATCGGCGCTGGTCCACCCGGCAGGCCGGAGGGCGTTCGAGCTCAGGTCGAAGATCGCGCCGCTGCCGGCGGTCGGGTTCCCCCCGTTCCGCCGGACGTCGAACAGCTCGTAGAGCATGCACGTTCCTTCGTCGACCATGATCGCGTGGCGGTCCGAACCGCCCTCGATCCGCACGTCGCCGCCGAACGGGTACGGACCGGGGTCGCTCTCCTCGTCGTATCGGAAGTCGATCGAGATCTTCGCGTGCGACGACGGCACCACGTCGAACGGGATCCCGTGGGAAGGTGGGCCGAAGTCCGGGTGCAGCCGCGTCGTCCCTGCGTGGGTCGCACGCTTCCACGTCGCGCTCTTCGGATGCACCGGGAGCTTCCGGATGTCCATGCGCAAGACGTTGTTGACCGGGAAGACCGCGCACGAGGTGCCGGGCACGTCGGCCGCGGTGGCAGGCAACGCCGACGGACCGGACCCCAAGGCCAAAGTGGCCGCACACAGCCCCGAGGATCTTCCTCACTCCGGGGGTATCGGCAGCCGGCGGAGCGTTCCGTTGAGCGAGGTCAGTCGGACGGGACGGCGGAGGCCGCCAGCTTCTTGGCCTCGGCGATCAGACGGGGAACGAACTCGGACTCGGGGATCTTGTCGATGACCTCACCCTTCACGACGAGGAAGCCCTGGCCCTTGCCCGCCGCGATCCCCAGGTCGGCCTCGCGAGCCTCCCCGGGGCCGTTCACGACGCAGCCCATGACCGCGACGCGGATCGGCGCCTTGAGTCCCTCCCGCTCGAGCGCCTCGTTCACCTGTTTCGTGAGACCGAGCACGTCGACCTCGGCGCGGCCGCACGAGGGGCAGGCCACGAGATCCAGGCCGCGCTTCCGCAGCCCGAGCGACTGCAGGATCGCCGTGCCGACCTTGACCTCCTCCACGGGATCGTCCGTCAGCGAGACGCGGATCGTGTCGCCGATCCCTTCCGAGAGCAGCGTCCCGATCCCGACCGCGCTCTTCACGCCTCCCATCGGCATCGGCCCGGCCTCGGTGACCCCGAGGTGCAATGGGTAGTCGCACTTCACCGCGAGCTGGCGATACGCCTCGATCATCACGAGCGGGTTCGAGTGCTTGACCGAGATCTTGATATCGAAGAAGTCCTCGTCCTCGAGGATCCGGGCCTCGTAGATGGCCGACTCGACCAGTGCCTCCGGCGTGGGCGCGCCGTAACGCGCGAGCAGGTCTTTGTGGAGCGAGCCGGCGTTCACGCCGATCCGGATCGGCACACCCCTCGCCTTCGCCTCCCGCGCGATCACGCGCACCTTGTCGTCGTACTTGATGTTGCCGGGGTTGATCCGCAGCCCCTGGATCCCCGCCTCCAGCGCGGCGATCGCGTACTTCCATTGGAAGTGGATGTCGGCGATCACCGGCACCGTGGACTTGGCCGCGATCGCCTCCAGAGCCTTGGCGTCCTCCCAGTGCGGGACGGCGACGCGCACGATGTCCACCCCCGCGGCGACGAGCGACGCGATCTGCTGCAGCGTCGCGTTGATGTCAGCCGTCTTGGTGGTGGTCATCGACTGGATCGAGACCGGCGCGTCACCGCCCACCGCGACACGTCCCACGTGGAGCTGCCTCGTCGCGCGTCGCTGGATCATCACCATCAGTCTCTCAGCTGCCGAACACGTGGAAGGTGACGGTCCGATCCTTCGGCTCGTCCATCTCGAAGAAGATCAGGCGTTGCCATGTCCCGAGCGACGGTTCCCCGCCGAGCACGGGGATCGCGTGCGAGGTGGCTGACAGCAGCATCGCCTTGACGTGGGCATGGCCGTTCTTCCGCTCGTCGGGATGCATGTTCTGCGTCCGGATCTCGAAGTCGTCGTGGCGGTAGTACGTCCCCTCGTGCGGCACCAGCTCGATCAGATGCCGACGGAAGTCCTCCAGCGCCCCGTCCTCCCACTCGTTGATCAGCAACGCGCACGTCGTGTGGGCGCAGAACGCGACGGCGACCCCCTCCGTGACGCCGGCATCCTTGATCGCGCGACCGAGCTCGTCGGTGAGGTCGACGTAGGCGTATCGCTCCGGCGGAGTGACGGTGATGGTCGTCGTGCTCGATCTCACGGGCCGCTCCCATCGGCAGAGGGGAGGTCGAACGTGAACACGCTGCCGCGACCCGGTTCGCTCTCGGCCCTGATCTGGCCACCGTGCGCCTCGACGACCGAACGTGCGATCGCCAGGCCGATCCCGGTCCCGCCGTCTTCCCGTGCGCGCGCGGGGTCGGCCCGATAGAAGCGCTCGAACAGCCTGGGCAGGTGCTCCGGCGGGATACCGGCCCCCGTGTCGGACACCACCACCTCCACCGAGCCGTTCCGGCGCCGAGCCGAGACCGTCACGTGACCACCGTCGGGTGTGAATCGCACCGCGTTGTCGACGAGATTGAACAACACCTGGTGGACCCGCTCCCTGTCGACGGACAGGGCGGGCAGGTCGTTGGGCACGTGATTGTCGACCCGCACCCCTCGGCCCGGAAGGGCGACGTCGATCTCGGAGATCAGGTCGTCGACGAGCGGTTGCAGGGGAAGCGCCTCGATCCGGAGCGGGATCTCGCCGGACTCGAGCCTCGAGAGATCGAGGAGCTGATCGACGAGCCGGCCCAACCGCTCGACCTGGGCGAGCATCACTTCGAGCGTCGCCCGCTCGGGCTGCTCCACGCCGTCGAGCAGGTTCTCGAGATGCGCTCGGATCGCCGTGATCGGTGTCTTCAGCTCGTGTGAGACGTTGGCCACCAGGTCGCGACGGCTCTTCTCGAGGTTCTCGAGCTCGCCGCTCATCCGGTTGAACGCGGCGGCGAGCTTCCCCACCTCATCCCTGCTGCGGGTCTGCACTCGGACCGAGTAGTCCCCCGTCTCCATCATCCGGGCGGCCGACGCCATGTCTCGCAGAGGCCGTGTCATCCCTCTCGCGAAGAAGCGTGCCACGACGAGCGAGATCGTGGCGGCGACCACGCCGACGAGGAGGAACTGCCACCACACGCTCTGAAGGAAGCCGGTCGTCGCGGACAGACGTCCGAGGAATCCTCGCGACGGCGAGCGCGTCAACGCCGTCACGGAGCCTCCGTCGCTCGTGGGGACGGTGGCGAAGACGTTCGCGCCGATCACGCCCCAGCGCGGAGCATCCACCTGCAGGCGGGGCAACTCACCGAGGTCCGTCCCACGGACCTCGGTGGACCCGTCCGCGTCAAGGATCACCACCATCGCTCCCGGCGGGACCGAGTCCAAGCGGTCGATCGCCGCCCGCCGGGCGAGGCTCAGGGCGTCGATCGCCTCGGAGCCGCGAGGCGAGTTCCGAAGGGCGAACCCGATCAGAACGTAGCTGATCGCGAGCGCGAGACCGACCGCGATCACGACCGTCGATCCGAGCTTCGCTCGGATCGACGTCAGCCTGTCGAGCGGACGGGTCGCCATCGCTATTCCTTGAAGGCGTAGCCGACGCCGTGCACGGTCCGGATGAACCGCGGGTCGTTTCCGTCCTCGCCGATCTTCCGGCGCAGCCGCGCCACATGCGAATCGACGACCCGCCCACCCGCGTGGTCGCGGTACCCCCAGATCCGATCCATCAGCTGATCCCGGGAGAGCACGACGCCCGGCTCGCGAGCGAGCGCGTACAGGATCTCGAACTCGAGCGGTGTCAGCGGCACCTCGGCCCCGTCCACCTCGACGCGGCGCCGCTTCGCATCCACCAGCAGCCCGAGTCGATCGATCGCTTCGCCCCCCGACGATCCCTCGATCCGCTCGCGCCGCCGCAGGATCGCCTGCACCCGGACGGTGAGCTCCCGAAGGCTGAAAGGCTTGGTGAGGTAGTCGTCGGCGCCCACGGCGAAGCCGGCGACCTTGTCCGCCTCCTCCGTCCTGGCCGTGAGCATCAGCACCGGCGTCCACCCGCTCCGCTGGATCCGCGTGCATACCTCGAGCCCGTCCATGCCAGGCAGCATCAGGTCGAGCACCACCAGGTCGGGGCGATGTTCGGCGTGCATGCGGATCGCCTCGGGACCGTCGGAGGCGAGCACGACCTGAAACCCCTCGCTCTGGAGACGGGCCCGAACGGCTTCGGCGATCGCGTCCTCGTCCTCGACGACGAGCACGGTCTGTGGTGACACGCGGTCATCGTATCCACCAGGTCCCGGCCGGCGTGGCCTGTGGGGATGGAGAAATCGTGGCGGACCGCGGAAGAGCGCCTAGATGAGGGGCAACGGCTCCGTGATATCGAGGAAGACCGTCGCGATCGCGAAGATGGAGAGGAAGACGATCACCGCGGCCGACACGGGGATGAGCTTCCGGTAGTCGACCTGACGTCCCGTGAACTTCTCCCAGACGAGCATGGCGAGGTGGCCACCATCCAGCGGAGGCAATGGGATGAGGTTCACGATGCCGATGAAGATCGTGACGTACCCCGCATAGGCGAGGAACGTGGCCCAGTCGCCGCGCTCACCCGCGTCGCCGACCTGTTGACTCACGCCGACCAGGCTGGTCGGGTCGTCGCGACGACGAGGGTCGTCGCTGAACAGGACCGAGAACGTCCGCCCGACGCCCTGCGTGAAGATCTTCGGGATCGTCGTGACGGCGTTCCATGTCGTCGCGCCGACGTACCGGACCGATACCGCGGCCGCCTCCGGGACCGACAGTGGCTCCGCCCCCAGCGTGAACCCGATCCTCCCCCTGGTATCCCCCCCCCCCGGTCACGAGCTGGGGAACGATGGGGAGCGTGATCCGACGACCATCCCGTTCGATCACGTACTCGAGTGGCTCGCCGGGATGCTCTCGCGCGAATCTCGTGACGTGCGGCCCGAGGGTATCGCGGGTCGGGTTCTCGAGATCGCCGACGCGAAGGACGACATCCCCGACCCGAAGACCAGCCTCGGATGCGGGCGACGGATGGGTGCCGAGGGTGGGCGCGACGTCGCCGACCACGACCGCCTGCGAGGTCGAGTCCCCGTACGTGGCGAAGAGAGCGAAGAACAGGATGGCCCCCACCAAGAAGTGCGAGAGCGGTCCCGCGAGGATCACCAGCGCCCGCTGCCAGATCGGCTTCGATCCGTACGCGCGAGCCAGATCTTCGGGAGCGACGGATTCGTACGGGTTCATCCCGGCGATCTTCACGTAGCCGCCTGCGGGGATCGCCTTGATCCCGTATTCGATCTCGCCGGGCTTCCTCGACCAGAGCTTCGGTCCGAAGCCGACGAAGTACTCCGTCACCTTGAAGCCGAACCGCCGCGCCACGAGCAAATGACCGAGCTCGTGGATCGGGATGACGATGAAAACGATCAGCGCCAGGAAGCCGGCGATCGCGAAAGCGCTCCCCACCTAGCGAGCCTCGATGATCTCCGCCGTGCGACGGCGAGCCCATGCATCCGCCCGCTCGATGTGCACGACCGAAACGACCGAGGGTGGTTCGTGTTCGTCGATGATCGTCTGGACGATCTCGACGATCCGCGGGAGCGAAATCTTCCCATCGAGGAAGGCCATCACCGCGACCTCGTTGGCCGCGTTCATCACCGCGGGGAAGGTGAGGCCGAGGCCACCGACCCGGTACGCGAGGTCCACAGCGGGGAAGGCTTCGTGGTCCACCGGCTCGAAGGTGAGCGGCGTCTCCGTGAGCGGAAGTGGGGCCACGCCGGTGGGGAGCCGCTCCGGCCAGGCCAAGGCCTGCTGTATCGGCAGGCGCATATCCGCCGACGCCATCTCGGCCCGCATCGACCCGTCACGGAACTCCGCGATCGCGTGCACCACCCCCGCCGGGTGGATCAGCACGTGGATCTGGGAGTACTCCAAGCCGAAGAGGTAGTGCGCCTCGATCACCTCGAGACCCTTGTTCATCATCGTCGCCGAATCGATCGTGATCTTCGGCCCCATCGACCACACGGGGTGCTGGAGGGCCTCCTTCATCGACGCCTTCGCGAGCTCCGTCGCGGTCCAGCCGCGGAACGGACCTCCCGAGCCCGTGATGATCACGCGCTTCAGGTCCTCGCGCCGCTCGCCCCGGAGAGCCATCGCGAGCGCAGCGTGCTCGGAGTCCACCGGCAGCAGGCGTTCGGGCTCCCCCTTGATCAGATCCATCACCAGCTCGCCACCCACGACGAGTGATTCTTTGTTCGCGAGCGCCACGGTCTTGCCGTTCTGGAGCGCGGCGAGCGTCGGCCCCAGGCCCGAGGATCCGACCAGCGCGTTCAGCACGATGTCGGCCTCGGTCTCGGCGGCCAGTCGCTCGGCGGCGTCCGGTCCGCCACGGAGCTCCACGCCTCGGAGCGATCCGAGATTCGTCCTGACCTCCTCGGCCGCGGCCTCGTCTGCGATCGCGACCACGGGAGGCAGGAACTCTCTGATCTGCCCCATGAGCAGCTCTTGGTTCGTACCCGCGACGGACAGGCCGACGACCTTGAAGCGTTCGGGATTGCGCCGGACGACATCCAGCGCTTGGGTCCCGACCGATCCCGTCGAACCGAGGATGGTGACCGTCCGCATGGGGACAGACTACCCCCGACCGCAAGGGAACAAGCAGCGGCCGAGCCAGAACGCTAGAAGGCGATGATGCGCAGGAGGAACAGGGCGGCGGGAGCCACGAACAGGAGCGAATCGATCCTGTCGAGCACACCGCCGTGTCCTGGGAGAACGCTGCCCATGTCCTTCACGCCGACGTCTCGCTTGACCAATGACTCCGCGAGATCACCGAAGGTGGCGGCGACGGAGACGATGAGGCCGAGCATCACCGCGTTCAGACGACCGTCGACGAAGATCCCCGGCGCCGAGTCGACGAACGCGGTCACGAACGCGGCTGCGACGACGACGGTTCCCAGCGACGCCACGAGCAGTCCTTCGACCGATTTCTTCGGGCTCGTGGCAGGCGCGAGCGGCCGCTGGATGAACGATCCACCCCACACGGAGCCGGTCAGGAAGGCGAGGGTGTCGAAGACGAACGTGAGACCGATCACCGCGACCACGACCGCCGTATCGAACGTGGTCAGGATGATCAGCAACGCGCCGGCCAGCCCGGGGATCCAGAGCAACCCGAGCAGCGTGAGGCCGATGTTGCCGACGATGTCCTTCCGGTGAGGAGCCGGGACCGTCATGTACCAGAGGAAGGTCGCCAGCAAGCCCAGCGACAGCATCGACAGGAGCCCGGCCTCCCCGTGGTAGTACGCGCCGGCCAGCACGAGCGCACCGCTCACCAGTCCCACCGCGGTCGCCGGCTGACGGTGGTGCTTCACCATCACCCCGTACAGCTCTCCCTGCGCGATCAGCGCAACGACGGCCGCAACGAGCGCGAAGACGCCCTCGCCGATCAACAGCGCAACGAGTGCGACCCCGGCGAGAACGATGCCGGTGAGGAACGCGGCCGGCACGTCCCGCTCGGAGCCGCGGCGGTCGAGATCGGCTCCGACCTCCACCGCCGCCGGCTCCTGCCAGCTGGGTCCGCCGAGCCCCTCCGCGCCGACGACGATCGTGCGAGATGGCTCCTCCTCGGCCATGGCCGCGAATTCGTCCTCGTCTCCCGGCTCCGCCGGATACGGCTCGGCACCGAGCTCATCCATCAGGTCGGCCGCGTTGTCCTCGTCGATCTGCACGACGCGAGGAGCAGGCGCCTGGCCTGGCTGGTCCCCGATGGGGTCCGCGAAATGCGCCGCGGCCTCCTCCAGCTCCGCGTCGGTGGGTCGGTCCGCCTCCCGCCCCTCGGCGGGCCAGTCGTCTTCCGCGGCAGGCCGCGCGAAGAGATCACCCTGGTCATCGTCGGGCCGCGCCATCTCCGCGGGAGCCCCGACGAGCTCGTCGTCGCCCTCATCCCTGGGGGTCCCTCCGAGCGCCTGGTCGACCGGATCGAGCGACGCGGTGTCGTACCAATCGCCCGAGTCGTCGTCCTCGTCGTCCTCGAAGGTGGCGGGCGGCCCCGATGTCGGGTCCCCCACCGGTGACGCGGTCACGACCGGTTCGGGTTCGCCACGGACGACGACGTGCTCCTCACCGGGCGTCTCACCGGCCGAGGCGTCGTCTTCTTCCGGCTCGTCCCACTCGACGTCTTTGATGGGGGCGAAGAATTTGTCGAGATCCTCGAACAGGTCGTCGCTCTCACGCTCGTCGTCGGGCACTAGACCTCCATGAGCTCAGATTCCTTGTGGCGCTGGATCTCATCGATCTCGGCCACATACCGGTCCGTCAGCTTCTGGAGCTCCTTCTCTCCCCTCGAGAGCTCATCTTCCGAGATGGAATGCTCCCGCTCAAGCTTCTCCATATCATCCTTCGCATGTCGCCGGACGTTCCGGACGGCGACGCGGCCCTCCTCGGCCCGGTGATGCGTCTGTTTGACGAGCTCCTTCCGCCGCTCTTCGGTGAGAGGCGGGAACGCGAGGCGAACCACCTTCCCGTCGTTCGACGGCGTGATCCCGAGATCGCTCTGCTGGATCGCCTTCTCGATCTGCGGGATGGAGTTCTTGTCGAACGGCTGGATCACGAGCAGTCTGGGCTCGGGGACGTTCACGGATGCGAGCTGGTTGAGTGCGACCGGCGTTCCGTAGTACTCGACCATGATCCGGGTGAGCACCGCGCCGGAGGCGCGTCCGGTCCTGACCGATGACAGGTCCTCGCGCATGTGAACGAGTGCCTGCTCCATCTTGTGGTCCGCATCCTTCAGTGAAGAGTCGACCGTCATCTCGCGCCCCCGTGGACCAAGGAGCCGACCGGCTCTCCCGTGACGACCCGTCTGATGTTGCCTTCCTCCCACAGGTCGAACACGATGATCGGAAGCTTGTTCTCCATGCAGAGGGAGATCGCCGTCGCGTCCATCACCTGGTAGCCCTCACGAAGGATATCCACGTACTCGATCGTGTCGAGGCGGGAAGCGCCCGGCACGACCTTCGGATCGGCGGTGTAGACACCGTCGACCTTGGTGCCCTTGAGGAGCGCTTCGGCGCCCATCTCCAGGGCACGCTGCGCGGCACAGGTGTCGGTCGAGAAGTACGGCACGCCCAATCCGGCGGCGAAGATCACGACCCTTCCCTTCTCGAGGTGACGTCGCGCCCGTAGGGGGATGAACGGTTCCGCAAGCTGGGTCATCGCGATCGCGGTCTGCACCCGTGTCGTGACGTGGAGCTTCTCGAGAGCGTCCTGCAGCGCCAGCGCGTTCATCACCGTGCCGAGCATCCCCATGTAATCGGCGCGGCTCCGCTCGATCCCCGGCGCCTGCCGCCCGCGCCAGATGTTGCCGCCCCCGACCACGACCGCGATCTGGACGCCGAGATCCGCGACCTCGGCGAGCTGCCGTCCGATCAACGCGGTCGCCTCGGTGCTGATCCCCGAGCCTTCGGGCGGCGCGAACGCCTCGCCGGAGAGCTTGAGGAGGACGCGGTGGTATCCGATCCTCCCGGCTCGTTCCGTCACGTTCGCGTGCGCTCCTTCCGTGATCGCCCTCGCGCCGACGTCATCCTGCGGTGGACTCACCCAGCTTGTATCGGACGAACCGCCGTACGGCAACCTTCTCGCCGACCCTGGCTCCCACCTCGTCGAGGAGCTGCTGGATGGTCTTCGAGTCGTCCTTGACGAACGGCTGGTCGAGCAGCACCGAGTCCTGATAGAAGGCCTTGAGCTTTCCCTCGACGATCCTGTCGATCACGTTCTCCGGCTTCCCGGACTCCTTGGCCTGCACGCGGGCGATGTGCTCCTCCTGCTCCACGACCTCGCTGGGAACCTCCTCGCGTGCGAGCCAGCGGGGGGCAGCTGGACTCGCGATGTGGAGGGCGATGTCCTTCACCAGCTTCGAGAACTCATCCGTGTTCGCGACGAAATCCGTTTCACTGTTCACCTCGACGAGCACGCCCACGGTGTTGTTGAAGTGGATGTAGCTGTCGATGCGACCCTGGTTGGCGGCGCGACCGGCCCGCTTCGCAGCCGAGGCCAGCCCCTTCTCGCGGAGCAGCTCGATCGCCTTCTCCACGTCGCCGTCCGTCTCCTGGAGCGCTCGCTTGCAGTCCATCATCCCCGCTCCGGTGAGCTCGCGGAGCTCCTTGACCTGGTCTGCCGAGATGTCGGTCATCCGGCGTTCTCCGCCGGCGTGTCAGCGGGTGCCACCTGGGAGGCCGGCTCTTCGGGCTCGACGACGACCTCGGGTTCCTGCTCGGGGAGATCGGGCTCGAAGACCGTGCTGGCGGCGATCTTCGCCGCGTCCTCCGGCGAGGGCACATCTTCGTCCGCGGGTCCGGGAGCGGCGGTCGTGGACCGGCGCGGGGCGGCGGTGGGCCGGCGGGCGGCGACCTTCTGCACGACCTCGTCTTTCGCCATCCCATATCCCTCGGTGAGTGCGTCGGCGATCACGCGGGTGACCAGGCTGACGGCGCGGATCGCGTCGTCGTTGCCGGGGATCACGTAGTCCACCTCGTCGGGGTCGCAGTTCGTGTCGACGATCGCGATCACAGGGATGTCGAGCTTCCGAGCCTCGGTGACCGCGATCTGTTCCTTCTTGGTGTCGACGATGAACACCGCGTCCGGAAGGCGCTCGAGCGCCTGGATCCCGCCCAGGTTCCGTTCGAGCTTCTCGCGCTCGTGCTGGAGACGGATCACTTCCTTCTTGGGCAGGTTGTCCATCGCCCCGGAGGACTCCATCTCACGCAGCTCTCGCAGGCGGATCAGCCGGCGCGAGATGGTGGTGAAGTTCGTCAGCATCCCGCCCAGCCACCGATGGTTCACGAACGGCATGCCCACGCGGTTGGCGTGCTCTTCCACGACCTCTTGGGCCTGCTTCTTCGTGCCGATGAACAGGACCGTTCCGCGGCGGCGGCCGAGGTCGCGGACGAACTCGTACGTCTCCTCGATGCCCTGCAGGGACTTCTCGAGGTCGATGATGTAGATGCCGGATCGCTCTCCGAACAGGTAGCGCTGCATCTTCGGGTTCCACCGTCTGGTCTGGTGGCCGAAGTGCACGCCGGCCTCGAGGAGCTCCCGCCTGGTGACGACAGGCACGTATCCCTCCTGATGTTGTGGTTTTTCCTCCGTCCGGATCTTCCCGTGGGCGGCCCGGCCTCGGCCTGGGACCCCGCCATCGCGGTCCTCGGACGTGCGTGCTCGACGCCTTCCGGCGTCGGCGCTGGGCAGTCTACCAGCGGCGATGCGCGCTCACGGGCGCGAGTCCGCCCCTAGCGCTTGCCCACTCGCCCACTCGCCCGCTCGCGTGAAGGAACCGCGCGGACGGGCGCATCCGGCACCTCACCTGCCACCGCGAGGTACCGCAAGGCGAACGCCGCCACGATCGCCACGTGCAGCAGGTTCATCAGAACCACATAGATCCATGCTGCATACGGTGGGTTGACGTCCAGCAGCACTCCCGGCAAACCGGGCGAGAGGAACGTGGCGAAGATCGGCACGACGTAGATGGCAGCGAACGTCAGGTTGCCGGATCCCGGCATCCGGGCGGCGCGGATCGAGCGACGGAGGCAATCCATGAGCCGCCGGTGCTCGGTGACCGCGATCACCGGCGCGGAGGCGAAAACCCACGTCGCCACGACCAAGGCGGCCATCTGGATGATGAGCGCCAGCCCCGTGCCACCGATCGCCGCCACGATCTGCGCCGCGAACACGACGGCCACGCCGATCACGTGGAGCGAGAAGACCACGGGGAACGCTCGGAGCCCTCGGACGGCACCCCAGCGCGAGGCGGTCCCACTCTCGATCGTCTCGATCGCGAGGCCGACGAGCACCGAGAACCACAGCGCATGCACGGCCGCGGTCCCGAACACGAACAGGAGCCCTCGACGCACGCCGAGCACGCCGGTCGAGAGAGAAAGATCGGTGAAGGTGCTCAGCGGCGTGGGCGCAGAAACGTGCGCGAGGAGGGCGAAGGGCCCGGGATAGCCGAGAGCGACGACCACCAGCCACTCGATGAAGAGCCACACGAGGAGCGAGCCCACGATCAGGGGACTCGACCATGTGCCCGCGAGTCCCCTCGTGAAGGCCGTCCGCATCTTCGGCATCGAGTCCATCGACGGAGCCGACATACCGGAGAGGAGCCCTCGTCGCGGCGGCGGTGCCGACGCTCTCCTGTCCCCCTGCCTTCGCGCGCTCATCCTGCGTCCTCACCGGTCTCGGTGCCGGGCGGGAGCGCCGGGCCCAGCCGTCGTTGGAGCGGCCGCATGAGCAGAACGACCGCGAGGCCGACGAGCACCCCGCCCAGGAGGAATCCGCTGAGCAGCCGACCGACGTCGAGGGTGGTCGGCGACGGCTCGTCGATCAAGGGTCGTCCGGGGTCCGCGCCGAACGCCGCCACCGCGGCGTCCCCGAACCCGGTCACGCCCACGAGCAGCTCACCCGCATCGGAGGTCCCGCGGAGGAACGATCCACCGGTGTCGAGTTCCCACACGAGATGGCCGTTCTCGCGATCGACCGCGGAGAGCCTGCCGGAGTCCGTCGAGACGAGAACGTGATCGTCCGTGAGGAGCGGCGAGGATCGCGACGGATCATTCAGCGCATGGTCCCATCGCGGGGCGCCGGTCTCGGCGTCGAACGAATACACGCGCCCTGTCACGTCGACGGCGAACACCTGACCGTCGGCCGAGACCGGTGCCGGCGCGCCCACTCCCTGCAGGATGAACGGCTGGCCACGCGGAGCGATCGGGTTCACGACCTCGGTCCGCCAGAGGAAACGGCCGTCCTCGGCGTCGAAGGCGAGGATCCCGCCGATCACATCGAGTGTCAGGACGCGCCCGTCGGCTACGACGGGCGCGCTCACGAAGTTCGAGGCATCCTCGGCGCTCGCACGCCAGAGCTCGTCCCCGCTCTCAGCATCGAGCGCAACGATCTCCGAGGGCTCCTCCCGGCCACCGAGTGTCGTGACGAGCGCGCGGCCCCCGTCCAGGGTGACGGCGCCGGAGATCGGCGTTCCCAGCTCCTCCGTCCATCGCACGTTGCCGGACGCGACGTCGACCACGGTGACTCGCCCGCCGACATCTCCGACATAGGCGCTGGTCTCATCCACCGCGACCGGTGTCTGCACGACATCCTCGAGCGGGACCGGAGCGCCCCACGCGGGTTCTCCCGTCGCAAGGTTCACTGCGTTCACGTGCGAGTCGAACTCCCCGTCGTCTCCGGCCGCCTCGGACGGAGACGGGGACACGGTGGCCGACCCCGTCGGGGACGTCGTCCCGACGTCGCCGAAGCCTTCCGTGAAGACGACGACCGGACCGTCGGGCCCTGCGCCGATCGCCGGCTGTGACGACGGTCCGAAGTCGCGATCGACACCGAACACCTCCGATCCGTTCTCGCCGTCGAAGCCCAGCACCTGGGTCGGCGCGACCACCACGATCGTGCCGTCCTCGGCGATCACCGGTGAGGACAGACCGCCGGTGGTGTCGGTTCCTACGAGCTCTACCTCGTCGTTCGTCCACGCAAGGGTCAGTGGCGCCGAGGGGCCGTCTGACAGGCCGTTGTGCACACCCGATCCCTGGAATTGACCCCAGTCGGCCAGCGCCCCGAGCGGAGCGCCCACGACGAACAGGACCGTGACGGTGGCAACGGTCAACGAGCGGGACGCGACGCGGGAGGAACGCAGGAGGCGCAAAGCCGCGTCATCCTAGCGGCTCCCCTCCCAGCTGGGTGTCTCAGCTCGACAGCAGCGGCGCGAGCCGGATGAACCTCCACACCTCGATCGGCCCCAAGTGGTCCAGCGGATCCACGTACGCGTCGAGTAGCCGGACGCCGAAGTGGAGATGCGTCACCACGGCCCCCGAGTGCCCGGTCCCCGACCGGCCGATCACCTGCCCCCTCGCGACCGTGTCGCCCCTACGCGCGATGACGGCGTCGAGCCAGGAGTAGGTCGACTCGAGACCCGCGCCGTGGTCGATCGTGAGGAACAGCCGGCCGCCCACCGGGCCCGCGAACGTCACGACGCCGGCCGCGGGGGCGCGCGCGGACGATCCGAGAGCGACCGCGATGTCGATGCCTCGATGACCTGAGCCGAACGGGGTGTCCGGCGGGTCGAACCCCTGGGTCACCGGCCCGACGACCGGCCACGACCAATCTCCGGCGGCGCGCGCCGGCTGGGCGGCCGACGGTGCAAGCACCATCCACGCGACCGCCACGAACAGGGACAGCTTCCTCACGCGGGAGACGCTAGGTGGCCCGAGTGACGCGGTCCGTGACCGTCGTCACATCCGCGAGGAACGAGTTCTCAGTCGAACTCGGAGAGCTGGCCGCGGAGGCCGCCGACCGCCTTGGTGTGGATCTGACACACGCGTGACTCGGTCACGCCGAGGATCTCCCCGATCTCCGCCAGCGTGAGACCTTCGAAGTAGTACAGGGTGACCACGATCTTCTCCCGCTCCGAAAGAGAGTTGATCGCAGCGGCGAGCAAGCCGCGCGTCTCCTGACTCTCGAGCCCCCAGGTGGGGTCGAGGCCTTTGTCGGCGATGGTGTCGATGAGCGCCACCTGGTCGCCTCGGTCGCTCCCCGAGGAAACGACCTCGTCGAGCGCCAGCACCGAGACGAACGAGATCTGGGAGACCATCGCGTGCAGCTCCGGTCGGCTCATGCCGAGACGATCGGCGAGCTCTTCCTCCGACGGCTGCCGCTTCAGCATCGCCTCGAGGTCCGCCTGTGCCTTCTCGAGCTCCCGCGCCTTGAAGCGGATCGAGCGTGGGACCCAGTCCATCGCCCGTAGCTCGTCGATGATCGCGCCCTTGATCCTGGGGACGGCGTAGGTCTCGAACTTGTTGCCACGACCCGGCTCGAACTTCTCGAGGGCATCGATCAACCCGAACATGCCGTAGCTCACGAGGTCATGCTGATCGACGCTGGAGGGCAAACCGGTCGCGACGCGGCTCGCGACGTACTTCACGAGTGGTGCGTAGTGGAGGATCAGCTTCTCGCGCGCGTCGTGGTCGGCCCCGCTCTTGTATGCGTCCCATCGGATCGAGAGCTCGTCATCGACCGCGGCCGGGATCGTCACCGTCCTGGAGAGCGGAGCCTTCGCCGGCGCCTTGCGTGGGCGCACCGCGGTCTTCGTCGCGACCTTCTTCGCCGTCGCCATGTCAGGCCCTCGGATGAGCGCGTTCGTAGGCCTCGAAGAGCCGACGTCGCGAGACATGCGTGTACCGCTGCGTCGTCGCGACGCTCGCGTGTCCGAGCAGTTCCTGGACAGCCCTGATGTCAGCCCCCCCTTCCAGAAGGTGCGTGGCGAACGAGTGCCGCAGGGTGTGCGGGGTCACCCGCCTCCCTGGCAGCAGGGTAGCGCCATACCGCTCCACCATCGAACGGATGTCGCGCTCACTGAAGGGATTGCGGCGGCGATTGAAGAAGAGTGAGTGAGATCCTTCCCGAGCCATCGTGGAGCGACCATCCCGCAGGTAAGCACTCATCGCGTCCTCGGCATACTCGGAAATAGGTACTTCACGCTCCTTCGAGCCCTTGCCGAGCACGAGCACTCGCCCGCGCGGAACATCGATGCGATCAAGCGTGAGGGTCGCCACCTCGCCGACGCGGAGGCCGGAGCCGTACAGGAGCTCGAGGACGGCGCGATCGCGCAGGGCGATCGCGCGCTCGAGCGGATCGTCGTGGGCCGTTCCTCCCGGCGCCTCCGCGAGACCGTCCGCCTCCCTCGGGCGGAGCACGGTGGGGAGGCGATTGACCACCTTGGGACGTCCGAGCAGCAGGGAAGGGTCACGCTCCCCACGCCCCGCGGAGACGGCCCACCGGTAGAAGGTCCTGATCGCACCCACGCGCCGAGCGATGGTCGCCCGGGCGTAGCCGAGCGTGTGCTGCTGGGCGAGGAACCGGCGGAGGAGCGGATAGGGAGCCTCTCCGAGTGAAGAGCGGTTCCT
>Ga0136614_10000761_pt1 | contig 17398 bp, 16 predicted proteins | sample AntDrymUQ2792106_2_FD_106643 | JGI IMG/M metagenome (GOLD analysis project Ga0136614, IMG submission 106643) | Polar desert sand microbial communities from Dry Valleys, Antarctica - metaG UQ279 (21.06) | ecosystem: Environmental > Terrestrial > Soil > Desert | place: Antarctica: Dry Valley... | reverse complement strand
GTCCCGTTGGCCGCCGTCACTCTGGTTTCGGTCTCGCCGACGCACCGCCGGCAGGGGGTGCTGGCGGCCATGATGGCCCGCCAGCTCAGTGAGGTGCACGAGCGCGGCATCGAGCCGATCGCCGCGCTCTACGCCTCGGAGGGCTCGATCTACGGACGCTTCGGGTACGGGCTGGCCAGCTATCAAGGCCAGCTCAAGGGTGACACCCAGTCGATGCGGCTCCGACCGGAGGTGGACGCCGGCAACGGGCGGGTGTATCCGGTGGACGAGAAGGACTTCCGATCCGCGGCCATCCCGTTCTACGACGAGATCCGGCCGCAGACGCCTGGCCTGCTCTCCCGCAAGGATCGGTGGTGGGATTCCCTGCTGCTCGATCCGGAGAAGCAGCGCAACGGCAGGAGCGCTCGGCGCTACCTGCTGCACGCCGAGCCGGACGGGACGGTCACCGGTTTCGCGCTCTACCGTCGCAAGGCCGATTGGGCCGACGCCGGACCCGACGGCACGGTCATCGTGATCGAGCTGCATGCCACGCACACCGCCGCTCGGGCCGCGCTGTGGCGCTACCTCCTGTCGATGGACCTGGTCAGACACCTGTCCGCCCCGCTGGCCGGGCGGGACGACCCGTTGCGGCACATGCTCACCGATGCTCGCGCGGTCGGGATGTCACAGGGTGACGCGCTCTACGTGCGTCTGGTCGATGTGGGCGCGGCACTCGCTGCTCGGCGGTACCCGACGACGATCGACCTGATTCTGGACATCGAGGATCAATTCTGCCCGTGGAACGCCGGGCGATGGCAGCTGACAGGCGGGCCGTCGTACGGCCGCTGCGTCCGAACCGAGGGTGACCCGGATCTGGCGATGACTGCCGAGACGCTGGGTGCGGTCTACCTCGGGGACACCTCGCTGGGAACTCTCGCCGCTGCCGGCCGGGTGCGGGAGATCACGCCGGGTGCGGTGGCCGCCGCGACCACGGCGTTGGGCTGGCCGGTGGCGACCTACAGCCCGGAAGGCTTCTAGCCCGCGCCAACGTGCCGGTTCGCTACACAACGGCCGCTTTGGGCACGGCTAGAAGGGAGGTTTGGCAGCGAACCGGCCTTATAGCGGCGTGGTTGGTAGCTCCGGGACCTGGTGGGTCCGTTCATAATCACTCACCTGGTTGATCCGGCGGACGTGGCGCTGCTCACCGGAGAACTCGGTCGCCAGGAATGCCGAGACCAGCGCGGTCGCCTCCTCCCCGGTGTGCATCCGGGCGCCGATCGAGATGATGTTCGCGTCGTTGTGTTGGCGGGCCAGGGTGGCGGTCTCGATCGACCAGGCAAGTGCGGCGCGTACGCCCGGAATCTTGTTGGCCGCGATCTGCTCCCCGTTGCCGGACCCGCCGATGACCACACCGAGGCTGTCGGGATCACCAACAACGCCGGCACCGGTTGCCAGGCAATAGGCCGGGTAGTCGTCCTCACCGTCGTAGCTGGGCGGCCCGATGTCGACGACCTCGTGGCCGGCGGCAGCCAACTCGCCGACGAGGTGCATCTTGAGCTCGAAGCCAGCGTGATCACTGCCCAGATAGACCCGCATGCGGTGGAGTCTCGCAGCCGCGGCGCTCGAGGTACTCGGCGAGGAGGGCTGTCACCAAGCTGAGGGCCGGGTCTACCTACGGCGTCAGAAGTCGACCCGCATCACGACACGTCGCAGGGTCGTACGGCTGACCTCGGTGAAGCCGGCGTCGGCGAACACGCCTTCGGTCCCGACGTGGAGCTCCTCCGGGATCACGTTCTTCGTAGTCATGGGGTAGCCCTCGATGGCGCAGGCACCGTGCCTGCGGGCGAAGTCCACTGCGGCGCACGCGAGTGCCCGGCTGACGCCACGCTTCCGGAAGCCCACGCGGGTGAACAAGCAGGTCACGGCCCAAACGCTGTCGTCGGTCTTGTCCTCTGCGCGACCCACCCAGGGGACGCGGTTGTTGCGCACCAGGCCCGCGTAGGCGGTGCGCGGCTCGACCGAGCACCAGCCGACGGGCTCGCTGTCGAGGTACGCGACGAGGCCGCTGGTCGTGCCCGACTCCCGATGGCCGCAGTCGGTCTGCCGGCGCAACCGGTCGGCGCGTTCTTCGGCGGGAAACGAGGCAAAGGACTCCCGCGGCCGCAACTTGTACCGCTGGCACTGACACCTTGCCGCCGCGCCGCTGGTGCCGAAGACCTTCTGCAGGTCGCGGGCCTACCGGCAGCCGTTGGCCGGCTTCGGTTAGAGCGGCGTCGCCGTCCGGATCTCCAGCCCGGCCGGCAAGGTGATCTCGAGGAACTCCAGGTCGGCGGAGTGTTCACCCAGCCGGTGACCCAAGCCGGCAGGGACAGCCACCGCCGCACCTCGACCCAGTGGTTCTTCCGGACGGCCCTGGGTGTGCAACGTCGTCATGCCGGCCAATATGAACCAGAACAACAGCTCACCGTCATGGATGCCGTCCACTGTGGACACAGCGTCGTTTGGCGACGCGAGGCCGTTGCCGAGGCGAACCACGCGTACCCCGGCCAGCCCGCCGGTCGCGGCACCGATCCCGGTGTCACGGCACTCGAATCCCGGTGACCTCCATGGCTCCCAGGTGGCCTCGGCGGCGACATGCCGTACGAAACGCTGGCCCTCGAAGACGCGGTCGGGGCGAACCTCGGGTGTAGGGAGGGTGATGACGTGCTCGGCGGTGGTCTCGTGCTCGGCGGGGCAACCGATTTCGACGACCTCCAACCCCGGAGAACTCTCCAGCACCCGGTGCCGGATACCTGGTGGCTGCAGAACGCAGTCGCCGGCCTGCAACAAGAAGGCGGGACCCTGGTCCTCGTATACGACCCGAACCCAGCCTGTCGCGCAGTAGATCATCTGGAAGCGGACCCGATGGTGATGGACGTAGTCCGGGACCGGCCCGCCCTCGGGGATGAGGATGTGCGAGGCGATGAAGCGCCCGCCCTGCCGCTTGGGCAACAGATCCCGATAGCGCATCCCGGCACGTCCTACTCCGCCGGCGTCGCCGTCGTCGCGGGTGAGCTCGAACAGCGGTGCTGAGTCAGGCACGACCAGCGGGGGGTTGGCATCCACCAAGTGGATCCGGGTGCCGTTGGGAGCGGTCAGCAGGTCCGTACCGGATGCCTGCGGCTGATCAACTGCCAGGCGCAGGTCGCCCGGGTCTCCGGTTGCGCCGCGCTCCAACCTGATCCGCATCCCATGGCCGGACAGCAGTGCCACGGATGGGTCATCGGCGGGCATGATCACATCGAGCCGGAATCCGAGCGGATCGAGGAAGAAGTCCACGGTGGCGTCGAGATCGGTGCAGGGCAGCACCACCTCGACTGCTCTGATCGTCAGCGGACTGAGGACCGCGGTAGTCGTCATGTAGTGACGGTACCCAGCTCAGGCGACGAGCAAGCCGTCGGAGAACAATGCAGCCTCGGTGAGCGCCTGGCGCCCTTCGTCGGTGAGGCGAACCGCGCGGCTGTGCGCCGTCGGGACAATCCAGCCCTGTCGGGTCACCCCCGTCAGCACAAGAGCGCCGAGTCCGCCGGCGAGATGCGGCACCCGTTGAGTCCAATCCAGACATCCCCGCACGACCGGGCGACGCCCCGCCACGGGCGCCGCGCCGACCCCCAACAGGGCGAGCATCTCATGCCGGGGCTGCAGGAGTGTCCCCACCACACCTGGCTCCAGCGCCGCGATCACGCCGCGGTCCACCAGCGCTGCGGCGAGGGCCACCGCGAGCTCGCCGGCCAGGTGGTCGTAGCACGTACGGGCGAAGCCGAGTGCGGTGCTCGTACGAGCAGCGCGCAGCGAGCGGACCGGTAGCGGCGGAGCCAATGCCTGCAGCGCCTCGATCGCTCGGGCGAGTTCGCCGGCCGGGCGCGAGCGGCCGTCCATCAGGGCGAGCAGCATCGCCGCACGGGCCGGCTCGCCGATCAGGGCGGCCGGCACAACGAGGTCGGTCTCGGATGGCACGAGAGCAGCGTAGAACGGCAACATTTCGGCGTACGGCGAAGCTTTGGGCACCTAGCGTCGCTTCCATGAGCATTCGGGCGCGCGACGCCGCTCCGCGCCATCTGTGGAGGGCACCGTCGGCAGCGTTAGCGGCCGCGGCTGTCACCGTGCTGCTCTGGGCATCGGCCTTCGTCGGCATCCGCGCAGTCGGTGCCGATTTCAGCCCTGGACCTTTGACGTTGGGCCGACTGGCCATCGGCCTTCTGGTGTTGAGCGGCTTCGTCCTGGTCCGGGGAATCGTCGTGCCGCGCGGCCGAGAGTTGCTGTTCGTCGGGATGTACGGGCTGTTGTGGTTCGCCGGCTACAACATTGCACTGAACGCCGCAGAGGCCTCCCTGGATGCAGGCACCGCGGCCATGTTGGTGCAGGTCGCTCCGGTGATCGTGGCGATCCTGGCCGGCGTCTTCCTCAACGAAGGGTTCCCGCCGCGCCTGCTGGCCGGAAGCGTGGTCGCCCTGCTCGGTGCGGTGATCATCGGCGCTGGAAGTGGTGCCGAGCGGCGGATCGAACTCGCCGGCGTCCTCGTGTGCTTGCTCGCGGGCGTTCTGTACGCCGCCGGAATGGTCGCTCAGAAGCCAGTGCTGCGAACCGTTCCTGCGCTGCAGGCCACCTGGCTCGGTTGTCTCATCGGGATGGTGGCCTGCCTGCCTTTCACTGCGACCTTGTGGACCGAGGTCGGTGCGGCCAGCACGGGCTCGATTCTCGGGTTGGTCTACCTCGGTGTCTTCCCGACTGCGATCGCGTTCACAACCTGGGCCTACGCCCTGTCGCGCACTCCAGCAGGGCAACTGGGGGTGACGACGTATCTGGTTCCCGTCGTGGCTGCGGGCCTGTCCTGGATCTTGCTGGACGAGGTTCCGCCCGCGCTCTCCTTTGTCGGCGGGGCACTGTGCCTGACCGGCGTCGCACTGACCCGCCTACGACCTCGTCGCTGATCAGGATCAGGAGCGCGGAAGCGGCTGTGCGGCAACGTCGGCCAGCATCGCCGAGACCTGGCTGATGGCGGCGCGGCTGGCGTCGAAACTGGCCGGCAGCCGAAAGAAGGAGTGGATCATCCCGACTACTCGCACGGCCACGACCGGCACGCCGGCATCAGCCAGCATCGCCGCGTAGGACTCGCCCTCGTCACGCAGCGGGTCGTACTCGCAGGTCAACACAAACGCTGGCGGCAGCCCGGCGAGGTCTCTGGCTTGCGCGGGTGAGACGTCGGGATGTGAGCGGTCCACGCCCTCAGGTGCGAAGCAGTCCCAATAGAACGCCATCCCGGTGGCGGTCAGTCCGTACCCCTCAGCGTTTTCGACGTACGACGGCGAGGTCATGGCCGCGTCGATCACGGGGTAGATCAGCCCCTGGAACAGATATGGCGCGAGGACCTGGTCGCGCGCCCGGCGGGCGACCACCGCGGCAAGATGCCCGCCGGCACTGTCTCCGAGCAGCGCGAGCCGCGTGCCGTCGACACCGGGTACTGATCCCTCACGCAGGGACGCAGCCACCGATTCGACGTCGTCCATGGGCGCGGGGAAGAGATGCTCGGGGCAGAGCCGGTAGTCAACGGCCACGACGTTCCAGCCGGACTGGACGGCGATCATCCGGCAGGCGGTGTCGTGGGTGTCCAGGTTGCCGCCCACCCAGCCACCTCCATGGATGAAGACGACGGTCGGTAAGGCGGTGTTGGCCAGCGGTCGATAGACCCGACAGGGCACTCCCCCGATGACGCAGTCCTCGAAGTCGGTGACCTCCGGGCCAGGTCCGGCGAATCTGGTGATCGCCAGCGAGGCTGCTCGCATCTGTTCGACCGTGGGACTCGTGAGCGGCGGGGGCAGTGCTTCGAGGTAGGCACGGGCCTGCGGATGCAACGGCATGGAACCTAGGGTCTCAGGAGATGGTCGGCGCGGGCGACGTGGTCCTCGGTGTGGACGGCTGCCCCGGGCGCTGGATCGGTGCACTGGTCCGGGGTCGCTCGGTGACCTGGCTGTTGTTGGCCGACGCTGCCGCGATCCTGGCGGTAGACGCAGCCGTGATCGGAATCGACATCCCGATCGGTCTGCCTGAGCCAGGAAGCGGCTATCGACGCAGGGCCGACCTCGAGGCGCGCGAATTCCTGGCGCCCTCGGCAGCCTCGAACACCGTCTTCTTCACGCCGGTGCGTGCGCTGCTCAGTGTCGATACGTACGCCGAGGCGAACGCCTTGAGCAGGCGGCTCACCGTAAAGGGGCTGGCCAAGCAGACATGGCACATCACCGACCGCATCGCCGACGTGGACGCAGTTCTCGGAGAGCCTCCTGACGCGCGGGTCATCGAGGTTCATCCCGAGGTCACCTTCCGGATCATGGACGCCAGGATCGATACCCCTAAACGGACAGCCCGAGGTGCCGGTCAACGAATCGCCGCACTCACCGCGGTGTTCGACATTGCTCCCTCGCTGGGTGATCTGCCGGCCGGTCCCGGGCTCGACGACTGCCTGGATGCCTGCGCTGCGGCGTGGTCGGCGCAACGGTGGAGGGCAGGTGCTGCACGCGTTTTCGGTGCCGACTCGAACGGTCGTGCGCCGACCGATGCCCGAGGGCGCCCGATGCGGATCGTCGCCTGACCTGCGTGCCAAGCACTGACACCTTCGTCGGTACGCCTCGTCCAAGGGCGCCACGCCGGCGTTCCATTGGTGATCTTGACCATATGGTGGCGACACGCCGACCAAATGCGCGGAGAACCGCAATAAAGTCAAGATCACGAGCATCGGTCGCACGTTTCCCCGCGGGCTTGGGACGGCTGTGGCGGAAGCGTCCAAAGATTCTCGAAATAGTCTGGGCCGCAGCTGCTTCGGGGCGTCCGAGGCCGCCCGGCCGTTGGCAAGGCCTGGTCAACGGTGATGAGGCCCCACTGACCGGGAGTTGCGGTGGAAGCCGAGCACGTTCAGGAGCCGCATGCTGAGCCCGGGAACAGTGTGAAGTCAGTTTTCGGTGTCAACCGAGGTAGCAGGCCGACCAATGCAGCACTCGATTCTGCATCGGGCGTCACGACCGGCAACAGCCGCATGCAGCCTTGATGATCGGACCTGCCGTGGATGCGCTCGGCGGTGGGTAGGCGAGGATCGGGAGCCATGACGACCGGTGAGCGCTGGCTCGAGGTTGGTGACCGCGTCTTCGTACGGCGCCATGCCTCCCTCGATCTCAACTGCGGCCTCGTCGTCGGTGAGGACGCTTGCCTGGTGATAGACACGCGGCAGCATCTTGGAGAAGCAACCGACCTGATCGCGGCAATCCGCCGGGTCACGGATCGGCCGTGGACGGTGGTCAACACGCATGCGCACTGGGATCACTGCTTCGGGAACGCCGCATTCCGGCCCGGTCCGATCTGGGCTCAGGTCCGCGCCGCCGCTGACCTGGCTGCCTCGGGGGAACGGCAACGGGCAGTGGCTGCTCAGCAGGCCCGCGACACCGGCCGCGACGACCTGGCCGATCAGATCCGCAGCGCACCGATCGACGCGCCTGACCGGCTGGTCGAGGAGCACGTGGAGTTGATCGTCGGTGGCCGTCGGGTCAATCTGCGGTTCTTGGGTCGCGGTCACACCGACGGCGACCTGGTGGTCGAGGTCGACTGTGGCAGCGGGAGTTGCGTCATCTTCGCTGGCGACCTCGTGGAGGAGGGCAACCCGCCAGGCTTTGACGACGCCTATCCCCTGGACTGGGCGGCAACCCTCGGCCGGCTGCACGGACTCGTGAGAGGGCCGGTGGTTCCAGGACATGGAGCGGTCGTCGACGTCGAATTCGTCGGCGGCCAGCGGGCGGACATGCTGGTCATCGACCGACTCATCCGCGAGAGCTTCCACGGTTCCGGGGACGCCGCCGACGTCAACGGCCCGCTGCCAGCTGCCAGCCCGTACGACGATGAGACGACGCACTTGGCCGTACGACGCGGCTGGCAGCAGCTGCGTGGTTGACCTGCCCGGGCTGCTGCGACAGGCCCTGGACGCCGAGCTCGACGGTTTCTCGATGCGGGAACTCGGGCCAGCAGCCGAGCAATTGAGCATGCGCTATCGCGCTGATCAGCCGGCGGACCACCCGATCCTGGCATCGCCGCTGGCTACGGCTGCCTACCTCACCGCTTGGATGCCGGCGACCTATGCGGCGGTCCGCCAGGTCTGTGATCGGCTAGCCGCCGCCTGCCCGGACTTCCGACCCCGCACGATGCTGGACCTCGGAGCCGGCACCGGATCGGCTACCTGGGCTGCGGCCGATGCCTATCCGAGTCTGGAGGCGAGCCATCTGGTGGACTCCTCCGCTCCAGCTCTGGCGTCGGCCCGACGGATGTTGGACCGCAGCGCCCTACGCGTCACCTACGCGCCTGGTCGGGTGGATCGACCCGGTTCGTGGTCGAGTGGCGGCGGCTTCGATCTCGCCGTCTGCGGGTTCCTGCTCGGGGAACTCCCCTCGGCCTCCCAGAACGCGGTCATCGCCGACCTGGCCCGAGCCGCGCCAACGGTCGCCATCATCGAGCCAGGCACTCCGGCCGGCTATCGACGCGTGCTGGCAGCCAGGCAGGACCTGCTCGCAGCCGGGCGACACATCATGGCCCCCTGCCCGCACGACCTTTCGTGCCCACTGGAGACGACCTCGGATTGGTGTCATTTCGCCGTACGGCTGACCCGTTCCATCCGCCACCGGCAGGTCAAGGGCGGCGAGCGTGGCTTCGAGGACGAGAAGTACGCCTACGTCGTCGCCGCCGCACAGGCACCGGCGGAACGGGCGAACCGCATCCTTCGACATCCGCAGGTCCGTACGGGGCACGTCCGGATGACACTCTGCTCGACCGACCCCGGCATCGAGACCGTGACGGTGAGCAAGCGGCACGGCGCGGACTATCGCGCCGCCCGGCACGCCGGCTGGGGGGATCCATGGAACCAACCCGAGCACCGATGAGTCCAAAGCACCATGCGACGAGTACTGATCCGGCCGCCGCGGCGACGGCCGTACTCAGCGGCTGCAGCGCCGCCACCAGCTTTCCGCTGGCAGGGCTAGACCCTGCCCTCACGCGTGTCGACTACCGATACACCGACTCCTCGGTCGCACCGGAATTCCACCGCAGCTACGACCTGTCCGCTCGGGCAGACGACGTCACCATCGTCGTCGACTCCTACGGTGAGATCCTGCACGATGAAACCGCGTCGATCGACGACGCGACCTGGCAAGCCCTCCTGCGGTCGGCCGCCGCTCTCGAGATCGACTCGCCCGGTGGGACGGACGACTGCGATGGGCGGCACCTCCCGAAACCTGCAGATCACCGGCAGCGACACCGACCCGATCCTGGACGTGCAGGTGGCCGTGTGCGGTTAAAACAGGTCAGGCCGAGGCAGCCGTCATCGACGCTTTCGTAGCACCGCTGCTCGCCCGCTTCGACATGGAGACGCTGCTCGCGCCGTCGAACTGAGGGCAGCTTGTCAGCTGGTGGGAACCGTCTGGAACTGCGGGTCTTCTGTACGGGTCCGCTTCAACTCGTAGAAGTACGGCAGATTCGCCAGGGCGACCGCCCCGTCGAAGGCCTTGGCGGCTTCCTCACCGGTTGGGACACGAGAGATCACCGGGCCGAAGAACGCCGTGCCGTCGATGTGCATCACCGGTGTACCGACATCGTCGCCGACCGGATCCATGCCCTCGTGGTGGGAGGCGCGCAGCGCCTTGTCGAAGTCCTCCGAGTCCAAGGCGTCGACCAGATCGGCGGGCAAGCCGGCCTCGGCGAGCGAGGCTGCGACGAGTTCGCGCGGGTCAGGCGCAGCACCGTCGTCCTGGGAACCATCCTCGGACTCGGGGCGATCCTGGTGAATCCGGGTACCCATCGCCGTGTAGAGCGGGCCGAGGACCTCTGACCCGAGTCGCTGCTCCGCGGCGACCAGCACCCGGACGGGGCCGAGGGCCCGCTCCATCAGGTCCTGGTACTCCTCCGAACGTTCTCGTCCCTCATTCAGCACGGTCAGTGACATCACGTGCCAGTGCAGATCGATGTCACGAACCTTCTCGACCTCCAAGATCCACCGCGATGTCAGCCAGCACCAGGGGCAGGCGGGGTCGAACCAGAAATCCACGCGGGGGGTGTGATCGGGACGCGGGTCGGCAGCTTCAGTCATGTCAGGGACAACCGGAGACCGGGCTGTGGCTATTCCCCAACTCCGCGGTGGACCCAGTCTGGCGGTTTGGCCGGAAACGCCAGATTGGGAGAGTTCACGGCTGGAGTGACAGACTCCCTCCCCGTGGCTATCGCAAACCTGACCCGAACCGATGCTGCCCGCCGAGCCGAGTTGCTCGATGTGGGGAGCTACGACGTGACACTGGATCTCACCGATGGCGGCGGAAAACCGGGAGATAGGACATTCCGCTCCCGCACGGTGGTCCGGTTCACCTGTCGCGAGCCGGGGGCAGAGACGTTCATCGACGTGATCGCTGACAACTTCGCCGAGCTGACCCTCAACGGGGAGCCGGTCGATGCCTCCCCCTACCGTCCGTCCACCGGTCTCCCGCTGACCGGCCTGAGAGCCGAGAACGTCTTGGTTCTCGACGCGACCTGCCGCTACACCAACACCGGGGAGGGGTTGCACCGCTTCGTCGATCCGGTTGACGGTTCGGTCTACCTCTACACCCAGTTCGAGACCGCCGATGCCAAACGGATGTACACCTGCTTCGACCAACCGGACCTCAAAGCCGAATTCACCTTCCACATCACCGCCCCGCAGGACTGGGAGGTCGTGTCGAACTCCCTCGTCGACGCCACCGAAGAAGGGCCGGGTGTGGCGAAAGTCGTGCATTTCCGGACGACGCCACGCATCTCGCCGTACATCACCGCGCTGATCGCCGGTCCCTATCACAAGGTCGCCGACGAGCACGAAGGCATCCCGTTGGGGTTGTACTGCCGGTCCTCCCTGGCCCAGCACCTGGATCCGGACGAGCTGTTCGAGGTGACCAAGCAGGGCTTCGACTTCTATCACCGGGTCTTCGACTACCGATACCCCTTCGACAAGTACGACCAGCTCTTCGTGCCCGAATTCAACGCCGGTGCGATGGAGAACGCCGGCGCGGTGACGATCCTCGAGGATTACGTCTTCCGTTCCCGCACAACACAATCGGCCTACGAGCGTCGCGCGGAGACCATCCTGCACGAGCTGGCGCACATGTGGTTCGGCGACCTGGTCACGATGCGCTGGTGGGACGACCTGTGGCTCAACGAGTCCTTCGCCACCTATGCCAGCGTCGTGTGCCAGGCCGAAGCCACCAAGTACCACACCGCCTGGACCACGTTCGCGAACATCGAGAAGACCTGGGCCTACCGCCAGGATCAGCTGCCCTCGACGCACCCGGTCGCTGCCGATATCCCAGACGTGGAAGCGGTCGAGGTCAACTTCGACGGGATCACCTACGCCAAGGGTGCCTCGGTGCTCAAGCAGTTGGCCGCCTACGTCGGCCAGGACCAGTTCTTCGATGCCATGAAGGTGTACTTCAAGCGGTACGAGTACGGAAACACGACCTTCGCCGACCTCCTAGCGGTGCTGTCCGAGGTTTCCGGCCGGGATCTGTCGGACTGGTCGGAGATGTGGTTGGCCACCAGTCAGGTGAACACGTTGCGACCGACCTACGAGCTCGACGCGGACGGCAACTACGCGTCCTTCGCGGTCCTGCAGAGCGCGGTCCCCGAACATCCGGTACTACGGCGGCACCGGCTGGCGGTCGGGCTGTATTCGGCCGGACCGCAGGGTGTGGTCCGCACCCAGCGGGTGGAGTTGGACGTCGAGGGCGAACGTACGGTTGTGAGCGAGATCGTCGGCCTTCCGGCCGCAGATCTCGTACTGGTCAACGACGACGACCTCACCTACGCCAAACTGCGGCTGGACGACCGATCCCTGGCCACCCTCGCCGAACGGATCGGGGAACTGACCGACTCGCTGGCCAGGACGTTGTGCTGGTCTGCGGCGTGGGACATGACCCGCGACGCGGAATGGTCCGGCCGGGAGTACGTCCGGCTGGTGCTGGCCGGAATCGACGCGGAGGACGAGATCAGCGTCGTGCAAGCTCTGTTGCGCCAGGTGCAGAGCGCCCTGGCCACGCTCGTCGATCCGTCCTGGGCCTCGACCGGCTGGGCGCAGCTGGCCGACAAAGCCTGGGAGGGCCTGCAAGCGGCCCCGGCCGGCAGTGACGTCCAACTCGCCTGGTCACGGACCTTCGCTGCCGCCGCCCGCACCGACCAGCACGCCGGCCGGCTGCGGGCGCTGCTCGACGGATCGCTCACCATCGAGGGCCTCACCGTCGATGCTGAGGCGCGCTGGGCACTGCTCAACGGCCTGGTAGCAATCGGGGCAGCCGGTGGCGCGGAGATCGAGGACGAGTTGCAGCGCGATCCGACCTCGACCGGTCAACGTCGAGCCGCCACAGCCAACGCCCTGCGGCCCACGGCAGAGGCCAAGGAACGCGCTTGGGCGCTGGGTTTGTCCGAGGACGTTCCGAATGCCGTCCAGGAGGCCACGCTGATCGGCTTCTGGCATCCCGCCCAGACCGAGATCTGCCGTCCATACGCGGACCGGTTCTTCGCCGAGGTCGGTGACATCTGGGAGCGTCGTCCAGGCGAGATCGCGAAGAACGTTGCGGCCTACCTCTTTCCGGCTGTCGTCGAGCAGTCGACGCTGGACGCGGCTGATGCCTGGCTGGCCGACGAGTCACACCCCTCGGCGTTGCGCCGGCTGATCACCGAGTCCAGCGACGGCATCGCCCGAGCGCTTCGATGCCGAGCACGAGACGCCCAAACCGGCGGCTGATCGTCGGTGGGCGGCTCAGCGAAGCCGTGCAGGGTGCCCGGCTTGGTCGGAGAGCATCCGAAGCCCGTTCACGATCCCGCCGACCAAGTCCCCTGAACCAAAGGCCGCGGTCATCGACAGCGCCGCCAGTGCGCAGGAACGGTCAGGCAGCCGCTTGACCGACACCTGACCCGTGACGATCTCGAGAACGCGCTGTCCCGGGTCGACGGCCACTAACACTCCGATGGGCGCCTTGGCACCGAGCCGCGGGAACAGCGCCTCCGCCGTAGCTCGGGTGTCACCGGACAGCCGCCCCACGTAGACCGTGAAGCTGATCCCGGTCTCCCGGCTGGCCATCGTCAACGCCTCGTCGATGCGCTCGAGCTGTTTCAGGCTGAACGGACTGGAGTCATGCGGCCGATCTTCGCCGGTCGTCGTTGCAGCAGCATGCGCCGACTTAGACGCCGGGTGCTCTGATGTCACTGCCCCTGGTGTGGCGGTCCTGTGGGTGCTCATGCGCGGCTCACCAGGTTCCTCTCGCGCCGCCGGCCGCGGTCAGCGCCGGCTCCACTGACGTGCCCGTCCTCGCCGACCCTCCGGACGGCAGTCGCGGGCGGCGAGGGTGCTCATCATGCGGGGGTTCTTGCACGGCGAGAGGGTGCGGTGCGTACCAGACTGGCTCGTACGGCCATTCGCGCCCTGGACGATAGCGCGGGCCGCGGGTACCTCCCCGACCCCAGATCAGGAGTGCCATGACGCCGACCACAGCCGCCGGAGCCACCACGAACACGAGGATCGTTTCCACCACGCTCACGCCGACAACCTAGCGAATCCCCGTCCTGCGTCCCGACTCAGCTCGGTCACCAGACCGGTGGACGTCGATGAGCCCAGGGCTGGGCCTCTTCCAGCTGCGCGGACAAGGCGATGAGGGTGGCCTCGTCCCCCGGCCGACCGACCAGCATCGACCCGACGGGCAAGCCATCCTCGGTCCAGTACAGCGGCACGCTTACCGCCGGTTGACCCGTCACGTTGTAGACCGCCGTGTAGGGGGCGTAGCGCTTCTGCCGTTCGAAGTCCGGTCCACCTGGCCCGTCCTGCCCGAACCAGCCGATCGGGCGGGGCGTCATCGAGCAGACCGGAGCAAGAACGACGTCGTAGCCGGCGGTCGCTTGCACCCACCTCCGGGCGAACAGGCGTAGGGCGTACAAGGAGTCCATCGCCTGCTTGGCGCTCAAGGCCATGCCTCGGTCCCGCAGAAAGGCGGTCAGCGGCTGGAGGGCACCTATCTGGCTGTCGCTGATCGGCAAGGTCGTACCCGACAGTGACCAGACTGTCTCGAAGTCGTCGACCACCTGCGCCGTGAGCGGCGGCGTGGGGAGGTCCTCGACCTCGTGACCCAGGTAGTCGAGCAGAGCCGAGGTGGCCGTCCACGCCTTGTCCACTTCGGGGTCCACTTCCGCTCCGGGCATGCCGGAGTCGAGATAGCGCCCGATCCGCAGCCGGCCGAGGTCGCGGTCGGCGTAGGACAGGAAGGTCTCGCCATTTCCCGGCGGGACCGCCCAGTACGGGTCACCGGGTGCCATCCCGGCCATCGCATCCAGCATTGCCGCGGCGTCGCGCACGGTACGGGCGAGTGGCCCGTGCACGGACAGGCCGGTCGTGTCTCCGCCCAGCGGACCGCTGCTTATCCGACCTCGGCTGGTCTTGATCCCGAAGATCCCACAGCAGTTGGCGGGGATCCGGATCGATCCGCCGCCGTCCGAGCCGAGCGCGATCGGAACGAGCCCGGCCGCGACCGCCGTCGCAGCTCCACCGCTGGAGCCACCGGCCGATCGCTCGGCGTTCCATGGGTTGCGCGCCGGCCCGGCGAAGGCCGGCTCGGTGTAACAGGGAAAGCCGAACTCGGGAGTCGCGGTCTTGCCCAGGCTGATCGTGCCGGCAGCCCGCAGCTTGTCCACGACCACGTCGCTCACATCGGGGACGAAGTCGCGCATGGTCACCGAGCCCAGCGTCGTCTGCACTCCGGCGGTGAGGTTGAGATCCTTGAGCGCAGTCGGCACGCCGTGCAGCGGCCCGAGTTCCTCCTCGGCGAGGACGGCCCGCTCCGCGTCAAATGCCTGCTCGCGCGCCTGATCCATCGTCACGGTGAAGAACGCCCCGAGCCCAGCGTAATGGTCGTCCGGCTGGTCGATCATCCGAATCCGGTCGAGGTAGTGCTCGACCAATTCGACCGGGCTCAGAGCCCGTTCACGGATGGCCGCTGCCTGGTCCAGTGCGGTGAGTTCGTGGGGTTCGGTCACGGCCGCACGCTACGGCGATGCACTGCGAGCATGGGGGCTGGGGTCGGCGGGCTTCCTCGGGGCGGCTCAGGCGCTGACCGGCTCTGCCGGATCGATCCATTCCTGCCAGGTCACGTCGGTGATCCCCTGGCTGAGTAGGTGCCACGAGGCCCCGCGCGGCGCCTGGGGGACGGTCCGCAGACGCCAGCCAAGTTCGGCCAATGTCCGGTCTGCCTTGGCGTGGTTGCAGCGCCGGCAGGCAGCAACGACATTGTCCCAGCTGTGCGTACCGCCCCGACTCCGCGGGACGACGTGATCGATGCTGGTCGCCGTGATTCCACAATAGACACACCTGCCTGAGTCGCGGGCGAATACCGCCCGTCGGGACAGGGGCGTCCGCCCGAGGTATGGGACGCGGATGTAGCGCGTCAACCGGATCACCGCGGGGACCGCGACGGACAGGGTGGCGCTGTGCATGGCCTCGCCGCTGTCCCGGACGGATTCGGCCTTCGCGGACAGGACCAGCACGACCGCCCGACGTGCGGACACGACGCACAGCGGTTCGTACGTCGCGTTCAGAAGCAAGGTCAACGAGACCCGAGCCATGCGTCACCTCCGCAGGCGCCCGCTGCGATTCCCGCCGGCTGCGAGCCCGGACCGGGCGACCATGTGGCCATATCATGCCTGGCCGATCCGCGGATTCGCGCACGGGTTTGCGCGTGGCGGCGCAGACGACACTCCGGCGCGGCGCGTGCGAGCAGGCCTGGCACCCTGGTCGGGTGATGAATCGGTTGGTGGCGATGTCCGGTGTCAACGCGGTGCCGGCCTGGCTGGCCGAGCGGGGCGAGGCCATCGGCATCACCTCGGCGAAGATCCTGGTGATCGTCCTGGCCGCCTTGGTGACCCGCCTGCTGTTGCACCGGGCGATAGGACGGTTGACCGCGCGTACCGCCAGCGGCGATACGCCGGTCATCCTGCGGCCGCTCAGTGCCCGCGCGCGCAACAGCCTTCGGGATTCGGTCATTCCCAGCGAGCGACGCACCCAGCGGGCCGCGGCGATCGGCTCGGTACTGCGCAGCTTCGCCTCCATCGTCATCCTGGCCGTCACGGTCGTGCTGATCCTCGGCGAACTCGGTATCAATCTGACCCCCATCGTCGCCAGCGCCGGGGTGGTCGGCGTCGCCCTCGGCTTCGGTGCCCAGAACCTCGTGAAGGACTTCCTGTCCGGGATCGGCCTCATCCTGGAGGACCAGTACGGCGTCGGCGATGTCGTCGACCTCGGGGAGGCGAGCGGCACGATCGAGGGGGTGGGCCTGCGGACCACCCGGCTGCGGGACAACGCCGGCGTTGTCTGGTACGTCCGTAACGGCGAGATCATCCGGGTCGGCAACAAGAGCCAGGGGTACGCGCAGGTCATTCTGGACGTACCCGTCGCACACGAGACAGACCTGGACCTGGCACGGCAAGCGATGCAGGAGGTCGGGGACGCGCTGGTGCGCGACGAGGATTGGGTAGACAAGGTGCTCGGCGAGGCAGAGTCTCTCGGCGTCGAGCAGATCACGGCCGGCGCCATCATCCTGCGTCTGCAAGTACGAACGAACACCGCTGATCAATGGCGGGTGGCCCGCGAACTACGGTTGCGCATCGCACAACGATTCAGCGAACTCGACATCGCCAGCCCGATGCCGATCATGGGCATGGGCATGGGCATCGGCGATCCGGGCCCGGCTGCACCGGGTGACACTCGGTAACGCAGCGTCCCCAGATTCCGGCTGCGACCGGCGAAGCTGCACCCGGGTGAGGCAGGATGATCACCGTGGCCGGGCCGCATGCGTCATCGGGCGAAGGCCCGGCGACCTACCGCGATGTCTTCGGCGTCGGTGAGTTCCGTTACCTGTTCCTGGCCCATCTGCTGTCCCTGATCGGTGACGAACTAGCCCGAGTCGCCCTGGCCATCCTGGTCTTCGACTCGACCCAGTCGCCGTTCCTGGCTGCTGCGACCTTCGGGATCAGTTATGCGCCATGGCTGGTCGGCGGCCCCTTCCTCGCAGCCTTGGCCGACCGCTTCCCCCGGCGCTCCATCCTGGTGATCACCGACGTCGCACGCGGGCTGGTCGTCGCGTTGTTGGCCATCCCGGGGCTACCACTCTGGGTCCTGTTGGCCATGCTGTTTGCGGCCTCGCTCCTGGCGCCGCCGTTCGAGTCGGCCCGCTCAGCGCTGATGCCCGATGTACTCGAGGGGGATCGGTACGCGGTCGGCACGTCGCTGACCAACATCAGTACCCAGGTCGCGAAAGTGCGGGGCTTCCTCGGCGGCGGCGTCCTGGTGCTGCTC
>Ga0136614_10000760_pt1 | contig 17410 bp, 6 predicted proteins | sample AntDrymUQ2792106_2_FD_106643 | JGI IMG/M metagenome (GOLD analysis project Ga0136614, IMG submission 106643) | Polar desert sand microbial communities from Dry Valleys, Antarctica - metaG UQ279 (21.06) | ecosystem: Environmental > Terrestrial > Soil > Desert | place: Antarctica: Dry Valley... | reverse complement strand
GGGCCAGGACGTTCAAGCTCAAGTTCGGGCACCGGGGCGCCAACCACCCCGTGGCGGACCTGGCGACGGGTGCCGTGGCGATCACCTCGCAGAACCACGGGTTCGCCGTGGACGAGTCGGGGATGCCGCCGGAGATCGAGTCCACCCACCGCAACTTGAACGACGGGACGCTCGAGGGGTTCCGGCACCGCGACCTTCCGATCCTCGCGGCCCAGTTCCACCCGGAGGCGGCCCCGGGCCCGCACGACGCGAACGTCCTCTTCGACTCGTTCCTCGCCGCCATGAAGGCGCGCCGGGAGTGAACCGTCTCGCGCTCGAGGTCGCGCTCGGCTACCTGCGATCCCGTCCCTCGAGGCTGATCTCCGCCGTCTCCCTCCTCTCCGTGTCCGGCATCGCGCTCGGAGTCGCCGCCCTCGTCGTCGCGATGGGTCTCCTCTCCGGATACCGCGGAGAGATCCGGGAGAAGCTCATCGGCGCCAACGTCGAGATCGTCGTCTTCCCGCTTTCGCTCGCCTCCGGCGGAGATCCGGGCATCGCGGAGCTCGAGGCCCGGCTCGCGCGCCTCTCGCGAGTGCGCGCGACCGCCGCCGTCATCTACCAGTCGGGGCTCGCGTCGTCGTCCGCCACGCCCGAGGGCACCGACGCAGTGCTCAAGGGCATCGACCCCGAGCGGGAGATGCGCGTTTCCCAGATCGAGGCCTATTTGCCGGACGCGCCCCGCGTGCTCGCCCGGGCCGCCGACGGCGTCCCCCGGGTCGCGATCGGCCGGGAGCTCGCGCGCGTCCTCGACGTCCGCGAGGGGGACGAGATCACGCTCGCCGTCCCCGACAACGGTCCGGGGGGGCTGCGCTACGCCCCGCGGTCGGGGCGGTTCCGCGTCGCCCGCGTCTTCCAGACGAACTTCTACGAGTACGACTCCGAATGGGTCTTCCTCGACCGGGCGACGCTCCAGGAGCTGGCGCGGATGGAGGCGCCCGCCAACGTCGTGGAGGTCAAGCTCGACACCACGGAGCGGATCGAGGACGCCCGGAACCGCGTCGAGGCCGCGGCCGGTCGCGGTTTTTCCGTCTCGGACTGGCGGAGCATGAACAGCGGCCTCTTCTCGGCTCTCGCGATCCAGCAGACGACGCTCTTCCTCGTCATCGGACTCATCGTCGCCGTCTCCACGTTCAACATCGTGGCGACGCTCGTCATGACGGTCCAGGAAAAGAAGCGGGACATCGCCGTGCTGACGGTCGCGGGCGCCGAGCCCGGATTCTTCTCGCGCGTCTTCGTGATCCTGGGCGGCCTCCTCGGCGGGGCCGGCGTCGTGGCGGGGACCCTGCTCGGCGGGGTGATCTGCTGGGCCGTCACCGCCTTCCGCCTTCTCTCGTTCCCGCCGGGGGTGGCGGAGATCTACTTCGTTTCGTTCGTCCCCTTCCGGGTCCGGCCCGCGGACATCCTCGCGATCCTCGCGTTCTCCGGCCTCGCGATCCTTCTCGCCTCGTGGGTGCCGGCGCGGCGAGCGGCCCGGACGGACGTCGCGGAAGCTCTGCGGTACGAGTAGCCCACGATCCGGGTCTCGAATCCGGCGCGTCAGGGACGCCGTATAATCGCGAGGCTCACTCTCACATAGCCATGCCACAGGAGGCCCCATGTCCCGATCCCTGACACTCCGAGCATCGCTCTGCCTCGCCGTGTCCGCTTTCCTCTCTGTCGCGGCGTTCGCCCAGCCGTGCGAGGACTTCCGCTGGAGGAATCCCCAGCCGCAGGGCAACCGCCTCGCGGGCGTCGCGTTCGGGCGGGGGCGCTACGTCGCGGTGGGGCGGGCGGGTACGATCGTCGCCAGCCCCGACGGCGCCGGCTGGCAGGCCGTCGAGTCGAACGTGCGGCTGGACCTCTGGGACGTGGCCTGGACGGGCAGGGCGTTCGTTGCCGTCGGCGACAAGGGGACGGTGCTCACGAGCCCGGACGGCCTCCTCTGGAGCGGCGCGCTGAGCGGGACGAACGCCTCGCTCCGCCAGGTCGTCTGGTCAGGTGCCCAGCTCGTCGCGGTCGGGGATCAGGGGACCGTGGTCACGAGCGCCGACGCCGCCGCCTGGAGCGTGCGGGCGACGCCGACGACCCGCATGCTGCGGGACGTGGCGTTCAGCGGGTCGCGGTACGTGGCCGTCGGGGACGTCGGGGCGATCGTCACCAGCGCGGACGGGATCACGTGGGGGCGCGGATCGTTCGACGGCGTCGACGTCCTGCACGCCGTCGCCTGGGACGGGGGCCGCTTCGTGGTGTCCGGCAACGGCTTCCTCTCCTACGGCGTGACGCTCACGAGCCGGGACGGCGTCGACTGGTCGGGGACCGCGCTCGGGTCGCTCCCTCCCATCTACGCGCTCCACTGGACGGGCTCCGAGTTTCTCGGCGTCGGCATGGAGATCTTCGGCAGCCGCGACGGCGTCTCGTGGGTCGGGCGCCAGGCGCCGAACCACCCCGAGCTCTTCGACGTGGCCTCCGACGGCCGACAGTACGTCGTCGTCGGCGACAAGGGCGCGATCCTGACGAGCGCGGACGGCCAGTCCTGGGAGCACCGCTCCACCGGCACGCGGGCGTCCCTCGTGGACGTGGCGACCAACGGCATCGACCACGTCGCCGTGGGAATCTACGGGACGATCCTGACGAGCAGCGACCTCGGCACGTGGACCCCCCGCAGCGGCGGGACCGGATTCTGGCTTCTCGGCGCCGCCTGGGGCGCCGGCAAGTTCGTGGTTGTGGGAGAGCGTGGGACGATCCTGACGAGCGCCGACGCCGTGACGTGGACCGCGCGGGACGCGGGGACGACCGTGAGCGTCCTGTTCGACGTTCTCTACGATGGTGGCCGGTTCCTCGTCACGGGGAGCGACGGGACGGTCCTCGCGAGCGCGGACGGCCTCGCGTGGAGCCAGATCGCCATGCCCCTCCGAAACACCCTGAAGGCGATCGCATACAACGGACGGGAGTACGTGGCGGTCGGGGGCGACTTCGCGCGGATCATCCTCTCGAGCCCGAACGCCGTCGACTGGACGCCGCGGTTCTCGCAGTCCGGCGGCTCGATCGCGGACGTGACGTGGACCGGGAGCGAGTTCCTCGCGGTCGGCGACGGCGGCAGCGTCTGGTCGAGCGCGGACGGCGCGAGCTGGAGGATGGGATCCGCCGGCGTGCCGCAGGACCTCTACGGCGTCGCCTGGACGGGCGCGGGCTACGTGACGGTCGGGCAGGGGGGCGTGCGCCTCGAGAGCCCCGACGGCGACAGCTGGGTGCCGTACGACACGGGGATCACGCACGACCTGCTCGGCGTGGAGTGGACCGGCGCCACGCTCCTCACGCTCGGCCGCCACGGCACGATCCTCTCGGGCGCTTGCGGCGCCGACGCGGGGCGTGCGGCGCGCCTGGCGCGCTTCCGCGGCTAGCACGTCGCGCCGCTCGCTCGGGATCTGGCTTCGCCACCGGCGAGCGGCTTCGCCCGGATGCGGGCTCGCCGTTCGCCTGCCCCCTCGCTTGCTGCCGCTCCGCGGCGCGAGGCTCCTCCGAGGGCGGAGACTCCTCGCGCCGCGACGCTAGCGCTCAGCAGGCGTAACGGCTCACCGAGCGCGAATCCGCTTCGCGATCTCAGGATCGCGCCTGACCTCGGCGGGAGGCCCTGCGGTCCCCCCGCGTCGGCTGTCGGTATAGTCGCGCCCGGTGCCGCGCCGGACCGATATCGAGAGCATCCTGGTGATCGGCTCCGGGCCGATCGTCATCGGGCAGGCGTCCGAGTTCGATTATTCCGGCACGCAGGCGGTGCGCGCGCTGCGCCGCGAGGGATACCGGGTGATCCTCGTCAACTCGAACCCCGCCACGATCATGACGGACCCCGATCTCGCCGAGGCCACGTACATCGAGCCGCTCACCCCGGAGTTCCTCGAGCGCATCGTCGAGCGCGAGCGGCCGGACGCGATCCTCCCCACCGTCGGCGGCCTGACGGCGATCAACCTGTCGCTGGCGCTCGCCGAGCGGGGGGTCCTCGAGCGGCGGAGCGTCGAGCTGATCGGCGCGAACGAGGCTTCCATGCGGCTCGCCGAGGACCGCGAGCTCTTCAAGCAGGCGATGCTCGAGATCGGGGCCGAGGTCCCCCGGTCCGGACGGGCGGGCTCCCTGGCGCAGGCGGAGGAGCTGGCGCGCGCGATTGGGTTCCCGCTCGTCGTGCGCCCTTCCTTCACCCTGGGGGGCTCCGGCGGCGGGGCGGCGGAGGGCCTGGACGACTTCCGGCAGATCGTCCGACACGGCCTCGCGGAGTCGCCATCGCACGAGGTGCTCATCGAGGAGTCCGTGGGAGGCTGGAAGGAGTTCGAGCTCGAGGTCATGCGGGACCGCGCGGACAACGTCATCGTCGTCTGCTCGATCGAGAACTTCGATGCGATGGGGGTCCACACGGGAGACTCCATAACCGTGGCCCCGCAGATGACGCTGTCGGACCGCCAGTACCAGCTGATGCGCAACGAGGCGAAACAGGTGATCCGGAAGGTCGGGGTCGACACCGGCGGCTCGAACATTCAATTCGCGGTGGAGCCGCGGACAGGCCGCCGTGTCGTGATCGAGATGAACCCGCGGGTGTCGCGCTCCTCCGCCCTCGCGTCGAAGGCGACGGGTTTTCCCATCGCGAAGATCGCGGCGCTGCTGGCCGTCGGCTACACCCTCGACGAGATCCCCAACGACATCACGAAGAAGACGCCGGCCTCGTTCGAGCCGACGCTCGACTACGTCGTCGTGAAGATTCCCCGGTGGGCCTTCGAGAAGTTCCCCCGCGCCGACCCGCGGTTGACTATCCAGATGAAGTCCGTCGGAGAGGCCATGGCCATCGGGCGCACGTTCGCGGAGGCCCTCGGGAAGGCCGTGCGGTCCCTCGAGATCGGCCGGGACGGGCTCGACGATGGCCTCGGGCCGCTACCGCGCGAAGAGCTCCTCGAGAAGCTCTCCGTCCCCACGTGGGAGCGCATCTTTCACATCCGGCGCGCGTTCGTCGCGGGGATGACGGTCGAGGAGATCGCGGACGCGACGCGCATCGACCCCTGGTTCCTGGACGGGATCCGGCGGATGGTGGCGGAGGAGCGGTGCCTGGCCGCCGCCGGCGGCCCCGGCGCGATCGGCCGGGAGGCCCTCCGGCGCGCCAAGCGGCTCGGCATGTCCGACCGCGCCATCGCGCGGGCGACGGCCTCCACGGAGGCGGTGGTCCGGGAGCGTCGCCGCGCGCTCGACGTGGCGCCCGTGTACAAGACGATCGACACGTGCGCGGCGGAGTTCGAGGCGCAGACCCCGTACTTCTACTCGACGTACGAGGAGGAGAACGAGTCCCTGCGGACGGATCGACCGAAGGTCGTCATCCTCGGCGGGGGGCCGAACCGCATCGGTCAGGGGATCGAGTTCGACTACTGCTGCGTCCACGCCTCGTACGCCCTCTCCCGCGCGGGCTTCGAGACCATCATGATCAATTGCAACCCGGAGACCGTCTCGACCGACTACGACACCTCGGACCGGCTCTACTTCGAGCCCCTCACGCTGGAGGACGTCTCGGCCGTGCTCGACAACGAGCGGCCGGACGGGGTGCTGGTCCAGTTCGGCGGCCAGACGCCGCTCAAGCTCGCGCGCCCGCTCGAGGCCGCGGGCTACCCGATCTGGGGGACCTCGCCGGAGTCGATCGACCTGGCGGAGGACCGCGGGCGCTTCGGCCGCCTCCTGCAGGAGCTCGGCCTGAACGCTCCCCCGCACGCGGAGGCGCGGACCGTGGGGGAGGCCATCGCGGCGGCGCGCCGGATCGGCTATCCGCTCATGGTCCGTCCCTCGTACGTCCTCGGCGGCCGCGCCATGGTCGTCGTGTTCGACGACGAGCACCTCGCCGGGTACATGGAACGCGCCGTCGAGAGCTCCCCGGACCACCCCGTGCTCATCGACCGGTTCCTCGACGACGCCTTCGAGTACGACGTCGACGCCCTGTCCGACGGCGTCGACACGTGGATCGGGGGGATCCAGGAGCACATCGAGGAGGCGGGAATCCATTCTGGAGATTCGTTCTCCGTGCTGCCGGCGTACAAGGTCACGCCGCAGCACGTCGGGCAGATGCGCGAGGCCACGCGGACCCTCGCCCGGGCGCTCACCGTCAAGGGGCTCGTCAACATCCAGTTCGCGACGCAGGGGAAGACGCTGTACGTGCTCGAGGTCAACCCGCGCGCGTCGCGGACCGTTCCCTTCGTGTCGAAGGCGATCGGCGTGCCGATGGCTCATTCGGCGGCGCTCCTGGCGGCCGGGCGATCGCTCCGCGAGCTGAACCTCCCCCCGGAGCGGGACCCGGAGGACTTCTTCATCAAGGCGCCGGTCTTCCCGTTCCGGAAGTTTCCGGGAGAGGATCCGCTTCTCGGCCCGGAGATGAAGTCGACGGGAGAGGTCATGGGGATCTCGCCGCGCTTCGGCGACGCCTTCGCGAAGGCCTGCGAGGGGGTGGGGATGCGCCTTCCGCTGTCGGGCCGCGCGTTCCTCACCGTGAATCCGTACGACAAGGAGAACCTCCTGCCGATCGCCCGCGAGCTCGTCCAGCTCGACTTCCGGCTCTGCGCGACGGAGGGGACGCTCGCCGCCCTCGAGGCGGCCGGGATCCCCGCGGAGCGCGTCTACAAGGTCAACGAGGGCAAGCCGGATGCGGTCGACCAGATGGAGGAGGGGAACATCCAGCTCGTGATCAACACGCCCCTCGGATCGAAGTCCCACTATGACGAGGCGGGGATGCGCGGGGCGGCGCTGCGCCTCGGCATCCCCTGCCTGACCACGCTCTCGGCGGCGGCCGCCGCCGTGGAGGGCATCCGCGCGCGCCGCGAGAACGTCACGGGCGTCGCCTCGCTCCAGGAGTACCACCGGGCGTGAGGGGAGGGACCCGGTGAAGGCGGCGGCGCGCTGAGCGCCGACCCCGGGGCGGCCGCGCCGCCGGCCGTCCCCCCCGCGCCCCGACGCCCCGGCACCGGCGCCCGGTTCATTCTCTTCCTCGCGGCCGCGTCCGCCGGCGCCTTGCTTCTGGCAATCGCCTTTGAGCCGGGTGCGCGGGACCGCCTTCCGGTCCTCGCGGCCGCGCTCGCGCTCGCCCTGTCGGCAGCGCGAAAGCCGGGGGCCGCCACGGTCGCGTTCTCCTTCCTCTTTCCCTGCGCCGGGCTTCTCACGCGCGCCTTCGGCGGGAGCGAGCCGCTCGCGTGGCCACTCGTCCTGTTCGCCGGTCTCGCGGCGGGTTGGGCCTTTCGCTTCATCTACGACTTCGAGACCCCGCCCGACGCCTCCCCGCTCGACCCGATGCTGCGGGCCCTGACCGCCGTCTGGATCCTCGGCGGCTCCCTCGCCGTCGCGCGCGCGGAGACGGTCTGGGGAATCAGGCACCGCGTCGCGGGTCGGGCGGTCAACGGGGCCGGGCTTCCGAGCGCCGTCGCGGTCCGCGAGAGCATCCTGACCGTCGCCGTGCTCGTGGCGGGCTCCGCGTTCTTCTTCCTGCTGCGGCGATCCGGCGCCGCCGTGCGTCGGCGCGCGCTCATCGCGGCCCTCGCCGGAATCTTCGTCTCCGCCGCCGCCGCCGTCCTCCAGCGCGCCGGGGCCCTGGCCCCGGAGGCCCGGAGCTTCTGGCGACTCACGGGACGGCTGTCCGGGGGCGCGCTGGATCCGAACGCCCTCGGCCTCCTGTGCGCGATGGGGATCGCCGTCCTCGCGGCCTTCCTCCTCGGGGGGGGCATTCCGCGTCTTCCCGCGGCCGGGGCCCTGCTCCTCCTCGCGGCGGGCCTCGCCCTCTCGGGGTCGCGCAGCGGCCTGATCGTGCCGCTCGTCGGCCTGCCGGCCATCCTCCTGCGGCGCCGCGCCCCCGGGCGGCCCGCCCTCGCCTTCGGCGGGGCCGCCGCGCTTCTGGTCGTCACGATGCTCTGGCTCGCCCCGCTCGCGGGCATGGCCCCCGACCGCCTCGCGCAGACCTTCGATCCCTCCCTCCCGCTCCGGTACCGTGTCTCCGAACGTCCCGTCCTGTGGCGCAGCGCCGGCCGCCTCTTCCAGCGCGCCCCGGTGGAGGGAGGGGGGGTCGGCGCCTTCTCCTGGACGCTCCCGGACCTGCTGCGCGAGGAGAACCGCCAGCTTCCGATGCGCGACAATCCGGGAAGCGCTTACGTGCAGGCGCTCGCGGAGACCGGCGTCGTCGGTTTCGCGCTCACGGCTCTCTTCACCCTGCTCCTCGCCCGCCACGCGTTCGCCTGTGCGGCCGCCGGAGGAGGCGCCCTCGCCGCCGGCGCGGCGGCCGGGATCCTGGGGTTCCTCGTGGTGCAGCTGGTCGGATCGCACTGGCTCGCGCCCGATGTCTGCCTCCTCTTCTTTCTACTCGCGGCGACCGTCGCGCGATCGGACGGCGCCCGTGTCTCTCCGGCATCCCGCGCCGCCCTCGTTGGATCCGTGATCCTCTATGCCGCCGCCGCCCTCGTCGCCGCGGCGCGGACCGACCGGCCCGAGGCGGCGTTTCGCCACGCCGGGCTCGCGGGCTTCCACCCGGCGGAGACGCGCAACGGCGCGGCGTTCCGATGGACGAAAGGCACCTTCGGCGTCTGGATCCCCGCGGGCGAGTCCCGACTCCTGCGACTCGCGCACTACCCGCCGGACCAGCAGCCCGTGGACGTCGAGTCCTCGGCATCGGACGCGCCGGCCTGGCGGCGGCGGTTGCAGCCCGGGGAGTCGGTCCTGCTCCGGCTGCGGGCGGATCCCGGCGCTCCGCGCGCCGTGGTGTTCCGCCTGTCGCGCACGTTCGTCCCCAAGAGGCTCGGCATCTCCGGCGACCGGCGGGACCTCGGCGTCGTCGCGGTGCTCCCGGACTGATGGAAATCCAGCTCCACCCCGGGACGGGCCGCGGGAGCGTGCACAGCGTCTTGCTGGGACGGCGCAGCGAGCGCGCTCTTCTCGCCCTCGCAGCCGTCTGGACCCTCCTGGCCCTGTCCCTCCTCTGGACCGGACCGATCATGACGTCGCGGTGGCTTCGCCATGGCCGCCGGGAGGACATCGTGCGGCAGTCGGAGGCGCTGCGCCTCACGGCGGGGCGCGTCGCGCAGGATGTCGACCTCCTGCGGATGCGCGCCGTGGCCGCGGGCGACCGCCTGACCCGCATCGCCTTCCTGTACGACGTCCCGCCGGCCCGCTGGCCGCCGGAGCTGGACCCGGAGGCGGGCACGATCCGCGGCGGGGACGCCGGCGCGACGATCGCCGCGCTCGAGCGCTACGTCGGGGCGCTGGAGCGGGGCCGGCTGCTCCTCGCCGGCAGCGAGGAGGCCGACCGGTCTCTGCCGCGCCGGGTCCCGTCGGTCCTCCCGCTCGCGGCGAGCCTGTTCGCGCCGTCGGCTCTCTTCGGCCCCCGGGTCTCTCCGTGGACCGGCGACGACGAATTCTTCCCGGGCCTGGACCTCGCCACGAGCGCGGGGGCGGTGGTCACCGCACCCGGCGCCGGGCGCGTCGCCTTCACCGGGCGGGTGCGGCCCTCTCCGAACGGCTGGCTCTGGCGGGTCGGGATCGTCGCTGTGATCGACCACGGCGGAGGGATCGCCACGCTGTACGGCCACCTCGGTCGGACGGACGTGCGCGTCGGACAGCCGGTCGAGCGGGGGGATCGCATCGGGGTGGTCGGATCTTCCGGCTGGGCGCTGGTCCCCCAGCTCCACTACGAGCTGTGGCGGTTCGCCCGCGGAGGGTGGCGACCCACGGACCCTCTCTTCGGAATCCTCGATCAGCGGCTCGACACGGCCGCCGCTTCTCTGGAACGGATGCGCGCCACCAAGGTGCCCGACCCGGTCGAGGCCCTCCCCGGAAAGCGGTAGTTACTTCACGAGGATCGTGGTCTCGTCCACGCGGCCGCGGTCGTCGCGCACACGGACCGTGTGCCTCCCGATCGTGAGGGGCCAGGCGAGGGATTCGTCGCCGCGACTCCGGCCGATCGTCCGACCGTCGATCTCCCACGTCAATCGCCCCGCCCCCGCTCCGGCGACGGCGCGCAGCGGGAGGGTCTGGAACGGCGCGCGCAGCGTGGGGTCCCGAAGATAGATCGCCCCCGGGGGAGGGTTGGTGATGGCGAGCGGTTCGCCGCCGCGGGCCGAACCGCCCGGAGCGGACGCGAGGGGCGGTTCCGGATGAAACGCCGCCCGCGTCAGCCCCCGGCCGCGCGCCCAGGCGCGGTACTCGGGCGGCCACGCGATGGAGGCGGCGCGCGGATCTCCGCGGTGCCACCGGCAGGCCGGCAGGTCACGGCCGCGCGGGAGCCACTCGGTTTGGAGCGCGGGGCAAAGGAGCGTCGGCTCGAGCCCGGACAGGGCGCACAGCGGCCACGGCTCCAGGCCGTCCGGCGGCGGGGCGAGGGGCGCGTCGTGCTCCGCGGGGAGACGTCCGACGACCCGCCGCTGCGCCGCCTCGAGCACGGCGTGGAAGATCGGCGCCGCCCCGGTGATGCCCGACGAGTTCTTGAGCTCCGACCGGTCGAAGTTGCCCACCCACACCCCGACCGTGACGTCGCGCGTGTAGCCCACGGTCCAGTTGTCGCGGTACGCCTGAGAGGTCCCCGTCTTCACGGCGACCGGGTAGGCGAAGTCGAGGCTTCCGCCCGCGCCGAAGACGTAGGAGCGCGCGGCGGGGTCCGACAGGATGTCCGAGATCCAGTAGGCGGTGCGCGGCGAGAACGCGCGCCGGGGCGCCGCGCCCGCTGCGCGCCGGCCGTCCGCGTCGTCGTCGCCCCACGTCCGCCGGACCATGCGCGGCGGCGCGTAGACTCCGCCGCGGGCGAAGGCGGCGTAGGCCGCGACGACCTCGGCGAGGGGGACCTCCGCGTCCCCCATCGTGAGGCCGAACCCGTAGTAGTCCGACGTCTTCGAGAGGGTCGTGAACCCGACTCCGCGGAGGACGCGCAGGAGGTCCGCGACGCCGACGCGCGAGAGGAGCCACACGGCGGGCACGTTCTCGGATCCCGCGAGCGCTGCCCGGGCGCGCAGCGGCCCCCGGAAGACGCCGTCGTAGTTGCGGGGGCTGTAGAGGACCCCCGCCTCGGCCGTCGCGAAGTGCGAGGGGACGTCGGGCAGCACGGAGGCGGGCGTGAAGCCTCGCTCGAAGGCGAGCGCGTACGTGAAGGGCTTCAGCGCGGAGCCGGGCTGGCGCGGCGCCATCACCCCGTCGATGGATCCCCCGTGCAGCGCGTCGGAGAAGTCTCCCGAGCCCTCCCAGGCGAGCCATTCCGCGTCCGCGTTTCCGAGGACCGCGACGGCCACGTTGTAGGCGCCGTGCCGCAGGAGGGTCTCCCGATGGGACGCGAGGATGCCAGCGATCGTTCTCTGGAGCGGCAGGTCGAGCGTCGTCTCGACGCGGCGGGGCCGCCGCCTCGGCGCGAACCCCTCCAGGACGCGCTCGACGAAGTGCGGAGCCCCGGCCGATCGGTCCGGGCGGACGAGGCGGAGCCGCTCGCGGCCCGCCGCCCGGGCCTCCGGCTCCGTCAGGAAGCCGAGCCGCTCCATCCGGGCGAGGACCGCCCTCTGCCGGCGCGACGCCCGCGCCCCTTCGCGGTAGGGGTCGAGGCGCGTGGGCGCGCGGGGGAGGGCGGCGAGGAAGGCGGATTGCGCGGAGGTGAGGTGTCCCGCCGGCACGCCGAAGTAGCCGAGGCTGGCGCTCGCGGCGCCGGCGTGCTGGTGCCCGTAGGGCGCGAGGTTCAGGTAGAGAGCGAGGACCTCCCGCTTGGACAGCCGCTGCTCGAGCCGCAGGGCGTAGAGCATCTCCCGCAATTTCCCCGGAACGCTGCGGCGGCCGGCGGGCCCCGCGATCAGCTTGACGACCTGCTGCGTGATCGTGGATCCGCCTTCGACGATCCGGCCGGCGCGCGCGTTGTGAAGCGCCGCGCGGGCGAGCGCCACGGCATCGACGCCCGGATGCTGAAAGAACCTCCGGTCCTCGGCGGCGATCGTCGCCTCGACGAGCCGTGGGGGGAGCGCGCGGGCCGCGAGCCATTGGCTGCGCCCGCCCCGCGCCGAGAGCGACTCGTAGATGGGCGTGCCGTTCCGGTCGGTCAGCGCGACGGAGAGGTGCGGGTCGGGGTCGAGGAAGCCGGCCGGGAGCGGCCCGAGCCGCACCCACAGCGCGAAGGCGAGCGCCCCGAGCAGTGACGCGACGGCCGCCCGCTGCCGCTGCCGCGGCCGGAGACGGGGGCGGGAAGCGCCCGTATCCGTTCTCATGGCCGGACTTCGATGGCGGCCGACGGGGCGCGCCCGAAGATCTCGGGCTCGTACATCTCCTCCGCGTGAGTCGGAGCGGCGGTGTACGCGCCCGGCGTCGTGGCGCGCGCGACGTAGGAGAAGGTATGGGTACCGGCCCCGAGGCGCGTGGCGAACAGAAGGACCCGATCGTCGTGCCGCTCGACGTGATCGAAGCCGCCGCGCTGCCACCAGCTCCACCAGTTCCTCTCGCCGCTCTCCTCCTCCGTCTGCTGCCGCGCGAGGTCGGACGCGGTCGTGGCGAACCACGACTCCACCGGCTCGAGACCGGCGGGCAGGGGATCGGTCACGGCGACCCAGCGGCGCTCCTTCGGGAGGCGCAGCGTGAGCGTGACGCGGACGAGCGCCCCGCCCGCGAACGTCCGGGCGGCGCCGGACTTCGCAGCGCCCTCCGCGGGCTCGTACCGCCGCTCGACGGCGAAGCCCTGGTCGCGCCCGGCTGCGTCGGAACCCGCCGAGGCGTACGTCAGCCGGGCGGAGTAGTGCAGCGTGCCGGTGCCTTCCTTTTCGAACCGCAGGGGCATTCGCCCCGGCGCCGCGGCGCCGCGGAGCTCGCGCATCGGCACCTCGCCCGTCTTCGCGTCCGCGGTGCGTCCGCGGAACTTCTCCTCGACGATCGCGCGGTCGCCGAGCCGGACGCGCGCCGTGAACGCGGGGACTTCCCGCTCGAACTTCCGGAAGTACTCCGCGAGCGATTCCAGGGCGGTGGCGTTCTCCTGCGTGTTTCCCCAGCGGCCGCCCTTGCGGACGCGGAGGAGCCATCGCACGAGACCCTCGACGGCGGAACCCTCGCTCGACTGCCGGACGAGCGTGCCCAGGACGATCGCCGTCGTGCGCTCGTTCGAGCTCCATACCCATGCGAGGTCCGGCTCGTTCAGCTCCTGCGCGTGCGCGGATCCGGCCTCCGGCAGGATCGCGTTGCCCACGCGCCGGAGCAGCTCCTCGCGGTGCTCGCTCGTCTCCTTGCGGGCCGCCATGGCGTCGAGGAGGTACGCGAGGCCGAAGACGGGCATCCGGTCGCGGTGACCGTACAGGCGCGTCACGTGGCTGTCCGTCACGCGCCCTCCCTCGCTGAGGACCTTGACCGCGAAGGCCTGCGACGCCAGGTAGGACGGCCAGAAGCCCTCGTTGCCCGGAGGCTTGACGGCGAGCGAAGCCTCCAGCGAGCCGTAGCCGGCGTCCAGCACGCGGGCCGCGACAGTGTGACCGCGGCGGGCCCCCTGCTGCAGGACGTGCAACACCCAGCTCGTGAGGTAGGGCGACGATGCGGCGCAGTTTCCCTTCCAGAACGCGAACGCCCCGCCGGCGCACTGGAACTCGACGAGCTCGGTCAGCGCGCTGGCCGCAATCGCCCGGCTCTTCTCCGGGTCGAGACCGGGCAGCCGGAAGGCCTCCCCGAGCTCGGACGCGTGGAGGAGTGCGAGCAGGGCGCTCGCGCGCTGCTCGGCGCAGCCGTACGGGTACTCCACGAGGTAGCGCGCGGCCTCGCCGAGGCCGACCAGCGCGGTGGAGGAGAGCTCGACGCGGAGTCCCCCGACCTCCGGGAGCACCCCGGCGGGCACCTCGAACGCCTCCTCGGCGCTCCCCCCGGTCTGCCCGTGCGCGGCGACGACCTCCGACCGGGCGAGCAGCCGGACGGGCAGCGTGTCCTGGAACGCATCCGACTCGCCGCCGAGGCGCACCGTCATCCGCACCCGCGCCTGCCCGGGCGCGCCTGCGGTCATCGGGAACGCGACCTCCGCGGAGCCTTCCGGCTCGAGCGCGACGACGCGGCGCGTCTCCCCGGAGACGGTGAGCACCGCGGGGTCGAGGCTCTCCATCGTCACGGTGGCGGAGCCGGCCGTCTTGAGCTGATTGTGGACGACGGCCCCGAAGACCGCCCGGTCGCCCGCCGCGAGGAAGCGGGGGAACGCGGGGCGCAGGAGCACGGGCTTGCTGATGCGCACCTCGTCCTGGCCCCGGCCGAACCGCGAGGCGCGGTCGCCGGCCACGGCCATGATCCGGTAGGTCGTCAGGGACTCCGGCAGGCTCACCTCGGCCGACGCGCGTCCGCTCGCGTCCGTGGCGACGGAGCCGAGCCAGAACGCGAGGACACGGAAGTCCTGGCGCACGGCCGGGTCGACGCCGTCCGCGGCCCCGCCGCCGCCCCCCTCCTCGGCCCCCTTGGGGATGACGACCCGGCGGCTCACGATGTTCTGGCGCGAGTCCTCGTTCATCACCTGGAGGGCCTTGGCCACGTAGACGAGCTCCGCGACGTCCGGCGGGGCGTATCCCGTCAGGGACAGCACGCCGTAGTCCACCGCCCACAGCGTCACCTCGGAGGGGGCGCCGCGGCCCGCCGAGTCCCGGACCTCCACGCCCACGCGCGCCTTGGCTCCCGGCCTGTACTCCTCGCGGTCCGCGTCGACCGCGACCGCCAGCCGCTTCGTCGCGTCCTCGACCTTGAGCTCCGTGTACCCCAGCCGGAAAGCGGGCTTGCCCGGGTCGCTCGCGTCCGTGGCCGCGTACGAGCCGCTCCGGCCCTTCAGCAGGAGCACCGACACGAACACGTTCGGGATGTCGCCCTCACCGATCGGCACATCGACGGTCTGCTGCGTGGAGGTGACCGCGAAGCTTCTCTGCGTGCGGACCCCTTCCCGCTCGGTGGTCAGCAGCGCCGTTGCGCTCTCCCAGGGAGACTTCACGAGGAGCCGCGCCGTGTCGCCGGGTCGGTAGCGCTGCCGCTCGGGAACGACGTCGATCCGGTTGTGGTCGTAGCGCTCCCAGGCGGTGTAGCCCGGGCCCAGCGCATAGAAGGCGGTCGCCGTGCGCGTCGAGCGGCCCTCCGCGTCGCTCGCCGTGGCCGTCAGGACGTAGTACCCGCCGCGAGGGAGCGGGACGTGGCGCGCCGCCGGCGTCGCGGCGGACGTGACCTCCCAGCTCCCCGCCGCGACCTTCTTGCGCTCCGTCTCCCAGGCGTAGAACCCGCCGCCCTCGGCGCGGCGCACGCTGTGCCACTGAATCTGGTGGAGCGCCAGGCGGACCTTCACGCCCGGAACGGGCGTTCCGGCCGGATCCACGGCGACCACTTCCGTGTCCAGCCCCCCGGCCGCCTCGGCGAAGTACGGGGGCGCCCGGACGCCGAGGTACCAGGGCGCCGGGTGGACGCGGACGGCGGCGCGGCCCGCGATCGTTTGCCGCGAGACGTCGGTGACCTCGCCCTCCAGCGTGTAGTCGAACGGCCGGCCCGCGTCGCGCGCCGTCGCCAGCGGAAGGCGGAGCCGCCCTTCCCCGTCGAGCGTGCCCTCGCCGGTCCGGATCGTCTCCGGGCCCCGGTCGCGCTCGGGCGTCTCCGCGTCCAGGAACACCCACCGCTCGGACGGGTACCGGTTCGTGACCGCTTCCGGGGCCGTCGCGACGGGGCTCCGCGAGAAGGTCCAGCGGGCGCCGCGGCCGTGCATCGCGGCGCCGAAGAGGTAGCGGCCGCCGACGACCCCGCTCAGCCGCGCGCCGGCGAGCGCGGGCGCGTCGGCGAGCTCCACGTCGACCCGGAAGTCGGGCCGCCGGTACGCCGCGACCAAGAACGAGCCGGTGACCTCGCGTCCCTGGCCCGCGACCGTTCCCGTCAGCGTGTAGCTGCCGAGGGGCGCCTCCTTCGGGAGAGTCAGGCGGGCGTCCGCCGTCCCCCAGCCACCGAGGCGCAGCGTGATCTTCTGGATCTCGTTTCCCTGGCTATCTCGAACGAGGACGTCGATCGGCGTCTGCCCGGGCAGAAGCGTCACGCCCTTCGCCGTGTCGCTGCGGATGACCGCCTTGACGTGGACCTCCTCGCCGAGCCGATACACGCCGCGATCCACGAAGAGGGCGCCCCGCAGGAGCGGCTTCGCCTCGGAGAGGTCGTAGCTGACGTTGAAGTACCAGGGGGCGACGCCCTCGTTCCAGTCGCTCCCCACGTAGGCCACGTCCCCGTCCTTCTCCGCCGTGACGACGAACGCCAGGTCCCAGGGGTTGTCGGGCTTGCGCAGGGCGGTCGCCGGCGCGACGGCGATGCCCGCTTCGTTCGTGGATCCCTTCCAGAACGGTCGACCGTCCATCGTGAGGATGGAGACCTCCGCCGCGGGGACGGGGCGCGCGTCGTCGAGGCGCGTGACGAAAACCAGCGTGTTCTGCGGGCTGTCCTTGACCGAGATGCCGAGGTTCGTCACCTGGACGAGCGATGCGCGCACCCCGCGCGTATCCGCGGGACGCGACTTCGCGATCGGCTCGCCGTCCTCGAGGGCCGCCCAGACGAGGCCCGTGCCGCCGGCCGAGAGGGCCGGCGTGAGCTCCAGGCCGTAAGACTGGATCCGGTCGGACACCGGCGCGAGCTTCCGCGCGACGCCCGGCGACGGAGGCGCCTCCGCGAATCCCTTCGCCCGCAACGCCAGCAGCGACGCCACGAGGTCCCGCGGTTTGAGGGGGTAGACCCACTGCTTCAACGCGCGGAGGTTGCGCGCCGAGAAGGGGAGCTGCGTGCCTCCCGCGGCCTCCCAGACCCCCTGGCCCGCGCCGAAGCTCGAGAAGGCCGTCGCATGCCAGTTCTCCAGGATCCCGACCCACGGGTAGCCGAGGGTCTGGCCGTCCGCGGCCTGGAGCGTCGCGTCGAGCCGCGCCGCGTAGGAGCGCGCCGGCGCGAGCGTGAAGCCGGCCTCCTCCGGCGTGACGGCGCCCTCCCAGGAGCCCTCCCCGTAGTCCGCATCCTCCTCGTACGCGGAGCGCGGATAAAGCGGCTCCTCCATGTCCCACTCGCCCGCCGCGGCCGGCTTGCGGGTGGGCCGCACGGGCGCCGGTTTCGCGGGGATCGTGACGTCCGTCACGCGCAGCCCGCGCCGGAAGGCCGCGACGGCGACGCGCGCCTGGAACCGGATCGGGTTGTAGTCCTCGGGATCGCAGGCGCTCTCGCACCGGAACCCTTCCACGAAGAACGCCGGCTCGAGGCGCAGCGTGATCTCCTGCGCCCTTGCGCTCCCGACGGCGCCCTGCGCGCCGCGCGCGCCCTGCGGCAGGACCGCGCTGATCCAGGAGTTGACGGCGGGAACGGCCGCCGTCTCGAGGACCGCCAGGCGCGGGCTCCGCGGGAACCACTTCGCGTTCCAGGTCCGGGTGGGGAG